>Ga0078972_1001634_pt1 | contig 82170 bp, 69 predicted proteins | sample YelNatPaOPGAMG01_FD_67568 | JGI IMG/M metagenome (GOLD analysis project Ga0078972, IMG submission 67568) | Hot spring thermophilic microbial communities from Obsidian Pool, Yellowstone National Park, USA - OP-RAMG-01 (SPADES assembly) (version 2) | ecosystem: Environmental > Aquatic > Thermal...
GGAACACGGCGAAGGAAGCCATAGGATGTGAGGCTTCCGTGTGGTTCATACGAATGCTGATGAAGACACGCTGATAGACACAGGAGAAAAACGCTCGTCGTGAAGACTGTCGTGCAATAAACAACACTCTATTGATCTCGTATGGACGCGTGGACGTTTGTTACCGGAGCGTGAGGTGTTCGTCTCAATCGCTGAGACTCGAATCTGGAGGGATGGTACACCTGTGAATGCCTACTCAAAGAGGGACAAATCGCTATTCCTACAAAGGAGATTAGCGAGCAGGACGGCACCAGCTGGCCTGGGTGCGAGGCTTCGGTGTCGCCAACACCAAATAGCAAAAGAGCCGTGATCACTCAACTCCTCACGATGCGTCGAAGCGCTTTTCGGCTTCTCCTTTCCACATTCTTCTGATACGCTCTTGGACAAGGTCGCTCTCTGTCACGCAAGAGCGGCCACGGATTGTGCAGCTGAGCTTGGCATTGAGCTGATGTTTGCGTGAGCCTATTCGTTCTGGTTCCGTCCAGCTGAAGGAGCCTGCTCAGTTTGTCGAACCATGGATGGATGCTCACGACTCATTCGACGAGCCGTCCGCATCTGTGACACCATTCTTGGACAAGCCATTCTCCACCTTTGCAAGCCATGAGCTGATGCGTCGCCGCGCTGCTCGTGCCCGGACGGGAGCTGAGAGGCGCGCTTCCGTCCGTGGGCGAGCTCTCGGCGGATACGACGATGGAGAGGTGCTTGAGGAGTAGTCGATACATACATAGAAAGGGCGAGTTTCAGTGCAACCTTCCACCCAGTGCGCCTGAGTCTCCACTGGGAGAACGACATACAGATATGCTCGATAGAGATGGAATGCAGGGCGCCTGCCAGGAACTAGAGAAAGAAAAGCGACCACCGGGCGAACCAGAGAAAGAGCCTTCCGAGAATAGGGTAAGGAGCGACGGGGAGGAACAGATGTCGGAGCGACAAGATCTGTCTCAAAGCGATGCCACCGCTTCCCCAAGAAATGCACCACCCGCGAGAATCTGTCAAGCCGTGAGATGCGAGACGCCATTCAGGATCGCGCAGCTTCGTACTCAACGAAGGCTCGCCCAGCTGCGCTCGCCCAGACGCGCCTCGTCAAGCATCTGCTCATCGGAGGGCTGGACGCACGGCCGCCAGTTGTCTACATTCCTCTCATAACCTTTCGATGAAACGTTCGTGCGACAACAGATGGCCAGAAAACAAGATGCAATACGGCCTGGTCGTGGCATCCAGGGTTTGAGAACACGCCACCCAGCATGCCGTGACGCTTCGTAGGCCGGCGTCTGTAATGAGAACGTCCGCAGCGCAGGTGCCGGCATGTCTGGGGCCAACCTCAAAAACTACATGCCGGCCAATGTCGAGCGCCCCATGCAGCGCGCCCTCTGCGTGTCGCAGCCTCACCTCAGTGGTCCAGAACAGGGGAGATAGGTTGACGGGATTCTTGGATATCGATGGAGGCAAATGACGAGCTGGATACGCAAGAGCTCCAACTGGTATCGACTTCGAAAAGAAAAGCAGCAACGAGAGCCAGAATCGCCCCAGATCGCCCGACGGTATCGTTTAGTGCTCTGCGTCGCACCTGCAGATATCGTATCCGAAAAGTGGCTGAAGCGCATTGCCTGCCTGCCTGCCTGCCTGCCTCGTTTGGCTCCTGTGCTACCACGTTTCTCTGGACAGGTGCTTCCAGAGCTGAGCAGCCCCCCTCTCGGGATCCGACCGTCCGGTGCACGTCACGCGTCTATTCGACGTGGTCTCGGTATGCCAGATCAAGGTGAATCGCGCGTCAGTAGACACTTGTGTACTGGATGGCCTCCTCTGTGCGGTGCCGCTGCTCTCTGCGAGTAAGCCTGAAGCGTCCGAGCAGCCACACGAAGAGCACTGGCGGCGCTCGTTCAAGATTTCTCGTTTCCAGGGACGACGGCGACCGACGGGATACCAAGCTCGACGGTCTTTGTGACGCTTGTGAATCCGAAACCTGCGTCGAGCCACGAAACGCATATCCAACGGATCCGGGCACATGAAGGGAAAGGTCACGTGCCGTGCGTCGATCCCCGCTGGGGGGAAATCATCACCGCCACCGATTATCTATTGAAAGATGGCGGAGGTCACAACCTGAACGGAAAGCGGATGAACCTGCTCAACCTCTTCAATCGCTCGGTATGAGCGGCAGTCGGACGTGATGGGCGCTAGAAGGCATACGAACAGCAAGGGGAGCGGTGGCGGCATCAGGACCCAAGTCGACGCTCCAGGCACCGTATGGAGCCGAGGGTTATGCTTCCTATAATTTATTCCGAGCGTCCATGAGCGACCAAATGCATCGTGTGGAGGGTCTTTGGTGGGCGTCCTTGGTACTACGCTGAGGTCGCAAACGGTGTCGCTTCTACAGAGGCGGGAAACTCGCATTCACCGGCATTATCGGTGAATTCCAAGCGAAAATCCCCGGCAGGTCCAATCGTTTCCTGGCGGCAGCCTATGACGCTGGATGTTCAGTAGCGCGCAAAGGACGCGGACCTGCTCATGCTTCGACGGGAGTGTCCAATAAGCTCAGGTGCCTATGCCGCACGCTTCCTGTCGGTGCGTTCAGCACGACGTACATGCGCTACGAGTGCGGGTGCATGCTGAAAAACCGACAGACAAGAACGGTGCGAAACAGAGCTGCATGCGCGAGATGGTGCACTGTCAGCCGCGCAAACGGCAGATCACGAAGCAATCAAAGCTGAGAAGCTCGCTATGCTTACATTTCTTCAATAAGAACACATGCATGTACTGTGTCTATCGAGCGTTGGAAAGCCCCCATTCCAGATCTCTGGGAACGATCTCGTGCTTACATTTCTTCAATAAGAACACATGCATGTACTGTGTCTATCGAGCGTTGGAAAACCCCCATTCCAGATCTCTGGGAACGATCTCGTGCTTACATTTCTTCAATAAGAACACATGCATGTACTGTGTCTATCGAGCGTTGGAAAACCCCCATTCCAGATCTCTGGGAACGATCTCATGATTTCGGAGCGTCCAGTGGCTTTATGTGTCGCGCGATCATTCAGGTAAATCGTGTCGTACACTGTATGCGCCTCTTATTGAAACGTTGCAGACTTTCAGTGAGAAAAATCCTAGCGACCCGGAGGTGCGGCATTTCGATTGCGTCCTGGAGCGGAATACTGGTACGGTATGAAATAGGCATCCAGGAAAACTGCAGCGCCCTGAGTCCACACTAGGATTGTGTATCCTTGGTCATTGGTGAACGATAATAGCTTTCCATGATCCGATATGACTGACTATATGGCCTCCATTTGTGTGCTGGTATCCCGCACCAACCCTAATCTGAGCATGCGCCGGCATCCGCATACTGAGACAACGGTCTTCTGTCCGTGAGCAAACCTTACAGAAGAATATTCAGGGAATGGTCAAGTAGAGGACAGTCCTCCTGCACTTGGCAATCCGAGTTGCATACGAAGGGAGCGAACGCCAAGGCCAACGCGGCACCCCCTGCAGGAAAATTCAAAGCTGAACATATGCGCAGAGTTTGTGGACAAAATTTTTCCCGGATCCGCGTCCAAGCTTTGCATCCCCTACTCATCGTGATCGCTGGGTCGGCAGCTTTGCATAACGATAAGCTGGTAGGTAGCCCCGTTGGACCGCCGTGCCGTAACAGCGCTGAAGCTGACGGCATCAGCAGCGGCGGTGGCAGGCCTTCCAAAAACCCAACCTCGAACTACTGATGATGATGATGATGATGATGCAAGCACAGAGCTTGGCATCTGGGACAGCGTCACTTTCGAATGTGTCCCGATGGCAACCGCCTGCCCACATGTGTTGACGTACCTTGCAACCGATTACAGTAACAGTCGTGGAGACGCACGTCCAGGAGTCGTATGCGTTGACGCTCTCGGCGTTCAACGCAGGGCGTCCACCGCGCTACGAAACGCTGTTGCTTGCCATTGCATGGTAACGGAGTGCCGCTCCCGGAACCCGGCAACCGTATGATTTCTGGCGACTCTCCGAGTTCGGTTTCTATTCAGACGCTCGCTGACAGCGGGAGTAGGGGTGAGCTGAGGTGCGTTCGGCAGCCACGAAGCGCTCTCTCAGTGAAGGACCCTCCGTGTACGCGTATGCGAGTTCTTTTCGGGTAGACCGATTCGATCGAAGCGGACTTTAGAACTCCGGATACACACGGCAGCATCCGACGACACGGATCGGAGATTTAGATTACCGTAACCCCAAGGACCGATCGATCGAGGCAGAGTTTTCTGGATGCCTTGACCCTACCGAATCCCAGGAAAGAGATCTCAGTTCCATCACAGACGCTTTGTCGATGCAGCAGGCCCGACTCTGTCCTCCGCACTCTAATACAAGTATGACGGGTTCCATGACCGAGCGACACTGGATGGACAGCTGTCGCCGCGGACGCCGCACAGAGACAGCGTGGTGGTTTGGCGATGCTTGCGCGGGTGCCTTCTCACGGCATGCATCGGGAACTACAAAAAACGACTCCGAGCGAAGTCGTGAAATGCGAGACGGGAATTTGCAAATGAGTGCTCTACCAGCATCGTCATGACGCAAAGGGTGAGCAGCATTTGAGCTGCTTCAGATTCTAAGCACCGTAGAAAACGCAGATGAAATCAGAAGCGAGTATGAAACACTACCGGGCGTGCAGCGCTTTCCCCAGACGCGAAGAAACTCGGATCCATTAACGTCAAATTGTAACAAGCCCTTGCAGCGCATTGCGGCTCACATGCACCCCGAGCACTGCACGGCGGAACAGCCATAGCGCGCCCCTTTTAAACCCGTGCCAGAATAACATACAACAGGTCGTCAGCGACGAGCGTACACACTGACCTTTGGGGACTCCTTAACAGTATCGTCAGGTTGTTGCCGGCTTTTTCTGTGACGGCTTCATAATCCTCTCTCTTATTCCCGACTTTGAACATAGTGGTCTCTCTTGTCACTCTGGCAGCGTTGTCAGCGGCCGACGGATGTTGACCGCTGCCGTAAAGTCGAGACTACGCCGGTTAAGGCTGTTGTCAATGCGTTTTATCGATGGACGGAAGTTGCGATCTATGCTTTGATTGCCATGCTCACCATCTTTGTATCCAGCCTGGTTGCGCCCCGCACACCGCTGACACTCGACTGTGGTCAGGTGTTCCAGTACGTCTATCGCGCATCTCATTTGCTGAGCACCGCCCTGTGATACGAGAACGCTCGTTTCATCGCGCGGCACGTGCCCTTTGACAGGGACAGAGGGCATCACTTGATGCATTCCTCCATTTCCCTGCCGAGCGCCGTACACCACGATCACGGACCTATTCTGGGCGACAATTTAATTGGCAGGTACGCTGTCCCATTCCATGGAGGATTCGTGGAACACAATAATGTCCATGATGAAACAAGTACCGTAAGGAAACTCCAGGCTGTTCATCAACTCGAGATATTTCGATCCGCCTCCGGCCGCTCCATGCAAAGCGGTGACGCATTCTCCACTGCGGGCGATCGCTGCGTTGACTAGCGTCCGAATCCAAGACGTTTTCGCATGGAAACACGAGACAGGAGAGCGTCTGGAAACGTATCTCGTGACACGTATGATGCTGCTGTGGGATGCTGCTTCCTGAAGAACCATAAAAACGAACGGATTTGTATTTTAAACATCAACAAGTTTAAGACGTGGGAATTCCAGGGAAATCTCGGCGTGAGCTTGTAAACAAGTTGTCAAGTGACAACGTCCAGGTTTTTTCGTCGATCATGTAGAATCGCGAGTGGCTGCACCATCGTGTTGCCTTGAAAAAGAGAAATAGAAAACTCGAGAAATCAATGATCTGAGCATGGTACACGTAAGAAAAGGTCAAGAGCGGAGGCTCATACGTATGAAATGGAACGTGATATCGGTAATTTTACGAACCCTTGTTCCACGACATCGTGAATCATATCGACTCTGGTGAGGTATCGAACTCCACCGGCAAACCGTCGAAGCAGGCGCTCCATCAAAGCGGCCGAGCATCCCCATAAGACGTCTCCATAGGTAAGCGCTCATTCCTGCACCAGGAATGTCGTGACTGTCCATCTACACAGAGTTCGGAAACAAGATCGACGTTCAGGAAGAGAGCGAGTCGCTCAGTGTTCTGTGCCAGTCTGAAACGGGTGCAGGAGTTCACGCATGCACACATATCGATACCAGCTGCTGCTAACTAGCGCAGAAGGAATGCCCTCGACTGCGCCACGAAGCCGGCATCGCGTGGAAACCTTTTCCTTGCCATGTCTGAGCATGGGTACGATTTCATCTACGCGAGTCGCGTACGCCATACGGCACTGACCGGCAGGGTCTCTAGGTTTGCTCAGTTTACAGAGTCTTTCGCGAGAAGCTTCTTGGATGGCGATCGCCAGTGACGACATAGACGCCTCTACAACATATCACTGATGTCGACCGGCATTTCCTGGATTTCACAGTTGTAATAGGCCTCTATCTCGCGTAGCGTCCGCACATCCTCATTGGCAAGGAAGTTGATCGCAACACCTTTGCGACCGAAGCGCCCGGAACGGCCCACACGATGAATATAGTTCTCCCTGTTTGACGGTAGATCGTAGTTGATCACGAGACTCACCTGCTGCACGTCAATACCGCGAGCGAGCAGATCCGTCGTGATCAACACGCGCGACGAGCCTGAGCGAAACTCGCGCATGATCAGATTTCGCTCCTCTTGGCTCATGTCTGCATGGATAACTGAGACCGTAAAGTCGCGTTCACGCATACGTTCACTGAGCCATTCAGCCTTACGCCGGCTGTTCACGAAGATAACGGTCTGCGAAGCAGAAATGGTTTCGTACAAATCAATCAGAGTCTCTAGCTTCCATTCTTCCTTCTCTACCATGATGTAAAACTGTCTAATACCCTGCAGTGTCAATTCATCTTTCCGAACCAGGATACGTGCCGGATCCCGCAAAAATTTTTCGGCCATTTCGACGATCTCGGCGGGAATCGTGGCGCTGAAAAGCGCCACCTGACAGTTTGCCGGCATGTATTGGAAGACCATGTAGATTTGCTCCTTGAAACCACGAGAAAGCATCTCGTCTGCTTCGTCCATCACAAAACACTTGATAGTCGTCGTATCCAACGCTCTTCTCTGGATCATATCGTACACTCGCCCGGGTGTTCCGACGATCACGTGCGGCGTGTCCTGTTCCAGCGTCCGCAGGTCGTCTACAACCCTTGTACCGCCGATGCACGCGTGAACTTTAACGCCCATATAGTCGCCTAGAGCCAGCGCCACTTTTTGGATCTGTTGCGCAAGTTCGCGCGTCGGTGCCAGAATCAGACCCTGAACTTTGCGCACCGAGGTATCCACGTTCTGGAGCATGCCGATGACGAAGCACCCAGTCTTCCCGGTGCCAGACTGGCTCTGCGCGAGCATGTCACGCCCTTTCACCATTGGTACAATGCCACGTTGCTGGATGGCCGACGGCTTCTCAAAACCATACGCGTAGATGCCTCGCAAAAGCTCATCGCGCAGCCCCATGTCGTCGAAGGACTCGTAGACCTCTGTCACGTTGGAGTCGATTTCCCCTGCGCTCTCTACGTTTTCAACATGCTCAGCATCATTACTGTAGCCGGTATCTCTCGAAACACCAACCGAACTTGTTCCGTTCGCTTCCGCCATGGTTCACAGAAAGGCGACGTAACTTGTGTACACGTATCCACAGATACGACAGCGTCAAGACTCGTGTCCACTTGGACAGACGCGTCGCACACCAGACGCATGGACGGCGGGTTCGCCGTCGTCGGCGCGCCGTCGCGCCGGCCACCGCCCTGGTTCACGCAACGCAGTGCCTTGCCTTGCCTAACATGGATCAGAATGGAATTTATATGACATAATGGTTATAGAAGGAATTTTTGGGATGTTTCGGCCATTGAGCAACCGCTGCTGCCTGCTGCATCTTGATTGCTCGTGGACATGCCGGTACGCAGGCTGCGCGCCAGTCGTTGCTCGAGGCTGAAGTCACCCGACTCCATGCTCACCTGGTTCGTTGCCTACCTGCGTACTTGCTGAGGCGACAGTGTTTCAGTAGTGCTGTTCGGAAGTGCCGAATGCGGCGTGTTGAACAACCGGCTCACTGCTTATGGGCTTGTATCAGAACGATACTTGACGCGACTACTCGTTCTGGTGTGGCCGCTCTGGGCGAACTGTAACGGACAAAGGCGTAACTGCAGCGCGCACAAAACTTAGACGGCGTACTGGTACTGCTTTCATGTCCGTGTCGAGGGACGTCTGTGAGCCGGCTCCGCCTCGGACGGGCGTTAGTGAAAGCTCGCTTTGGGACTGCGCACTTTACCTTTACAAGCGCGAGAATGTTCTTCTTGTGCTCACTGCCAACGACCGACGGCCCGGCGCACTTGGTCTTGAGCGTCGACAACGTTCGCAGGGCGCCGGGGCGCCAGCTGCGGACACTGGTGGTCACGCCGAGTCCTCTACAGCCTCCGTCTGGGTGTTTTGGGCACCCTATGAACCCAGCACAAAGCATAGAGAGCTTTGTCAAACGGACACTGCTCGCGTGAGCCCGGAGGACAAGGCGACGTTCAGCCGCCGCCATGGAGCGTCGCAGCCACTCGACAGAGGCGACCCGCATGCGTTCAGTGTATGCGTCGGGGACTTGCTCGCGCTGCGACGGCACCTACCCGCAATTGGCAGCCCTAGAGTATGCTTTACCAAGAAAGGCGGCGAAATGTTGCCCGAACTAGCTTTCCAAGAGGGAGGACTTCGCGACTTTCTCAGCGCACTTCGGAGGCATATTGAACTCGAGCCGGACTCCACGGATCCGGACCTATTCTATGTACGGGCTGCAATCGCCGATGACTGTCCACGCTCGAGGAAAGCATCGAATGTGCAGATTTCCAACAAAGGGTTTCGGGTGCAGCCCCGTACCAATCGACGGTTTTCGGCATCACCGGCTGCGATCGCGATGCTCGTCCAGGAGCAGCCTTCACACATCCAGAGCGGCCCGGTGGTCATCCCGCAGGCGCCATCAGCGAACCCACGACTTTGCGAGCAGCAGCACCGGCATGCCTCGGAGGCCTCGAGCCCCTCCGCAGTCTCCGGCAGTTCCAGAGAAGACTCCATATTCGGTACCACACTGGCTGCCGAAGAAGAGCTCACGTTTCATTTGCTGGAGCGATTCGCGCAGATCACACGCCTCGCACGAACAGCGACCAGCTCGCTCAGCGCAGCGTACCGTCAACGAAGGACACGCGGTCGGCGCACGGCATCGTCTACGGTCACCGACGACGCCAACCCTAACGCCGCTTCGAAAGATAATGAATACCCAGCGGTCAGCGAGGACGCGACCTCGGATGAGCCGCTCGCCTCCGTCACCGTTCAGTATGAAAATGGGGAAATCATACCCCCGCTGCGAACCCTGGATCGGGACTTTGCCCGGTATCGACCGCTGCGGGCGGCAGCGGGTGTGTCTCGGGAGGCGTTCCAGCGCGGACGTCGCCTCGATCCGCTTGCGATGCGACGTGCGATTTTCGCTGGCGGCCTCGAGGAGGATGCACGTGCCGATGCATGGCCTTATCTTTTGGGTGTTTTCGACTGGACAATATCACCAGAGGAAGAGCAGGAGCAGAGGTCTCGTCTCGAGAAAGAGTACGTGGTACTTCGCGAGCAGTGGCGCAGTATCAGCGAGAAGCAGGAGCGACGTTTCACGAAATACCGGGATCGTCGTGCCCAAATCGAAAAAGATGTTGTGCGCACAGATCGTAACGTTGATCTCTTCCGCAACGACGACAGCGTAGCCCTATCCCAGCTCTTCAACATTTTGCTCACGCATGCGTTTTTTAACTTTGATTTGGGCTACTGTCAGGGGATGAGCGACCTCGCCGCTCCCATTGTATATGTGCTTGGCGCGAAGGATGAGGCCTTAGCGTTCTGGTGCTTTGCAGCGCTGATGGATGTGCTCGAACGCAATTTCCGCAAAGATCAATCGGGCATGAACGAGGAGCTCGCACGTTTGGCGGTCATCACGAAACACATTGATGGTGGACTGTACGAGTATTTGAAACAACAGCAAGCAGACAATTTCTATTTTTGTTATCGCTGGCTTCTCGTTCGTTTTAAGCGCGAGTTCCCCTTTGAACAAGTGTTGTATCTCTGGGATGTCATGTGGGCTGCGCCTGGTTCTGTTGGTGGCGGTCTGTTCCACCTCTATGTTGCTGCGGCGCTTTTGGAGCTCCACCGCGACGTCATCCTCCAGTACCGATTATCTGCTGACGAGCTTTTTTCGTATGCGAGCCGCATGGCCATGCGGAATGATGCAGAGCTAGTCATCGCCAAGGCGGAAACTCTTTTCAAAGAGTTCGGGCTACCAGCGGAGATTGAACTCCAGCTTACCCAGAAGCGCCTGATTTAGGGTCCATCGTCTGTGGCCGTTGCCGTCGCCAAATGAGCGCCACTGCGAACGCTGACCACAAAAAGGCGTATGACATAATCGTACGGTGAAACCATACGAGTCCGAAGCGGCTCATGAAGATGCCCACGATCCATGGGAGAAGCGCTTCACCAAGCGTCGATCCAATTGTGCCCCAGGTTGCAACTTCGGAAGCGCAGCGTTCGCGGTCTCCAAAAATCTCAACTGCAATGCTCATCTGCGCTGCATAGGCTGGTCCCATTGCGAGTCCAAGACATGCAGCTAGGACACGAAGCGAGCGAAGCCGCCACAGCGTGCACAGCCAAGCAATCAGCGACTCGATCACACAGCACGTTAGAATGGTCGTGGCGCTGAACCAGACCGACACGACGATCGCCAGTAGCCGGCTGCACATGATTGCCGCCCAGAATAGCGCCGACACCATGTCCGCCTGAGCGAGCTCCTTGCTTGCACCGTCTGCCTCGTGGGCATAAACAGCGAGCCATGCGCCGAGGGAAACCTCGTAGCCAGCGTAACTCGCGAATACGACGACCACGAGCGTGATGCGCGCCATGCGAACCAGGCGTTGACGGGTGGTGCTGATGACGGCCTTGGCTTCGCTCGCGACGACCGGGCCTAGTTGGGTCTTGTCGTCGACAGCCCGGTTGCCTGTTGGACAGCTGGATATGTTTCTCTCTGCATATCTACGCAGCATCGCAGTGTACATAAACAAGAGCACCAAGGAGAACACCACGAAAACGGCATAAGTAGCAAAGCCGAGGTACAACCCATACGCGGACGTGCGGAGCCAAAACGCCAAGATGAGCGGTGCGAGATAAGCACCCACGCTGAAGCACGCGTGCAGACACTGCATCCAAGACGTTGCCACGCTGCCCGATGCGGCGATGATACTATTCCCGCTAACATCCAGCGACCCGGCGCCGAGACGAGTGATGAAGAGCAGACCCCCAAGCTGCCAGCGCTTTCGACAGAACGGAAGCATCGCTTGTGACACACCTGACACAACCAAGGACACGGTTAAAAGCAAGCTTTCTAGAAGCATCGCTTCAAAACTCCGATCAAGCGTGCCGTTTAAACCGGCCCCGATGAAGTACGCGATGCCACCCAGCGAGAACAACCACCCGTCTTTCGTGACGCCGCCTCGCTCCGACACGAGCTCGTGCAGCGCAGGCAAACTCGGCCCGAGGAAGGCCACGGAAACCCCCAAACACACAAAAGCACTGCATGTCGCTACATATAACAGATGCTGGATATGATTAGCTGCAGGCATGGAGGTGCACTGCGGTATGCCTCGCGGGCATGTCGCATGCGTCGAGCGCTTGCGATAAGCCGCACCGCCGCTCTCTGGTATCGCTCCTGAGTTCATTCAATCCATTGTCATGTTGTTTGAACAGTGCTGTTTCTTATCAGCTCATCTAATTATATACATCTATATACTGACTTGTTTCATTTCAGATCATTCAAGTCCAAAATCATCCGAGCGCATGCCATCCGATGCGTCCGTTTGGCAGTAGGCGGCATCGCGTGGCGGAGGCAGCGCTCTTCCTCAGCGCTTCGTCACACTAGTATCTGCGCAGTCCGAGTTTCCCTAGTGCTTTCGCAGCGAAGCGCACTGGAACGAAATGGGTCGGCTCGCAGACCTGGTGTTGAGTGTGCCTGGTACTCGACCACTTGTAACCGCGCTGGCTCGTTGGTACCGTCGCGAGGTCGAGCAGGAGCTGCGCAAGTTCGGCCTGCGCTACGATGACCTGCTTCTTGAGACGGATCCTGAGGTGAGCGCCGCGCTTGAGCAGTTACCGCCCGCCGAACAGGAACTGCGCTGGAAACGCATCAAACGAGCCCTTGACCTATCGATGAAGAAAACGTACTTGGCAGAGAATATTGCGCAACAGGAAGACGTGTGGAACCCTTACTTGCGTGAGCGCGTCTCCCTGATAAAGCAGAAGAGGCAGGAGCTGATTGAGTCCGGTGAATAATAGCGCGGGGACACGGGTCTCCCTATTCAGACAAGGTGGGATACCACGCCGTTTCAAACGCATCGGTTGCGTGTTGGGCTCTCCTGTTGGCCAGAGCAGTTCACGGTTGTGACGTGCGATTCTCTTCCAGCGGATAACGGCTAGGTGATGCGACGTGCTCTGATAGCGCCGCCCTGTATCCTCGTGGAGTGCTGCCTCGGGTAGCAATGGTTGAATCACGACCGGGTCGGGCCAGTGCCCGTTCCGTGTATCCGCTGGACGGTGCCCGGCGGTGTTCATGCAGGCTCGAACGTATCTCAGTGAAAGTGGTCGTATGGCTGGCGCCCTGCCCGCCGAGACCCGTTCCTAAGCACTGCGGAGCTGAGACGCGACTGGTAACGATGCATCCTGGATATACTCAAGCTGCTGGGCTGCGTTCCACGTTCTTAAGCAGTACTGGTTCGGCTTCGGCGAAAGCAGTGACTTTGAGTACAGCGAATAGCGTTAGATGCGCAAAATCGGGAACTTTCATTTGGAACGGACAGAAGCACACGAACTGTCAACACATGGATTCTCTCAGTGCGATATATGCTCTGTTCGAAAATCGCCTTTGATTAGAGATCCCGTCTGCTCGAATGCCGCGCTACGCTGTAAAGCCTCGACGGGGTTCGGCTTCACTCGGGCTCGCTGGGAGGTTGCATCCAAACTCTTGCGGAGCCGTTCCGTGGCAGTCATCAGCCGCTGCGATGCACAAAGCGATCAGTGTCTTCCTCAGCACGCTGATGTAGAAACATGTAATCTTTTCTACGCACAGAAACGAGCTTGAATGAATCTGTTTCCTAAAATATATGCAACAACGGGCAACGTTGGCATTCGTAGCATGCTCGCCATTCCTAAAGTGTTCGTTTCGTACGGAAGCGCTCTAAAATGTCTGGCCGTGCATGTGTACAGCAGCATGCATATCGCTCACTGCTGGCTATCGCATTCGAATGGATCCGCCAGGCCAAACCACCGGGTCACGGTGAACACCGCAGAAAAGCGGCTCTACGGAGCATTCAGACGCGAATACCTGCTGAGCGCATCCACTTGTCAGGCGTTTGCGCGCAAACTTGATACCAGATCTGGGACTCGGAATTCGATTCGAACGCTTAACTGGCTCCGGATGCGCGCAGGCTGGTGCGAGGCAGTGTCCGACCGAAGAGTTGCGCAGTGAAAAGGACGACGACGCAGGTAGCGCGTGAGAAAACATGCGGTGCGGGAACAGATGAGCGATCCAGGCACCGCGGAAGGACGATCGTTGATAGCGCCCCTGTCGAGCCAGTTTCCCATTCATGCGTTTGCATCGATGATCTCCAGCGAGACGGAGCACGAGCTAGTATGAGTCTTGCTCAATCGGGGTGCCGTTGTACCAATGTACGAAACGGAAAATTGCCTACAAATACGCAAAACCATCTAGAGGAGCCCAGTGGACATGTTCGGAGGGATTCATATACCCCCGGTGCTGAGACCTCGACACTAGACTGCAACGACCGCAACGACGGTCAGCTGCTTGAGTGCACCCGTCAGCAATTAGCTTAACTAGCCCGAGACCATCTGGGCATCAGAACTTCGTCCAGCAGGCCGCACCGTCTATCGTAATACGAAAAAAATGCAACGGACCGGAGCGTACGTACTTTTCTTAGGCAAATCGAGGCTCATTCAGCGCAAATACCCTTCACCTATTGCTGACAGCGCGTTGTCCGTGTCTTCGCTTCAAGCTTAGAGAAGCCGGCAGTCCACTATTATTGCTGCATGGATGAGCATTACTAGAGTCCTCTGTCTATGCAGAAAACGGCACATGGCATGGCCTGGGAACCTGCATCTCCCACAGATGATTCAGCATTTCACCCGCTCGATTCTCGAATACCTTCAACGACATAGCGACATACTCGGATTCGCTGCCCCGCGTGTGCCGAGCCCACTTGCAGGAGCTCGCTTCAACGCTGGACGCGTCACCTCAGGTGACGTACAGAAACGGGATAGCGCCATCGTCGCACCCGTAGTGAGTAGTAGCAGCAGCAGCAGCAGCAACTCAGAGCGCCACCTGTGATATCTGTCTGATCTGCGATCATTGAACCGCACCACAAATCCGCAATTGCGCGTGTACCACCAGCAACGCAGACCGCCACATGCGTTTCTTTGATAGATCGGATCATTGAATTGTAGCAGGTACCCGCAAGTGCGCGTGTACACCAGCAACGCAGACCGCCACATGCGTTTCTTTGATAGATCGGATCATTGAATTGTAGCAGGTACCCGCAAGTGCGCAAGTGATTTGCCAGCTGGGTATACTGCCTGCGATGCCCTGCTCCGTCGCCCTTACGCTGAGCGCTACGCCTTGACTCCACCAATAAAGTAGGCCCCTGAACGACCTCTGCGTTACTCTGTGGATCGCAAGCAATAACAGGTACATCCGTGTAGAAGTATCGGTAATGGAATTCGAAAGCAGCATGAAGAAAAATGGACGATTCCCCGAATTCCCATATTCATCCCGCAGTCTTCGGCCCATAGTCCCTGGAAACGCTCTATCGAACAAGAAACAAAAATCAAGGGCCTCTTGGTGCATCCCAATATAGGACATATAGGTACATACTGCCCAAGGATGGATGCACCTCCCGCAGCGCATTTGACGCGCGATGCGCGTGGCGATTTGAATCAGCGGCTGGCAATCCGCGCGGGTCATCCGGCAAGCTACGCGCGCTGCTCCAGCGGTGCACAACGCAGGCGACGGCACCGACAGACGGTTCGCCACCTCGGCTTCGGATTGTCGGGAATGAGCGGCATCCGTGGTACAGCCGAGCGACGAGTGGAGAAGCGGAACCTCCGGAAACAGGGCTCTTTCAGCTATCATGCTTTGCAAAATCGTCGAGCGAGCGAGCTCGGTTTCTGGTTACCTAGCAGTGCAGCAAAGACGCTATTCGGCTCTCCGCTGTTTCAGCGATGCTCTCTGGACACGCATCAGGCACCTGTACGATATAACGACCGCTTCAGGAATGATGCGTGGCAACCAGAACTTATCCAAGCACGCGGGGCAGGCGGAGCGGGGCTACCCACTTGCTCTGAGGCGCAGCATGCTGCAACGCGTGAGCTGCAGCCTTCGGACACAGGTCGGTCAGGTGGCGACGCTGGTGCGAGTTCAGCCAAAGCGGGCGACAAGCACCGAACGATAGATGAAAAAGAGTCCAAAAAGCTGTCCAGAAAGGCAGCCGATGACGCACTCGCGGCGCGCAACGTCTCCGATGCAGCCTACGCCCGTATTTGTGTTGCGGAGCTTCGCAGTGCACTGGATGCGATCCAGAAACGCTGCTTTTTCGCGCGGAAACCAGAGAGCGCACTCGGAACAGGAGCAACTGAGTTCTGTGCTCGCCTCGCAGCGCGGATTGGAATATGCGTCAGCCAGCCAGACTGTCGATGCCTTGATGTTGGTGCTGTGAGTGCGGAAAGACCTGTCCAGCACGAGCACCATTCGTCGCGAAACGAAAACGGTGGACGAACAGAATGCGAGAACTGGGCGCTTCTGGTGCGGCGCTTTCACAGACTCATCCGCGAGTGGCTCGCAAGGCGAGTCGAAACGGCGCCACTGTCTGCGCACACCGAAGACGGCGCCTGTGGACCAACTGACTCCATGCATCCAAGGCGTGGCTTGATGCGGTTCCAGAGCGACGCCCTTACAGATGCATCGGATCCAGACAATGGTGATGAGCAGGAAAACGCCACGACGCCTGGCTTGCATCCGATTTTCCATGCCTCATCGCTGTCCAGTAAAGCGGCATTGTCGCAGCGATCGATGCCTGCGGAGCCCGAGATCATTCGGCACACTCTCGCCGTCGAAGCGGATATCCAAGATCGTCGAAAGAGAATACTCCAGGACGTATACCGCGAGCGTGAAAGGTCCGCTGCTTTCCCGAACGATGTGTTGCCCGCATCCAGATCATCTTTACGTAAGGGTTCGCAGCAGGGTGCATACGCAACTGCCGAGCATGAGGATGAGCTGATCCACGCTCTGGAGTTTCTGAGATCGTCCATTAGCGAGAGGGAAGCTGAGCTCGAGATGCTCACCAACGAGCAGAGTCAGCTGGAGGCGATGCTCCAGGAGCTCCTCGCCAGCTGCGCCCCTGTTACGGCGGCAAGAGTGCGAGCCAACATCGATTCCAACGGAGTTTCGAATTCAACAAGCGAGTCGCGACCTCGTCGCCCAGTGTCCAGCCCACAGACGAGCGTGCTGGACCCTGCTGACACGATCGAATCCAACGATCGACGACGAGCGACGTGCTCCGCGGCTGCCGAACTGGAGCGCCAGGCTTGCGTACCGACGAGCAACACGCGCCAGGACGACAGCGACTGCCCTGAATCCGCTGATCGTAACAGATTGCATCCACGATGTTTCAGCGAGCCCGGCCCTGAAGAGCTCGTGTCGCAACATTTGGAACGCGAAAAGGCAGAACAGCGAGCTGCAATGATGTTGCAACTTCTATTCGCTTCATCGACCTCGCCGAGTAAGACCGTTCATCGTCGACGACATGTTGAAATGGTGGCGATCGAACTCGTTACTTCAATGCTCGCATTGAAGCCCTCTGGAGCGATCCAGCTCTCGGGCGATGACGACGAAATGATAGCCATTGAGTTCCTCGAGATGCACGGTCTCGTTCGTTCTCAGCGTTCGAATCGATGCCTCGCTTCGCCTACGGCAACTCCAGACGGCACCGCGAAAGAGTATTTCTTTACCGAACCTGCGAGCAACGCGTAAGCGCTGGACACATACCCGACTCGTACTTGCATAGAGATCTGTCATGACCAATCGGTTATGTATGCATCCCGCTGACATGGTTCGCTACATACAGGAACTTAGTGCCTATTCGTTTCTGAGCTTGCCGAGCTTGACACAGTCGCAGCGTCCAGCACGTGCTGAACTTTATCAGCAAATGCTCGTTCCTCCAGAGCCCGCAGAACCAGATCCGCGCCACCGTCCTCCGCAGTGCCGGACTCGGTGGTCTTTTGTGCTGCTGGCAACCGCCTCCGCGGCCGATAGCTCTGCACCATAGCCGTCGGCAGCCGCACCTGGGCCATGGGCGTTGCCGCATTCCACTCCCGCCGCAGCAAGATGCGGAGCTGACGCAGCTCCGCCGCGCTCTCCTGCAGCTCTCTGTGTAGCTGAAACGCGTTCACATGCTTCTCTGGCGAAGCGCCTTGCCTGCTAGCTTTTGCACTGACGCCGCCCTCCTCTTCCTCGACAAGACGTGCGAGCTGCGTGGCGCCCTGTCGAAGCTCCCTCACCAGCGCCACTGTTCTACCGCAGAGACGCCCAACAAAGTGCGCAGCCCTCGGGAGGTCCTGCGGTTTTAGTACCAAGCCGATTCCCAGCGCGAGCACGAAAAGCTGCGTGAACCCACCGTCGTTATACATCAAGCGCGCGACTCCTGGCTCGGTGCCGTACGCTGCGCTAGAAGCGCATCCGCTTGACAAGCCAACGAGGTGGTGTGGTTTCGAAGTTGAGAGTGCGCGGTCACAGCACTGTCACCGAACTTTGAAAGCCAGATCGCTGAAGCAGTGCATCCGCATACCCGCAGATAACCGTCTACGGCACCGTGCAGTGCCTTGTGCAGCTCTCTCGAACGCCTCGAGCGCAGCAGCAGCAGCAGCAGCAGCTCAGTTGATAAAAGCAGAGCGATTTATCGATGCAAACGTTGCTGCGGAAGCTGCGGGTGTGCCGCGGTACCTGCCGAGGTCTCGCTGGCCGTGCTCACACACGAGCAGATCCCTCCAGCGTCCGCTTGGAACGACGAAAGGTTTCCACCAAACTGGGCATACCCGAGTGCATGGCGGTTATCAATATCCGGGAAACTTTGCATCATGCGGCACCAGAGCGGCGCTTGTCACCGGCCATTACCCGCAGGTTCCTGCTGGATCGCTCGATACGGCATTCATGTCAGCATAAAATGGAACAAGCGCTCTAACTCGAGCCTGCACACGAAAGCTTGGGACGCTCGTTCCACTGTGATCAACAACCGCCGTTGCATACATTTCTCCTGTTTCGTTTTTCGCTCTCTAATTTCCGGCTCTAGATCCATTGGTCACTCTTTATCCTCCGGCTCTGCTGCTGGCATTCAGTGGATGATGCTGGTATGGTGCTAGTTCAGATTTCGCGATGATCCGATGTTGTTCACGCGTTTCATGCACAGGGAGTAGTTGCAATCTACGATTCGTTTCCCATTTTGGACGTTCTTTGCATGCAGCTTCGGTGTGCCATGCCCAGCTGTGACATTTGACCGTGGAACGGTGCTCGGGCATTTGCATCCTATCTGCTTTTCGAAGCGCTGCAATGAAGCGCGTGAACGATTGCTTCTTCGCTCGGTACATGCTCTTGACAAGCACAGAAGGTAGCCGTCGATGTGCGCTTCCGTTTCCGCGCCCAGTGCGGTTCCCTAGGATCAAAAATTTCTCCAGGGGGAATGCCCGCAGCGAATTCCCTTTCTGCTGCATGCGTAAGCGCACGCTGATCTAATCCATGGAGGAGGTTTGGAGCAGGTTATTTTCCAGGATGACACGAGTATCGGAAGGAAAATTCAGGGTGGCTAACAAATCGAGAAAATCGATTCCTTAGCACATTCTCCGTACAGATCGCTGGCGGGCGCTCCACTGGAAGCGATGCCAGTGACGATCAGAGTCCATTACTCGCTTCCACGCGAACAGATGAGACGTGAGTCACTGGGAGCGTATCCCCTGTGTGGTATCATGCTGCTGTCGAATGCCGTTTCAACGATGTTTACAATGAGCGGAGGATTTGTATTTCGAACGGAATCGCTTATTAGACGTGACATGTTCAGCCAACATTCGACATGAGCGTATGAACAAGGCGTCATGCGATGCTGTCGAAATATATATTTCCGCCATCAATCATGCAGTGCGACTAGCTTCGCCCAAGCGTTGCCTTGAAACGAAAAAATCGGAAATATGAAGCATGCATGCCCTGAACGTATCACGAGTACGGAAAGCTGAGGCATGCAGACTCGTACGTTTGAATCAGAAAGAACTATCGGTTAGTTCACGAGCCCTGGTTCGAATGCGTACAGCGGTATCTCGATCGAGACAACGTGGTAAATTTCAGCAGCAAAGCGTCGAAGCAGCCACTGCGCGAACACGACCGAGAACTTCTTGGACTACGTAGATATCCTTCGGCCCCTATTGCTGTTCTGAAAACGTCGAGCAGTTCATCAGTAAAAAGTTCGGGGAAAAGCGCAGGCCAGGATGAACACGAGCTATGCTGAGTTCCATTTTCATCCGAGACAGGTGTGCAGGTGGTAGGGTGTCGAGCCATCAGCGCAGTGCACACACCGCACATCGTAAATGAGAAATCCGCTTCGAGCGACCACAAGCGTGTATCGTGACGCGCCTTCCGCACAACCTGTGCCTCGCGTCGTGCGCGGTTAGCTTCCAGAAAAGCGCGGATCCGACACTCGCGGTGTTCGATGCTCGCTTTGCCGCGAACGTTTCCTGGGTCGATATGCGGACTTTTGCCGAAGGCCAAGGTGAGCCGTCGTGACTGGAGCACAAGCCTACAAACAAGTATCGGATGTTGCGTGGATTAGCGGTTTCCGAAAGATATAACCTTCATCATCGGAGCACCTCGCAGAGGGCCGATCCTGATAAAGGTGCACAAACTACTCGGCTATGCGCCGCAGCGAGCATGCTGCCACGCGGAAACGCTGCCTCTCGTTCAGGTTCTTGCAGTGTGCTTCCAGAGCGTCCACAGAGACGCAACGCCCGCCACTCGTCACAGACTGTAACTGGCATCAACTCGTCGTCGATCAATGTGACATGCACCCTTTTTGAGAAAAACCCCTTTGCCAAGAACTGCTGTGGATTCGCATGCACACGCTTTGGCTGCGAAACGTACCTGGTGCATGGTCTAGCTGCCTGAGGCGGCACGAGTCTGCAACCACTGCGTTGTGCATGCCATGAGCGCAAGCGCCGCCGTCTGGTCCAGTTCGCTCTGGTCGCACCGAGGAACCGGACACTACCTGCAATGATGTCGAAGCACGATATGCTCCGGTTTGTACTGCGTGATGTCAGGCGACGATACGCCGTATTTTTTTGCAACGAAATTAGCAACTTCCAACTCTTGTAAGCGCGTTTTCAGCGCTGCGACATTGGCTTCCAGGGAACGGATGTATTCGGCAGCACCCTCGAGGATCGTGGCCCGGTCTGGTTTCCGACCAAACCTGGTTGCATACCCGCGTACTGCCGGCACCAGACACATGAGCGCGTCTACGCGTGAAGAGATCATGCGGCGACGTTTCTGCTCATGCATCCGATGCGTTTGCCGTGCAGAGTCCCTTAACCTCTCTCGGTCATTCACAAGCAACGCTTTCGATGATGATCCCGATTCGCCTCGGGATTCATCAGCGCAAGACGTGCTGACCTGTTTCGTCGTCACGTGATTCGCACAACTGGGGAATGGTCTGTCACTTAATGCATCGCCATCGCATGCAGATGAACCCGACGCTGCAAACGATCCGCGAGTGCCGGTCTCAGAAACGCAGTCTGGAGCAGCGATGCCGGCTCTCTGCGTCGCCGACGCCGCACCAGATGCTTGACAGACTTCATTCGTTTCGTTCGGAACGCGCCAAAGATTCGCAGCACTCTGGCGCTCGCCCGTATGCAGTTGCTCCGGCCAGGTAGAAAGCGCATCCCGCTTTGAAATTCCGCCATTGGTTTCACGCCCGTGTTCCTGAACAACATCTTCGTTACTCGGTTGATTCATTACGCCTTCAGCTTCAAGGAGACGAGCTTTCGCGGAGCGCTGCGGACCGTTCTCTGTCCTGTATATCAGTTTCGGCTCTTTCATAGCCAACGCCGATGCATCTAGCAACAGCTGAAGACTGCTACGTGTCTCGCCGAGGCTCAGAGAGCAGGGCTCTACTTCAATGTCTGGCACCGAGGAGTCAGAGACTATTGGACGCCACCTTCCCGGAAAGCCCCCAAGTCCAGCCTGACAATGGACACATGTGGCCGCTACATGGGTAGCACCTGTTGACGGAGACGACTTGGGCTGAGGCACGGAACTGTAGCTGCGCCAAGCGGGTCGCCCGTCTGGCTCCAACGGCTTTGTCAGGCACGAGACTAGCACACTCGCTTGCTTGCCTCCCGCAACGTGTGACGTCATACCACAGAAACGAGGCTCCCGGCAACCGAGGGGTGCTCTCGCCTGCCTCAGTACTCGTTAGCGTATACGCAAACCCTAGAAACGCTATTCCGCTGTGGCCGTCTCTCACTTGATCGGAAACACAAGCCTCAAACAGCTCCGAGACAAACACAGACACGAAAAATAGTACGCACCGCACAGAGGAGGCGCAGCCGACGAGCTCGACAACACTTCGAAAAAACCTACCCTCGTCTCCCAAGTCAAGAAAAACTTTCCTCTCCACCGACTTTACCTCGCTTGCAACGGCCGCACAACACCCACATATCTTCTTCGCATCGTTCTGCAAGCGTTCCACTGCACAGATGCGGTGCTTCTACCGTGAACGCGGGGATTTCGTTGCGCGGGGATGTCGGAGGCGACGTCGCGGGGCTCACCGGCGCCGTTCCCCGCACGATAGACATCCACGCGGCGGTGGCGCACCAGCGTCGACCACCAGTTGCGAGCACGAGCGGCGACGGCGCGTGTTTGCCGTCCCAGCCTCCGATGACGTTTCCGATTGCACGGTCGGGCGGCACGTGCCGCTCGCAATCTGGTGGACGCGAACTGCTGAACACGCTGTTGCATCTCGGTGCAGCGACACGCAGCGCGCTGCAGCCGCGCACGCATGAAAGGATCGCGCGCGCAACGCGGCGGCGGACACACCGAATGCACCGGCACGTCGGATCGCTGCGGCCTGGCGCGCCGCGATCTCTCGCAGGGCGCGGGCGTCCACGAGGCGCCACCCGCATCACCCCCGGACTTGGCCTGATCGTCGACCATAGGGGGCCGGGCGACGAGGGCGTACAACGCCGCCGCCGCCGCCGCCGCTGCTGCGAGGTGCAACGCATCCTCCAGTCGTGATTCGAGGCGGCGGGTTGCATGTCCGAAACGCGCGCGCTATAGCTGGCAGATGGAGCCGTTGCGTGGTACGTCGTTTCTGCGGCCTAGCGCAGGTAAGCAGCGCTTACGGGATTTGCATTCGGTTAAGCTGGCATTGACTCGTGGTTGCATGGCCGTCCGTGCCGGATTAGAGGCGGATTTCGTTTATCGCGCCTCTAATCGTGGTGGCTAGGGGGAACGTTGCCTGCCTCTGGGGCTCTCGGGTCGCGCCGCCACACGAGCAGGACGTGTGGGTACCGCGCATCCGGGGCAGGCGCCTGTAGATCAAGTCATCGGGTCTACGAAAACAGTTGTTATGTGACAGCTACGTTTGTTTCGGGTACGCACAAGCTCAAGTGCGGGCGAGGTCATCGATTCCGAAAAGGCGAATGCTAACGATCGCACACGACAGCTCTAGATTGTGTCATTGAATCCGCGCTTCTGGAGCTGATTGCTTCCAGCCATCATGGACCAGCACATGCCTGATGTAAACAGCAGTGTCAGTATGGCCAGTCGCCCAGGAGCTGCATCACTAGCGGTTTGTACTCCCTGATTCAAGCGCCTCCGTCGAGATGCAATCCTTGGAGGAAACCGGGGAGACATGGACATGAGGTCGGTGTCGCATCGCCGCCGCGATGCGATCTTCGAGAAAAAACACCAGGGAAATATGCGCATCGTGTTTGTTTAGAAGCAATACGTGCCGTTGAGGTCACCGCGCAGCCTCCATCAACCTGCCGTGCCGTGCGCAAACCGGCTCGAAACGCAGATTTCTTGCCTTACATTGTCCACTGACGATCCTACGCTCGCTCAGAGTCGGCATCTTCACTCCATACGACAACACAGAGCTTTCGCTATCTCTTTTTGTTCGCGTTTTTGCGCCTCGTGCCACAGGTACCAATATCATGCATCGCTGGATTCCGTGGCGATGGCTTTCGCGTTCTCTGCTGACGCCGATTCCGCACGAGTGATGGGTCTGTAACTCGGTCCACTAGGCCTGTTTCCAACAGAGCGATCATGATCTGCGGCTGGTGCAGAGCGCGTAAGCTGGTCCCAGCCAGGTGACACATTTCCGAACCGCGCGCCTTGTAAAAAAATCGGTCCTGATCCCAAGCAAATGCCAGCCAATGGTTGTCATCCCCAAAGAACGAGCAACGCTGAGTGTAGAGCGTCATCACAGAAGAACATATGCTCGCGTACTCGTCTCAAGTTTGGCCAAACGCCACATACCATATTTTGAGGATCCGATGGTTTTCTGCAGTCCAAATAGATCCATCTCACATCAATTTGGCACGATAAAAAGATCGGGTGCACCTTTTCACGGCACGTGATCGTTGTGTCGAATCAGCTACCTCTGGATACATGCGTACATTACGGGCATCGCGTTCGCAATGCCGAGCTTTCGGTGCCGGGGACTCTAGTACATGCGGAACGCGGTCCCTGAGTCGCATCGATCTTGTGCGCTTCCCAACGGTGCCGGCCTGCTATCGATCCAGAGCGGTAACGCGTTCAGACTAGCCGCAGCGTTCAGCATGTCTGCGACAGGCCATAGCACAGCAGCTTCACTCACGAGCGTAGCCACATGTCGTATGAAGAGGTCCGCCACTAGATTCTCGCTTGCGTCACCAGAGCAGCGGAACTAGTCTCTTGCAACAGCGACGGCATGTGTAGACCGGCTGCATCCCCAGAGTTCCACGGGTCGTCTACCGTGTTAGCGAATTCGAAGGACGGTACGATCCCCGGAATCATAGTGCAAATCAACGATGCGGATGCAGCGAAGCGCCGAGAAAATCCTATCGAAGAGCTGACCAGTGGAGGTATCGGCAAAGCACCACGGGTAAACACATTCCGGGATCGTTGCTGACGCGTGCCTCGGAGGTGTTGCGAGATGCACCTCGGCAAAAAATGAGCCTACTTTCATCGCGGCATGCATCCATTGCCTCAAAAGTCTAGATCTAGTCGAAAATCGTTCTCTCCAACACCAGATGGCTGGAAAGTCATCACACCCGCCTTTTGGTATTCGCCGACTCTACGTTCAAAGAAGTTGGTTTTCCCATTAAGGGAAATCAGTTCCATCCAGTCAAACGGATTTTCTACTCGATACACAGGATCTACATGCAGCGCCACTAATAATCGATCAGCGCAGAACTCTATGTATTGCTGCATCAGCGTGCTGTTCATCCCAATGAGATTCACCGGAAGTGCTTCCCGAACAAAAGCCCGTTCCTGCTCGACAGCATCGCATATTATAGCGCGGATCAGAACATCCGGCGGCTTGTATCGCAGCATGTGGAACACATGACACGCAAAGTCGCAGTGAAGGCCTTCGTCCCTACTGATGAGCTCATTGCTGAACGTTAAACCTGGCATGAGGCCTCGTTTCTTCAACCAGAAGATTGCACAGAACGATCCACTGAAAAATATGCCTTCAACGGCGGCAAAAGCGATCAGGCGTTCCGCGAAAGAGGCGTCGCTCCCGACCCATCGGAGCGCCCATTCAGCCTTTCGTCGAACGCACGGTAGCGTATCAATTGCGCGGAAGAGTCGATCCTTCTCAGTCGTTTCTTTGATGAAAGTGTCGATCAACAGGCTGTACATCTCTGAGTGAATGTTTTCCATCGCCATTTGGAACATGTAAAAGGACCTTGCTTCCGACAGTTGCACCTCTGTACTAAAACGTAGCGCCAAGTTCTCATTCACGATGCCGTCTGATGCAGCGAAGAACGCGAGAACGTAGGTGATGAAATGTTTCTCACCCGACGTGAGCCTAGACCAGTCCCGCAAATCCTGTTGTAGATCGACTTCCTCCACTGTCCAGAACGAAGCGACAGCGCGCTTGTAAAAGGACCAGGTTTCCGGATAGCGTATGGGAAAAAGTACGAAGCGATTGGTGCTCGCCATGAGAAGCGGCTCTGACTTCTCGCAGGTGCGCAACCATTCGCGAATCTTCAAAAGCTCCTTCCGCGACACAAGGAAGCTCCGCGCTTCCCCTTCCTCGCCACGAAAGTGCGTTTCCGATTTTATCAAATCCGAATGCACTTCAGCGTCCACGAAACTTTCGAGCTCCTCTTCTGTTGCGTTCCGAGGCGACACCGGTGCCTCTGCGCTACTCTCCGCTGGAAGACTGCGCCCGGACGAACCAGCAGCAGCACCAGCAGCAGCGCTGTTCGCCTCGGAACTCAAGTTCCACTTACTTGCACCTTTCAGCTGCGCTTCAGAAGCTGCGTGAACATGCGCGTTTTGTCCCAGTGAAAAGTGCTCCTTGGTGAGCGCGGCCGCCGTTCTTGATCCTAACGCTGCGTCGTAGCGCAGTGAAGTCGCCATAAGCGGAGACTCGCTGGCGGATGACGTTCCAGATTCGCAGTCTGAGGTTGACGCCGACTCAAACAGCACCATGCAGCACCGCTGCGAAGAAGCTGCTCGTGTTGAGTCTCCCTCGCGCACGCGTCCGCGGGAGAACAATGCTTCACTCGACTGGGCAGGCGTCGTACGGTGGTGCGCAGCGCCTCGCCCGGCGACTCATGCCGGCGTCGGCATGATTTGCGACAAATCGAACTTGCATCCACGATGGCTCTGCCACGCTGCGGGTTGTTTTCTCTTTCGTTGGCAAAACGTATCCTAGGTCCATGGAAACGTGTTGTCATCGAAAAAAATCGGCGGCTGCGACTGCCTCAGTGCCTGATGTGTTGTGCGTCGATCATGCGCTGCGCGAAAAGCTCGGCTCTAGCGCAAACGGCGCTGCAACTCGCTAGCTGGGACTGTTTCCATATCGGGTGTTGACATGCGGTTCAGTCATCAGCAGTGCCATTACCTCCTACTGGTCTTTTCTGGTGTACGATCGACTGATATCATTAGTGTCCGTTGGGTGGTCAATTGCGATCACCGTTGAGAAAGCAGAGCCCCGCGCTCCTTTCCCGAGTTCATTCTGAATTCCGATAACCCCAGATCAAATTTCCAGTCGGGAGGCGGGGTAAGATCCGGCGATCCGTCGGGTGACTGCTCCTCCACTCTAATCGGACGGGAGCAACGCACTGAACGAATCGGTCTGATCCGGCCTGTCTGTCTTTCTCCAAACTTTGCCTGTGATGTGCAGCATCGACAATTGAAATGCAGAGAACAGGGCTTATCAACGAAGATGCAGTTTTTGCATTTTCAGTTTTGTTTTTTTCGCAAGTGTGCCTTCGGCGCTTTGTCTGTGGAATGCGGTACGTCACCAGAGCCATGATGGCTTGCAACGTCATCGAACAAGCGCATGTAAAACAACAGATATCATGATTCATTTCGTAATCAGAAGCGTCCACTCTTCTCCTAACCTAACGTGAAGCATGTTCAAATCACGCATGCTTTCCAGTTCTCGGTCTCGCTGGCTCAAAGCGAAGCGCGGGCGCAGCACTTGGCGCCGCTGAACTGACGACGAAAAAAATCGATGGCGCTCCTTGACGGCCTGTTTACACGCTCTTTCTGAAACTTTGCGAGGCTTGACATCTCAAATAATTGAATCCTTCCAAAGCACATATCTTCCTCTCTTGTTGGCCGTCCGAGGGGCTGCATTCGACAGCAGCATCGTACCTTGCTACGTATATACGCGCAAGGGCTCCCGTATTTTCTGTTTGCATGGAAAAAGGTCTTAGACCCGGACATGAGTCATCACCGCAATTGTCTCAAGTCGAATGTGCGCCACCGCTTTACACAAAACGGGCGAAGACGGATTGGAATTCCTCGACTTGATCTGTAGCCTGGATTCTCCTTCCGATACGTTTTTTTTCTGGCGGACAACGTCGACTTACTCAAATTCTGTATCGAATCGAGACGCCTACGCATGCGCTTGCAAAGAACAGCCTACTCGCCGAGCAGGTCGCCAAGAAGCGCCTGATCGAAGGGCACGGCACCGGGCGCGGAAACGCCGAAGGACATCAATCGCAGGCTTCTGTACTCCTCAAGGCCATGACCCGAGCAATAAAGCAAGCATTCGCCCAGGATGAAACCGATTTTGGAGGAGGAGAACAGGTGAATACATGGGAACAACTGATCTCATTCAAGAACAATCGCTGTAAAGGTCGCCTTGTCGTCGAATGCACGTGCGAAGAAAATCGCATGCCATTCTTAGACCGCAAGTATCGCCTGTGCATCGGATACGTCAACAACAATAGCTATACTAGCCGAATCGGGACGTGAACACCGCCTTCCACATCCGCTGACTACGAACAACCGAGCTGCATAGATAGGAAAGACCAGCATACGGCCTGTGCATCGGATACGTCAACAACAACAGCCATACTAGCCGAATCGGGACGTGAACACCGCCTTCCACATCCGCTGACTACGAACAACGGAGCTGCACAGACAGGAGAGCCCGGCACATGGAAATTCAGATAGATGCGACAAAGCAAGCAAGCAGTCATGGCAAGTATACCCGCAGAGGCAGGCGCTGATGACACTCGGAAGAAACCCAAACTCTAGTGTGCACAGCCGAGTCAGCAGAGTCGACCCATTCCACGTTGGGCGGACAAGAATGTACCGCAGGCGCTCGTTCCATCACTGGATGCGCTGCTGCCGCAGTCGCTAAGAGAAGTGCGCGCCCAGCCCGCAGCGCACATCGATGAATACAGCGCGGTTGCGCCGCCGTCGATTGACGGACACGGCGTTGCGTCGACAGCCGCAGCAGCACCCGCAGCAGCAGCAGCACCCGCAGCAGCAGCAGCAGCAGCAGCAGCCGTTACGCGTACGCAAGCGCAATTGCTGCTGCCATTACGTCTGCCTCTCCAGCGCTTTTCTAAACCGCTGTTGCACCTCGGTCAACAACGATTGTCCTCCTACCATCAAATAGGTAGCACCTTTGCTGCTCGGGGAACTATATATCATAAGATTCTGTTGTGAATAAACAGAAGTTGGGAGCACTCGAGCAGCACCTGGGATACGGGTTCGTTGAGCGGTGCTGCGGCATAACCGCGGGAACGGAGCACGTATGAGTGCGACCAAAGTCGAGCCAAACCCGGCTGCGGACTCTTCGCGGTCCCTCGTAGTCATGGGGAGGCTACCTAGTGACGCTGATACGCGGTCGCGCTCAACGCAATCGCTGCGTTCGGCCGAGGGGCGGCGGAAGGTGCTCCGCTGGCTCCAGGCGTCCGGTTGGTGGCACCCCGTAGACAAGCGCTGGGATAGCACGACGAGCACGCTCGACGACGTCGATGAACGTTACTTGTCTCCGTGTTGTTCTTCACGGAAAGTTGCTCGTGTGGAAAACGAGAAACTTACGCAACCGGGCAGTGGCGCAGAGGACAATCCTCTTCAGCGTCATCGTTGCAAAGACGGTGCCCTGTCACCGAACTCGAGACCTTCAAACTGGGAAACACTGGATTTCCCGCAGCTGCCAGCGCACATACTATCGATTTTATCGCGAGCGGAGGAGGAGCTGATGAAGAGCAGCCATAAGAACAAGAGCGTGGAAATCGGAGACACCGTATCACTGGGCCCTGATGATGCTGACTGTCGATGCCGCGATCAATCCGCTCAATCCACGACTGCAAGCCAAACACCAGAGAAAGCGAAATGCACGGCGTTGATACCACTAGACCATAATTCCGAGGCCTTCGATCCTGAAGGCGATCTCGGTCACACATCAAAAGCAGTTGAAAACGAGGCATGCCCTGCGTACTTGCCGGACGCGAGCTCACGGGTATCAACACCAGCCCAACCGCGAAGGCGTTTAACAGGTGCACAGCGACGGCGATTCGATCGGGCATGTGAAGCTGCCCAGCAACTCTTGTTTCGACACGATTCGAAGTCTGTATCACAACAAACGAAAGAAACCGCCATGATATCAAGAACCGAGGTATCTCCGCAGACTCCGAATCTGTCGCCGTTGTCTGCAGACCGCCTGTCGCCAACGAAGCGGCGACGACGTGCTCACGCAGCCGCGGTAGTGACACCAGAGCCCAAGTCGTCCGTGCGTGCTAAATGGCCGGCTGTCGTTCCAGCGCAACGACGTCTCTGCTTTGAAAGCTCATCTGAATCGAATTCGAGCGAATTCCTCGAAAGCGAAGAAGAAACCGTGACAGAGGAAAGCAGTACCACCTCCAGCGCGGATGTGGCTGGATCCATGACCAGCCCGCTGGTGCGCGCACGCCATACACCGGTGTCTCTGCGTGCCGCACAGCCTTCGAGTGCTCTTTCGAGATCCACTGCAACCCAACGGGCACGTCAGCGACGCTCCAAGTCAGAGGATGCGTCCGGTGCGACGCTCCAGGGCGAGCATGACAAGATCCAGCGCATTTCCCGACAGCGGCCCAAGTCAAGCGGGCGCAATCGGGGATCCTCTGCCAACCGGGGAAACAGGGAGCCAGCCGAGCGCGCAACACGATCAACGAACACTCGCGAGGCCTCGCCTAATAAGCGGAATGCCCGCGCAAACACCACGAACGAAATGATTGCAGACGAATCCAGTGCTGTTACCTCGACAGCCAAGTCCATGCGTCGCGGAAGCGCGCAAAAGTCAGAGGCAGCGAAAAAGTCTCCACAACGGACGCGCGGCGCATCGTTATCCGCTATGCCGAAGGCAGATTCCAAGGCCACAGTGTCGTCGCATGAGGAGCACGCCCCAGATTACTGGCAAGCGCAGCGAGAGCGAGCATCCGCCCGTCAGGCGGTATTCTACAATGCACGCTACTGGTCCCAGGCCAACATGGCAGCATACGTCGCGCGACTGCACACGATTCAGGCACGAACGTATCCGCACCTGAGCGTTTCCCCGTTGCTGCTCACCGGAGCGACACCGCTGAGTGCGTGCTCGGCGTACCCGCAGCATCCGCTGGTGCAGCACCTACCGGCTGAGGCGTGTCGATTCGACCCGCGAGCCTCCGGTCGAACCGTACCATGCGCAGCATCGGTACCGGTATCGTCGCTGTATGCCGGTCAAATGGCGAATCAGACACTTACCCAGAGCGTTTCGACCACCGAGAGTGAGTCTGCTGGATCCATTCCATCGGCTGGGATGCGCACGCCATAGACGGGATATAGTGTTGGTGGTGCTGGTGGCGGCAGCGGCAGCCGCATCCACTGCATAGGGCAAGGCGTCCCTGATTTTATGCGAGACAACTAAACTTGCTTCCAACAAGACGCAGTCGTGTCGAATCCTGTACTTGCATGGTTGATCACCAGTTGTCCAGGGAAATCGTTCCCAGTCCATGATCATGGACACCGATCGAGTCGTACGGGATTTCCGTCCCGCAAGCTACGAAAGCGCTGGTCCGGGCGCTTATGGAATGCTTCAGTTCCGTGCCTCTGATTTTTCTTCAGCGCAAGTTTTCTGCGTTCCTGCATGACGCTCACAATACATACGAAAAGGTTTCCTGGATACATTGACCAACACAGAGACGCTGGACGCTCTGGAGGCAAGCAGCATTGGCAGCTGTTGATCGATGCGTTCAGGTCTCACGGGCAGGATGTGCTTGCGCGCTCGGTTGCTGGTGAAAACGCACCATAGCGGGCATCTGGACTCTGATGACTTCGCTATCCGATGTTCGATCAGTTTAGGGTTCACCATCTGGTGCAAGCGGCTCTGTTTCATGTGCGTTTTTTCTACCAGTTTCAGCATGCACCCGTGCTCGTGACTCATGCATGGACGCCGTCTTGAACGTGTCAAATGGAATCATTGTGCATCGATTCCCTCACTAATAGTATGCTCTTATCAGAGCAACAGGGGCGCTGCCTCTGAGCGCTAGAGCATCTTCTCTCCCGAGCATCAGCTGTGTTGTCGCATGATGCTTCGATTGAAAAAGCTGCAGAGGACTATGGACAGCTAGCCGATCTGCGTCTGAGCCTCCTACGAACAGTTGCTTGACGAGGTGTGCCATGAAGAGACGCGCTCAGCGGATCATTCTCGAGTAAGACGCTGTTCATCCCCTAGTGGCGTCGTGCATCTCATTTTTTGAAAGATTCTCTGTCTTGGTGTGTTTCAGTGTGAGAAACTTGACGATAATTTAAGACTGAGCTTCCTGGTGCGACGGTTTCCCGTCCTTGCGCATCTGGTCCTCTTTCCGAGAGAATCATTCTCTTCCTTGTCCGTTTTTTTTCGCTTTCTCCAAGGTCGCCCTCGCGTTTACTTGGCGCAGTGGCATGCGTGTGGACGCTGTTCAAGGCATCCGTTTTTGCTCGTGATGCAGACGCTCTGGGTGGACATTGGGGCTGAAGTTTGCCGTTTCTATGTATAGGTACTTGCTATTCCTCAACTAGATTTTCTTCACTGTCTCCATCACGAGTACGCCCAGGAACCGAGGAGCGCTTTCAGGCCCTCTCCCGCGCACGAGCAGAGCAACGAAACATTCGTTCAGACTGGTGAATGTGGAGAAGGGCTTCGTCGAAGAACGGTATTACGGATGCGACCGATTCATCTGTTTATCAATGTGCCCGAACATAGCGTTGGGCAACGACGAAGCCTCCTTCGACTGAATCGAACCAGCGGGAACATGTAGGCAGGGAGTGCAGCTCTATACCAAAGTCAGCTGCCCGCTTCTGGACTGCTTTCACTTGATGGACTGCCACGTTGTCCAGGGGCAAGACAAAAGGATGTGCGAAAGAACAGACACAAAGCGACTGGGCAAAGGATGAGATGTTGAATGATCCCGTGTCCGCGTGGCGATTTTGAGGCGACTGTATGATAGAATTGGTGCAAGGGCAGATCTTTTCCGAATGTTCGCTTCGCTCTTGTTAGAGAATAGGGATTCGTCGCTCAAACACTGAATACCCATATACATATCTATCAATTCTTCCAACAAAATGAAGCCCCGTCGAATGGAATGAACTTTCGTTGATCACGATGCAAGCGTTCGCGTTGGGTACCAAATCGACCCTGAGTCGTCGATTGCGCAACGGACTCGTTCACCAGTGTGCATGTCTTGTTTGCCAATCCCGGTATCTTCATCACCGATTGTATGAACCGTGCGGAAACTTCGCACCATGCGGCTGCTTTGGTGAAATTTTATACAGAAGGTAAGGAGTGAGCTATCCTGACTAGGAGATAGCTGTACGGAGATATAGTTATACAAGTTCTGTTTTCAGCGCGCGACGTTCAGCATAAGGACTACCAGACGGGTGGTTCATCCATCTGCTGATCATCATGTCACTGAGATGCACCAGCAAGACCCTAATTACGCTAGCTTGCCGTGGCAGCATCAAGTGCTTCCGCGACCTGTCTCCAATTTACGCAATATAATCCCGTTGTCGAATGCCTTCGAGAAAAGTAGCAGCGAGCAGAAAGTCTGCACTGGTCGGCGTACTCCAGCATGCACTGCTCTAAGTATCACGCCAAAAGCCGTCGGTCTAGAATAGTGGCTGTGTCTCGTGCAGCTCTAGCGCAGTTGGTGCATTGGACCAGGTGCACGTGCCTCCGTACGCCATATGGAGCGCTGTTCACGTCCTCACAGATACTGCAGCCAGTTTTTGAATGCATTCCCGCACCGAAGCGGTGCAAGTTCAAGCTGATAAGCGCACATGGTACCCGCACCCTAAATGCAGGGCTGGCGGGACACGAGGGCGCAGTTTGTGCGATCCCCGCATACGTGAATAGCGGCTGAGTAACCCGTTGTTCGCAATAAACGGAAAGATTTCTTGCCAGGTCGCATCGCTTTCTCTACCCATATGGGAATCAAATGGAACAGGTGCACTGAGCAAACTCGGACGTACACTTTAAGGTCGGGCCGTTCCCCAGTGTGGTCAGCACCACAACTTGTGGAATTTTTTTCAGTGACTGCTTCTATTTCAGCTCTCTTACATCTGGCTTTAAAGACGGCAGTCTCTTCAGTCAACCTAGCTCCACGATCAGCAGTCGAAGGATGATGCTTGTCGTCTTCGAGTCCTGAGTTTTCTGCTTCCACCAGTAGTCGACGCATTTCGTGCACTCGTGGAAGTTGCGATCTACGCTGCGCTTCCTATTTTCATCTTCGTTGTGTGTTCAGCCTCGGTGCGCCCTTCGCAGCGCTGACGCTCGGCATGGGTCAGGCCTGCGCATCTATCCTCAGCGCCGCCTCCTCCTTACAGGAATGCATTGTGGTGCTTGAAGGCTTGCTTCATCGCTCGGTACACGCACGAGACTGATGCGGAAGGCTCAACTCAACTCAGCTCAACTCAACTCAATGCCCTCTTTCGTGTCCTGGCTTCATGCCGTGCCCTAGGATTTCGGGCTTGGTCTGGGCGATCGCATCGGCGAGCTCTGCTACTCGGCTGCACGCGCGAGCGCACATTGTTCTATTCAATACAGGTTTTATGGAACGCGATTCCATTTAGAATGACACAAGTACCGGGCGGTGAATCGAGACTTGTGCAGATACCAAGAACTTTGGATCCATCTACGTTTTTCTTGCTGGGCAGCATGACACGCGCTTCCCTGGGACCGATCGTTGCGATGACTCTAATCCTGGTCCGAGATCTTTCTACCTGCAATCATAGGAGACGCGTGCCCCTGGGAGCATATCCCGTGAGCGTTAGCAGGCAGCAGCAGAATTCCGCTTGTTCGATTGCCACGAAGAGATCAGGAATTGTCTTCTGGACGGAAATGATTATTTGAAGTGACACTTTGAGTCAAGTTCCAGCATGAGTTTGTGAACGAGTCGTCGAGGCATGACGAAGCGTACTTTTCGTCGTCGATTCACTGGTGAGCACTGTTACGCCAAAGAGTGGCCTTTAAACATAAAGGTGGAAAAATTTAAGAATGCGTGGAATGAGCATGCTACCCATAATGAAAGAAGAAGAATCCTGACTTGTACCTATGCATCGGATTGTGATATCGAACATGATACGAAGCTTTACTCGAGGGCGTCCCAAGTCAACGTAATGACGATGAAAGAGTGCATTCCACCGGCAATGCATCCAAGAAGCCGCCTCAAAAACACCGTGATTCATGAGACCCCAGATGAATCCTCAAATCCTCATCGCGCCACTTCGAGAGCTGAACCTGTCCATCTAAAAAGGTCGACAAAATATCCAATGGCAGGAACGGGGCAAGCATTCCAGCATTCCATTCTAATCTGAAACGGTTGCAGGACTGGCTGCTGACGCCTTCTATGACCAACGTCTGCAGGACAGCTCCCTCGACCGATAGAATGCCACCGTGCTTGTGTTTGTTCGACAAGTGGCGAGACGCACACATTCACCAACATACAGACACGCACGCACCAAAGCGTTCCACCAGTGCCTTCTGGACAGCAGAACGAGGGTACGCATTCTGGAAAATCGAACGCTCCTCCTCCGCTCGCTGGCCACTGTGCATCTCACTGCACTGCTACTGCACCGCAGCGTTCCGATGCTAGCACTGAGAACATTCCTGTCCCCTGCGAGACGACTTGGCCGAGACAGAGCCGTGCCGACGCCGACTCGAGTTGGTCCTCCTCTCGTGCCAGGGCAGCATCCCGAAGAAACTGACTGGCGCTCTCAAAGGACATTCGTTGAAGCGCGCTCGGAACACTGTCCAGCATCCGCATACCGGTGCGCGAAAACGGACGACAGGCACCCAGAGCAGTTTGATAGTCCGCGATGAGCGAGAGATGTCGATAATCCACCGCGATGCCGTAGGCGGCAAAGACGGTTTGAAGCTCTCGTACAAGACGAGCACGAGCAGCCTCTATGCCGTATACGCTCAAGACCTCGGAGATGTGATTCGAAAACAGACCGTCCAGGTCGAGTTCATCATCAGAAAGTGTCCACGCCAACCGGATATTCGATCCCTCTGTGCGCAGCGCTATGCCGCCATCCTCTCGGGTCGTCAGTGTAGTGTTCCGTATGTTCTCAACCGCACGGACGGGCACCCGCTCCGCCGCCGCAAGCGCAAGCTCATCCAAAAAGAGCGTATACCAAGCAGCGGAAGGCAACCAAAGGCTCATCTCGACCCGATTTGGAGACGGAAAGCGCACCACTACCGCATCGTTGTCTTCGGGAGCATCCGGCACCTGAGGCAAACATGGTGTATCTCCTGGAGCGACCGTCGTCTTTGATCGGATTTCGTCGTTATGGTCCTGCAACGCTATCTTTTCCAAGCCTTCGGATTCAGAATCCACAGACAGTTCTGAGGACTCGTCCTGATCGGTGCTGCGGCGCGCTACAAGCTCGTTATCAGCAGGTACGGAATCCGCGGATGACTCTGAACTGGTATCCGACAAACCAGCATCCAACATTTCCGTTTCCACTGGAGCTTCGGGCTCACCAGAGTCCTGGTCTTTCTCGTTCAAAGTGACGGATGAAGACGACCAAGTCTGCTGGCTATCAAGCTCTCGCAAGCGTCGGGCAATCAGCGCCTTCAGCACTGGACCATACGTCTTCTTCGTGGCGGCCTGGACATTGTTCGGAGAGATACCCAGCACCTGCGTCCATAGCTCAGGCTCAGCGAGCACCATGATCAGGGTCAGATGAACTTGCTCATTCCGCTTTGCTCCCTGCAAACGCAGCTGCAAACGAAGGATTAGATCGCGCAAACGCACAGAGCGCAGAGCATAGCAGGTAGCGACAGCGCGCTCCCTCGAGACGCCCTCTTTGAATGGAATCTGCATAAACGGCGTCGCTGGAGCCGAACCCGGGAACATGAGAAGCTCACGCAGTCGTGGCACACCGGCGGTAACGTGTTCAACACCGATCCCGGCGAAATGAAAGGTATTCAGGGTCATCTGGGTACTGGGCTCACCGATCGACTGGGCAGCAATCACGCCTACCGCGTCGCCGGGTGCGGCAGTCGATCGCGTGTACCACTCGAGCAATGCGGAACGGTGTGCCTCATCCAGGGTCTCGTACATCTCGAGAAGCGCCGGCGGGAGCTTTGGACTAGATGCGGAATGGGTGGCGCAAACCTCAGCGGCGGAAACGGCATTCGACTTTCTCGTGGCATTCGACGGCGACTGCGAGGCAAACTTGCCAGCACTGCGCGTCCCATCGGCAAGTAAAATGGCCATGAACTCCGCTCTGTGTTGGAGCCAGAGTGCTTGACACGGATCAAGACCGTCTTCGCCGTAGCAAAACTGGATGATGGATCCATCAGACTCTCGAACAGTTCCATCGTAGGCGATTGTGACCCCCTCGAGCGCCTTCACGAGACATCGCTGCAGATACCCGGAGCGCGCCGTCTTCACGGCGGTATCGGTGAGGCCTTCCCGCCCCGCCATGCAGTGAAAGAAATACTCCGGCGGTGACAAGCCCGTCAGGAATCTCGAAGCGATAAATCCACCAGCAAGTGCGGTGCTTTCATACGGCCGGAAACAAGGCAACGTCCAGCCAGCAACAGACCGTGGAACACGCCGCCCATCGAGTACGGTGCTACCGAGCAGGCACGATATCTGCGCCGCATTGACCTGGGAGCCTTTTGCTCCACTGGCTGTCATCAAAGCAAAACCGTTATTCGGAAAAGGTTTGCGCAAACCGGCCGGTATGCAATGCTCGGAAACATTAGATGCGATGGATGCGAGTTCCTTTTTCATTTCCATATCGAGGAGCAGTTCGAGCTCCCGGCCGCGTTCCGTGCGAAGCGCCTCTGCGAGTGCGTGTTCCAGGTCGACCGTGCCGTCTGCCGGGAGACCAAGCACTCGTCTGAGGACGCGGCTTCCAACGGTTATCTGTGTATCTTTGAGCATCTCCCAACGAATTCGCTCTGTTGACGGCAGCAGGAGCAAATCTTCCACGCCTGTGCTATGTCCGTGGCAGCGGAGGAATATCGTTAAGAGGCGGCCAAGGCACGAAAGCAGGTCACAGGCCGCCTCCGGGCCATAGAGGGCATGCACACAATGGACAAGTCCAAAGGGAGCAGCCCCAATCTGTGCTTTGTCCACGACTCCTTGCAACAGTTCACCATCTCGAATGATAACGATACTTTCCTCGGATGCGCTTTGGCCCCAAAAAGCGGAACTCACCTTGGCCCGGCTCTGCATTCTGAGCTTTCCATGGCGGTTTTCAGGATCCGCCAAATGTGCAACGATCCCCAAAACAGTGCTTAGCACCTGCTTCCCTGTCCAGTACTGTTGCGGGTACAGGATCGCCGGCGGAACGTCCGCGCAAACAGTGAACGGGCCGAGTGCTGACCCTGGCGCCGTTCCCTCGGTTCCGCGCTTTCTCTCCCAGAGTCGAGCAGTAGCCGCATAGATCAGCTCGGAATATTCCTCCCATGAAAAAAAACGGTCCCGCTGTGTGAGCAGCACCGCTGCCAGCACATGATCCTGAATGAGGCCGCGCACTGGAGCTCCTGCAGTTGGCGATAAATAGTGGAAATCGATCCGCAAGAGGTATTCTGCTTCAGCAGCAGCAATCCAATCCTGCGGCACATGCATATTCATTTCATCACCATCAAAGTCTGCATTGTAGGCACCACAGTTCGCATAGTGCAGTCGGAGAGTATTCTCCGTCGGGCCCAGGACGCGGACGCGATGAGCCATGAGGCCAACGCGATGCAGCGTTGGTTGGCGGTTGAACAACACTCGATCACCGTTCTGAAGATGCCGGAAAACGCGTGTAGGAACAACGCAACCATCAGGGAGTTCTTCAGCTTCGAAAAGTGTCTCCGCGAGCACCCCAGATCGCTTGCTATCGCCTGCAGGAATTTGGATTCGGGTGCCGTCTCCCCGTTCGATGATATTTGCCCCTGGGTACCTCTGGGGTCCGCGATACACATTCTGCTGAAGTCGGGTCAGGTTCCAGGAAGCGACTAGTTCCGGAAACGAAAGTTTCATTGCAAACTGGAGTGGTACTCCAACTTCATTCACGTCCAGAAAGGGATCGGGAGAAATTACCGATCGCGCAGCGTAGTTCACTCGTTTCCCCATAAGATGCATCCTGAAAATCCCCTCCTTGTGCTCCAGCTGTTGCCGTATGCCCGGAGCACGTCGCATCGAAGCGGTTGGCTCTGAGTCCACCAGCTCCTGAACTGCTTGTTGGAGCTCAGCAACCGCCTTGCCGAGGGCCAGGGGATTTCTCGCCTTCCGCGCATCCGCTACCGACTCATTTGCCTTAAGCACATATGTGTAATGGAAATTTTGGGCATGCTCGCGGGGTATGCTGTTGACATCATCATCTCGAGTAGAAGGAAGACGAAATCTAGACGGTGGAACCAGAAGCACCCGCAGCAAGAATGTGTCGAGGAGGTGGTGGCCAAACAAGTACCCACAAAGTTCAGGAGAATTCTGTTCTACTGCTAAGAGAATACGCACCACCATACTCGGCAGTAGAAGCTGTTCCTTTCCAGCAACCAAACAGAGTGCCTCAAGCAGCTGCGTCTGACACTGTGCTTCTGTGTCAGGGCTGGCCTGAGCAGTTGCCAGCGTCGTCGCAGCAGCCTTTGATCGTTTCCGCGTCGGAGGCAGACGTGCAAAAATACGACACCCGTCGGTGCGAATATGCACCGCTTTGCATCCACAGCGTGTGCAAGCTGCATTCGAGCTCGTGCAGTCACCGATGAAGCGCTGCATGAGTTGGACGCGACGACTGCTTCGCTGTACAGTGGTTAGCTTCTCCGTAGCAGCATCAAAGCGGTCAGTGTGAACACCAGAGTGACCTCCGCGGACTGATTCGAGCCTGGGCTTTTTTGTGGAACTGCGGCTACCATCGCTGCTCTCGCTGGAGACATCGGAGGTCTGATCCAGGAAACCTGCCAAGTCCGGACTAGTGCTCTGCTTATCCAGTTGCAAGAGATCGGCGAGCGATTCGAAGTTTTGCCAGGTGCCTCGTTCCAGGTGTCGCAGACACTCAAGCCAAAGCTTCTCCCGAATCCGTGGCAAACGAAAGTTCGCACAGCCAAGACATACGCCGCGAAGAAGTCGCACAAGCAAGGAAAAAAGAAGCGGGTTCACGACGGGCTCGGCCAACTCGATATGACCGCAGTGACCAGGGCAGCTGAAAAACCCCAGACGGCACGTCGCGCAGATGCCAAACTTGTCATAAACGCCTAAGCGTGGATCGTAGAGGCCGCCGCGTACAGGCCGTCCAAGGTCGTCAAAGGCAACCGCAGACTGGATCTGCTGCACAGAGAGTTGCAGCACCTCCTCCGCCGTATAGAAACCAAAACCTACTCCACCTATTCGGTAGTGCACATCTCCACTCTTTAACGATACGACGCGCTCGTCCATTTGTGTCTTATCAGCGTCTGGCTTGGTCAGTGCCAAGCGACTTCGGTCAGTGCGCTGCGAATAGTTGCGCGAGCACTTCGCCCCGGAGCGAGTGTGCGTTACACAGCCATCAGTGCAGCGCTTGTTGTTCGGGAAATTGTATCGGCCTTGTATGACGCTCTGCGTACGTACTTCTTACGAAAGAGTGACAGAATCAGGGCTGGTGTTCTTATTGAACCGTCAGAAGCAGCGATAACGGAGAGCGTCGACCTCGATTTCGCGCAAAGCGAGCTCCAGTAGCGTGTAGGTGCCTCGTGGTGCGTTTGCCGTGTGCTGGCTACGCGTTTAACCTGCAGGCGAGCTTCAGTGCCTCATGCAGCGCTTTGTGCAGTCACAACATGTTTTTGGTGCATGGAAACCAGGCCTTTGGTGTTGCCTCCGGGAGCATGCTCGCTGGTTTGCAGCAGCAGCAGGGCCTCCCAGCCAGAAGCGGAAGCTGCTTGCGGACGGACCCACGCTTGCGGACTTTTTGGTGAGTACCTCCGGAGATCACACCGGGTCATCAGTGCTCTCGAAGAGTGGCACTCCGACAAGGTTGCTCGAAAGGCAGATAGATTCCCGTCGGAAGCGACCTACCGTAGGGGCATCAGCGAGTGTCGTTGAGGCGTTGCGTGCTTTGGATGCAGATCTCGCAGAGACCCCGCCCGCCCCGTACAAGGTTTTCATCGAGACTTACGGTTGTGCGATGAATACATCTGATTCAGAGATTGTAGCGTCTATTTTGGCTGCACGTCCGGACTGGTTTCAGCTACTCAATGGTCCTTCGGCTTCTCCGGACGAGGCGGATGTCGTGTTGATCAACTCGTGCGCGATTCGAGACAAACCCGAGGTCCGTGTGCTTCAAAGACTTTCAATGCTTCGAGCGGCAGAGCGCGGTCGAGGCCAGCGTGCGCCGCGACGCATTCTTGGCCTTCTTGGTTGCATGGCGGAGCGTCTCAAGACACGGTTGCTGGATGAGATGCCTTCGAAACGCCTAGTTGACCTAGTCGTCGGACCCGACAGCTACCGCGACCTCCCTCTGCTGCTGCAGGGCCTCGTGCGTACGACGGATCTGCAGCGCTTTGCCTATCATGTACAGCTTTCACTTGAGGAGACGTATGCAGATATAGCGCCTCTACGGGATCATGGACTGATCACAGCATACGTGAGTATCATGCGTGGGTGTAATAACCACTGCGCATTCTGTGTTGTGCCGCAGACGCGTGGCCCGGAGCGCTCGCGAGAGCCTGCGAGCATCTGGAACGAGATCGAAAGTCTGGGTAACGAAGGCTTCAAAGAAGTTGTTCTCTTGGGGCAAAACGTGAATAGCTATTGCTACCAGAGCGACCATCCGTATCCAAAGGTCACCAAATTTGCGGATCTCCTGGAAGGTGTTTGTGAGATTGCTGAGCGCCACTCGATGCGTGTACGTTACACTTCGCCACATCCGAAGGATTTTCCTCACGAGGTGCTGAGACTCTATACAAGATACGCACCTGGAACTCTTTGCCGTCAGATCCATGTTCCCATGCAGTCCGGAAGCTCCGAAGTGCTGCGCCGAATGCGTCGCGGCTATACACGCGAGGAGTATCTTGCACTCGTGGCGCGCATTCGAGATACAGTCGGTGCAGATGTTGCGCTCTCTACTGATATTATCAGCGGATTCTGTGGGGAGACTGAAGCAGAGCACGCGGAGACGATTTCGCTTATGGAGCAAGTGCGCTTCGATCAGGCATTCATGTTCGCATACAGTGAACGCGAGCGCACGATTGCGGCTCGCCTGTACGCCGATGACATTCCAAAGGAGGTGAAACTCCGTCGACTTGGCGAAATCATTTCGACGCAACTCAAGATCAGTGCAGAACGGGCACGAGCGATGGTCGGCACCGAACAGCGCGTGCTGGTTGAAGAGGTCGTTCACGCGAACGAGCGGCAACGACTAGACTCGGAGATTAGCGGGAAGCAAGCCACTCCTGCCTGGATCGCCCGGACCGAGAGCAATCGCCGTGTTTGGATATCATTCTCGGAAAAGCACACTGTCGAAGGACCCGGCGCAATGCACAAGCATCGACAACCCTGCATTGGCGATTATGTTGAGGTATCCATCACCGGGGTGAGCGGCAATCGACTCATAGGTGAGATTGTAAACTGAATCGAGGAACAGCTCTGCATTGTCGATTGTGTCCATGGATCCATCACCAGTTTCCGCTCCAGTCGGATTATAGGTGAAGTTGTAGAGTGAACAGGGGCGCAGCTCTGCATAGAGACATCACTATAGCAGTGAGCACATGGTGTAGCCTGACTTGCCAGGAGCACGCGCGAAGAATATGCATTTCTTGGTGCTCAATAACGGTGAGCGCGACGTCATCGGGAATACCTTGAACCTGGTGAATGCCCTCCGGGATGCGAGAATGTCTGAATCCAAGCCTCGAGCACTCCAGCCGATGCCCCAAAGCGACCACGACGTCGCTCCGCATCGTTTAGGCAACCACGGCCGCGGGACGCCCAGCAGCATTGCCTCAAACGACTGTGGTCAGCAAGGGACCCCATGGATCGCTTGAAGGAAATTGAACACCTGTCTATGATGCTATCATGGCGCTCTTGGAACGTGATCACGCCCCATGATGAGCGCAAGTCCGTTCTCTGGTCATAGAGAGCGCTCGGGCATTCAGGGCATTTGGTGAGGCGGTTCGATCCTGAAGCACAAAAATTTGATTCAAGTCACTGTTCACGTGGCCATGGTAAAGCTGTTCTGAGTGCCACAGACCTGGAAACTGCATTGCTCTTGGGTCCGCCACGCCTTCAACATACGGGATAATAGCGTTCTGAAGGCGTTGCACAGAATGTCGCTACAGAAGCGGTGTCGCTGGTGCACTGGATATGGACAGCGTTTGTGCACGTGAAAGGAGCCTCCTTCGCCTCATCGCTCTCGGGAATGATTTCGGTTCTACAAAGGCAAGAAAAGTGGGTTCACCAAATTGTTCGGTGAGTTGAAAGAGGACATTACCGATAAGAGTCGTTTTTTGATGGTGTCATATGGCGCTTGAAATGCTGTGGCGCTCGGAGGCTGCACTCGTGCTCCTTCGAAGAGAGTGTACAATGAGTTGAGGAACCAAGTCTGCGCGATTCCCATCAATGTATTCAGGACGACATTCACGAATCATGAGCATGCATGCTCCTTGAAACTGGTAGCGAAGAAGAGTGTGAGACAGTGACGGATGCATACGCTGATGTACGGTACGCTGACAGCGCATCGTGTCGTGATGTAATCGAAAATGAGGGGTTCTCGACTGTGTTCTTCCAATGGCAATTATGCGCGCGAGCTCTTTCTGTACCCCGACATGAACGCATCGGCCAACAGCCGAAACTGCATCCTGCTTCAAGGGCATCGTGAGGCCTTATGTCGAGCGAGGATTCGAGTAAATCGTTTACTGCTCAGTGCGGACATGACGCTGAAACGCCGAGGACTTTCGAAAGATGAAAATTAGCGTTCAGGAAAGCTGAGATTCGATTATCGCTTGGGCAAGGTACAGAATTCGTATGGATTAGCAGTCCAGATTGGCTGGATCGCCATGTGCATACACTGGGAAAGATTTTCCTGAGCTACGAATGAACGGTAACAGTGTTCACTCACTCGATATTGCGCCGCATGATGATGCGCTCATTACGTACAAAAATCTAGGGCGGACGCAAGCGCTCAGCGAACGGAAAGGAATCCTCGCCGAGACATAAGAGCCGTCAGCGAGGAAGCATGAGCTAGTTCGAGCCAGAAACGCCGCTCCGCTGCATCGGATTCGGCGCTTCCTCGAGCCAAAGCCCTCTGTGGTACAGCAGAGCCGTTTTGTCTCCGTGTGACGACCGCACTGGCGCTGTGGGAGCTATTGCGGACGCTCATGGCAAGCTCTGCACTGGATTGAACGGAACGAGCGACAAGAATATCCGAGAAGAATTATGGCTTATGGAACTTGGTGGTAGATGGAATGATAGATGCCTCACCGCGCGCTGGTACCAAGCGCAGAGTCGGGGAATGCTGGCCTGAATCAACGATTCGCCAAATGAAACCAATTTCGATCCCGCGCGCCGAAGCAGTGTTTCATATCGTACCGTCATGATCTTCCACGATATTCCTTATTCTTCCAACTTCTTGGGCAAACGGTCATCTCACGTACCATGTACATTCTTGTATCTATATGAACTAAATGAAAATATTGGACCTGGACAGGAGCAACCCTCAGACAACGCTGGCACTAGACGGTCTCCTTGGTTCAGTGTTCACGAGCGTGTGTTCCGCCATAGTCTGGACCTCGACCAAAGAAACCAGCTTGCTGTACTGCAAACTGTGATCGCCGGAACTCCGGAGTTTAACTAGAATCTTCTGAGCTGCTTTGAGCGGCAAGGTGGAACTGGTATTCACTGCTCACCGAGGCGAGCCTCGGAGCCAGCTTTCGGCAGGCTGCAGGAAATCTGGCGAACTTCTCAAGGGCTACCAAAAACCCCGGCTGCGTCTGAAAAATCCAGTGAGACGGCGATAAGCGCTACAGCGCACCGTCTCATGGAGGGCGGGTCTCCAGCTGTAGGGAGGGCGGGCTCTCTCGCGGACGCTCCCACGAGTTCTGACCCGGCGCCTACCGCAAGCGCCAACGACCGCAGCAACACCGCTGACCCGCAACAGCCCTCGACATCTAGCCCATTGGTAAACGTGGCAGACCCTGGAGCAAAGAATGTCGCCCTTGTGGAACAGACAGAACCGGCGACACCAACTGCCTCTACAGGAAACGAGCAGCACCGGACGACGCAGCCAGCGCCACGACAGTTTTCACCAGCTCAACGATGCAACCACAACCAGGTGAAAAGGCTAGGTCCCGCCTTGAAATCCTTGGAATGCCCAATCTGCTTTGATTTGTTTCGCGCAGCTGTGACGACCCGCTGCGGTCATACGTTTTGTTTCAGCTGTATCATGCGACACTTTCGCAATCACAAATCCTGTCCAGTATGTGGCGGTTTCTTGACTCGCGACCAAATCGCCCCTGACTCCAGTGTTCAAAAGGCGGTTCGTCTAGCGCAGGCAGCATCACCGAGCTTGCTTACGAGATCGAAAACTTCATCTCGAGTCGATGATGTCCGATCGTCTACGCTGGTGTCGGATGAGGAGAAACCCCAGCGAAAGGCGCAGCGGACCGGAACATTGGACACGCAAGAGGAATGTGTTGCCGAATCTGACGGTGAATTCAAATCTGAAGCTGCTGCAGCTTTCGCTGCCCTCATGTCGCAACAGTCAGGACATGCTGGCAGGCCTCGACAAGCGCTGTTCGCAGCCGGCTCAACGCACGCTCCGCGTGAACAGCGACAGGAGATCGCACCCGCCGCGTCGGATGACCAGCATCGAGCTTCGTCGAGGGAGAGGCCCATTCTATCGAAGCAGGATCCAATCATAGAGCAAATCCTGAGCGATCTGGAAAGAGAGACGCAGAAAGGACAAGAGAGCAACTTTGTGGACAAGCTCAAGAGGCTTGCCTCTCGACTATCAGGTTCAGAGATTGACCAGATTGTCGAGACATTGTTAGAGCAGCGTCGCCGCCTCCAGCGAATGAGCCTGGGCACTGATTATACAATCTTGAAAAGCTTCCTCGAATACAACATTGAGCTGAAACGCCGCGAGCTGGCAAAGATTGAGGCAGAGCTTCTGCAATTAGAAGCGGATCTACAAAGGGCCAACGAGCTACAGCAGCGACGTGCTGAATCCATGAAGGATTCGGGAGAACGCGGCGCCCCAGAGGCGGCCGAAAAGCGGGTACAGCGGATGCTGATATTGTTCGAACAGCTTCAGCAACGGTACTTGGAGCTCAGACCACCAAACTTGAAAGAATCTTCTCCGCAGCCAGCGGGCATGGATAGAGATAACCAGCAAAGCCATGCCACGAGAGCTCGACCATACGATTTGGGACCGTCGCCACTGGCGCTTTCGTCGGTGACTGCACAGAGCTCAGGGCACCTCCCGACGGACATCACCGAAGTGGATGCCGATCCCCTGGAACAGTTTGCGCACGAACTGTGCACGGCGACGAAATATGCACAAATGCGCTGCCTAACGCTTTTGCGTTATGGGGAGCCTTTTCGGGGTAGCAATATCGTGTCGTGTCTGGACTTTGACATGTTTGGTGAACTGCTCGCAGCTGCTGGAGTCATGCGGAAAATCAAAATTTTTGATCTACACACCGTGGTCGATCACGATGCTCAGGTGAAATATCCAATCTGCGAACTGCCAGCACGAGCAAAGCTCTCATGTCTGAGCTGGAGTCCGTCGACACGGCAACATATCGCGTCGAGCGACTATGATGGAGTCGTCTGCATCTGGGACACAGAAAGCTGCAAGCTCGTCGCCGAGTATGAAGAGCATGAGAAACGAGCCTGGACCGTAGATTACTGTCCGATGAAGCCTCATATCCTGGCGTCCGGTAGCGACGACGGGAATGTCAAGATATGGTCGACCACGCAACGAGACTCTGTAGGAACGATTCGGATGAATGCGAATGTGTGCTGCATTAAGTTTGCACCTCTTCAGCACGAGTGCCTGCTTGCCGTTGGATCAGCCGATCACCAAGCTTACGTTTATGACTTGCGCAGCATGGCACAGCCGCTGCACATCCTCAAGGGCCATCGAAAGGCAATCTCCTATATCCGATTCTTCTGCAGCAACCGGGAAATCGTGACTGCATCCACGGATTCGACGTTGCGGCTGTGGGACCTGCGAAGCTGCCAGTGCGAGCGCATCTACACTGGCCATTGTAATGAGCGCAACTTTGTGGGCCTTTCTGTGAAGCCGGACTGGATTGCCTGCGGTAGTGAAGACAACCACGTCTATACCTATTATCGCAGCCTGACATCGCCAGCAATTGTGAGCGACTTTGCTGCCGAGCCGGCCCAGCATTCAGCAGAGGTCGTCGCTCGATCTGGAGGCGCCCTGGATGTCGCCGGTGCACCAGGCTCGCGCTTCTTGCAACCAGATTCTGGCACGTTCGGTGGCCCGCATTTTGTCTCAGCCGTTGCCTGGCGCAAGGACACAGACACACTTGCTGCAGCGAATTCTCAGGGCCTAATTAGGATCTTTGAGCTCTCATGAGACCGGCATCCGAAAGACTCGATGCTGTTTTCGACTGCGAGCGATCTTGGAGCATGCTGCAGATGCCTGCCCAGGGCCATCGGGTGCATTCTCAGTGTCGCAGCACCACAGCGCACGATACCTGTACGGATAGCCATTTATTGTGAGGAATCTGGCAGTCTGCGCTGGCTAGAATGTGTTCGCGTCATAGTCGACGACGTAAACGAACAGTTTGCTCAGGTTCGCTATTCGTGAGAAATATTTGCAATGCATTTCACTTGATGTGTTCACAAGCATGCAATCAATCACGGTTTACTGCGTACACCGACAACTCTCTGTCATATGCGTGTCTACTGCATGGGGGCTGAACTTTGTGTGCGTGTTCACGGCACTGTCAGTTGCCCATTTCAATATTTTCTGGTTGGATTCACGCATATAAACTGTTTTCGCATCCATGAGCGAAGTTCTCGTTAGAGGGCGCCCACTCCTGGAGGCCGTACTCGGGCAAGACGCCAACGCCCGGGCGCACTGGTCGCACTTCCGCGGGAGCCCTCAGTTCTGTTGCACATTTCGTCGAGGTCTGGGCGCTAGGCCTGAGGGCACTCCAAGCGTCTGCGGTTTGCGCTCCGCGTGGGGCCTCGAGCACTCGGGTCACAACGAGGTGCAGTGTGTTGCGAACGGCGTCGCCTAGCACGTCGCATGGCACATTCCGGTTACACTCTTGGGGTTTCCGTTGTCCTTTACAAGCACATAAGCCAGGGTCCAATGACTAGCCTCATCAAGTCGCAATGGATAGGAGATTAAGTGGGTCAGCGCCGGCCTCGAAACGCTCTACAGTCAAGTGTCGCAGGAAAGCGATACTGCCGATTCGCGTAAAGTACACACGTTTCCAGGCGTGCGTTATACCGCAATTAATCGCTCACTGGGCCGTCCTGCGATGAAACCAGAACGGCAAGACGAGGGTATTCTGCGCTGGCGGCTTCCTAGGCAAAAATCAGCAGTTCAACTCGCATACGTAAGTTTGAAAAGTTTTCCACACGGGTTCCGTCTACGCAAAGCGCTTCGTTACTGGCTTTCCTCGTCCCTAGGGGCTTGGCAACGAGTTCACTGCAGCTCAGGGAACGCTGCTGGCTGGACGCACTGTCAGCGAGGTCGCCACGGACGTTGTCTCAGTCACACAACCCGAAAAGCAGGTATTCGACTGGTGCAGCGGTTCCAAAGCGGTAGGTCGTTCCAAGCCTGCGAAGCACTGCCTGCAGAGCTTACCACGACCATGGCGCACAGGTACTTTGATGCGGCAGCGAACCTCACGGATGAGGCGTTTTTAGGGGTATATAACGGCAAGAGATATCACGAACCAGACCTTGATCGAGTTCTCGAACGAGCTGCACAAGAAAACGTACGCGAAGTTCTAGTCACGGCGGGCTCTCTAGACCAGAGTAAAGAGGCGCTGTTGCTAGTTCGCGAAAACCGTAAACAACTTGCCGCATCGAGCGCAACGTCCTTGCCGAAACTATTCGCCACTGTGGGTGTGCATCCCACCAGATGCAGTGAGTTTTTCCCCAAAGAAGATACTGCATCTGCGGATGCTGAGGCGCACGCACGCGAGCATCTACATGCCCTGAGAGCACTCATCGAGCAAGGCGTTGGCGCAGCGGGTGGTACGCAAGCCCCTGACGAAAACCTCGATGATGACGCCGTTGTCGCCATCGGCGAGTGTGGACTCGATTACGTGCGCACACAGTTCTGCCCGCCGGCAGTGCAGCAAAGAGGCTTCAAGTTGCAACTGCAACTAGCCGGAGAGACTGGTCTCCCTCTTCTGTTGCACAATCGAGAGTCTACTGCCGACCTAGTGCAGCTTCTCACGGAGAACCGGCACCAAATTAGAGCTGGCGGTCTCGTTCATTCATTTGATGGTTCAGCAGAGGAAGCAGCAATGTTGTTAGACCTCGGATTTCACCTAGGCGTCAACGGATGCTCCCTGAAAACAGAGGAGAATCTTCGAGTTGTCCGTGAGAGCATTCCTTTAGATCGCCTTATCTTAGAGACAGACTGTCCGTATTGTGAGCTGCGACCGAGCCACGCCAGCTATCAGTTCATGCACAAGCAAGGCATCGACATCGCGGGGTACGGCTGGGCAGGCCGCGCGCGCGCTGACAAGAAACGCTTCTGCACAGGTGTGGGCGTGCGGGGGCGCAACGAGCCTTGTAGTATTGTCCAGATATGTGCTGTTGTGTCCAGCCTCAAAGGAGTGCCGATGGCGCACGTTGCGGAGGCGACGCGTCGGAACGCCCTTTCGCTGTTTAGGTGCAGCGAGGCCGTCTAGTCGACGTATTATTCTGTTCATAGTCGGCAGCTATGCTTGGATTTTTGCTTCAATTTCCGAGAGCTTCTTCGAGGGACCAGCCATGGTCAGGGAAGACACGGTGGCTGGAGCGACGAGTGGCACATTCTAGCGGAGGACGTTCGAAAACGCTGCAGTCCTCGAGGGGTGGCCTCGGACGCTCTAGTAAGAAGCGCTGGGCCCTGAGCGGTACCCTGGCGGATGCCAGTGGCCGTCCGATCTCTGCAGGCCAGGGGGAAATGCACAATGGGGAGACGACGCTGGGACCTTCGGGATCCGCGGCACCTACGACAACGACAGCAGCAGTTGTTGACGCTGCGATCGGCGGCGGCCAGAACAGGTTGCCTCGGGAGCGACCCGTTTCTGTAGCCGTCGCGGGTAGGAATCAGCTGTCGTCCCAACGCTGGTCAAAGATAGTCTGCACGATCGGGCCAAAAACTTGCTCGTTGGAGGCTATCTATCAACTTGCGGAGCATGGCATGAACATAGCCCGACTCAATATGTCGCACGGCAGCCATGAATGGCATCACAACGTCATCGAGAAAATTCGCGCTGTGAACAAGTCGGGAAAATACAATATTGGCATCCTACTGGATACGAAAGGACCAGAAGTGCGTTCAGGTGACCTGAAGGCACCGATCAAGGTCGCTCGAGGCCAACGCTTCATCTGGACGGTGCGGCGCGATATACCACCGGAACAGCTCGCATCTGATTTTCCGTACATTACGGATGTATCCTATGATGACTTTATCAACGATGTGAACGTGGGCGACATCCTCCTCGTCGACGGTGGCATCTGCTCTTTCGTCATTGTGGAAAAGCGTGGACTTGATGTCATTTCAGAGTGCCTCGACGAAGGAGTGCTAACAAGTCGTCGGCACCTCAACGTTCGCGGCAAGTCGGCGTCTTTGCCGGCATTAACAGAAAAGGATTGGGATGACATTCGTTTTGGCGTCGAGAGAAACGTTGATTTCTATGCTCTATCGTTCGTGAAGCATGAGGACGATATCATTCAGCTTCAGGAATACTTGAGGGAGCACGCCCCCGGGCAAACACCTCTGGTTTTGGCAAAGATCGAATCTGCGCAGGCGATCCCACGGCTGCGACAAATCCTCGAAGCTGCCGATGGAGCTATGGTGGCTCGTGGTGACTTGGGCGCTGAAATTCCCGTCGAGGAAGTGCCCATAGTGCAGGAAGAAATTGTCTACCTTAACCGGGCAATGCACAAACCAACCATTGTGGCCACACACATGCTTGAATCCATGATTGTATACCCGACACCAACGCGTGCAGAGGTTACGGACATTACGGAAGCGATTCGACAAGGCTCAGACGCAACGATGCTCAGCGGTGAGACTGCGAATGGCTCGTATCCGCTCGAGGCGCTCACGGTCATGGATACTGTAGCAAAGAGCGTGTTTCATCAGGAGCAGGAAGGCCTCTTGTGTGCGGCGCTTTCACCAGTTGAGCGCAGCACAGGCGCCACGCTGGAAAGGGACTTGCTCTCGGATCCAATGGTCAGCATGACAGAGGCTGCTGCGAGCCTTGCAACCGGCGTTGACGCTGCATGCATTATTGTGTTCACCAAAAGCGGGCGTGTAGCGAGCCTCGTCTCATCAGCGAGGTCGCGCTGCCCCATCTACGCGTTTACGCCCAGCGAAAGCACCGCCCGCAAGCTCACTTTATTTTGGGGCGTGACTGCTTTCAGCCTCGAGTTTTGTCCGGATCCAGAGGTAACAGTACATCGGTCTTTGGAGGAGCTGACCCGGCGCGGTCTGATCCGCAAAAATGAACTTGCAGTCATCGTTAGTGATCTGCTTGTACGCGATGATTTCAGCGTCGACAGCATCCAAGTGCGCCGTGCCTAGGCGGTGATGGACCGCAGGCGGCAGGCGGCGCTCGTGAAGGTACAACGTGATGCCCAATTGGACGGAATTTTCCCTGATACATCAGGTCTGATAGACCTGTTCAGCAATCCGGACTGGCAGCGTGGCATACGGCTACTATGTCATGCGTTCCAGTGAACACCGTATCGTTTGGTCGCTCGTATGGCGCGCCTGCGCACGGCCAGCGGCGAAATACAAGGGGCGAACGCACGCCCTCACGTCACTATAGCGGTGGACGTTGCTAAAGGTCTTGCGTATAACAGTAGAACACTTGCAAGCGTCCCTGTAACCAAAGAGGAGGGCCTGGGGGGCATCCAGCGACGCGCAGAGGCGCTATCGTCTCGCACAGGCAAGGGCAAAACGTGAGCATTGTACTGCCGATAAATGCATCATACAATTGAAGAATGAGCATCGAGCGCTCAGCTCCTTATCCAAATCAAACAAGTGCGCTTCTATACGTGCTCTGCAACAAGTCTAATCTTTTAGGTCAATGACTTCTCCTCAGCTAGATTGCGCCCTTCAACGCTGGGACTGAATTCTTCTGGAACAGCAAAGCGGCTACTGTGTTTGGACAAGCTATAAGCAGAGAGGAGTTCCACTTCAGTCCAGAGGGTGCTTCCAAGCAAAACGTCGTAACAGATGGCTTGCGAGCTTTGGTTTCGTTTCGATAAGGGTGATGAATTCGAGCGCAATATTTCCGGTTGCCATTGGACATGAGCTGGTCGAGGTTCCCACAAAGCATAGGGAAGACATGCAGTTCTTGCAAAATTTGGCGACCATTCGTCGGGTTCAGCGTCTAGCAGAGCATAAATTCGCGTTACCGTCAGCCCCGTTTGAGCTTCGCCAGCAAAGCCTCAATCTGCAAGTTCAGGTATGGCTGTCCCTTTCTTGTTCGTCGAAGATGCGCTGTTCTTTGGTTCTCACGGAGCTGCGCACGCCGCTCACGTTCCTCTGAAAGCCTCTGCCGCTGCTGCTCACGCTCGAAAAGCTCAGCCTGACGCTTGGTTCGAGCCTCTTGGCCTTTGCTGATCGCCTGCGCATAGCGCTTTGGAACGCGTTCTGTCGACGAGCGGTTCGACTGGTCAGCAAATTGTTCCCCGTCTTTGTCCGGTGAAGCGTTTTTTTGTACGGAGAACTGATCAGGGGCACGCGCGTTGATTTGCTCCGTCTGTTCGCCAGATGCGGCTCTTCCTTCGAGCAGGACTTGCATACGCCGAAACTCTTGGACCCTGCGCCGCACTCGCGCACGGCGGCTTTCGAGAAGCTTGCGCCGATGAGCGCGGCGCTCTCGTTCAAACTGCCTCTTTCTGCTGAGGAAGTCCTGTAAATCGACGTGTGGCCTCTTAGATTCCATGTCTGTTGTCCCTTGCGTGCTAGACACTCTAGGGCTCTCCAGTGCCGTCGCATCGCCATCTGTCGATCCTGCTACGCGCGTGCGTCTCAGACACCAGTCAGCGAGGATGCCGTTGCTCGATGTTTAGGCGCGACCACCATAGCCCTGTCGACACAAACATGAATACCACGAGTACATATGCACAGAGTGTTGATATGGGTGCCGCGATGTCGCATGATGTTGTTGCATTGTTCTCGGGTACAGCATAGTTCATGCTAGTTTGGATCCCGGAGAGTGCGCGATAGTTACCGGCTACCGGGAGCGCGTCCATCATCATTTCGTGCCAGACCTTCAGGTTCCACGATACATCACCGCCGAATCTACCACCGCTACACATATCTCGCATTGGGGATATTAGTAAGTTCACAGGATCCTCCGAATGCCGATCTCGCCGTGAGCGCCCACCGCGACGCCTTGAGCGCCTGTGCGGATGCTGCACCCAGAGGGAACGTTTATGCCAGACTCTTGTGGGCGTCAGCTCGAGCGATATGGGTCCCTGGATCGACGCAGCCTTCTCTTTACGTGTCAATGCTCCTGGATCTCGGGGCTTTAACTATCGCTTAACCATGAACGCCCGGAGGTTCGGTCAACCGCCCAAACAGTGTCGTCCAAGGTCATGAGGGCTCGATTGATCTGGAGAATCCATGGGCGCCGCACACCGAGCGAACGGTGTCACGGCCTAGTCACTGATGCCGGCTTCGTACCTTTCAGTTTAACGCAATTAGCACTTAAGAGGGTAAGGCTTCGCATACTAAGATCATCTTGAGAATCGGATGAGCAGCGGCAACGTCGGATCTTGGATAATGCACTTGGTCAGCTGTATGCGCTTCGTGAAAATCAATCATTTGAGTTCCGAATCATCTGCACGCGTCTCGTACTGGGCATGCGTCATGCCCTCCGTCCTGCTTGCGAGTTTCATGGCCGCCATCCCTCTCATGCAGTTTGGTTGTTGGCCCCGCGCTGTCTCATCAGCGCGAAGCGTATGTGCTGACAGATTCCGCGAGAAATCCGTTCTCCGTGGGCGCATATACCGACCGAAATGATGACTCGCATATGCGAAGCGTTCATCGCTGTACAGTTCGGACGTGTTTGCACGCAACTGATCAACCAACGAGTGATGAGCGATGACGCATTCGTTCGCAACAGGGGGCACATCATGCAACGCCATCTCGGAGAAACCACGCCCGAGTGCTCTTGCACAGTACGGATTAGCGGAGAACATGAACGCGCCCCTAGAGCCAACTCCGGTAAGTGCACCATACAGTGATTTGGTCCCCGCCTGGTGGTCGCTGCGACACTTCCAGCGTCCCTGACGATGGACCCCAAAAACGCTCGACACCCGGCATATCCACCGCATTGATCAAAACTCGAGTCGTTGTGTGAAAGCTCTTCTGAAGACCGTGGAACATACAAGTATCTGGGGACGACGATGATCTCCCTCCTATTTTTCAGCGAGCATCACGCGTCCCGAAGAGTCCGGTCCGGCTCATGGGTCAACCGCCATGAACCCTCTTCGCTGCGAGAGCAGCGCTGCGTCAGACTGCAGTGCGCGTCCGAAATGTCAAGGAATCTACCGTCGTCGCATTGCTGCTGCGCGCGCGTGCCCATGCAGATATTCGTTCACAGGGCGCTGGCTCAGTGTTCGCGTAAACACGTGCATGCGATTTCGGGAACTGATCGACGATTGTGCGATTTTGCTATCTGGAGCGAGCAACTACGTATGCAAGCGTGTGTATGCTTGACGGCTTTCAACACAGTTTGCAGCCCGTCTAACTCCATTTGGTTTGATAAGAGCCAAGGATTGTGGTTGTACTTTGAAAAAATACGTAAGCGATATGTTGACTTTTTCCTGAGGTTTCAGGGGCGAGCACCGTTATGGACCTTGCGCTTCCGCACTTCCCGTCAACCGAGCGAAAGCGGTCTGACTCGAGTGGCAGAGTAGAACAGCGTGCCCGAGTGGCTGATTTCCAACAGAATGTGAATGTCTCACAAAGCGGGAACTGCGTGGAGGGTTGCTCTGTGCCTCCAAGAGTCTTACCGAAGCGTCCCATACTGAAACAGAGGCGACCGGTAGACAAGTCACCCGACTCGACGTACTTGTCAAGCACTTCCGGAAACCCAAGGTGCATTCGTTTTGAATCTGTCGTTCGAGTCATCAATGATGGCTCATCGTCGCCTCTTAAAGAGGGCACCGTGGCATACGTGGGCGAGTGGTTGCGCGCTGAACTGGTAGAGAAACGACTTGAACAAGTTTTCTCGAAACCAGCGTCGCTACTTACTCCGCAGGATATCTACGACGTTGTGTACGCGCAGAGTGAGTCCATGCTGAGCGCCGTTCATGTATACGACCCGGCTGGTCCTCCGGTCCAGAAAACAACGTCCACTACCCAATTGTTTGGGGTGGCCCCGCCGGAGCCACGAGAAGATAGCGCCTATGAGCTATCGAATATGGATAAGGACACTGACGATCAACCCGAAGATCCGGAGGTCAAATCAGTGCCCGAGACTGCCCCAGTATTGGAAAGTCTTGGGATGCGGCATACGCAGCGCTCATCATCCACCGTAGCCACCGGTATCTTTTGCTGTTTCCGAAGAAGTACAGTTCGATCCGACGATCCAACCCGAAGCAAGGTCTCCATGGAAAAGGAATTCCCGCGCACCAGTGTTTCTCGAAACGAAAAGCCTAATGACTTTGATCTCTCCTCCCCAGAGAAAACGACCGAAGAAACTCGCGCAGGAATGGAAGCCTGCGTGTCTCCTGCGCAGCGGCGAAGCACGAGCCTAGGTCTGGTGCCAGACTTCGATTGCGAGCGAATCTATGCGCATTTACACACAGAGCGAATCCGCATTCTGGCGATGGACCTTGTGAAGTATCGCGCGGGCAATGTTTTCCACGACGCATGTATAGCGTTTATTTGTCGATCACTACTTCCACATCGGGTTACAGAGATCTGCACAGGCGAGCCGATCCAGTTCCAATGGCTGAAGGAGCTCGGCTGCTCAGTTTGCGATACCTCGATCCTGTTCGGGCCGTATTCAATGCTAGCTATGCTTCTTACCCTCCAGTACATTTCGTCCCATCTGCGAGTGTCGCGTAGATTGCTGCAGTCGGATGTTACCCAGACGATCGGCAGCGCTCAGGCTTGCACAGACGTGGAGTCCCAAGAGGTAATTGGGTTATCTCAAGGGCCTCAAGATCGCACCGGGTGTGGCGCATCCGGAATTCGTTTAGGTGGTTGTACTGCAAGTTCTGCGAAACCGGAAGAGCTCACGATGAATCAGAAACGAGATCGTTTCTACTTTTTAGAGCTCTGTCTCCGCCTTGCAACAGCTTTGATCCATTTGTTGCGCCACGGGCGATTGAACGCGATCTGTAATTATACAGACCGCGTGCGTCTTGCGTTAGACCTGCTCCTGGCGGGTTGGCTGGCGGACTTTTGGAAGCGCTGGGAGCGAGGAAGAATACACAGCGTTGAAGCGTACATCCTTGCAGCACAGAAGAAAATAGCCGATGGTATCGGGGTGCTTGCGATGATTCGTGCGGGAACGCGCACGGAGGATGCCTCTGCGATTGCTCTGTACGACTGATGAGTTTTACGGAGTCGAACTGGGTGTGAGATACTGATAAAATAGCGAAGACATGCACCACACATTGCAGCGTGCCAACCGCACAATCCAGGTGCAGAGCCCAGAATCCGATTCGCTTGTAATTGCATCGCTCTACCCCCTTAACGTACAAGAACAACAGGGCATGCTCGGGCAATCCCTTCAGAGTTGCTGGCCTGCCTATTCGGCTACTAGAAATGGTGTGGTGATATCCAAGAAATCGCATAACTACAGGCATTCTCTATCAGGAGCGCATAGCTAAAGCAAATACTCTCCACGAACAGGTGTATCCAGTAAGTTACGCATCAAATCATGCTTCATTCATGGTTCAGTTGCACGCTATATTCTTGAGCATTTCGCAGATCGAGCTCTAAGAACTGGAGGGTCCCTTCAGTCGCTGGAGGTCCGAACATGCTGCACATCTCATACTGAACCGTCTCCCGGAGGCTGCTTAGCCTGATACGTGCTGCCCGCATATCTCCATTGGTCTGCTGCATGCCCTCGATGGGGGATATTTTCACATGATGAAGCAGTCCCGAGGCCTTGACTCTGAGCCAGTCCCGAAGGCTTCCACGCCGCAGCTGCACGCGTGCTGGCAAATCCATAACAATAAAAGTCTTGCAGGGATCCGGACCCACCCAGGCCTGCTCCACAGACAGAAATGGGGTACCATGGATGAACATGGGTAGGAGGAAACGGTACGTTGGTCCAGCCGTACTGGGGTCGGTTTGGATGCAGCATGAACGGATGGGCTGGACCATTCATGCTCATAAAAGCGCCTGGAGCTGCTAATGCTCGCGCCTGGCCCCAGGGAACATCCGCCTTGATGTCAGTACATTGCAGCGAGTCTGTCGGGAAGCCGGCACCCTGAGTAGAGTGATAGCTCCCAGTGGTCCCGCAAGACTGTGAACACAACAGCAGGTTGTACGCGCTCTGGGTGCAGGCGGCATATTTCCGACGTCTTTCGTCGGTTGCATAGGCAGCCCGCTGCATTCCAATCATTAATCGCGTTCTTTCATATTCTTCCACACTTGCCGGGGGCGCAGACATTGCCCGTTTCGCTTCTGTAGGAAGCCGCCCCGCATAATGTGGTAGTTCCTCAGAGTAATACACGGGACATTCCTGATAAGTTAGCGGCGACGCATAACTGCACGATGCTGATTGATACGGGTCACTATTTGATCGCTTAAACTCGGCGCTGCCCACTGGCAGTACCCTGTCTTCATCAACAAGCTGTGCCTTTTGTGCGGTGTCCTCAGGTGACTCCTCTCGAGTGGGCGACTTAGAGTTGCGCGGGTACGGAGATGCTGACCTTCTTTTGGGTCGTGGCGGCGGAATATATTCCCCAGTTGTGTGCTTCTGAATTCGCAGAAAGTATTTCTGCGCGTGCGATCTGATTTGCAGCACTGTTTTTGTTCCCACATGCTTCTGAATTTTCTTCCAGTCTCTTTCGAACAAGTGAAGAGCCTCCACGAACCTTTGGTGCTCCTCTTCTGTCCACTTTTCTCGAGCCTTTGACTTGACATAAGGCTTTCTCGGACGGACATCCCGGGAGTTAGAAGTGTTAGAGTTAGGTGCACCTGGTGTGAGGTTGTCCGGGGCGCTCGTCACACTTGAAGCTCCAGAGGAGTTCCTTTCCAAAACGTTTTCACCGCTATCGTTAACGAAACTCAGTCTCTGCAAAGCACAGGCTGCTGAGCGCGCTTCTCTTTCCCCCTCAGACCGAACAGAAGGCTGCGCGTGAGAACCGCTGTCCTCGGAAGTTTCCAGCCCCGCGCTGCTTGAAGACGTCAAAGCCGGGATAGCGTACCGGGGACTCGGGGGCTCAACCGACGAGCTCTTACGTTCTGCAGTGTAGTGCAGAGGATATGTACGCTGACATTCGGTAGGCGTGCCCCCGGCGTCAAACACAGAGCCCCGGTCCATTCGCTGCTGCTTAACTTGCTCCCTCGAAAGTCGAGGCCACAGTCAAAGACGACGAAGGAGAATTCCGCCCTCAAGCCACTGGTTGGTATTCTTCGAGACTCCTCACTGGTGCCCGACAAACGTAAGCCTCTTTGAAAACACGATCAGTGTCCTTGAAAACCTGGCGCCAAGTCGAGAGTCGTTCGTTGCCACGAGCTACCTACAGGCCCTCGAAAAGACGGAGGAAATCTCTGCGAATCGTTTGGCAGCACTGCGATTCCGCCTCCGTAGATGTCGGGGATCACAGCGTCGAGCGCTCGGGAGCTCTGGCGCCACCGAGGGTTCCGCCTCCACGTGCTCAAGGAGTACCCTCACTGGGGCGAATGCATCCCACTGATGATATTCCATCGTCGCGGGCTTGAAAAGGTATGTTAGAATTTTGTATTTCTAATTTGTGCTTCATCAAGTGTTAAGTTTCACAGTTGTTGAAAGGTCAAGGGGTTTGTTACGGAAAAGGTAGCTGCCATTCAGCTGTGTGTGGTAATCACTGAAGAAAGGCTCCAGGGATGGCAGCCAAACTACAGCATGCTTATGTGCTGGTCGAATCCGTGCCAGCCGTAGTCCAATTATAAAATGTGTGGTAGGGTGAAAGCAGCTGTAGCACACGCTTGAGCGCCGGAACAGGGTTTTCTCCAGAGCATCTCACAGAATCCGAGAGCATCCTCGCTGGATTCTAGGGCAAAATCAGCCACCAGCGAACAGCATAGCGCTCGCTCACCACGGGAACTTCAAACCTCCAGTTGGGTTAACGGCTGAGGTATCTGGGCAACAGGGTGCATTGTTGTGTTCTGCGGCGGAGACAAGGTATGTTTCTTGAATATTTCACGACCGGTGGGCTCTTGTCGGAAATCGAAACAGTTCAGAGGATGATGCAACGTTCGAAGATGCGATCGGAAGGGGTATCTGAGAGCGACATGCTCAAAACTGCTCTGCATTTGGGCGTCCCGGCTGAGTATAACAGATTTGCCTTTAGCCGAGTTGTGTGTACTAGAGCGGCACACTTCGCACTCCCTCGAGTATGGTTCACCAAGGCGTCATTTCGAAGTGTGTGCGTCTATTCCACGTCGGACTCTCTGTCGGATATTCTCAATTTAGCGTGATTTTTCGTAGACTTTATCATTTACATCGAGCTGGGCGAGGCACGGTCCATGCGACTCCCAATGCACCAGCAGCGTCGCCGTTTGTGTAAAATCATACACTAGAGACCCTAAGTAAGACAAACCCTGATTGATGAATCCATGATATGTCGGCCGAAGTACAGAGAGCGATCCACAAAATGTTCGCCGTGGTACAGAGAACGATGTTTACGCGAGTCCTATGCAAGGTACTGAGGACGCTTCAGTCGGGGTCGCTGCCGTGTAGAACCCAAGCCCTATCATAATTCAAGCTAGAAAAACACCTGCAAGGATGGGCACCGTCAACATGTCGCCTGCTCGCAGAAGATCTTGTGTACGGCGTGTACAGCAGCGCAAACACCAGAAAAGATGAATTGTTTCGCATCCTTCGCGCGTGGCCCATAGCAAGCTTTATGCTCAATTTTCGAATGGCATACCGCATGTGGCTGCCCTGGCTCCTTGATCAAAAGCGCATAAGTTGCCTGCAGGCCAAGTGACCTTCACATTGCTGGTGTCCGTGGGCTCAGCGACTCTCTGCACGAGCGTCGCAGAACCTTTCCCCCTACAACGAATTTACCTGCTTTTGGGATGCATCCCGTATCACAGAGTGAAGCTTCTTCTATACACGAATGTTCTGGCCTGCCTGATCATGGCGCATGCAGACTAACGTGCTGCAGTATCCTGCATGATTTATGGTAGTTTCCTCAAAACGAGCGCCACAGACGTTGCGCAGATGTCGAAGTTCGAGCGAATGCACAATCGATCAAGAAGCCAAAGCTCTGTCTATTTTCATCCCAATTTATATACTAATGGGCGATAAATACAGTTTCTGACGTGCCGCATGATCTGATCGCCGGTGCACGGTGCGGCGGCTGCTCCCAGACGTCGTAGCGACGACGGCGGCGCTTTTATCGCCGAGCGCTTGCTTGATTCAACGCCAGGTGCTGTGTTAGCCCAAGACGTCGTCGGAGTGCAGAGTTTGGTCGCGCAAAACAGCTTGTAAAGAACTTGAACGGGACGGTAGGAAAGTCCTTTACGCACCAGGCACTACGGCAGAACTTTGGGCTCGAAATTTTGGAGTCAGCGCGGGTGAGAATTTACTGCAACAGCGTGCGTCGTGTGGACTTGCACAGATCCGCTGAAGCAGGGGAGTCGCCGCGAGACTCCCTGTACCTTTCTCGTGAAACACGTGGTTATAGAGAACTATGGAAGGCTACGTACCAGTCCCGATATCGAACAGCCGAGCAGGGCGTTGGACAGGAACCGGAAGCGACGGTACACGAGTTTTCACGCAAGCGCGCGACGTGTGTACTCGAGTTCCGGTGCTGGATACTCAGCTGTGCATGTCTCACGGAGCGCATCCTATATCGAAGGCAAACGTAAGACTTGCCTTCCAGAAGCCCGGTGGTGTTCTGGGACAAGTCAATGTGAGCGTGTTTGCTCAAAACGGATGCGAGATAAAACCTGGGTGCGGCAACCGTGTTGCCGTCTCCAAATCTGAGGCACACGCTCTTGGAAGCGAGAGCTCGTGCTTCACACATGGGAGCCGGTGTCTATATCCGCACCCACAACGCAAGTCGGCCCAAGAAAATGTGAACAGTGTCGACACTGATCGGGGTGATACTCGCATGATAGCCGTGGGTCCCCGTCGAACCAATGCCCGCAGGAGTGATAATCCAGAAAAACTTGAGGATTCATGTGAGTCAGATAGTGTAATTACTGGCATCATTCTGCGAAGCCCGGATGAAGCCTATCAGGATCGTGGTGATCATGCAGGGCTCGAGCACGCAGTAGCATCGCGGAACCAGCGGCGCAATAAGATCCCTCGTGTCGACCCTCGAGGGCTTGCTGCGTACGCAGACGAATTGCTCGCGGCGGCAGACATTGATATCATATCCCTCTCTGCAGAATTTGGCTCTGTCGACAGGAATAGCCGTAACCAGCGAACACGGATCTCGTTCCCCGGGTCATTGCGTGCCTACGTTCGAGGTCTGGAGCGGCAGTATCAGTTTGAGCAGTCGTCAGATGCACCTGAGTCTGTCGCTGAGGCAGAAAACAAAATGGTGAAGAGATCATCGCCTACAGCGAAGGGCAAAAGCTCCTTGACACGCTCGGAGAAGCGTGCGGCGGCCGCTAAAACGAAAGGTCGGCAACCGAGGGCACGCAAGACGGAGCGCCTCACCGGCGCGCAAGTCCGAATGCGAGCGGGCCCCCGGATGAAGAATACTGTATCTACGGGTGACGCTTCCGTCGCTAGTGTTAATAGCAATAGTGGCACGGTGGACCCTTTTGATGGTATATTTTCCGGCCTTGACGATGAAGAACCTGATCTCGACGCGGATAGCGATAAGTTGCTAGATGCTCTGGTTGAGGAAGATGAATCTGCGGAAGCTGAGCCAAACACAGGTGAGCGGAAGGATGATACGATTCGTTCGTATCTGTATGAAATCGGGCGCTACCAACTTCTTCAACCTGGGGAGGAGGTCGAACTCTCCAGACAGGTTTGTGTCCTCATGGATTTGGAGCGATTTCAGAAGTCGTTTCGGGAGCAGCATGGCAAGTCACCGACCGAGCTGGAGTGGGCTCGAGGATGCGGCTACGGCGAAGATGTCGAGGCGCTCCGCAAGCATATCCGAGATGGAAGAAGTGCGAAGGAAAGAATGGTAACCGCCAATCTGCGGCTGGTGGTCTCCATCGCAAAACGCTATTCTAACCGTGGCGTAGCTCTGCAGGATCTGATCCAAGAGGGCTCCATTGGACTCATACGAGGAGTTGAAAAATTTGATGCTGGGCGAGGATTCCGGTTCTCCACGTACGCAACTTGGTGGATACGGCAATCCATTACACGAGCAATATCGGATTCCTCACGTTCCATAAGACTGCCTGTTCACGTCCATGACACGATTTCCATGATTCGAAAGCACACCAAGGCCCTGCATACACAGCTGGGGCGTCCACCTCGCGAGGACGAAATCTGCGAAAGTGTTGGAATAGATATTGCAAAGTATCGTTTAATCATGGAATGTTCTCAGAATATTGTGAGCCTCGAAACACCCATGCACGGTACAGATGACATACACAACCTCGGCGAGTCCCTGATATCCCCAGAGGAGCGCTCTGAGGATACTGTCTCGCGAGATACCTTGCGGGATAGCATTGAAAAGGTGCTGCGGTGTCTGACTGCGCGTGAACGGGAGGTTATTCGCATGCGCTTCGGCCTAGCAGACGGCCGACCGCGAACTTTGGAGGAAGTGGGAGTCAAATTTAATGTTACCAGAGAGCGCATTCGGCAGATCGAATCCAAGGCTCTGAAAAAGCTCCGAATTCCTGCAGAGAACAATTTCCTCGACGAGTATCTCACGGAGCTCTAGGGTAGCCAGTCACTGCACCAAACACTTTCGGAGAGATTTTATAAAACTGGTGATTTTACCGAGCTGTACTGAATGCGCACTGTCAGAGAAGCGAAACGTTTGCTGTTCTTTGTGGGATAAACAAATACCTTCCCATAGACGCCTCCTAGTCTTTTTTGACCGGTCGCCTGCTACTAGTCTCAGTTTCGCCCTGTGCATTTCGATCCTGAGAGGCTGCCCCTTAAAGTTTGCTCGTCTTCAGCACCGCAAATCTCCTGTTATTGATAGCAGCATGGGAGTCCCGGTTCACGAACTCCGCGTATGCAGCGCTGCTGGTGGACCTCACCAAAACAAGGATTCCTCGAACTCGCGCGTTCTGTGCCACTAAAGTCTCACCATCGCCCCGTTGGCAAACATCACTTTTCTTCTGTCTACTTTCTTTTTCGTCTTCTTCTTGCTCACTTGCTCTTCATCGCTCGATGGTTTGCGAGAGGCAAATTTATTTCGTTTTTCCGACAGAAGGCGACATCGGGGCTCCAGGATTTTCGACTCCCATGTTCATAACTTTCCCTTGGATTTCCTATTTCTTCAAATCACCACACCAGTTTATGCCCGCCAGGTGAGGACCTTCACAGAGCAAGAAGGACTTGTGAAAGAGATAATGTGCCCACTGGGACACCATGTGCTTAACGCTTCAGCGATTCGCCCGGTGGAACGATCATTACATTTCAGGATACAAAACACTCTTTCGGTTAAGTTGAACCATGGAGCGTACGGAGTAATGAAAGGCGGCTCTACGGCGAGAGACCTGGCAAAGGCTCGAACGGAAGGGCAATTCTCAAATGCACGGTGTCCAATAGGAGGAGGTCTCCAGATTTCAGGGGAAAAGTCTTCAATGATCCGACGAAGTGGTCGAAGCTGCTGTTTGAGCCTTCTTTAGACGCCAGAACCGAGGCCACCAATAGTATCTACTGCAGCTAGAACATATGGTGATGTTCTCTTTCGCCTCGAGATCGATTGTATATACAACGGGCTCCATGCTCCGCGAATACTCACACATGCTCCGATCGTTTCATTCGAATGACATCTCATCGACTGAAAGAATAAACCGACGTACCTGTGCTTCATACGGCTAGTGGCGTTCCGGAAAAGCTATTGCTGCGATTTCGGTGGAGGATGGCCGTGCGTGATCTAGGGCGCTGTTTTTGCGACTACATCGCAATGTCTGCAGGACCACGCGAGCTCCCCGCTCAGACACAGAGACGCTTGCGGTGGCTACTATTACGCCTTTTTTCTTCCCGTATGAGGGTCAACGGATCGTATTCCATCATTGACTGGAAGCAGTCTTGGAGAATAACGGTTTTGTCGCGGAACGCATGTACTTGTTTCTTTCTTTCATTGTTCCTCAACGATCTGAGTACTGTTGTATGACTGAACTGAGGGGCGAACGCAGTCCTCCTTGCATTGTTAAGCAAAAAATATTCTCTACAAGCAATTTGTGTACAATCTATATGGTACGCTGCGTAGAGATTTGCATGTCCTGCTCTACAGTGCGAAGAAGCATTCTATTTTACGCAGCGGGAGTAAAGCAAGACTTGGTTTCAATAGTATAATACAAGGCGTCGATTAACGCGGTTCCTGTTACAGCAGTAGGCCATCATAGCGGGTAGACGCCCAAATACGCCTAGATTTCGTCATGGGCTCCAATTCCCAGCACTTGCCCGTTTGAAAAGCGACGCGATCATTGTATAACTCGGACGCTGACGACCGAATGAAACGATCTCGTTCGGAAAGCGGCCTGACACAGCATCCAAATAAGCTCATCTGCCGAATTTCACCAGCGCCATCTGATCCGGTCTGTTTACACTTGCGTATAGATGCCCGGTGCGGCCTGGCGCCGAACTTGACTGCGGCTCTTCGTCGAACTTGCGACTTCCAGCGGCAGAATTTGGATAGAAGCATCAATGCTATCGAGGTTCGTTTTTTCAGCGTATTAGGATCTGTTAATATACATGCAATAATCAGCAATCTAAAAACTGTAGTGACCCCGTACGCGCAGCTTGGATTATGTTATTTCTCTCTCTTTCGATGACATGGATGAAAGGCGGCGAATGCATGTCTCCATGTGCTTGTAATGTGAAACGGTTCATACCTGGATAACCGCCGGCATATGATCATGAAATTCTCAAGACTTTACGGCGCGTTGAAGTCAAATTCTCATGCCGGAAGTCTGTCGAATCGACGCCTTCTACAATTTAACCATTTATGAAGCAAGTACCCATCGTTAAATTCCGATTCGTGACCGGATTCCGCAATATTCCATGGAAACCGATGGTCGCCGCAGATGAACTCGGAGAGGGAGCATGGTGGCCTTCCAGGACGCTCTATCACTGACGGTCGAGGAGCCTCCGAACTTTCTGTATGCGTTGCTCCGCGTTCAGTCCGCTGCTACTTCGTTTTTCGATTGGAACGTGCACATCGGCGTCCACCATGTGAGTAAACATCAGTGGTGCCAAGCCCGCGCACGGCTCGTTTGCAGCTTCGGAGCCCTCATCCTTGCAAAATGGAGATCCGTGCGTGGTCCGACGCAACAGTGCTCCATTGAAGATAACTTTTGTAAGATCTGCATACCATTGGAGAAGAATTGGACGCAAAATGCCTACAACGGTTGAATTTCTTGAGCATTTTCCCCATGGAGAGTCTCTCTCTAAAGCGTAACGCCATGGAGGTTCATTCTCTCCGTAATGAATATTCCAGAGCACCAGCGGGTGCTCTGGAGCTTGGACATACTGGGGTCGTGGATCTATTCTTGGTGAACCGTCAAGCCCAAGAAGGCTGTCCACTAGAGAAATGTTCTCTGTGCCCCGACCGATTTCCAAGAGAAGAGCAATCATGAACCTAACTTGATGGTAAAGAAATGCCTGGCCTTCGATGGTGAACTCTAAAATGCCACGAGGGAAAAGCGCGCGATAGAACTCATCTTTTGCGAGTTCGACTGTGCATTGCAGAATAACCCGTTCTGTGTTGCCTTTCGTTGTCTCCGCATCGAACTTGCAGAAATTGGCAAAATCATGTCTTCCGACCATCTTTTTGGCTGCAGCAACCATGCTACAGATGCCTTCATCGCTAAACACATTCGGCACGAAATATTTGTATGTTCGTGAATAGGCACTGAAACGAGCCGAGAAATCATCCGCCACGGGGGCCCAGGCGTACACTCGCACTGATGCAGGCAACTCCCGATTCAGTAAATGTATATAGTCATAAAAGTTAGTCCCCGTGCCAGGTGGAGGGCACCTTACCAAAAGCGATACGACTTGGCCAATTGCACTGACACCCTTATCGGTGCGCCCACCACGAGCGTACTGCCAACCTTTTACAGCCCAGGTCTCACCGAACTTCTCTCGGCTGAGAGGCCTGTTCGGGGACACCCCTGTGGCGCACGTGCCGTCACTGCCAACGAACCAGTGCAAATTGGGTACCAGATTTACCTTCTCTAGCGCATAAAATAGAGCACTCTCTACAGATTTGAATGCGATTCCACTAAGCTTCCCCGCCGAAGACGTGCTAAAGTCAGCCGGCTGAGCAGCAAAACCAGAAGGAAACGACCAACCTTGGTATGCAAGCTTCAACGCTATTTTTCGAACGCCGTACTCTTTGAAGTTGATTTCGCGAGCAGAATTCTTATTACGGGAGCTGCTCCGCTTCAGTCCTAGCAGTTGCTCCAAACGTGCAGCGTAAGCCTCCAGTTCTGCTCGGCTTAGTTTCGAAAGGTTCTGTACAGCGCTCATCTCGAAGAAGTATACTTGGCTTCAAGAAAAGAGGATCTTTTGCCGTGATGCCGAAAAATAAGTGTCCCGCAACTTCTATAACCAAGTTGTGGAACAAACTGGTCCAAACACGAAATGGTTTCCCTCCATCCAACGAAAATAAGAAAACAAAGTTGGCTCAGCGAATCGAAAGCCCCTTTCGCAAACACGGAGTAGATTTATATTCACGCGCAGACGCCTCGCAGCCTTTATCGACCAGCCACGTGCTGTCGGCCTCAGAGTCTCCTTCTGGACTTCCACCCGGAGAGGCTGCCCCATAAAGTTCGCTCGCGTCAGCGCAGCGGGTCTCGCCTTCTGCACCGCACATCTGCTGATATTGATGGCAGCATTAAAGTCTTGGTACGCGAACTCCATGCATTTATTACTTCTGGATGAACTCACCAATGCAAGCAGCTCTCGAACTAGTGCCCTCAGTGCCACTTGCTGCTGTGTCAGTTCTTCATGTTTTTCAATCGCGGATGCGCCCCGCTCGCTCTTCTCCACCTCGACTATCTGCATTGTGCATCCCGGCACATCCCTAAGATGTTTTATTTTTGAACATGTACGCATTTCTTCTTGCCTTTAGATGACAACTTTCCCGGAGGCAGAAGAGCTCGTGGAAGAAAGAGATAATGTGCCCACTGGGACACCATGTGCTTAACGCTTCAGCGATTCGCCCGGTGGAACGATCATTACATTTCAGGATACAAAACACTCTTTCGGTTAAGTTGAACCATGGAGCGTACGGAGTAATGAAAGGCGGCTCTACGGCGAGAGACCTGGCAAAGGCTCGAACGGAAGGGCAATTCTCAAATGCACGGTGTCCAATAGGAGGAGGTCTCCAGATTTCAGGGGAAAAGTCTTCAATGATCCGACGAAGTGGTCGAAGCTGCTGTTTGAGCCTTCTTTAGACGCCAGAACCGAGGCCACCAATAGTATCTACTGCAGCTAGAACATATGGTGATGTTCTCTTTCGCCTCGAGATCGATTGTATATACAACGGGCTCCATGCTCCGCGAATACTCACACATGCTCCGATCGTTTCATTCGAATGACATCTCATCGACTGAAAGAATAAACCGACGTACCTGTGCTTCATACGGCTAGTGGCGTTCCGGAAAAGCTATTGCTGCGATTTCGGTGGAGGATGGCCGTGCGTGATCTAGGGCGCTGTTTTTGCGACTACATCGCAATGTCTGCAGGACCACGCGAGCTCCCCGCTCAGACACAGAGACGCTTGCGGTGGCTACTATTACGCCTTTTTTCTTCCCGTATGAGGGTCAACGGATCGTATTCCATCATTGACTGGAAGCAGTCTTGGAGAATAACGGTTTTGTCGCGGAACGCATGTACTTGTTTCTTTCTTTCATTGTTCCTCAACGATCTGAGTACTGTTGTATGACTGAACTGAGGGGCGAACGCAGTCCTCCTTGCATTGTTAAGCAAAAAATATTCTCTACAAGCAATTTGTGTACAATCTATATGGTACGCTGCGTAGAGATTTGCATGTCCTGCTCTACAGTGCGAAGAAGCATTCTATTTTACGCAGCGGGAGTAAAGCAAAATCGAGTTGAACGACTATCTGACGCCTACGCAAAGCGATTCCGCGTACCGTGTATCTGCAAAGTAGCACTTCTTAATGGTAGAGCCGCAATTGAGAACGTTCGGAGTGTTTTCCTGGTTCTGCTGGATGGATTTTTGGTAAACTATATTTAATCTTCTAGTGGGAGGATGATTGCGCGGGCAAAACCATATTTTCCAGGATGAGTCGTACTGAAAGAAGCACAGTATTCACTATGCCGGGCGAGGTAGGTGCTAGTTTGGGTTTGACCTCACGCGATGCGCACAACGGCTGCGGAATACGCACAACTCGATACTGATCGTCGAGTCGGCAAGACTGCAACATGCTCATGGCTCAGGTCATCCGAAGAGAAACCTCACCATAAATACCGTGTTCATACTTCACATCGTACATAAGAAAAATTACTTTTCAGGCCCTCTACAATAAATAAAATTGGATTCCACTTATCGCGTTTATTGAGAGATTTACCGGACGCTTCCGTCGCAAAAAAAAGAAGAGACATAAGAAACTTGACCCACTGTGTAGAAGGAGAGCTAACACCGCAAAGCCCTGCGAAAACCTCATGCGGTGAAGTCGCGCCCTGCTGCGATCGTAACGAAGGCCATTCGTCGCCACGCGCAACGCAAGGCGAGAGACGGCTTGCGTGCGGTGCAGAACACGGAACCGGCTGTGAAGAGGATCTCTTCTTTGTCAGTACTAAAAGGCGTCGCTTTCTGGGAATGGAGCAGCTTGCCAAGGATCTTTTTGAGATAGGTGCGGTCAAGTTTGGCACATTCAAACTCAAGTCTGGGATAACGTCTCCATTCTATGTCGATCTGCGCGTTGCTGTCTCGTATCCTCGAGTTCTGAGAAGCATTGCGGCTCTGTACCTGGAGTGCTTGCAGGACTTTTCTAGCGCTTTCGACGTTATTTGCGGGGTTCCATACACTGCGCTCCCTTTTGCGACAGCAATGGCTGTGCAGGGAGACTTACCTATGGTTATGTGTCGAAAGGAGGTCAAAGACCATGGAACACGGCGAGTTGTTGAAGGTGCTTTCACACAAGGCTCTCGTTGCTTAATAATCGAGGACGTTGTTACAAGTGGTTCAAGTATTCTGGAAGTTGTGGGCGCATTGCGCGCTGAGGGTCTCAAAGTGGATCACGCGATCGTCTTGCTTGATAGGGAGCAAGGCGGGTGTGAGGCGCTTCTCGGCCAGGGAATAGGGCTCCGATCTGTTTTCCGCATCAGCAACCTCGTTGGGACGCTGCGGAATTTGAACTTGCTTGAGCCGGGGAAGGTGGATATGATTCTAGATTTTATTTGCACGGCCCGCGCAGCATCAGATGTTAAGCGCCCCGAAACAAACGTTCCATCCGCATTGCCAGTCGCCGCATCAAGTTCTTCCCCGGTGCGAGATCAACTTTACTCAATCGCAGAAAAAAAGAGAAGCATATTATGCGTTGCGGCAGACGTACAATCGACTAAGGAGCTTCTTGGAATTGCAGATGCAGTAGGCCCCCACATCTGTGTTCTGAAGTTGCACGCCGATATTATCCAGGACTGGACGACGGACACATCAAGACGCCTTCGAGAGCTCGCGGACAAACACAGTTTCATGCTTTTTGAGGATCGAAAATTCGCTGACATAGGAAACACGGTTGTTGCACAGTTCAGCGCAGGCGTACATCGGATCTCTTCCTGGGCGGACATTGTCAATGCACACGCCATCCCGGGCCCTGGACTGATTGAGGGTCTGCGCCACGCTTGCGCAATTTCCGGCAGAATGATTGGCCTCCTGTTAGTCGCACAAATGTCCAGCAATGGGAACTTGATTGACGAGAGATACACTGCTACATGCCTGCGGATGGCCCGCGAAGCGTTTCCGTTCTGTATCGGCTTCATTGCCCAGGAGCGTCTGGACCCGACAGGGAAGCTCTTTGTGATGGCGCCTGGTGTGCAACTGGATTCAAAGGGCGATCAATTAGGCCAACAGTACAATTCACCAGAGTATCTGCTGAAGCGCAAGGGTGTCGACTTCCTTATCGTTGGCCGCGGTATCTACGGGAGTGAAGAGCCAGCAAAGGCGGCCCAGATGTACAAAGAGTTGTCGTGGAGCGTCCTTCACGGCTAATTCCTAATGGGCAGAAGCAATCGTCGGCTCTCACAAAGTTCAGTAGAGCGGCGGGGGTCAGTTGCCACGAACGCTTTACGTGCGGCATCAAGATGATATTTCATTGCGAATGGAGTTCGTCGACGTCAGTTGCATCCGCAGAATGCTTCTTTGTTTCGGATATGTCCGCGGCCTGTGCCCGCAACGAATGTTCCTAGAAGTACATTTCACGGCGCCTTGAACATGTAGTTAAGATAAGCGCTCGAAATCGTCCCTGATTCGGCAGTGACTGTCCCTAGAGCTGGATCCTATGGTTTCTTGACCCTGTGGCTACAATATGCGCTCGACACCGTCGAAGATCAGGGAATCGCTCTAGTGTCGGCCTGATTTCCACCAAGTGCACTCTGCACTTTTTGAAATTTTTGGAGGACCCATTAAAAAAATAAATGCAAGGATTCCTAAGAATAGAGATACAGTCAGCTGCTTGGGATTGTGGCGCGACTTTCGCTGACGCGCACTCGTATGATCGAATCGGGGTACAGCCTTATTGTGTCCCCAGTGTGTAGCGCAGAATTCAGACCGGTCTTTGAGGCCTTCCCCTGCAGTTCTTCCATTACTAAATCCTTGCCATGCCATGATTCCACCGTCCCAAACGCTGTCGGATCCGCAGCATACACGTCCACAGACGTTCGTTGGTAATTTCTGTACACAATCGAGGAGTTCCATACTTCCGCCGACCAGCCTCGAACTCGAATCTGGTGCAATTCCGATTCTGTAACGATCGCAAGTCCCGGAAGCATAGCGCGGACTTTTCCGATAAGACGCTCGAAGCACGACAGATGTTTTTCGTATTCCTCCAGAGAATACGTAGATCTCATCGCGTTCTGCGCATGCCACATAATGTTGGCAAACTTTGTCGAATTCAGAGTCTTGATAATTTCGTTCACAGACTTTTCGCAGTCAAACCCTGGGTAAAATGCATCAAACCGAGGCCGATTCGTGATTACAAGGCCACCATCCATGCGATATACCTTCTGAACATCTCCGAGGCTGGTGCCGATGAAACCTGCGTACCGCGCGGCATCGGCCAGCCACGGTGTCCACGTATTGTGTGGTGACGAAAGCACCCGAGGCCGATACCCCCAAAATGCCCGAAACGAATGCAAACCGCCCTGAATCCACTCGAGAAGATGCTGATGCTCATCGAACCAATCAAATTCAGACCGAAGAGCTATCTCACTAGAACCGCATACAAGAGAGTGGTTGAAACAAGCCTCCGCTTTGGATCCTGCAATATTTAACTCTCTTAGCCAACGGGACACAGAAAAGTGCGAACGACCGTGGTACTCAGGATGCCACAATTCGTTCATATATAGCTTCCTGTAGAGGTCCCGTAGATCGCCTCTGCTGTATGGCGGCCTCGACAGGCCGCCCGCTGAATCATGCAGCAGGAGCTCGATGTAGCCGCAACGGTCCTGGCGTCCGCTATCCCTGCCGTGGCACGCTACCGCCAGCGGCCGCGAAAGCTTCCTCATCGCCTCAAAGTCGGGCCCGCCAACGATCCAGTGAGGCGTCAGCACGACTCTCTTTTCGTATGTAACGTCGGCATTTAACCGTTCAAGCAGACTCCCTAGATTCTCGAGATCTTCACGGGTCTCGGAAGTCGCCAGTCGGTACCAAAAACCAGCGGGCGCAGTTTGAAGCTCCTCGTGACTAGAAGCGAACGCAATGTCCGGAAAGATTGGCACAGCGTCCGCCCAGCGTCCCCAGTCATCAGAGGATATTGACAGAAAACAACGCTCTGGCTTGTTCAGAAGCGGCGCTCGCCCAGGACGTGGCAGATCGAGGGGGTATGGAGGCTTCCCCCGGAAGCGCCAATCCACTCCAAACCGAAAAACTACTTTCAGCAGAGCAAAGACGGCGAGAGCAGCAACAAGGCGCAGAAAATAAAGATGCACCACCCTGGTGAAAGCAGACATAGGTGCCCAACTCTAGAGAGCGTGCTCTCACCCAGGATTCGGGGTTCCAAATGTTTTCGATTAAAGAACTGAGCGCGTATACGACTGAAATTTAAGAACCGGCCACTCCTGGAAACAAACGCCTTTCGAAAGTCGAACGACGCCAACCGTGTTCAGTTGTGGCGATCTACCTGCCCCAGACAAGATGTTTCCAATTGACGTGCAGACGCCTCCCCGTCTTTTTGGATCGGCCACGCACTACTACTTCCAACTGTTTCTCATATAGTTCCACTTTGACAGGTTGTCCCATAAAATTCTCTCTTGTCGACTCTGGAGGCCTTCTTTCCATCACCGCACATTTCCTTATATTGATAGCGGCGTTAAAGTCTCGTTCACAAACTAAATACGTTTCTTGCCATCATTGGCTGTACTTACTAGTGCAAGTGGCCCACGAACTTTCTCCATCCTTTCCATTTGCTCTTCCGTCAGTGCACCGTTCTTTGCTATTTCCTCAGGGCTCCGCTGACACTTTCCCATCTCAACCCTCTGAAGTGTACAACCCAGCTCGTGGCGTATATACGTTGTTTGAAATTCATCTACAGGTACTGTAACAAAACGCCGTGCACGCTCCTTGTTCACTCTCGTCTTTGGAGCTGGAGTAGTCCCTTTATGGGTCTTCCAGCGCCCTGCTCCGTATGCTAATACGAGCCTCTGACTTTCATCCTCTTTGAGAGCACTCAACTCATCGAAAAAATTCGCGAACGCCCGCTGCTTCCCATTGTATAGATTCATTCGCAAACGAGCCCACCGGCGCTCGGTATACTCCTCCCACAGCGCATCCCAATGCGCAATGCGAACTTCCATGAATTTCCGAAAAGCGTCAAAGTCCGCTCCTCGGCTCGTCACCTCGCTCAAAGCTTCTAGGTGATCCTTCATTCCTGAATTCCAGCTCTCGATTTTCTTCCTCGCATTCATTATACCCGATTCTCGATAGTATCTCGCTATCGAGAACCTCAGTAGACGCATGTCTTCCCGACGTAAACTACCGTCAGTACCATCTTCCGCACACTTCGGTGCTGCGATGGTGATGATATTTGTGTTCCCAGCGTCCGCGCCAACGACAAAGTAGTTATGCTGCACTTTCTGTGTCGCTGGATCCGCCTCCTTCTTTTCTTCATCCTTCACCGCGTCAAAGACAAGGTCGTTATCCTGCACCTTTTGCATCGCAGGATCCGCTTTTTTTTTCTTTTCTTCATGTTTCTTCACGGGCGCAGCCGAGGGCGGAACTGGACGATCTTTCTTCAACCGCTGATAGTGTACATTCAAGGCTACTCCATCGGTTTCGATCAACCCAGTGAATACCTTTTGTTTGCTGACTTTGAGACGTTTGAAAGCGAAGATATTCTTCCAGTACGTCTCACGGGCTTCACCGGAGAACTCCTCCCTGCTAACATTGAACTCTGGACTGATCTCCCTAATGATGCCATGAAGGATTCTGGAGTCGATACTCACGAAATGTGACTTGATGTTGCACAACAGAACGCCATTGAAGCGCTACCCCATTAGGACAGCCTTCCGTCTCTCCCACTCTTCATTTGTCTCTACACTCAGCTTCATTTCCGCCTTGCGTTCGAGCTCTCGGTCCAGAAACACGAAATAGCGCAGAATGAGGCGATAGTATCTTTCCTTATCTTTTTTCAACTCTGATATCTTTTCTGTTGGATTCGCCAGCCCCAAGACTGTACGGTGCTCTTGTCTAGCCGCACGGATTATAGAAGCTTCATTCGTGCTCCTGTGTCACTTTTTCTTGTCGACAAATTCGATCTCATCTTCATACTTTCGATCGTTCTTGATGCCACTGATAATCGCCCATTTTCCTTTGCGAGAGATGCCCGAGTAGAGTGCTAACACGGCGTGTATCATGAAAAGTTCGAGGTTCACGATCGGTTGGTTCTTCAGATTCGTGAGGTACTTAATCGCCCCATAGTCGTAAACATCCGAGTCACCCCTGTATCGGGTACCCTCGAAGCTGTAAAAGGCATGTTTTCGTGCAGGGCGTGCACCAGCTCATTTTCCCTTCGCGCTTCCTCTGTGCCAAGCATCAGGTGACGAATAAAGGTCTTATCGAAAAACTCGTCCGGAATCTCGACCGTTTCCATGTGCGTCACTTCGCGATACACCTCACTCGCCAAATGCATCAGTCCTGACGACGCCTTGACAATACTCTTGGAGTATGACGCAACACGTCTTTCGATAGCGTCTCGCAACTTGTCCCTATAGGGATCCTTGATATGTCCAAGAAGAAAGGTTTTCACCACCATCTCGTCGCACAGTTGTCATTCATGCCGCTTACGACGTCGGGCCTCTCCATTTCGGTTCTACTTCTCTTCCTTTTCTTCTGGACCTGGTACTGTTTTTTTTCTTCTGGCAGCCAGCGACACTAAGCCTCTAGGATCGTGGACTTGCTCTTCCATAACTTTTCTTTTTTTAATTTTTTGAAAAAGAACGCTCTTTTACAGCTTGCGTCACACACCGCGAAAATTCACTTGAATGAACTTGCATGAGGGCTGAAACACAATTGAAATGAAAAAGTATTCTTTGCTACAACTTCAACGCAAATGCAACTTGTGTGTTGGAACAACAAGAAAAAGACTGGTTAGGATCGAGTTTCCCTTCAACGACACCGTGCATGTCGCGTCTCGTGACTGCCTTCTCCCCCAGATGCGCGTATCGAGCGCACCGTATAGGAAGAAAGGCAGAGACTCACGGTTCACTATCAACGTTGTAACATTATCTTCCTCCTCTATGATAAACGTTAAAAGGAGGGCAAATGTTTCCTTATTTTGGAAAGTTTACCATATAGGCGAAAGTTCCCGCGAGCTGTACGAGTCTGCTGGTGAATGCGGTGTGCGCCGCGCAGTGTACAAAATGCCATGCGCTTCCATGCGCTCAGCTGTGCTAGTAAGTAGAAAAGTCGTCAGTTACAGAGCACGTGTGTATGCCACTTGCAGATCCTGAAAAGGACAACTTCTTCACATTTTACGTGGGAGATGCAGGTTTAGATCTACTTCAAGTTATAGATTCTTCAAACCACAGGGTGACGCACCCATTCAATCACAGTCGGGGCTGCGAAAATGCAGCTTAATTGGATGCGATTTCATTGTTGTTCTAGAGGACTGTAGGCGCGATGCTTATTGTACAGCATCAGGAGCGCGTGATCGGATCCAAGTGGATCGATTGCGTGACGTTCCATTGGCAGTCTCAGATCGAAGAGCGTCGTGGAATCGAAACCGATTCGATTTCAACAGTTCATGGAAAGAACCAAACCTTAGATTCCCTTTGGTGCCTGCATACTCGTCCAGCGCACATGATGGTTCGCGATGTAAGATATTATACAGCGTATCCCGCTGAATAAGATATCGCTCGGGGCCAGCGGCAGTGGCGATGCGACGCATCTCACGCGGTGTCATAACTTGTCCGTGTTTAGCACCAGCCGCACTCGAGATAGATTCATTCATCAGCGTGCCCCCAAGATCGTTGCAACCAGCCTGGAGAAGCCGAATAGTGCCTTCGGGTGATTCTTTCGGCCATGAACATTGAATATTGCGTATGCAATCACCCAGAACGATCCTTGATACAGCGTGCACCAAAAGGCGCTGTGCAGGTGATGGTCCATCTCTGCACTCTGCAAGGTATCGCGGATCATGTTCCCGACACATCGGTGCCTCCCAGTGAACAAACCCAAGCGGAACAAACTCTGTAAAGACTCCTACCTCATGTTGGAGAGCTCGTATGGTGAGCAAATGCCGCGCGATATGTGCCGGAGTCTCTACGTGCCCAAACATAACAGTCGCAGTCATGCGCAAACCTGCGCTCAAGCGAGCTTCCTTTGCTATTCGAATCCACTGGGAAACAGTTATCCGCCCGGGAGATATCTTATCACGGATCTCTTGTACAAGAATTTCTGCAGCAGTTCCTGGAAGCGAATCCACACCGGCATCACGCAGTAGTTTCAAATATTCGTTTGTCGTCACGCCCCGAAGCTGAGCTCCGTAAAGCACCTCCTCTGGAGAGAAAGCATGCAAGTGAATGTTTGGAACCGCTTCCTTAATGCACGAAGCGACTCGCGTGTACAAGTCCGCACTTGCGCCGGGCGGCAGACCAGCTTGGACGCAAACTTCGGTCGCGCCCAAGTCCCGTGCCTCGCGTGCTCTCCTCGCGATTTCTTCAAGTGGCAAGTAATAAGTTTCAGACTTATGCATGCCCCTTGGGGTCCTGCTGAAAGCGCAAAATCCGCAACGCTTTATACAAGCGTTCGTGAAGTTAATATTCCTGTTTATTACAAAGCTCACCGCATCCCCAGTTTGCTCTCGGCGCAGCGCATCTGCTCTTTGAATAACTTCAGCAACATCATTTGGATCCTCCACGGAAAGCAGCGTAGTAACATGTTCTACTTCAAGCCTCTTTGGAGCCCTCCTCAGGAGCTCACGAACAGATGGCAAGCTCGTCCTCAGTACCCTACAGGGCATCTTTTGTAAGGTTAATATCGTCGATTCAGTGATACGATCGCCTCGCCCGTCGCTCCCATCTGCAAACCTTGCGCGGTTCTACCTTCCACCGCGTTACGGTTACGGATGTTTGTGGCTAACTTGCCAGAAACTGTGTATTCGAGACGAGGCGTTTTGAAGTCACCCCAAAAGAGTGGCGTATGCTGGAAGCTCCCAAAAACTGCAAATGCGGCCCCGGTGAAATATTTGGAGAGGGACCGCCGGTTTCGAAAGCCGCAAGTAGCTGTTTGTTTGGAGGCTGGTCAAAGACTTTCCCAACAGGAAAACCCTCCAAAAGATACCTCGTCACTGTATTTCGATATTGCCATTGTAGGTGCGGGTCCCGCTGGCCTCGCACTGGCCGCAGAACTATCGGAGCTGAATCTCAGTTCTGAGTTGTCACCCGTCGGGAAAGTAGTGTCTATTGTTGTTGTAGAAAAGGATTTTTCTCGACGTTGGCTTCCAAATTATGGCGTATGGGTAGACGAGGTTGAGCATCTAGACATTAAAGACTGTTTCGCTGCTGTTTGGCCGAAGGTCGCTGTCTACCTGCCGCATAAAATCATCAAAAAAAGAGAATATGCCAGGATTGACAGGCAAAAATTGAAGCAGAAGCTGACTGCGAAGTGTCTTCGAAACGGGTCTGGCATCGTTCTCCAAGAAGGCGAGGTAAAAGGTTCCGACTTAGAGAAAGGCATCCTGAGACTTCGATGCACTAGTGCAAACGGACAATTCTCGGAGCTCGAAATTCGAGCTCGAAGAATAGTTGATACAACAGGGCATAGCACCGTCCTGGTGAAATTTACGGAACCGCATCATCCAAGCTATCAGGCAGCCTACGGAATAGAGGCACTCGTTGAATCGCATCCATTTCCGCTGGATGAAATGATTCTTATGGACTATCGTGAGCCATCATCGATTCAGAGATTGCCCAAGGGACCGGATTCCTCGTACTATTCTGTACCCACATTCTTATACGCGATGCCCATGGCATCGGATAGAATATTCGTAGAGGAGACTTCTTTAACTGCCAGACCAGCCGTCCCTTTCGAAGAGCTTCGCGATAGACTCTACAAGCGACTCAAAGATCTCGGAATAACTGTCAATTGTGCGCTCGAGGAAGAATTTTGTTTGATTCCTATGGGCGGTTCGTTGCCGGACTTGGACCAGCCACTACTAGGATTTGGAGGAACGGCAGGTCTTGTTCACCCGGCAACGGGTTACATGATGGCTAGAACTTTGAATCTGGCTCGACCGCTTGCACGTGCCATTTTTCTGCGGGAAGCTCGAAATTTGGAAACTAATCCTTGGAAAGAAGTACTTTGGACCAGAACCAACGTAATTCAGCGTGATTTCTACACATTCGGTGGCGAGGTTCTACTTGATATGAATTTGAACGAAATTCAAGAATTTTTTGCAGCATTCTTCAAGCTCCGCGATGAAGCCTGGAAGAATTTTTTGAGTTTCCGGCAACTTTCAGGGCAGGAACGCTTGGCGTTCGGATTAGGTGTCTTTTTGAAAACAACGAACAAGGTTCGTTTCAAGCTGATTAGGAAGGCACTGCAGAACTGGCGTCCTCTTATAAGAAGCATTCTTAGCTAAAGTGAGAGATCGACATTCGCGTTTTGTTTATATCGTACGTGATATTCGTGTAACGAGCAGCAATCCAACCAGGCCCACTACACATAAGTGAGATTTAAGTGGAATTCTGAATTGCTCGCTTTTGTCTTGTCTATCGATTTTTCCTAACTTTTCTGAGGCCTTCGGCGTCGACATTAGAAGTGCAGCAAGAAAAGCATAAGAATACATTCGGAGTTTTTTCGGATTCTCGGCTGTCTTTCCAGAGGGGCTCATCCGACTCTTCGCAGCCGGATTCCAGTACGACAGCGGAACGAAGAAGAATCTCGACGCCCTCGAACAATATTTGGAATAATAAGAGATACACCATCTAATTTACTCATAGAAGCCTCCAGTCTTCTAATTTTCGTACCTGACGCATGCTCAAATGACGCATTCTTCAAACATTCAATTTTTCTGTTTCAAGATAACTTGAGAGCGCAGTACATCACGCAACTGGATTGACGAGGAAAAAACTCGACATCGTGCGTTGACGGCTTGCTCACAATCTGATGCCGAAATTTCAATGAACTCGTCACTCCAAATATAGATTTCGCCAAAAAGACAAATCCTGATCCATTTGTGGCCATTTATGAAACGGCATTCCACTGCAGGATGATACCTGTCACGAGTTACGCTCCCAGCCGCTTCCATATCGCTTCCATTTGCATGCAAAAGTGTACCGGACTTGAATTTTCTTCGTCGTGGTGATCGCTTTCGGTGAAGAACGCGCCATCAGTTTGCTCGACGAGAACGATGAGACGTAAACCTTGCGACGTGAGCCCCAGTCTGGACTTTTCTCCGGGTCCTTGTTTCATCATGTACAAAATCGCATTTCTTAAATTCTTTTTGCTCAGAAATTTCAAGGTCTGGCGCGTATTGCGGACAGCATCTTCGCCGAAGATCGCTAAGCAGAAGCCTGTGATCGTAGGGAACGGCGCAGAGCATAGAAAAGGAAGAAAATATTGACGCGAGCCTCATATACCTTTCAAGTGCATGTACCGGGCGGTGCAGCAAGCGCCACACGCCACAGAGCATCGCTCCGAGGAGGTGTTGTTGTGGGCTTCTGCGAGCACCGGACCAAAACCCAAGTCTCGCAGCGGCGCAGGGCGCACCAGGGCTTTACAATGAGAGGGTAATAATGGCAAGCAAAGCGCAGATCGCAACTGTTGTCTTTAAATGGAATACGTCCACAAACGTGGAAAGCCGCGAACGAGAGGAAGCCATACTGAGATCAACATCCTTCGACCGCTACAGTGGAACTGAAGGGACTGAGGAGTCTACCGTATCGAAAGCCAAAAATAACCGAAAGAAAATGGAAGCAGCTGCAGTGAGTGCTCGGAAGAATTCTGTTGCCGGCAACGGGAGTAGACTTCAACGTTACAGTGCACGCTCGTGTCAGATAAATGAACGCGTCCCATTGAATCCTGATATGATTGAAATTAAAAATTGATCACGGAATTGTTACCGCAGAAGAGCGAGGAATCGCCGCGCAATATTTCAATTTGAGATCGAACACATTGCAGTTCTCCGCTAGGATGCTACTGAAAGCCGCTCGACTGTGGCATTGCGTCGTTCTTGGAGCCAGCGTCCAGCGTTCGTCACGAAGAGTAGGTCCAATAGCGGAATACTCACCTCGTCCTCGCTGTCCTGAGGACTGGCCTATAGCCCAGTTCAGCAGGGAAGCGGAGGAACTTTTGCAGCAGCTTGGAGATCAAGTCTATGACACCTTTCAGGGTAGGACGGACGTCGACGTTGAGTTTTCTCAAGGCGTTCTGACACTTAGGTTTCCGAACGGAACTTTTGTCTTGAATACGCAGACTCCGAATCGACAAATATGGCTATCGTCTCCTCTAAGCGGACCAGCTAGGTACTATTATGATCTTGATACAGGAAAGTGGCGCAACTCTAGAGACGATCATATGCTTGTGGATCGCCTTCAGAAAGATCTCGCCGTGTTTACGGGCTGCAACATTCAGTTAAATCTTTAAGCAGCGTAGCAAAAAAAGAGCATCAAGTTGCACAGTGGTTTAGAGCGTCAGCGCTCCTACAAGGCGTGTGCAGTCGCCGGTCACATTACTCTGTCTTGAATTTTTTTTTCAGTCTCTGGTTCGTGCACTGTATCAACAGGAGTTTTACTGAAGCAAGTGAACAGCGGTAAATATATTTGGAAAGAGCTTCTCTCTGCTTGGCGATCAGTTAAGTTTTTCTGTACAGCACCCACCTAATCCAGAGACCGTTTCCCCGTAGAGCAATGGGGTGCAGGACATCTGCCCTTACGAGCGGGCAAGGGTATGGCGCAAGTGCTTCCATAACGTTGTTGTTAAAGCATCCGTTTTGCAGAGCGCATTGTCTGAAATAGATCCGATTTTTTTCCTTCTTGTAGCTATGCGCAGAGCAGGTAATTCTGGAACACCTGTGCCAGCGCTCTTCTCCCGTATTTGTTTGTTATTATCACAGGCATTCAACCAACTTTAAGTATCCCTTGGATCGAAGAACCGTCGCAGAAAGATCTACTGCTGTCAATGCTCGCATGCGAGAAGCGACTTTACTTTTACATGTCAGTTCCTCTGCGATCAGATGATAGATGAACCATCTAGATCGTAGTCCCTTTGCTTAACTTCATAAATTCGAAAGGAACTAGTCGGCCTCTGTCTTCATGGATGTCACCCTCCCCAATTAGTTTATTCATCTTCAGACATTGCCTAGGTAATACAAGCAAAGAAGTCACAGGATGCGATTTTCCGTACCGTTGTTGCGAACGGTGATGAACAGACAGGGGTGGAGAATGAAAAATGTATGCTTCTATGGAAGAGCGTCACGCGTTGTTCTATGCAATATCCACTTCGTTCCGAAACGCGAGCGCTTATCCATTTGCGTGATCGCCTACACATCGCGACGCGCCCAAGTCCGTGATCCACTTTATCCTGCGCGTGATCACTTCGTGACTTCTACTTTCCAAATTCGAATATCCAGCTCATTGTCAATGTTGGATCGCGTCAATCAACGGCGGTCAAAGTGTACGCAGCTGAGAATGGAGTTCTGCTGTTACTTGTGCCAGCATGTGCTCCCCCGCTCGATGCAGTTGAAGGCATCTTCTCTGTTGCCGAACGCAGATTTGCGCTCACAGTTAAGCAGAGGAGTCGTTCGCGTCTGCGACAACTTTTGTCGACAAATCACTCTCTACATTTAGCCGCCTTGAACTGCTGTACTAGTTGTCTACTCAAGGGAGACAGGTACCGGAAAGCGTGTCCGTCCATAGATACTTTGCGACGGAGATTGCGACGGATATGTGCTTGAGGAAGTTCAAATATATACCTTGAAAAAAGAGGCGGGTTTCAATCGAAATTTGCACACAAAGCATCTTAATCCCAAGTACGGATATGGAGACGGAATACATTGCCCAAATCCAGGCTATGCCGCCAACAAGAAGAGAAGCCGATGAAGGAAACGTTCTTATTGCGCGAATATGAAGCACGCAAGCGACTTCGTGAAGAGCATATGCCGAGCGCGTTCATGAATTCTCTTTTACTAGGAGCAAATTGAGAAAAGTTCACAGGCACCATCCCTCCGATGAAAAACAAATCTGCATATATTCTGTGGGAACCAGGTATGAGTCGCGAAACGATACACATTAGCATGCATTCAAATTATATGAACAGAGAGATTCTATGGTGCACGTGATTCTAGAGTTGAACCCCGCCATGCCCCTTGCAATACCCAGGAAATCAAGATGACAGGCTCAAAGACCGTACAGGAACGCAGATGAAGCTGATCAACTTTGCTGGACTCGGTATTATCGTGAATTGAGCACTGCGAAGACCAAGAGACCTACCAGCAATAAAAATGACGGCTTCAGGATCCATTTCGACGATCTGAGCAACTCATGGAGGAGAGCGGATTGCCTCGACCGTTTCATTCAGAAAGTTAGTGAGCGAGCAAATGGCTTCTGCGGACGATCTTGCACAGGCGTTTGAAACACCGCGCTATCTTCGCCCGCGGTGTCAGCATTACGAAGGCCAGAAGCGCGCTTACGCCAACTTCTTCGATATTTTGAAAGTAAATGATCACGATGTCGCTTGGTATCATGTTAGCCGATGGCGCTGAGCATGCGCGAACACTCCAATGCTGCTGTCCTGCTCCTTCGACTGGAGCTTACAACTAGTGCGAGAACTGATTCTTCATCATGACCATCGATTTGCTCAGGACGATG
>Ga0078972_1000473_pt2 | contig 82123 bp, 82 predicted proteins | sample YelNatPaOPGAMG01_FD_67568 | JGI IMG/M metagenome (GOLD analysis project Ga0078972, IMG submission 67568) | Hot spring thermophilic microbial communities from Obsidian Pool, Yellowstone National Park, USA - OP-RAMG-01 (SPADES assembly) (version 2) | ecosystem: Environmental > Aquatic > Thermal...
ATCCTTGATAAGAGGGGAAGGTGAATATGGCTGTGTAACAGATTTAAATGCAAGCATTACAAAAATATTATTTAAAACATAAATATAAGGATTTCTATGAAAATTGAGGGATTACAGATAGAATTAATAGAAAAGGTACATTAATTAAAATAAATCTTGGTATTTGATTAGCTCTATTAATATAATCAATTCCAGAATGAATTTAATTATGAAATTTTTGTTATGCAACACTTCCAAAATAAATAAAATAATAAATCATTCTTTTTAAAAAGGATTTCTACTAGGCTGAAAATACAAAATTTTAAAATATGAAAAAATCATAATAATACTGGTGATAGAATGAAAAAAATGACAGAAAAGAATTTGGGGGATGCTTTTGCAGGTGAAAGTCAGGCACATATGAGGTATCAAATTTTTGCCGATGTTGCTGAAAAGGCAGGTTATAAGAATGTTGCAAGATTATTTAGGGCAATTTCCTATGCAGAACAGGTCCATGCAACAAATCATTATAGGGCTTTGGGACTTATAAAAGATACTGAGAATAATCTTCAAGTTGCCATAGACGGTGAAACCTATGAAGTGGAAGAGATGTATCCAGTATTCAATGAGGTAGCAAAATTTCAAGGTGAAAAGAGTGCAGAGCAATCAACTCACTATGCTTTAGAGGCAGAAAAGATACATGCTGAATTGTACAAAAAGGCAAAAGAAAGTGTGAAGGGGAAGAAGGATATTGATATAGGGGATATTTACATTTGTACCGTGTGCGGTTATACAGCCGTGGGCAAGGCTCCAGAGAAATGCCCAGTTTGCGGAGCTCCTGCTTCCGCATTTAAGAAGTTCTGATCTCCTATGGGAAAGAAGGCAAGAGAAATTGTTGAAATAAGCGTACCTGAGATAATCAGTGATCTTAACAGGGCATATGCCGATGAGTGGCTATCCCTTTATTTATTCTGGTATTCATCCAGAACAACAATAAACTCCAATTTAAAATTAATCTTTGAAAAAATATATTTAAGGGATCTTAAACATGCTGAATTGTTATCTTCAAGAATAAAGACTCTAGGTGGTTCAATAATATACAACCCTTCAGAGATGATTAGGATTGGTAATTGTAAATATCCTGAATCCATAAATTCTAAGAATGAAAAGGAGATGATCGAATCATTACTAAGCTTTAAGCGCTGCCTCATTGAAGTATTTAACAGACTCATAAAAAAGACGCACGGAAAGGACTTTATCACCTATGGAATTGTGCAGGAAATAATTAAGGAAGAAATTGAAGATGAAGAAATATTGGAATCAATTATGTAAGGAGGTGTAAAAATGAAAAAGTTTGGAGATGTAGTGATTTCGCCTGAGAAGGAAGGGAAAGAGAAGCATGTGCCAGTAATAGATGCGCCCAAGAAGGTGAAGGCAGGCCAGTGGTTTACGGTGACTGTGGTTGTTGGGAAGGATGTGCCGCATCCGAATCTTGTGGAGCACCATATAAAATGGGTACAGATATTTGCCCAGGTAGATGGAAGACCTTACAATCCTGTTCACGTTGCAACATTTGATCTTGGCCCCACATTTGCAGACCCTTCTGTTACATTTAAAATGAAGCTTGAAAAGAAATCCACAATCTATGCTCTGGCATATTGCAATGTACATGGTGTATGGGAAAACTCTGTTGATATTGATGTAGAATAAATTTTTTTAATTTTTTTAGGTGAGAAAAATGGAAGTAAAAGAATTGATAGAGATGGCATATCAAGCAGAAGAGGATGCATATCAATTTTATTTGAAATTTTCAAATATTGTTGTGAATCCATCTGCAAGGGAGATGCTCAAAGAATTAGCTGAGGAGGAAAAGAATCATAAAAATATACTCTTAAAATACTTCTCTGAAAAGGATGTAAAAATAGATAATTATCCTCTTTTGAAAATAGCAGATCACCTTCCAAAAAAAGAGAAAATAGATGAGCACTCTGACCTTAAAGATATTTTATTATATGCGATCGGTAGGGAAGAAAAAGAGTTCAATTTTTACAATGAAATGGAGAATCATATACTTGATGAGAATATAAAAAATATACTTGATTTCCTAAAAAATCAGGAGATGAACCATAAGGCAAAGCTTGAAAATTTTTACGATGAGCTCATTTACGGGGAATTTTGAATGCTAAAAGAGATAGAATTGAGAAAAAGTTACAGAAACTTTTCAGACAAAGAGATAGTTGATGAAATAATTAAAGATATAATAGAGGCAGGTAGGTTAGCACCATCCTGTTTTAATAAGCAGCCCTGCCATTTTATACTTTTGAAAAAACCAAAGAATGAAAAGATTTTCCCATTCATAAACAAGGGCAATTCATGGGCTAAAAACGCCTATGCATATGTAGTAATGGCCTGCGATCCAGATTCTGCCTGTGTTGTTCATGGGATGAATTATTTTCTTCTAGACTGTGGTTTGGCAGTGGAAAATATGCTTTTGAATGCATATTATCATGGTCTCATAGCCCATTCCATTGCAGGATTTGATGAAATAGGCGTAAAGAAATCACTGAATATTCCTGAAAATTACAGGGTTCCAGTAATAATTGTTATTGGATATCCTGAAGGAAAAGAGATTAGGGAAAGGGAAAGAAAAAGTTTAAGAGAAATTTTACATGAGGGAGAGTGGTAAAATGCTAAAGGAAGGAGATAATGTATCATTTATTGATGAAATATTTCCAGATTTAAAAGGCAAATGGATAATTCTTTATTTTTATCCAAAGGATTTTACATCTGGATGCACAAGAGAGGCAATTTCATTTAGAGATAAATATGAAAAATTTAAAGAAATGGGCGTTGAAATTATAGGTGTTAGTGTAGATGACGCTGAAACCCATAAGAAATTCAAAGAAAAATTGAATCTTCCATTTAATTTATACAGTGATAAATCTAGAACATTGGTTAAAAAATTTGGAGTAGAAAATATGGGGAAGGCTAGAAGATCCACATTTTTAATAAATCCGGAGAGGAATATTGTTAGTGTTTGGGGGAGGGTAAATATTGATATTCACGCTGATGAAATAATTGAAAAATTAAAGGAGGTAAAAAAATGGGAATAAAATACCAATGTAGCGTATGTGGATATATTTATGATCCAGATATTGGAGAACCAGATAGGGGGATTGCTCCTGGTACACCCTTTGATGAATTGCCTGATGATTATACATGTCCCGTTTGTGGTGCAAGTAAGGAGTTGTTTATGAGACTATGAAAATAAATGATTTGGCGGTTAGGATAGGCGGGCAGGCTGGTGATGGATCGCTTGCCACAGGTGAAATACTATCAAGATATTTCAGGCGAATTGGCTTTTATGTGGCTACTGACAAGGATTTTCCATCAAGGATAAGAGGAGGGCATACAAGCTATGCAATCAGGGGTGCTCAAAAAAAGATATATTCAATTGGGGACAGGATTGATGCACTACTATCCTTTGATGAGGATTCAATATCTCTCCATATTGATGAAATCGAGCCAGGAGGTGTTGTAATTTACGATAACAGTAGAAAAGACATTGAAATAAATAGGGAAGATATTAAGAAGATAAAGATACCTCTTGCCAATATTGCAAGGAAGGAGCTTGGAATTGAATTGATAAAAAATACCATGGCCCTTGGCGTGATCTCACATCTATTTCATTTTGATGAAGTTATAATGAAGGAAACGATAAAGGATACATATAAAAATAAAAGTGAAAAAATTATTGAAGAAAATTTAAGGGCCTTTGATATAGGAGTTGAGAAATCGAAGGGTCTACCATTAATGGAAAATTACTCTTTACAAATTTTAAGAGGAGAGGATGATACCCTTTTACTAATGGGAAACGAGGCGATAGGCCTAGGCGCACTTGCAGCAGGCTGCAGATTTATAGCTGCATATCCAATTACACCCGCAAGTGATGTATTGGAATTCCTTTCAAAGCATTTGCCTGAAAGAGGAGGTGTAGCTATTCAGGCAGAATCGGAGATAGCAGCCATAAATATGGCCGTAGGGGCTGCATATGCAGGATTGAGGGCAATGGCAGTGACATCAGGTCCAGGCTTTGATTTAAAAACTGAGGGGATAGGATTGGCCAGCATGATAGAACAGCCTGTGGTTATACTTGATGCACAGAGGGCAGGACCTAGTACAGGTTTACCTACAAAAACTGAGCAGAGTGATATAAACCATGCTATCTATGGTGGTCATGGTGATAAGGCTAGAATAGTAATAGCCCCTGGAAATGTGGAGGAGGCATTTTATTTTTCCTTCCAAGCATTCAACCTTTCAGAGAAATTTCAAGTACCTGTAATAATCCTCAGTGATGAATTAATTAGCTGGAATAAACAGGTGGTAAAAAAATTTGATCTAAAATCATTAAAAATAGAAAGGGGTAAATTGGAATTAAACCCTTCAGATAAAGGTAAAGAATTTCCAAGATACAGCCTGGAAGATGATGGTATATCATACAGAACTATACCTGGTATTGAAAAAGGCATACATCTTGAGACAGGTGATGAACACGATATCTATGGGCATATTACTGAGAACCCTGTAAATAGGGTAAAAATGATGGAAAAGAGAATGAAAAAAATAGAATTGATGAAAAAGGAATTATTCCCTTCCATTGTTGAGGGTGAAGGGGAGGTAGCAATAATCAGTATGGGTTCAACAATGGGTCCAATAATTGAGGCAATGGAAAGACTACCAAAAAATATTAAATTCATCAGGGTAAGGACCCTATTTCCTTTTCTGGATGATGTTAAGGAGAATCTAAAGGATGTTAAAATTGCCTTTGTTGTAGAGCAGAATTACCTTGGCCAGCTGGAGGATCTGGTGAAACTCAACACAGGATTCAGAAATACAGTTGGAATAAGAAAGTACGATGGCAGATCATTCAGGCCAGGAATTATAGAAAGGAAGATAAGGGAGGTGATGGGATGGTGAATATTAACCTCTATGATAGGGATACTCCAACATGGTGTCCTGGCTGCGGTGACTATGGTGTTCTTACAGCATTAAAAAGAGCAGCTTCAAATCTTGGTCTTGATCCCACAAAAACAGTTCTTGTTACAGGCATAGGCTGCTCAAGCAAGATTAATAGTTATTTTTATTCCTATGGCATACATACTATCCATGGCAGGGCTGCAGCAGTTGCAACAGGAATAAAACTCTCCAACCCTGAGCTGGAGGTAATCATAGCGGGAGGGGATGGAGATGCATATGCAATAGGAACTGAACATCTTGTACACATCGCAAGGAGAAATCTTGATGTTGCATACATTGTGATGAACAACCAGATTTATGGCCTTACCAAGGGCCAAGTATCACCAACTAGCGATGAAGGTTTTATTACAATCACAACACCCTATGGTTCCTACGAGAAACCGGTAAATGGTCCTTTACTTGCACTTGCTTCAGGAGCCACTTTTGTTGCAAGGGGTTTTTCTGGTGATCCATTACAGCTTTCAAACATAATAGAGGAGGCAATAAAACATAAGGGCTTTGCTTTGGTGGATGTACTTTCACCTTGTGTCACGTGGAATAAAGTAAATACATACGATTGGTATAAAGAGAATTCATATCAGCTTAAGGATCATGATCCAACTGATAAAAAGAAGGCATTTGAGATCCTTCTTGATGAAAAATTTGCACTGGGCATAATTTATAAAAAGGAGGAAAAAACATTTGAAGAAAAGGTATTCAGAAAATTTGTTCATTCGCCATTGAAACCCATTGATGTGGATTTATCAATAGAAAAAATATATGATGAATTCAGGTGATCCAAATGAAGATTGGAGGGCATATGTCAATATCAGGTGGTTTTTCAGGAATACCAGAAAGGGCGAAATCTATTGGACTGAACTGTGCCCAGGTTTTTACAAAGAACCAAAGGCAATGGATTTCAAAACCCCTTAATATGGATGATGTAATTTTATTTCAAGAGAATAGTAAAAAGTACGGTCTTTTAATTACAGTGGCTCACGCATCATATCTTGTAAATCTTGCTGCACCCGATAACGAAAATTGGGAAAAGTCCATAAAATCAATGGTACATGAAATGGAAAGATGCTCGCAGCTTAAAATACCATATTTAATATTTCATCCTGGGGCTCATATGGGTAAAGGCGAGGATTTTGGCTTAAACAGAATAGTGGATGCCATTGACAAAATTATTGAATTATCAGAGGTTAAGGATGTTAATATAACATTAGAGACAACAGCCGGTCAGGGTACCAATCTTGGCTACAAATTTGAGCATCTTAATTACATTATAGAAAAAGTCTCTGATGAAAAGAGGGTGAATGTTTGTATGGATACATGCCATATATTTGCCGCTGGTTATGAACTTAGAAGTGAAAAAGGTTACGAAAATACAATGAATGAATTCCAGAATAAAATAGGCTTTGAGAAGCTTGTTGCTGTACATTTAAATGATTCAGAAAAGGCCCTTGGTAGTAGGGTAGACAGACATGCACAGATTGGCTATGGTTACATAGGAAGACAGGGATTTAAAAATATACTATTGGATAAAAGATTCCAGGATGTACCATTTATACTTGAAACACCAGGAGGGGAAGAATTATATCCCCAGGACCTTAATGTAATAAAGGAAATTTTTGAAGGTGAAATTTTATGAAAATCAAGGAAGGAGTTTATTGGGTAGGTGTAAAGGACCCAAAACTTAGGATATTTGATGTTATAATGCAGGCAGAGGCAGGAACAACATACAATAGTTACTTAATTTTAGGGAATGAAAAGGTAGCCCTTGTAGATACTGTAAAGGCAAGTTTCAGGGATGAATTTTTCAAGAAAATTGAAGAAATAATACCCATTGAAAAAATAGATTATATTATACTAAATCACCTGGAACCAGATCATTCAGGTGCCCTACCTTATATTCTGGAAAAAACAAAAGCTAGAGTAGTTATTTCTAAAAACGCCCAGGTAATACTCAAAGAACTTTTGCATAGGGATATTAATCCTATGCTGGTGGGTGATGGTAATAGTATATCCTTGGGGGATAAGACACTCGAATTCATACAGGCACCATTTTTGCATTGGCCTGATACAATGTTTACATATCTGGTTGAGGATTCAATTCTTTTCCCATGCGATTTCCTTGGTTGTCATTACTGCGATGAAAATTCAATATTCAACGATGAAACACTTGATTTTTCATTCTCATTTAAACATTACTTCTTCACAATAATGAGACCATTTAAGGAATACTCCCTACAGGCAATAAAAAAGATTGAAAATAAAAAGATTGAGATAGTTGCGCCTAGTCATGGGCCTATATTGAGAAATGATCCATGGAAATATATAAATTTGTACAGGGAATGGTCCACACCTAAAAAGAAGGATTATAAAAAGGCTGTAATATTTTATGCATCTCCCTACGGTGGAACAGCGGCAATGGCGCAAAATATTGCAAAGGGGCTTATGGATAATGGAATAGTAACTGAAATATTTGATCTATCTGGGACAGGAATAGATGAAACAATAATAGATATAATTGAAGAAAGCGATGCACTTATTGTTGGTTCAAGTACAATAAATGGGGATGCGATAAAGCCTGTATGGATACTTCTGGCTAGCCTTGCCACAATAAGCCTAAGAAATAAAATTGGATTTGCCTTTGGTACATATGCCTGGAGCGGAGAGGCAGCAAAGATGATAGAAAATAGGATGAAGGATCTTAAAATGAAGGTTCCTGAGCCTTTCCTTAGAGCACAGATGGTACCGACAGAGGAGGACTTACAAAAATCCTATGAGGTGGGTAAAAGACTTGCAGAGGTCATAAAATCCTCCTCATAAAATACCTTTTACCATAATATTCCATTACCTTTATTTTTCCATCATTCAAAAGTTTTTCTATTAGGGAATAATCATTTCCTGACCTCTCCAAAAACTTTTCAACAGCATCCTCCCTCATTGGATGCACGGACAATATTGATAAAAGATTGATTTCTGGATTATCCGTTATTGAGAAATCTTCACCTTCATAGCCTATCAAATACTCTACCCTACCTTCACCTAAAAATTTTTCGAATACTTGGTAACCAGTATTTAAAACATTTTCCTCCGGTTTTTTAACCCATTCTTCTGCCGGAGGTCTGGTTGGTATTGATAAATAAGCCTTATGTAGATTATTCAACCCTGAGAGAAAAATTCCTATTTTTTCAAAATCATAATCAATATTTCCTACTACCATTGTCTCAGTAATCAATTTTCCTTTGTATTCTGAAGAGAAATACTTAATACCGTCAAGTATTTTATTTAGATCGAGACACTTATGTGGTCTATTTATCCTTTTCCATGTGTTTAATTCCACAGAATCAACCTTTAAAGAGACTAAATCAGCCAAAAAAAGTTCATTCCTTACATCCTCATCCCATATTAATGAGGAGTTTGTTATTATTGCAATTTTTTCACCAGTTTCCTTTAAAAGGGAAATCTCTTTTCCAAGATTAATATCAAGTGTGGGTTCCCCATCAGGAACAAATGTAATATAATTCACAACCTCTTTTTTATCTTTTATTAAATTCAGCTTTTGCATTACGCTCTTTAATATTTTATCAGGGCTATAAAAATTCCTTCTTTCACACTCCATTTTAATTGTTTTACCTATTTGACAGTAGATACAACCGTAGGTGCAGGTTTTCCCTGGAATATTATTTACACCAAGGCTTCTCCCAAGCCTTCTTGAAGGTACTGGTCCAAAGGATATATAATTATCCATGGTTAAATGTATGCATTTAATTATTTTAACCTGGTGAAGAAAATTAGATTTACTTGGAATTTTAAATTTTCAGTTCATTTTTTAAAAGAAATATAAAATAACAAAGCTAATGCCATTATATTTAAGAAATCTTAACGTTTTCTTGTACAATACTAACAAAATTTTTCATGATTATTAAGCAGTTTTACTATCAATAAAATAATTTAAAATTGGTAATAATTAAAAAAATTTAAATTTAGAAAATATTTAAATAATAATTAGATATATCTATTGAACTATGATGATAGAGGCAAAAAAACTGGTTAAGATCTACAATGGAAATATTAAGGCAGTTGATGGCATAGACCTCTCTATAGAAAAGGGGGAAATATATGGATTTCTTGGTCCAAATGGTGCAGGCAAAACAACCACTGTAAAGATGCTTACAACATTATTAAAACCAACTTCAGGTTATGCAAGTATAAACGGCTTGGATGTTGTTAAGGAACAGGAAAAGGTAAGAAAAATAATTGGTCTTGTACCACAGGATCTTTCTGTGGATGATGATCTAAAGGGAATTGAAAATCTTGAATTGCAGGCAAGTTTTTATGGTATAGGGAAAGAAGAGGCAAGAAAAAAGGCAAAAGAATTACTTGAACTTGTTGATCTATATCACGCAAGGGATAGGTATGTTTCAACCTATTCTGGGGGTATGAGGAAAAGATTAGATCTTGTATCCGGTCTAATACATGAACCAGAGGTATTATTTTTGGACGAACCTACCCTTGGTCTAGATGTTCAAACCAGAACAAAGATGTGGGAATACATTGAAAATTTAAGAAAAAACCTTGGCATAACAATATTCATCACGACGCACTATCTGGAAGAGGCTGACAGACTATGTGATAGAATTGGTATAATAGACAAGGGGAGAATTATGGTGGAGGGAAGGCCTGAAGAGCTAAAGAATAGCGTAGGTTTTGATTTAATTTATATCCTTTCTGAAAGGCCTGAGGAAATTAAAAAATATCTTGATAATGCTATTAATATTGAGATTCTTGAAGATGGAACCATAAGGTTCAGCGTACATAATAGTGAAGAGTACATCCCACTGTTGCTCCAGAAGATCTATCAGGCAGGTATAAAGATAAAGAGGCTCAGTATACAGAAGCCTAGTCTTGACACAGTATTTTTGAAGTATACAGGCAGAGAAATGCGTGAGGATGAAAGCAGAGAGGATATTATTAGGACAATGAGAGCAATAAGGAGGGCGCGATAAATGGGAGCAAGATATTCTTTAACTGTAAGAGAGCTTAAAAAATGGATAAGGAATCCAGCTAACCTTTTCATTACTCTTATACAGCCATTATTCTGGATTATCCTTTTTGGAAGTGCATTTGATATAACTAAGATAATTCCCCCCACAATCCCTGGAGGATCTTCATTAGTAATGGGTACATTTTTTATGGGTGCAAAAAATTACATATCATTTCTTACACCTGGAATGCTCGCCATTATGGCCCTTTTTTCTGCGATGTTTTCTGGAATGACAATAATATGGGATAGAAGGTTTGGATATTTAACTAGACTACTCGTTTCACCTATCCCTAGAGATTCAATTGTTCTTTCAAAGGTATTTTCATCCACAATAAAGGCACTTGTTCAATCTGTAATATTATTTTCCATTGCCCTTATAATCCCGAATGGTCTTTATGTGTCAAGTTCCTTTAACGCTTACGATTTAATCGGCATCTTTATTATAATTTCATTGCTCTCAATTGGCTTTTCAAGTCTATTTTCAATCATAGTGATCAGGGTAAAGAAGATGGAGACATTAATGGCAATTGTAAATCTATTAAACCTTCCACTTATGTTTGCTAGTACAGCAATGTTTCCACTAGATATTATGCCTGACTGGTTGAAGAATATAGCCTCTTATAACCCTGTCTCTTGGGCAGCAAACTCCCTCAGGTACTTGATAATCCAGGGATCTTGGAATAGCACACTTTTTAACTATATAATATATCTAATAATATTTGATTTGGTGATGTTTTTGGCAGTATTTCTTGTTTCCAGATACGGTTTTGAGGAATAATCAAATCTCCCTTATTTTTTTAAATGCATCCTCTAAGATTTCTATTATTTTCTTTCTATTTTTTTCCAGTGATTCATCATCCATTGAGATTATTTGATCAGTAATCTTCCTTAAAATAGCTCCCATCTCCTCTATCTTTTCAAATTTTTTTCTTTTTAGTTCAATGGAATTCTTCCATTTTTGCATATTTTCTTTAAGATATTTTTCACCATTTTCCGTAATATAATATTTTTTCTTTCCTTCCAATGACATTTCTTCAATCATCCCTTCCCTGATAAGGCTCCTCAAATTTGGATAAATAACTCCTGTGCTTGGTGTGTAGAAACCCATACTAATCTCTTTTATGGATTTTTTTATTTCATATACACCCTTGGGTCCATTGTTAAGAACATAAAGTATTATATTCCTTAATGTCCCCCTTTTAAAGTGTTCCCTTTTATCAATCATAGATATATCTATATAATCTTAAAATATTTAATATTTTTTACTGTAATTTTGGTAAATTAATTCTGCTATATCAAATACTGTTGAATCCTTTGAAAGATTTGTAAAGCATATAGGGCAGGCTGTAACGATCCTGTTACCATTTTTTTCCTTTAGCTGTTTGAACCTCACCGTAGAAATTGAATTTGCAAGCTTCGGATAAAGGAGTTCAGCAGGACCACCACAGCAAAAATTGGATTTTCCATTCCTCTCTGGGAGTATTACATTGCCAATTGATCCTATAAATTTACTTGGAATATCAAAATCCTCATGCATAGTAAAATGGCAAGGTTGATGGTATACCAAATTTTCATCCAATTTTTTTAATGGTATATTAACAAGTTCCAAATAGTAAAAAACTTGGAAATTAAAATTATCAACGTACCTTGGATAGAGAACTTTAAAGGCCTCATGGGTATGAGGATCAATAGTAATTATGTTTTTAACATTTTTTGAAATAAAAAGATCCCTAATATATTTACCATACTCGATAAATTCTTCCAAATAACCAAGTTCATATAGGAAAGCCCCAGAGTATGGTTCATCCTTACCCAAATACCTGAATTTAATACCAGAGCTCTTTAAAAGGAATGCTATATCAAGTAAAATTTTTTCCATTCTTTCCATCATAATTTTATCAGGAATTGCTATAATCTTCAAAATACCAGGGTTTCTCTTTATAAGTCTGGCCATATTTTCTATTGTTTTTTCATTCAACTTTGCCTCAATTTTAGAAAGAAAAGAGCTGTAGGGCATCAGCTGATACATATTTCCAGTATATAGAATTGTGTCTGAAGAATCATCGAAGTCTATTCCCCTAGCCCAGGAACACATTTTCTCCCTTATACCAAGTGGATTACCATATTTCATTATCAACGAAACTATCATTTCGGCTACAGGTTTTCTCCTAGATGGATCCCTGTTTATAACATTCCTCATCATCTGACTTACCCTTCCAGGGTTTACACCTGCAGGACATACATAGTAGCATGAATAGCATTCTAGACACGAAAATATAGAGTCTTCAATGTTTAATGTAATTCTACCATGTGATTTTACCTCCTTAAGTGATTCCTTTGAAATAAAAACCCTCCCCCTGGCGCCATATATTGCCCTATAATTTTTTGATGGAAGGGTAGGGCATACACTCTCACAGAATCCACAATTAATACATTTTTCAGTCTCCTGAACAAGATCTTCAATTACGCTCATTAGAACATTTTCCCCCTGTTTAGTATGTTTTTTGGATCAAAGATATTTTTTATACTCTTCATGATTTCAATATTTTTCAATGAATTTTTATACATATACTCCTCCCTTAGGAGTTCAATCTTTTCAATACCTATACCATGTTCTGAAGAAACTGAACCATCGTTTTTAAGGGCAATTCTGCCAAGTTCCATCATAAAATCGTTTACAATTTTCATTTTTTCCCTGTCATTTATATCTGCAAATATGTTAGCATGAATATTTCCATCACCAATATGTCCAAATAATGCTACCTTTAATTTATATCTCTCAATACTTTCCTTTATCTCTATCAATGTTTTTGGTAGTTTTGATGCCGGAACAACTATATCACCAATTATAACATATTCCCCAGGCTTTTCCCTTTCGTTTAGTTGGGATGAATATAGACCCTTTCTTGCCTGGTACATTGCCGCCATTTCATCTGGATCCTTCGTTATCTTTATTTCCAGTATTTCAGTAGATTTTAGAATTTCAGCAGCTTCATTCAATTTTTTATCCAAGGATTCTTCAGTTGAGGAAATATCTATTAAAAGTAGGTATTGTGCCTGTTCTGGAAATTTTAATCCCTTTGTATGTGTAATTGAATCCATAGAAATTTTATCCATGAATTCCGCGATAAGTGGTGTGATACCATTTTTCTTTAAACTTGATATTGCCTTGCCTGCCTCCTCTATAGACCTATAATAAACCATTATTCTTCCATATTTTTCTGGGATTGGTGAAATCTTTAGAATTGCCTTTGTAATTACCCCCAGGGTTCCTTCACTTCCAACCATCAATGCAGTTAAATCGTAACCAATGGATCTTTTCAAAACCTTACCCCCAGTTTGAATAATTGTACCATCAGGTAAAACAACCTCAAGGCCCAATACCCATTCCTTCGTAGCACCGTACATTGCTGCCCTGAGACCACCAGCATTTGTTGATATTGAACCACCAACTGTGGCGGCGATAGAACTTGCAGGATCTGGTGGATAAAAATGTTTAAAATTTAACAGATGTGAATTAAGATAATCAAGTTTTACGCCAGCCTCAGCTATAACATACCTATCTTCTATGCTCGTCTCAAGGATTTTGTCAAACCTAGCCATGCTAAGTATAACACCCTCATTTACAAGTATTGAAGATCCAGTAAGTGAAGAGCCCCCACCCCTTACGGTAACTGGAATACCATCCCTCTGACATATTTTCATGATGGATGAGACCTCATTTACATTCCCTGGCATAAGAACCGCATAAGGCAATTTTCCAGTAAAAAATGATGCATCCTTGGTGTATGGCAGGATATCCACCTTTTCCGTCAGAACATAATCCTTACCTAAGATTTCAATAAACTCCTTGATATCCATATAAGATTGAATCAAATATACAATATAAATAATTTTTTAATGTATTGCCTCAGGGATATCCTTTATTGTTGAATACCTGAAAACAGGGCCATCTTTGCACACATAATATCTTCCTATGTTGCAGTGCCCACATATTCCGAAACCGCACTTCATTCTTCTCTCCATTGAAAGGTAAATGTTATCATCACTTACTCCCATCTTCTTTAGCTCTATAATTGAAAATTTCATCATTATTTCAGGACCAATTATTAAAAAGTCCGCATCTTTATTCTTAATTCTATTGAAGATTGTAGTTACAACTCCTACATTTCCATCCCAAGTTGAATCACCCCTATCCACTGTAATTTGAACATCAATATAATTTGACCAATAATCAAGTAATTTTTTGTAGACAATGTCCGATGGAGTTCTGGCGCCATATAGCAACTGCATATCCTTTGCACCCTTAGAAAGCCAATATTCTATATATGATCTTGCAGGGGGTAACCCTATACCTCCTGCTATAAGTACTGTAAATCTCCTGTGTTCAGGAAATCCATTACCATAGGGGCCCCTCAAACCTATATAGTCACCCTTGACCAACTTATGAAGTTTTTCAGTCACCGCCCCAACACGCTTTACACTAAAAATCAAACCATCATTCCATGATGCAATGGATATAGGGATTTCCCCAGCATCACGTACATATATCTCATAGAATTGACCAGGGACAGGATCTTCATCAATTGTCTTCTCTACAATAAATGTTTTTATATCATCAGTCTCTTTATATATATCTATAATCCTTGATTTTACAGGTATCATAGATCTCATTTTTAAACACCCCTAATAAAATCTCTAATATCTATCCTTACTGGGCAGGTCTCGATGCATCTTCCACAGCCAGTACATAGATAATATGAAAAGTTTTCATAATGGAATTTTAGTTTGTGCATAAATCTTTGCCTTAAACGAAGATCAAGTATTGGTCTTGGATTTATGTTCCCAGCCATCCTAGTAAAGCCAGAAAGTATACATGAATCCCATTCTCTGTAAAGACCATTATCATCATATGTGTCAAAGCAGAAGCATGTTGGACAAGCAAAGTTGCAGGCGCCACAAGATATGCATCTTTTTGCAAATTCGGCATATTTTGGGTCGTTCCATGAAATTTTTTTATCGAGATCCTTTACATCCAAAGGTGGCATTTTTTTGTAAAAATCTGACATGATTATCTCTAGGGCTTTAATTTCATTTTCTCCTCCCTCTTCAAACCTTTTTCCTATTAGATTTTTGTTGTTACATTCTATGACATAATAATTTCCAATATCCGTGAATTGCATCTCATATTCCATAAGTCTGGGGCCTGAAAATGTTGTACAAAAACCATATTGACAGGGTTCAGTACAAACAAAATTTAGAAAATGCACTCTTTTTCTCCTTTCTGCATAAGAGGGATCTATGCCAAGTACATCATCAAGCATTCTGTAACCAAGTAAATCGCACGATTTAACCCCAATTACAATCACTTCCTTATCATCTATTTCTCCAATTTTTTCCCGAGGGGGATAAATAAAATTCTTAGGGCCTAATATAGTTCTTTCATCAGTGAATTCACTTCCTTTTTCAAGCTTTGAAAATATTACATCATTACCAATTTTTTTGGGGCCCCAAACTTCATAATTCTTTATTAGATCATCTATATACTCCTGCAAAAATTCCTTTTTCAATTTATATATCATGGATAACACCTCTCTATTCTAACTGCTGTTACCTTTAGTTCAGGAATTTTTGCAACAGGGTCTGTTTTAGGATTTGTAATCCTGTTTATAGGAGATTCAAAGTAGTGGAATGGGGCAAATAGAATCCCCTTCGGCACCATATCTGTTAACCTTGCCCTTATATTTACACTTCCATATTTGGATGTGATTTTAATACAGTCACCATCCCTTATGCCCATGGTCTTTGCATCATCAGGATTTATCTCAGCAAAAGGTTCTGGGGCCTCTCTTTCCAGTATATTTGATTTTCTTGTCAAGGTTCCAGTATGGAATTGATAATAAAGTCTACCTGTGGTAAGTATGAAGGGATATTCCTTATCTGTATATTCATCAGGCCTCTTCCAGTATGATGGAATAAATTTACCCTTCCCCCTTGTAAAATTTTGTGTATGCATAATCTCTGTTCCTTTACATCCATTCACAGGCCACTGTACACCATTATACTCTATGCAGGAATATGTAAGACCACTGTACTGTGGCACAAGAGATGAAATTTCATTCATGATATCCTCTGGTGAGGAATATCTCCAATCATAACCCATCTCCCTGGCAATCATTGTGATTATTTCCCAATCGGCCTTTGCCTCACCAGGGGGTGAAAGGAATGGCCTTACCATCTGTATCCTTCTTTCAGTGTTTGTAAATGTACCCAATTTTTCAGCAAAACTTAATGATGGCAAAACAAGATCAGCATATATGGCAGTTTCAGTAAGGAATATATCCTGTACAATAAGAAATTCAAGATTTTTAAATGACTCTATGATTAAGTCACTTTCAGGTTCTGAAATCACTGGATTTTCACCCATAATGTAAAGACCCTTTATTTTTCCTTTTCTTGCCAAATCGAACATCTCATTTAAAGCCGCTCCAGGCTTTGATGGAAGTTGGGTATTCCAGGCTTTTTCAAATATTTTTCTTCCCTCATCATCATATACTCTCTTATATCCTGGTAGAAAATCTGCAAGGGCACCCATATCACTGGCACCTTGGACATTGTTATGACCACGGAGGGGTGCAATTCCAGTTCCCTTTTTTCCAATATTTCCCGTAAGCATTGCAAGATTTGCAATGGCCTGGACATTTTCTGTACCTTGGGTATGCTGGGTGATGCCCATGGCATAGAATATTATACTCCTAGATTTTGCATACATTATTGCAGCCTTCTCTATAAGTTCTGGCTCTACGCCTGTTATCCTAGATCCCCTGTCAACATCATAAAAATCTATTACTTTTAAGTACTCTTCAAAATTTTCTGTTCTTTCCTCTATGAATTTTTTATCATACAGCCCCTTTTCAACTATAACATTTGCCATTGTATTTAAAAGGGCAAGATCCGTCCCTGGATATTGTCTCATATGAATTGTTGCAAAATTTGAGATCTGAATTTTTCGCGGATCTGCAAGAATCAATTTTTTTCCAATCAATACATTATTTATTATCCTAGCACCTATTATTGGGTGCTGTTCTGTTGTATTTGAGCCTATTATAAAATATAATTCCGAGTTATCAATGTCACGAATAGATGTTGTCATCGCACCACTTCCTATTGTGGAAATTAGGCCCTCAATCGTACTGGCATGACAGCTCCTAGCGCAATGATCAACATTGTTTGTTTTGAAAACCTGTCTTGCAAGCTTCTGCATGAGATAATTATCTTCATTTGTACATTTTGCACTTGATTGGAAACCAATGGAGTCAGGTCCATACTTTTCAAATATTTCCTTTAATCTCTTGACCGCAATTTTTATTGCCTCTTCCCAGGTTATTTCAATAAACCCGTCCCCTTTTTTTAAAAGTGGTTTTTTTAACCTTTTATTAGATTCTGCAAAACTCAGGCCTTTCCATCCCTTTATGCAAATTGTGCCATAATTAATTGCATCATATTTAGAAGGAATAATATTCAGAATCTTATTTCCATCCGAAACAACTATTATATTACAGCCTACGCCGCAATATGGGCATACTGTTTTTACTTCCATAATTAATGTAAATAAACAAAGGCTTAAAAAATTAAGCCTTGAAATTTTGATATGATGTTTTATTTATTTCTTAACATCTAAAGAAAGATTTCCATAAAAATTTTTAAAACTGTAATTTTAATGGAAAATCATGATACGCGCTCACGTGATATTTGAGGGAAAAGTACAGGGTGTATATTTCAGGGCGTTTGTTAAAAAGATTTCTGATGAGATGGGAATAAATGGTTGGGTTAAAAACCTATCCGATGGAAATGTGGAGGCGGTTTTCGAGGGGGAGAAGGATATTGTGGAAAAGGTAATTGAAAGATGTTCTACTGAGCATCCAAGGGCTATAGTTAGAAATACAAAGATTAGCTGGGAAGAACCTGAGCACATTATTGGTTTTGAAATAAAATATTGAAAAACTCATAATAATTAACATTATTCTATGAAATTTTCAGGATAGATTATTTTTTCAGGTAAATGGTAATTGTATCCCCCTCCTCCACAACATGTTCAAGGCCTACCTTTTGATTTGGATATTTGGCACTGGGGCCATTTATTACAGCATATCTAAAATTTTTAATGAAATCCTTATGTATTGCCCTGCAAATCATTTCAATGTTTGAATACCTCTTTACCACCATTTGCTCCAATTTTCCATTAGGGGGTTTAAGATAAACAGTGATAAAGTCTAGAGCATCAAAAATTGCATCCTTCAATGAATCTAGCCCCTCTCCATTGATTGCAGATACTTTCACCATTGAGTATTTTTCTGCAATATCAAGAACATTTTTCTCAATTCCTTGATCTATCTTGTTTAAAACAAAGATTCCCGGTATGTATACCCTGTTACCAGAAAGAAAGTCTATCAAGTCATCAATATCTATCTTGTCCCTTATAATTAGGTCAGCATTAACTATCTTAAATTCCCTCATTATTGATGAGATAATGTTGTCATCAAGATCTATATTCACTGTTTTCTGTATATTTATGCCTCCTCTATCCTTTTTTACAAGAAATATCCTTGGCCTTCTTCTATTCAACCTTATACCTGCATCATGGAGTATTTTTATAAGTGGCTCTGGGTCAGGGAAGTTTATGTCAGTTACAATTATTATCAGGTCTGAATTTCTCACCACACTCAAAACACCTTTACCCCTACCCTTTCCAGTTGCTGCACCCTCTATTAGACCAGGAAGATCGAGTATCTGTATTTTTGCACCCCTGTAAACCATCATTCCGGGGATAATGTTGACCGTGGTAAAGTCATAGTCACCCACCTCACTCTTTGCATTTGTAAGTTTATTAAATAGGGTACTTTTACCAACGCTTGGAAAACCAACCAAAGAAACCATAGCATTACCAGTTTTTTTAACTCCAGCCTGTCCTCCACCCCTTTTTGTAGATTCCTTAGCCTCCTTTAATCTTGCAAGCTTTGCCTTAAGCAAACCTATATGATGTTCAGTGGCCTTGTTGTATTTTGTCTTCCTTATTTCTTCTTCGATCTCCCTTATTTGATCTTCAATGTTAGCCATTCCTTAAATCACTCCAATGATTTTTATCAATTTGATATTTTTTAAACTCATAATAAATATTTAGATTAAACACTTTCTTTTTAAAAATGGAAATAATCTCTATTTCTTTAACTTTATTTTTCTATAAAGGTTGATTTTTTACCCATTTATTTGTGCACTTTTTATGTACAATAAATCTTTTTAATATGAAGTGTAATAATCTATCATGGAATTAAAATATAGATTCTGGTTTGAAGATCAAGATGGTAAATATCTCTTTGGAGAAGGATTATATCTTCTCCTTAAATATGTTGATGAAACTCATAACCTCTCAAAAGCTGTTAAAATGATGAAAATGTCCTACAGGAATGGCTGGGGGAGGATCAAAGAGGTGGAGGAAAGGTTGGGTAAAAAAATTGTTGAAACAAAGAGGGGTGGAAGTATTTCCGGAGAGACAAGACTTACAGAATATGGGAAAAAACTAATAACTGAATATGAAAGATACTTAGAGGTTTTTGATTATTACTCAAAAAGACCCTATAAAATACCTTCACTTACAGTAGATGGGATAATTAACGAAGGAAGGAGTATACTTTTAATTAAAAGAAAGAATGAGCCCTATATGGGCTATTATGCTTTACCCGGAGGATTTGTAGAATATGGTGAAACAGTGGAGGAAGCAATAAAAAGAGAAATTTTTGAGGAAACGGGTCTTGAAGTAAAGATTTTAAATATACTTGGTGTTTATTCATCCCCCGATAGAGATCCACGTGGACATACAATAAGTATTGTATACATTCTTGATAAGATCTCTGGACACCCTAGGGCTGGGGATGATGCTGAAGATCTAAAATTTTTTGAAATCAAAAAAATTCCTGATTTAGCATTTGATCATAATAAAATAATTAATGATTATATAAAATTACTTAACCACAAGACTTGATACATTGAAATACCTTGATAATATTTCCTTAGAGGTCCTTAAGTTTCTCCCATTTTTACCTATTGCCCTTGCCTTGTTTGAAGGATCTACGCCAACAGAAATTCTTATCTCATCTCCATTTCTTTCTATGTTTATTTCCTTAACACCAAATCTATAGAAAAGGTTATATACAAACTTCTGTAAATCTTCACTATATTCAACTATTATTATATTTTTTCCTAGTCTTTCCTTTAGCCTTTTAACATTCTCCCCATTGTTAATTATGGCCTTTCTCAATGTCCTTGGATAAACAAGGAAAAATATATTTTCATCATCCTCTGCCACATCCTTTGCCTCTACATTTGTGAGTGCATAAAATTGTGACATATATCCAAGGAGTTTTTCATCAATCTTTATGGTTCCCATTTTTTCACTGCTCTTTAATTATGGAGGATTCACCAGGATCAACCACTGTAACAACTGAAATATCAAACATCTTTCCACAAACAGATCCGAGATCCGAAGCTGTGCCGTCAAAATGGATTATTTTCACATTTTCAAGGGTCTCACCTAAAAAATTTTTATCAGGGCAATTTTTTGCAACAATAAGGATCTTTGCCTCTCCCTTTTTAATTGCCTTTTTTGCCTGTTCAATACCAAAATATACCTTTCCAGTTGAAATCGCCTTTTTAATTTCCTTAACTAGATCCATACCAAATCACCTTTTTTTCTCAGGATATTTGTAAACTAGATTTACAGCACCTGTACCAAGGGTAATGGGCTGTCCCACTATAATATTTTCTGCTACACCCCTAAGACCATCACTTTCTCCAAGTAATCCTGCCTGTAACAAATGCTTAGAAGTAATTTCAAAGGCTGCCCTTGCAAGAACGCTAGCCTTTTTTCCTGCCACCCCATGCCTTCCTATTGCCTCAACGGTACCCTCAAAGGTCATCATATCTGCAACAAGCATAATGTGCCTTATATCTACATTAAGCCCTTGTTCCTCAAGGGTTCTTATACTCTCATCTATTATTGCATTCCTAGCTGCCTCTACACCAAGGACCTCGTATATTTCCATTATGTCGTTTGTTGTGGTTTTTCTTGGGTCAACTCCATCCATTTCCAGGACTGCCTTAAGATTAGATCCCTGGGTATAAATCCTGTATTCTTTTTGTGCCTCCTCATACTTAACTATGGCTCTTTCTATACCCTTAATTCCAGAAACAAGTAGATTTTTAACCTCCTCCGATAGGTTGTACAGCCTTTTGTATGAAGGCTCTTCAAGGGAAATAATAATATTATCGTCTTCCTCATTTATTGAAAGACCCTGATGCTTTATTCTCTTAAGCGCATCCATCACCTGTGTTTTTGTAATCCTTCTTTTCGACATCTTTTCCCTGTCAAGAACGATTGTTATTGTCATCTCAGAGACATTAATTTCAACATCAGCAATGTCAATCATCTCTATGCTCTCTATCTTTTTTGCAATAATTTCTACCTTCTCCTGATCATTTTTAATAGAATCCTCAAGATAAATTGTCATAGTAGGTGTACTAGGTTTTGTCCTAGCATCAACAATCTCAATAAGCCTAGGAAGACCTTTTGTTATATTCACCTCTGCTACACCTGCATAGTGGAATGTTCTCAGGGTTAGCTGTGTTCCTGGCTCACCTATTGATTGTGCCGCAACAATGCCTACAGCCTCATGAGGATCCACCATGGACTTTTCAAAATCCTTGACAGTTTCCTCAAGAACTGCCCTAATCTCATCATCATTTAAATTAAATTTTATTATCCTTGAGGAAAGTTCCTCAACTATATTGTCAGGGAGTGATTTTTTCATAGAAGCAAGAAGCTCATGTATCTTTTCTTCCATTTTATTGAGCTTTCTGAATTTTTCAGGAATCTTTGGTGCCTCCTCCTCAATATTAATGAGCATAAATTTTTGTACCTTGGATCCCTGCTTCTTACCGACAGGCTCAATATCCTTAACATTCAGGTTTACCTTGTCCGCCCTTTCAATAACCAGAATTGCCTGAACCCCTTTTGTAGTCCTGTTATAATCACTTTTTACATCCTTTGGTAGTATCTCCTTTATGTATACCTCATACTCAATGATACTTCCATCAAATGTAACATATGCCCTCAAGGGTGTTTTAATCTCATCCGGTATATTGAAATCAACACCGTATTTTACAGGTAATTTTTCAATCATTTCTCTGAATTTTTTTTCATTATCCTTCCAAATAAAACTAAGCATCACTTACCACCCCTTTTTGCGCTCAAATATCTCTCCCCAAGTACTTTCTGGAATATGGAATCAAAATCAACAGGCTTTCCACCCTTAGATCTAGTTGGATCTATACCATCTTCACCATATTTGAACTGTATTATGTTATCAGTAGTATCTATCACAATACCATCATTATCAGTGACCTTGAGATCCTCAAGGGCATTTATTAGCCTTCTCTGCATATAACCGCTTCTAGATGTTCTTACTGCAGTATCCACAAGCCCTTCTCTTCCACCCATGGCATGGAAAAAGTATTCAAGGGGCGTAAGTCCCTTCTTATATGAGCTTCTCACATATCCATGAGCATATGCACCAAGATCCCCCTTCCTGAAATGGGGTAATGTTCTACCAAGGTAGCCCCTGTTTATTCTCCTTCCCCTTACTGCCTGCTGGCCTATGTTCGCTGCCACCTGTGAAAGGTTAAGCATTGATGCTCTTGCACCAGATCTTGCCATAATTACAGATGGATTCTCTAAACCCAGATGTTTACTTGCAATCTCACCTGCCTTTTTTTGTGCATCAGACAAAACTCTCATTATGTTGTCCTCAAGGGTCTCCTCTGGCGATTTCCCAGGCGATGGCTGTAGTATACCCCTCTGATAGGCATCAATGTATGTTTTTGTTGCCTCTATTGCATCATTCAGTATAAGATCAACCTGAATTTTGGTCTCCTCCGGTATATCTGTATCATCTATTCCCGTGGTAAATCCCCTGAATGAGATTACACCCACTGCAAGCCTTGTAAAATTGTCTATGAACTGAGCTGCAACATCCGATGGATAGTCCCTTGAAATCTTATCTAAAAGTATACCCTTAAAGGCACCTATAGACTTTTCATCAATTGTGCCAGTTATAAGCCTACCTTCCTTTATCATAACATACGCATCATATGGGCATTTTTCAAATACGCACTCCTTGCATCCTGTACCATCACATATCTTAGATTTATATTCTATATTAAGATCCTTGGGCAGAATTAGGCTGAATATGTCCTTTCCTCTATAATACTCCTTACCATTCTCAATCACAGGATCAGGGAGCTTATCATATTTTACATAAGAAAGTATGTGAAGAGTCTCTTCTTTAGTGAATTTTGGATTCATATAAGTGAGCATAAACATACCAGTAATGTGATCGTGAACACCTCCTATTATAGGTCCTCCAAATCTTGGCGACCTGATGTGTTCCTGTACCGCCATAAGTATCCTTGCCTCGGCCTTTGCCTCTTCACTCTGGAGAACATGAAGGTTCATCTCATCTCCATCAAAGTCCGCATTGTAGGGTGGGCAAACAGCAAGGTTAAATCTGAATGTCCTATGTTTCATTACCCTCACTCTGTGAGCCATCATGGACATCCTGTGGAGACTTGGTTGTCTGTTGAAAAGTACAACATCGCCATCCATCAACTGTCTCTCTACAATCCAGCCTGGTTCTAGTTTATTAGCTATCTCTTCAGCATTCTTTTCCATAATTAGTATTCTCTGCCTCATACCTTTTTCATTCTGTTTTATTACATAGTTGGCTCCAGGTAGGTATTTTTCTCCCTTCGGGTTTGGTCCCCTTCTTACAATTTCCCTAAGCTTCTCTATGTTGAATGGGGTAACGGGAATTGGCACTGTTAATTCCCTTGCAGCCTCCTCAGGAACACCCACCTCATTTATTGACAAGAATGGTTCAGGGCTTATAACAGTCCTAGCTGAAAAATTGACCCTTTTTCCAGATAGGTTCGACCTGAATCGGCCCTCCTTTCCCTTAAGCCTTTGTACAAGAGTTTTTAATGGTCTACCCGATCTATGCCTTGCAGGTGGTAGACCTGAGGTTTGATTATCAAAATAGGTAGTAATATGGTATTGAAGGAGTTCCCAGAGATCCTCAATTATGAGCTGAGGTGCACCACTATCCTTGCTGTCCCTTAACCTCTGGTTTATTCTTATAATATCCACGAGTTTGTGCGTTAGATCATCCTCGCTCCTTTCACCTGTCTCAAGTGTTATTGTAGGTCTCACATTCACAGGAGGTACTGGGAGCACAGTCAATATCATCCACTCAGGTCTTGCAGAATTTGGATTAATACCTAAAAATATAAGGTCCTTATCAGGAATTCTTTCAAACCTTTCCCTTATCTCCTTTGCAGAGAGTTTTCTCCCATTCTCCCTGAATGTAGTAGGCTTGTCCAAAGTAATCTTGTACTGTTCTGCACCGCAATGCGGGCAAACAGTCCTCTGCGCAGCCTCATCTATTATTCTATTTACAATTGAGGTGGATTCCAGTGTTTCCTCACCATTAAGTATTGTTTTTTCAAGTATGGGCCTATAAACCTCAAGCTCCTCATCCTTCATTTTTATTCTTCCACAGCTATTGCATGTTGCGTCCAATATATCCTTAATCTCCTTCACAAAACCAACATGTATAACAGGCATTGCAAGCTCAATATGGCCGAAATGCCCTGGACATTCATCCACTTTCCCATTGCATGTCTTGCACCTTAAACCAGGTTCAATAACACCCATGTGAAGATCCATAAGACCCCTATCAAGGGGGAAGCCGTCTTCATCATAGGTATCAGCAGTGGTAACCTTAACTGCACTCATCTTCCTAATTTCATCCGGTGAAAGTAGTGCAAAGTTAAGCGAATTAATTCTTTTCTTAATTTCATCACCCATCATTTTAGATCACCCAACTGAATTCTCATAATAACTCCAAGGCTCATCAGCTCATCCCTCATTAGTTTAAATGCATAACTTGTCTCTATTGGATAAATGTTTGTTGTGTTTCCACAAACTGGGCATCTATAAGTGTGTTTCTTCCAATCGTAAATTGCAACATGCCCACACTCTGGATTACCACAGACCCATAGTATTGTACCGTCGGATTGATCAAGGAGCCTGTCCTTAATAACAAGTGCTGCACCATGGCCAATAAGCGTATCCCTCTCCATTTCACCAAACCTGAGACCGCCAAGCCTTGATCTACCCTCCGTAGGCTGTCTTGTTAATATCTGTACTGGCCCCCTTGATCTTGCATGGAATTTTCCGCCCACCATATGATGGAGTTTCTGATAATAGATTACACCAATATATATATCCGCCTCAAATTTTTTACCAGTAATTCCGTCATACATTGTTTCCCTACCATTATGTTTAAATCCATATTTCAAGAGTGTCTCCCTTAATGATTCCTCAGGTTCACCTGAGAATACCGTCCCATCCACAAACCTACCCTCTAGGGCACCAGCCTTGCCCCCTATCATCTCCAATAGATGCCCGACGGTAAGCCTTGAAGGAATTGCATGTGGATTTATAATCAAATCTGGTATAATACCATCCTCTGTAAAGGGCATATCTTCCTGTGGAACTATTGCACCGAGCACGCCCTTCTGTCCATGTCTTGAGGCAAACTTGTCACCAAGCTCCGGTATCCTCTGATCCCTTACCTTAATTTTTACAAGTCTGTTGTTATTTTCTGATGTGGTTAACATAACACTGTCAACAATCCCAGTCTCCTCAGGTCTCATGCTTATTGATGATTCCCTCCTCTTCTGTGGTCCTAACAATCCCGGCTGTTCCTCGAGAAATCTTGGTGGCGAGGTCTTTCCCACAAGAACATCCCCGCCCTTAACAAAAGTTTCTGGTGGAATCATTCCGTCATCCTCAAGGAATCTATATGCCTCCTCACTTCTCGCACCCCTCACATCTGGACTGGGGACCTCTATCCTATCCTCCTCACCACCAGGGTATCTCCTCTCCTCTGTCTGGTATGTCCTGAAGAATGTGGACCTTCCAAGTCCCCTTTCTATACTTGCCTTGTTCATCACCAGGGCATCTTCTATATTGTATCCATGGTATGAAAGTATAGCAACAACCATATTCTGACCTGCAGGCCTAACATTATAACCTGCAAAATCTATGCTCCTAGTCTTTACTATTGGCACCTGTGGATAATGTAAAAGATGCTGCCTTGTATCGGGTCTTCTCCTATAGTTTGACTCTGGCAATCCAAGGGATTGCTTCATCATTGCAGCCCCCATGGTGATTCTGCTTGATGAGTTATGGTCTGGGAATGGAATGGATCCAGCAATTGGGCCAAGAATTACACTAGGATCAATCTCCAGATGTGTATGCTCATTTGTGATCAGTTTTGGTACTTTGAATGTTTTTCCACAATGCCTGCATCTTAATTCAACCTGTGTATCGCTCTTATCAAGATTAACCCATGTAACATCATTTCTTCCAAGTATTGAATTGCATGCAGGACACCTTTCAGGTACATCATAGGCATAAACAGCTATATAGGTATTTTCCTCCTCATCCGCATCTAGCCATTCTATAACACCATTTGATATTAGATTATCTATTGACAACTCGCCCTTTACTATCCCCTCCCTCATCTTTGATGTATATTTAATATTACCCTTATCTACCACAAGTAAAGGTCTCCTCAATCTACCCCTGTCACAGTTAACAATTACCTCATTTGTATTCTCATCATATTTTACATTCACGTTATTGTTTATTTCACCCTTCCTTCTCCTTTCCCTTATCTTTCGCGTTAATTCCTCACCATTCGGATGGAAACCAACAAGATCTCCATTAACATATACCCTGCTCATATTTCCTGGATCATAATCAAAGTGCTTTACTCCCATATTCTTCAATTGAGCAAGTACATCATCAACAGGCACATCACTTGATATGTCTATAATTAGGGCTGCATTCTTTACCAGGCCACAGTTTTGCCCTTCAGGGGTTTCGTTTGGACACATTCTTCCCCAGTGAGTAGGATGAAGATCCCTTGCCTCGAAATGTGGCTGTGATCTTGTAAGAGGTGAAGAGATCCTCCTAAGATGGCTTAACATGCTCATGTGTGATGTTCTGTCTAGAAGCTGTGAAACACCAGTCCTTCCCCCTACCCAGTTACCTGTGGACATTGCATGTAATATCTTTTGGGTTAACACATCCTGTCTTACAGCTGCCCTCAGCTTTATTCCCTTCTTCCTACTGTATGTTCTTTCCAGATGGTATTTTAGGTCTTTTAAAAGTGCCTCGAAGGATTGCCTGAATATTTCTTCCAGCAAATCACCAGAAAGTTTCATTCTTTTATTTGCAAGATGATCCTTATCATCCTCTTTTCTTATTCCGAAATGAAGTTCTAGAACAGATCTAGCCATCCTAGCAAGGTAAAATGCCTTTTTTGTCCTATCCTCTGGCTTATCACCAAGATGTGGAAGTAGATTTTTATCCAATATCTGTGATATCCTTCTCTCCCTATATTCCTTGGCCTGGCCTGCGGCAAACCTTTTTTCTAAATATTCGATAGCATCATCCCTTGTCCTTATCCCTTCTTCCGAATAGTTATTTTCCTTTTCACAATCCTCAATGTTAGCAAGAACTATAGGCTCCATCCTTTTGTCTGATACTATGAGCCTGAATATGTCCTCATCTTTTTCTAAACCCAAAGCCTTCAAAAGTATTACAAGTGATATTGTACCATTTATTACAGGAATAGATACGCCCAGGATTCCGTCTGCCCTTTTTTCAACAGTGGTAAGCGCCCTATATCCCTCCCTTTCTGAAAATACCTTTGCAGTCTCCACCTTTGTATCATACTTTTCCTCATATTCTACCAGGATTCTATTTGGTGCAAGATCTTCCAGCGTAATAAGTACCCTTTCCGTACCTGATATTATGAAATATCCACCAGGATCTTCAGGGTCTTCACCCAGAAACTTCAATTTTTCAGAATATGGTGCATTCTTACCAGGTGCATTTACATTCCTTCCAAGATTTTCACTTATGTACTGGTCTATATTATCAGGATGAAGAACACATATCTTACTCTTTACCATGATTGGAAGATCCCCTATCTTTACCTCCTCAGGTTCGTACTCCTTACATCTCTCTCCATTCTCATCACATTCAATGACAGTAAATCTAAGACCCAGCTCGGCAGAATAAGTGAAATCCTTTAATCTTGCCTCCATAGGTGTATTTATCTTATTTGAATCTGTACCTCCCCTGCCTCTGGATGTTGATACGTAAACAGTGGGCCCACCCAGACCATCCTTGTCCTTTTTTCTCCCATACCTAATTTTTATTACCCTACCCTGTGTCTTAGACTTATCCAGAGTCATTTCTCCTGGCATATCGTCATCTGTTACCCTAGTAGAATCTACAATTTGCTGTAGTATGCTGTTTAAATTATCCTCTGTGGGAATGAAAGCATTGTAACTGGCTATATGGTGACCAACTATACTCCTTTGCCTAAAAAAAGCATCTATAATCTCATTCATTCTTACATCTCCTTAAACTTTTATAAATAAAAATTTTTTCATTCCTCTGTAACCACTCTATAGGCAATATATTTCCCAGATGTGGGACTTTTCCTGATAATTTTAATAACTCTTCCGGGCCTTATTGGCCCGTAAATCCTCTCAAGCATTTTTATCGCCGGATCATTCCTTTTTATTTTTGGTAAAGATTCCTTTTCAGTACCAAGATCCTGAAGTAATTTTTTTTCCTCCTCCTCTGAAATTAAATGGTGTTCTGGAACAAGTTCATGCTCCATAACATTAATTTTTCTCATTTTGCTCACCATTATTTTAAATGTTCTATCCCATCATTATATTATCCTATATATCCTTTTCTATCCCCAACGGGCCCGGGGGGATTCGAACCCCCGGCCACCTGGTTAAAAGCCAGATGCTCTACCTAGCTGAGCTACGGGCCCTCTTACTCCACATATATTTTGTAAATATAAAGTTTGTGAAAGGAATATAATTTCGAAATGTATGAAAAATTTAATAATAAAGATGATGTTTTCTTATTGTCAATGCTTTCAAAAAATAAATTAACAGAGGATCTTGAGAGGCTGTCTTCTCAAATTGAAAATTTGGCCAGGCAGATTGAGGAGTTGAAGAAAAGACAGGATGAGATTTCAAAATATCTAGAGGAATTGGAAGAAAAAATATCATTTTTGAATGTTTTATCCGCAAAGATAAATACCACATATTATCATATCACCTATGATATAGATGATAAGTTCAAAAATTTTTTAAGCGAGATTAAGGATTACCTTATTGATCTAACCAACCAGATTCAAATGAAGGCCAATAACATTGAAAAAGACACAAAAAAGAAAAAGGTTCAGAAATAAATTTTTAGGCGGAGGTTGCCGAGCCTGGCTAAAGGCGGCAGACTCAAGATCTGCTTCCATAGGGATTCGCCGGTTCAAATCCGGCCCTCCGCACTATGAAAAGATTAATTATTTTGTATTGTTATTAGATTTTATGGCAATTTTACAGGTGGCTTTAGATTTAACAATACTTGATAGGGCAGTTCAGATCGCTAAGGAATCGGTTGAGGGTGGTGTTGACTGGATAGAGGTGGGAACTCCATTAATAAAGAGTGAGGGAATGAACGCTGTTAGGATAATGAAGAAAACATTCCCGAGTAAGGTGATAGTAGCCGATATGAAAACTATGGATGTGGGTGGTGCAGAAGCGGAAATAGCTGCAAAGAGCGGCGCAGATGTAATTGTGATACTTGGAGTTGCTGATGATGGTACAATAACTGAGGCGGTTAAGGCTGCAAATAAGTACGGTTCTAAAATAATGGTCGATCTTCTGAATGTTCCAGATCCTGTCCAGAGGGCTAAGGAGGCTGAAAAGATGGGGGCAGAATATTTATGTGTACACGTGGGTGTTGACCAGCAAATGGTAGGCAGGGATCCTCTGGAGATTTTGAGGGAGGTAGTGAAGGCAACTAATCTACCGGTAGCAGTTGCAGGAGGTTTAAATTCAGAAACTGCACCATTGATGGTTGAAAATGGTGCATCCATAATAATATGTGGTGGATCAATAATCAAAGCTGAAAATGTTACAGAGGCAACAAGAAGGATAAAGGAAAGTATTGAAAAAAAAGTGCCAATTAAAACAGAGCTATTTAAAAAATACAGGCAGGAGGAATTATATGAGGCATTTTCAAAGGTATCTACCCCAAATATATCTGATGCTCTTCACAGGAAAGGGGCAATACATGGTCTTTTCCCAATAATCTCCAAGGGTAAAAAGATGGTAGGAAAGGCCCTTACTGTGAGAGCAATGGATGGTGATTGGTCAAAGCCTGTGGAGGCGATAGACAGGGCAGAACCGGGTACTGTAATTGTGATTGATGTTAACGGCGGTGAAACTGCAGTATGGGGAGAACTTGCATCATGGAGTGCAAAGGTAAAAGGGGTATCAGGGGTGGTGATCAATGGAGCTGTTAGGGATATTGATACAATAAAGGAAATTGATTTTCCCGTATTTGCAAAATATATTGTACCAAATGCGGGAGAGCCAAAGGGTTATGGTGAAATTGGGGTAGAACTGGAGTTTGGTGGTCAAAGGATTAGAACTGGGGACTGGATAGTGGGGGATGAATCAGGACTAGTGGTAATACCTAAGGAAATTGCGGTTGAAATAGCCAACAGGGCTATTGATGTGATGGAAAAAGAAAATAGAATCAGGGAGGAGATAAAGAGAGGATCCACCTTATCAGCAGTGATGAAGTTGGAGGAATGGGAAAAGGTAGGATAAGATGATTCCTCTGATAGATTTCCATATACATTCAACATTTTCCGATGGGCTATATGATATAATGGACATTGCTGCTTATGCTCTCAAGAAAGAATTTAAAGTAATAGGTATATCAGACCATTTTAATACGAGAAAGGTAAGATCAATTGAACCCGATAAGATAAAAAATTACATAGAAGAAATAGAATCATTAGATCTTCCAATAAAGATTTACAAAGGAATAGAGATTGATTTTTCACCAAGGACCGATTTATCACTATTAAGAAAGACGATCTTTGAATCCATTGATTATATCCTATTTGAATATGTTAACGATAGCTCAATGATGGGCTACCCTCTATGGAGGCTCCTTGAGATTTATGAGGACATCGGTAAACCTATAGGACTAGCCCATAACAATATACAAAAAAATTTCAATTCAATAAATAGGGAGGATTTTCTTGATTTACTTGAAACACATAATATATTTCTTGAAATTAATACAAACATAAATTATTCAATTCTTGGGGAATATTATTATTCAATTTCAGAAGAATTCTTTAAATCTATTAAGGGTAGGTCAATTCCTGTTTCAATAGGCTCTGATATGCACAATAATCTTGAAGAAATGTTAAATGTTAAAAAGGGGATAAAGTTTGTTGAATCATTGGGGATTGAAGAAAATGTAAAGCTTTTTATGGAAATTCTTCAGCATTAGAAAGAAATTTTTATATATGGTTAAGTATTCGCTGATTTGAAGCTTATGAAAACGTACCTAAAGGTGACATTTAACAGCGAGGGATCTAAGCCATCCGAAATTGTATCGGCTTTGGAAGGATTGGGTTTTAGACCAATTACAGGCTGGTACGATTTTGTTTACGATTGGGGAAATAATGCAACTGTTGAAGATGCAATATGGTTTGCAGACAAGATTTATGAAACACTTCATGGGATGAAGGTATATTTTCAGATTGAAACAACAGAGAGTAAAGAGAATGAAGAAAAGGAGTAATTAGATAACAAATCTTTTAATATTCCCGCATCTAAGACACTTTAAATTTACTCTACCCTTTTTTATTCTTACTTCAGCATTCCTGCCAGGTATTAGTATAATCTTGCAATTTTTACATATGTATCTCTTGTTTTGAATCTTTACCTTATAATGCCTTGAGATTTCCAATGCAAGGGACACATACCTCCTTTCAAGGTCATACCTTCCCTTATATTCCATTTCCCTTGCAAGTTCGATAAGTTCCCTTATCCATGCCTCAGCCCTTTTCTTAATATAATTTCTTGTCATTTCAAACGTAACTGTTAATGTTTTAATATTTATTATAATTTATCCCATTGCATGATAAAAGCAGTGGCAACAGATATAGATGGGACCATAACAAATGAAAAAAGGCAGATCACAGTAGACGTAATTTATGCATTTAGAAAGATTGAAAAAAAAGGGATCAAGGTAATCCTTGTGAGCGGTAATGTTCTCCCAGTTACAATGGGCTTTAAAATATTTATTGGTACAACGGGACCAATAATATCTGAAAATGGTGGAATGGTATTGCATGATAAAATATATAAATACTTTGATAAGGCTGACATCGAAAAAGAATATCTCAGATTTAAAGAAAAATATCCTGAGGCTGAAAGGATAATTACAGACAGGTGGAGGGAAACATCTATTACATTAATTCCATCAATGGATATAAAAAGTACTAGGGAATTTTTTGTGCCCCTGGGCTACAATGTACAGGCAACAGGATTTGGTATACATATTATGCACAAAGAACAAAATAAGCTGTTTGGTCTGAAAAAGGTATCGGAGATGCTATCGATCGATTTAGAAGAAATAATGGCCTTTGGAGATAGCGAAAATGATCTAGAGATGCTAAAAAATGTTGGAATAGGTGTTGCGGTTTCCAATGCTTGGAATGTTGTAAAAGAGAATGCAGATTATGTTACAAAAAGAAATTACGGTTATGGTGTAATAGAGGCACTTAAAAAATATAAAATTATTTAAATAATTTTATTGTACCGGTGGTTGAGGTGGAACAGGTCCTTGTTGCGTATAGGATTGCTGTACAGCCCTTATTATATCGTCGTATTTTAGCCATGCAATTAGAAGAAGTATTCCTACTAGAATTCCTGAAAGTATAAAGCCAATTATCATCCATACAAATGTTTTACTTTTAGCCTCATTGTACCTCTGCTGGTCTATAAGTGAATCTATATCTTTAATCTCATAATATATTATAAGATCAACAACACCGAAAATCAATGGAACTATGCCAACGAGTGCAATTAGTGATATAGCACCTACTATAATTAATATTATACCGAATATCAATGCAATTATTTTTGTCACTTTATTCAGAGTCTTCACAGTTGATACATCGGGAGGTATATATGTACCGGTTGGCTGCGCATTCATCATTTTAATCACCATTATATGAATTTATTAGATATTATTAAATTTTTCCACATATTTTTTTTATTGCATATAAAATATCCGGTTTTTCCAATTCAATAAAATTGATATTATTATTTTTTAATATAATTGATGTTTCTTCTCCTATAGAAACAATGATTTTTGGTAGAATTCTCCTATTAATGCAATATTTATCAAAAAGTTTGAAAAATGTGTTAACTATCATTCCGGAAGAAAAAATAATTGCATCAATCTCCTTTGAATTAAACATTTTACATAAAATTTCAAAATCTCTATCTATTACCTCTGAATGGTAAATATCCAATGTTTTTACTACGGCCCCCTTTCTTCTTAGTTCCTCAGGTAATTTTTTATTACCATCTCTGCTCCTTACAATTAAAACATTCTCTCCTTTTTCAATTAATTCAACAATGCCTCTCCAGGATTGCCTCTCTGGTACTATACTTTTAAAATCAATTACAGAAGATGTTTTATCACCTATTGCAATTATTCTTTTGCCATTAAGTACCTCCTTTATTAATTCCCCCAATCTCTTTTTAAAGGAAATGTATGCGAAAGAACTTGTGAATACAATAGTATCAAATTTGATATCATCAAGAGAAAAATCATCCTCAACCAATCTTATTAAAGGAAAATTTATAACCTCAGCAAAGTCAATGTTCAACTCTTCGAATTTTTCTTCCGGCCTCAGTAATAATATTTTTTTCAATTAGACTCACCACCTTTCCGATTACTATTACAGCAGGTGACTCCACATTTTTTATATCTCTAAGGGTCGAAACTATTATTCTCTCCCTTTTTGTGGTTCCGTTGATTATCACACAGACGGGTGTCGATGAATCCTTGCCTAGTTCTATTAATTTTTTTGAGATCTCACCAATCTTGCTTGCACCCATTAGTATTACGATGGTTCCATCGAAATCAGCTACAACCTTCCAGTTCGGTTCTTTACCTTTTTTTAAGTGACCCGGGATAATCATTAGGGATGAGGAGTAGTTTCTGTGTGTCAAGGGAAGCCCTATATTTGTGGGAATCCCCAGTGCAGAAGTGATTCCAGGAACCACAGTGTATCTTATTCCCTTACTTTTCATGAACTCTACCTCCTCCCCTCCCCTTCCAAATATAAAGGGATCCCCTCCCTTCAGTCTTACCACATTTTTTCCCTTAGAATAGTACTCCAAGATAAGTTCATGTATTTCTCTCTGTTTTTCATCAGAATCTTCCCCTTTGCTTTTTCCAACAGATATTTTTTTTGCCTTTTTAGGTATTAACCTGAGAATCCTTTTGTCCACAAGTCTATCGTAAAGCACAACCTCAGCTTTCCTTAAAATCTTTAATGCTTTCACTGAAATAAGTTCAGGATCCCCCGGCCCTGCTCCAACCAGATAGACCCTATTCATTGTACCACCTCATAAAATCATTCAAAAGTTCGTCAATATTCCATGCATCAACAAACCTGTAAAAATCAAACCTTTTCATATCCTTTATGTGTGAGGCATGAAACATAATTTTATCACCATAAAATTTTGCATAAAGACCAAGGGTGGAATGACATCCTGCACCCACCTTTCTTAATGCCTCCCTTTCAATAAATGTTTCAATGTGTGTTTCCCAATCATCAACAAGGGATGATATTTTTGAAAATATGTCACCCCTTGTAACCACAGCTATTGCCCCCTGATTTGCCTGTGGTAAAAAAAGATCCCTGTTCAATGTTTCCCCCTCAATATTTATATCTAGCCTAACCAGTCCCGCCCTGGCAACAATTATGCCATCAAATGCACCATCTCTGTATTTTTTGATCCTGGTATCAAGATTACCCCTTATATCTACAATCTCTATATCGGGTCTAAGAAATTTTAGAAACTCCCTTCTCCTCTGACTTGATGTACCAATCTTCGAACCCTCTGGTAAATCGAAGAGACCTTTTTTTGATACTAAAAAATCCTCTACAGGACCCCTTTTTACAACAGCAGAAATCTCAAGACCCTTCTCAAGATTGGTTGGTATATCCTTCATTGAATGTACTGCGATATCTATTCTTTTTTCCAGCAAAGCTGAATTTATTTCTTTTGTAAAAAGGCCAAATTCCTTTGACATCCTCAATGGTATATCTGTTTGATCCCCCCTGCTCTTTATTTCTATTATCTCAGTATTGTATCCCCTATTTTTTAAAATATCCTCAACAATCTTAGCCTGAGCAATTGCCAGTGGACTACCCCTACTTCCAATCCTTATTTTCCCTGAAAAATTCATATAAAGCACTTCCAAGCTTTTCCACTTCTCTTTTTCTATGTTTAAAACTTAAAAAAAGTGATTCGAACTGTGAATGAGGTATATATATATTTTTATTAAGGAGAAATTTGAAAAATCTAAAGTATTTTTTTGTATCACTCTTAATCGCATCATTAACGCTCTTCACAGAATTGTTAAAGAAGAATTGAAACATGCTGCCAATACCATTCATTGTAATTTCCTGCGAAAAATCCTCACTAGAATCCCTTACGAATTTTCTAAGTGTATCCAAGTAATCATTAAATATTCCATAATCCCTTTCCTTTAATGATTTTATTGTTGCAATACCCGCAGCAACAGAAAGAGGATTTCCAGAAAATGTTCCAGCCTGGTATACTTTACCAGCAGGTGCAATATTTTCCATTATTTCCTTATCACCTCCAAATATTGCAAATGGAAGGCCTCCGCCTACAATCTTTCCTAGAATAATCAAATCGGGTTTTATGTTGTAAAATTGTGAGGCAGTGCCAAAATTTATCCTAAAACCTGTTATCACCTCATCCATTATTAAGAGTGAATCATATCTCTCTGTAATTTCCCTCAAAAATTTTATAAAACCCTCCTCTGGCGGTATTACTCCAATATTCCCCAGAACAGGTTCTGTAATAAGAAGAGCAATCTCTGTACCATTTTCTTTGAATATTCTTTCAAGAGAATTAAAGTCATTGAATTCTGCAACAAGAGTGTTTTTAGAGGTTTCATCGGGAATACCAGGAGAAGAGGGTATACCTGTTGCACCACTACCTGGGGAGACAAGTACATAATCATGCGATCCATGATAACCACTTCTCATCTTCACTATCTTTTTCCTTTTTTTGTAAGCCCTCCCTAGCCTTATAGCGTGCATCGTTGCCTCCGTGCCAGAATTTGTGAATCTCATCATCTCCATTCCTGTTAGTTTTGATAGTATTTCAGCATACTTTATCTCGAGTTCCGTGGGGGCACCAAATAGCCATCCTCTTTCAAGCTGCTCAACGATCTTCCTTTTAACCTCAGGGGGTGAATGACCCAGGATAAGAGGTCCATATGCAAGACAGAAATCGATGTATTTTATGCCATCTACACTGAATATATTAATCCCCTTGCCACTCCTAATAAAGATTGGATATGGCTCATAGAATCTTACTGGGGAATTAACCCCTCCAGGGAAAAGTTCCTTTGACCTATCAAATAGTTTCTCAGATAGCATATAAATAGTGTAATTAAATTTTTATTTAAAATTGACTACATCAATTTTTTATATCGGAAATTATCTCTCCTCCCTAGATGATTGCACTTAATCAGCTTCTTTTTAAGTCAGGTACAGTGAGTAAAAAGATTGACGAAGAAAGATACAATTATGAAACAGATCCAAGTATAATTAGGTATACAAAAAGAGATATCTCCGTGTTATTCTGGAATCTAACAATAAAATGCAACCTAAAATGTGTTCACTGTTATGCAAATGCAGGATTTGAAAGATCACCGGGTGAATTAAGTGAATTGGAAATATTTAGAACGGTTGATGATCTAAAAAGGATGGGCTTGCCTGTGGTAATTCTCTCAGGCGGTGAACCAATGCTGCATCAGGACATATATTCAATATCAAAATATATAGATGATGCAGGCATTAGGGTGACCCTTTCATCCAATGGAACAGTCATAGATGAAAAGGCAGCATTTAAACTCGCTGAATCAGGGGTAAAATATGTAGGTATAAGCCTTGACGGTTATGGAGAAAAAAATGATCTATTTAGGGGGGTTAAGGGCGCATTTGAAAATGCATTGAACGGTCTAAAAAACGTAAAAAAAGCAGGAATGATGAGCGGTATCAGGTTTACAGTAACCAGATATAATGTGGATGATCTCCCCCTCGTATTTGAACTTGGAGAAGAGCTTGGTATTGACAGATTTTGCCTTTATCATCTTGTTCCAGCCGGAAGATCTTCTAGGGAGATGGATATAGACAATAAAAAGAGAAGGCAGGTTATTGATTACCTAATTGAAAAAACCTATGAAATTCATGAGAAGGGTATGGAGATGGAGATATTAACTGTTGATAATCCAACAGATGGAGTATACCTTTTACTGAAACTTCTCAAAGAGGATGATAGAAGGGCTGGTGATGTTTACAGGCTCTTAAAAAGGAGAGGTGGAGATAACTCAGGAATAAAGGCAGGAAATATTGACCCCTGGGGCAATGTGCATCCAAATCAGTTCTGGTGGGACTATAGTATGGGCAATGTTAAATATGAAAGTTTTAAAAATATATGGGAAAAGGAGGATGGAATAATAAGAGAATTGAGGAGAGAAAAAACTAAGCTCCTCCAAGGAAAATGTTCAAGATGTAAGTTTAAGGATATATGTGGTGGATTCAGATTAAGGGCACTAAGGTACGAAGGTAACCTTTGGGGTGAGGATCCCGATTGTTATCTGAATGAGGATGAGATATCAAGGGAGCTGAATATAACATGAATTTTTTAGAGGATCCAGTGATAGTTTTTTATGAGGTCACAAGGGCTTGCCTTCTATCTTGTAAGCATTGCAGGGCAAATGCAATTCCAAGAAGAAATCCTATGGAGTTAAATCTAAAAGAGATATCATCACTGGCAGATCAGCTTCTAGAATTCAACGTAAAGCCCCTTGTGGTTATTACAGGTGGAGATCCTCTAATGAGGGATGATATAATTGAGATACTTGACATATTCAAAGATAGAGGATTTAATCTTGCAATTTCTTTCAGTGGTACCGCCCTTGCAACTGAAGAAAAAATGGACGATATTGCTATGAGGGTGAAAAACATAGCAATAAGCCTTGATGGGAGCAATAAGGCTATTCATGACGGATTTAGGAATGTAGAAGGTACCTTCGAAAAATCACTTGAAATAATAAATTATGTAAAGGGTAAAACATCGTTACAGATTAATTCTACAATTGGGAAACATAATATAAAAGATATTGAGAATATCTATGCCCTGTTAAAAAAAATGGATATAAGGTCTTGGGATCTATTTTTCCTTGTTCCTACTGGTAGAGCAACAGATATACTTTCACTTGAAAAAAATGAAGTTTTATATGCATTGAATTTTTTATATCAGATCCATTCATCAGGGGGAATGAGGATCAAGACTACAGAGGCACCTTTTTACAATAGAAAAAAGGTTGAGGGTGAAAAAAAATTGCCTGTTACAAGGGATTCCAATGGTCTTGGTGTTACAGATGGAAGGGGAACAATCTTTATTTCCCATATTGGAGAAATATATCCAACAGGATTTCTTCCATTGAATACAGGTAATGTAAGAAAGGACAGAATAGTTAATGTTTATAGAAATTCAGATATATTTATTAAATTGAAAAATCCGGAGTTTTTAAAGGGTAAATGTGGAAAATGTCCATATAAGGAAATATGTGGTGGCTCAAGAGCAAGGGCATATGCAACAACCGGTGATTATCTGGAAGAGGATCCTGCATGCCCTTATGAGGTGTAAAATATGGATGAAATGGATATAAAAATATTGAAAAAATTACAGGAAGGCTTCCCAATTTCCCTGGACCCTTATCTTGATCTTTCCAAGGAATTGAATATACAGAGAGATATTCTTATCAATAAAATATTTTATTTAAAAGATCGGGGATATTTAAAAAAGATAACACCAATACTGGGTGAGAAATACTTTTCAAATACAAAAAGGGCATTGATAGGTATTTCTGTAGAAGGAGAATCAATAGGCCGCATGGCAGAGATTCTAAAAGGGTATAATGAAATAACGCACATATATCAGAGGGATAATGAATATAATATATGGTTTACATTTGTCTCTAAAAGAGAAGATAGAATTGAAAAATTTAAGGAAGAATTTTTAAAAAGGAATGAAATCAAAAAATTTGTAATCTTATTTAGTGAGGAATTGTATAAGCTTGATGTGAATTTTAAGGTGAATGAAAATGGAACTCATTGAAAGATTGAGACAAGGCCTGGAGATAACAGAAGATCCATATGGGGATCTTGCAAGGGAGTTGGGTATTAAAAAAGAAGAGGTTATAAAAGAAATAGAAAGGCTAATTGATGAAAAGATGATACTTGGATTGAAAGTACTCGTTGATCAAAATTTATTAGGTTATAAAGTAAATGCCCTAATTGCTATGAGGATGGAGGATTGCGATTGTGAAATCTTTATTAAAAATCAATACATTTCACATTTTTACAAAAGAAGGCCCGATAAGGATTTTCCATATAATTATTATGCAATGTTACACTGCCCAGATGAAAATTGTATTAAAGAGTTCTCTTTAGAATTGGAGAAAAGAAATATACCACACGTTATAATGAGAACAATAAGAGATCTAAAGGGTGAAGGAAATAATGTACATTCCCATCATGATCGAAAAGGATAGACTTAGGGTAACAATCTTCGGCGGAGGAGATGTGGCATTGAGAAAAGTAAAAATTCTTGAAGGTGCATATGTTAAGGTGGTTTCAGATAAAATTGAGGAAGAGATAAGAAAATATGCAAAAAGAATAATTCTCGAAAAAATAAGAGAGGAGGATGATATTGAAAGATTAATTTCAGATTCAAATTTTGTAATAATTGCTACAGACGATAGAAAATTGAATTTAAAGATCAGGGATGTATGTGAGAAAAGGGGAATAATTTATAATCTTGTTGATGACAGAGATAGTCTTGCAATATTCCCATCATTTTTAAGAGATGATGATTTAATAATCTCCTTCTCCACATCAGGCCGTGCTCCAGCACTTTCCAAATTCCTTAAGGAAATTGCATCATCTTATATCAAATCACTGGATGTTATAGAAAAAATTAGAATGAATATTGAACATGATGAAAATAAAAGAAGTGAATTCTTTTCAAGTTTATTCAGAGATTGTAATTTTTGGATGTTGATAGAAAGGGGAGAAAAGGATAGGGCCTTCCTTTATGCAATGGAAAAATGGAGGATGAATTATGAAATTAATTAGTTTCATTGCCACATATAAACAAATGAGTCTTAAAGAGCTTGAAATATGGAGCTCAATTAATGAAAATAGACTTAAAGATTTTCTAAGTGGTTTTTCAAAGGAGTTTGTAATTTTAAAAACATGCAACAGATTTGAAATATATGCAATACTGGATAATGAGATTGATAGATTTGTTCAAAAAATAATGAGCATGGGTCCTAAGGGAAAAATAATCGAAGGAGAGGATGCCATCAGACATCTTGTTGAGGTCGCATCTGGAATGGATTCAATGATACCAGGAGAACAGGATATACAAAGACAGGTAAAGGAAGCAATCACAAAATCCATGAATGAAAAAACATCAGGGAAATATCTTAATTATATATTTATGAGGGCGCTGAGCATATCAAAAGAGGTAAGGTCAAAGACAAGGATAGGCAATGGCATTATATCATTGCCCCAGGCTTCAGTTAAAATATTACAGGCCCTAATTCCATCGGGTAAGGTGGCAATTGTTGGGACAGGCAGGGTGGCAAATACATTAATTAAATATCTTAATAAAAAATATGAAATTGATGTCTTTGGAAGAAATGATAAAAAATTGGAAGAAATGAGTAAAAACCTTGGCATTAAATGTATTAATATAAATAATCTTAATAGTAATCTTGATAATTATGATGCATTGTTTTCGGCCATAAAAATGGATGGATATATACTCAAATCGAAGGATTTTATAGAAACAAAACCATATGTTGTTGTTGATCTCGGCAATCCCAGAAACATTGAGAATCCTGGGGATAGGTATTTTATAGATCTTGATTACCTAAAGGAATATGTATCCAGGAATATATCAATAAGAATGATGGAAATGGAAAAGGCAAGAAATATCATTGATGAAAAAATGAATGCTATAATGAAAAGATTAATGAATTATCAGAAGGAGGAGATTATTGCATCAATATATGAAAGGGCAAAAAATATAGCTGATGAAGAGGTAAATGAGCTGATTAAGTATATTGGTGAAGAAAACAGAAGATATGTAGAAAAATTCTCAAAGTCCTTTATAAAGAAAATTTTTGGTAATATTACAAAAAATATTAAGGAAGGTAAATATGATGATAATATGATTAATGAATTAAGGAGGATATTAGGGTGATTAATATGTTTCCCGTAACTAGAATGAGGAGACTAAGGATGAATCAAAAACTAAGGGAAATGGTACAGGAGACAGAAGTAAATACTGGGGATCTAATTTATCCTATTTTTGTTGATGAAAATATAAAGGAAAAACTTGCAATAAAAACCATGCCTGGGATTTATAGGTATCCTTTAATTGATCTGCCTGGGATCTCTAAGGAGATACAGTCTCTCGGTATAAAATCCATAATCCTTTTTGGTGTACCAAGTTGTAAAGATGAGTTAGCCTCTTCAGCATATGAGAAAAATGGTATCATCCAGAGGGCAATCAAGACAATAAAAAATGAATCTGATTTGTTGGTTATTGCAGATCTTTGTATGTGTGAATATACATCACATGGACACTGTGGAATTGTAGAAAATGGAAGGGTAGATAATGATAAAACCCTTGAAATATATAAAAAAATAGCCATAAGCTATGCCGAGGCGGGAGTGGATATTGTTGCCCCCAGCGGTATGATGGATGGACAGGTGGGGGCCATCAGGTCAATACTAGATAGTGAAGGATTTGAATATATTCCAATTATGGCATACAGTGCTAAATATGCATCCTCCTTATATTCACCTTTTAGAGAGGCTGCAGAATCTGCTCCAAAGTTTGGAGATAGGAAAACATACCAAATGAATTATGCAAATTCAAGGGAGGCAATTAGGGAGATTGAACTTGATATAATGGAGGGTGCTGATATAATTATGGTAAAGCCTGCTATTTTATACCTAGATATAATCAAAATGGCAAGGGAAAGGTATCAGGTGCCTATTGCAGCCTACAATGTTAGCGGTGAATATTCAATGGTCAAGTTTGCATCCATGGAAGGTGCCATTGATGAGGAATCTGTAGTTAGGGAACTGCTTACATCCATAAAAAGGGCAGGGGCGGACTTAATTATAACATATCATGCTCTTGATTTTGCTAAGTGGAATAAGAAAATTTAAAAACTTTACTCCTATACTTATTTTATGGAAATATTTTCAATATTAAAAATGATCACAATTCCCTTAATAATTACAGTGGGTATTATAGTAATTTTACTTTATCTTGTTGCATACCTTAATAGATTTTTTAATTACCTCAAAATTAAGGAAACAAAACTAATAGGAAAAGAAAGTATTCAATGGCTAGAGCTTTTAATATTTTATACTATTTTTACTCTTGCTACAGTTCTTATTATTGTAATAAATTCTTATCTTTATAAGGAGATAAAATTATACACAGCAAATATAATATTTCCATTTTTTAATATTTTCTTTTCAATATTTCTTATAATTTTGTTCTCTTCCTTTCTTCTTGCCATCAATAGTCGTGCATTTAAATACCTAAGGGGAGAATTGAACATAAAGCCTGAAAAGGTAATTAGTGAAAAATTTGGATATTACCTAGAATTGTTGATAAAATATATAATATACTTTTTTGCTTTAATGGCTTCTTTGATAACAATTTTTGCAGGATTTAACATGCTTCATGATGCTGAAAAGGCTTTTTATTCCTTTGTTGTTGAAAATATGGAGGGAATTGTTTTAATAATAATATTCATTGTTATAATGATCATAGTTTACCTACTATTTGTTGCCTATATAAGGGATATAAAGCTGAGATCTAAATATCAAAAGGAAAAACTTTCTAAATACCTTTCTTCATTTATTAGAAATACAGTTACCACACTACTTATCCTCGGTATGCTAATGATAATTTTATCAATGCTGGGTTTCAGTTATGCCGATATATTTGTCTTCATTTTCTTTATTTCCGTTGTCTTTATAGGGGTATTTTTAGTATTCCTTTCACCCATAAAAAATGCAATATCTGGTATAATTATACTTTTAACAGAGCCATTCTTGGAAGAAGATTATGTTGTTATAGATGAAACTCTGGAAGGAATTATAATAAATATTAATCTACTTTATACGGAAATAAAAGATAGGCATGGAAAGATTATCTTTGTTCCAAATTCTAGGATTTTGGAAGGAAATATAAGGGTAATGAGTTCACCAGGTAAAATGTTTCCTTTGATATTCGAATTTTCGCTCAACTCTTCAATAGATTTCGATCAACTAGAAGAAATATTTATAAATGCATCTAATGAAATACCAGGCGTACTTAAGGAAGAAAAACCAAGGTTATTTATAAAAGATGTTTCTAAAGATAAAGTATCATATGTACTAAAATTATACATAGAAGACCCTATGTTGGCTGATCAAATAAAAACTGAAATTTTTAAAAAATTATTATCCATGGTACATACCTGATAGGTCTTGTTCCTTTTCTGTAATAACCTTTCTTACAATCAGAACAGGGCCATTTAATCTTCCTATAATCCTAGGTTCTGTTGAAGGTGGTAATCTTCCATCCATATATTCTGAAGGTGGTGCCATAATTAATAACTTGGACTCTTTAGATATGTTAAAAATCTTACCCATAATACCATTGCTCTTCATTGGAATTATTTCTGCCTCAATACCCATTTCCCTTGAAAGCTTCAGATATTGATCGCCCTTTATAGATATATTACCGTCATAGGTGAATTCATATATTATAAGTGAGCAATTAAGTTCTTTTGCAAGATATGATGCAATCTGGAATGAAAATTCACCGCTTTTTCTCTTTGAAAGTATGAGCGATATTTTATTTATATTTTCTTCAAGGTGATTTCTGAAAATAAGCATGTCACAAGGTGGATTCTTGTAAACCTTTTCCAAAGTTGAACCGAATATTATTCTTCTTACATTTTTTGGTCTCCAGGTCATAAATAATATATTTATTCCATTCTCATTTACTTCATCTATTATAGCCCTGAATGTATCGTGCGCTACAGTAATAGTCACCTCTGGAGTTTTTCCATATTTTTTTGCCACCTTTTCCATTCTCTCCATCATTTTTATTTTATCTAAGGAATCCGAATATGTTATTGATTGTGGTGAAATGTTGATAGGCACTTCTATTGCACTGAAAAGGTGAAGGTTAGCATCCATCCTCCTTGCTATTAATGTGGCTATTTTTACACTATTAGGAAACTCCTGCGAAAGAGGTACGAGGATATTGTATTCCTTCTTTTCAATTTTTAACTTAGTGGGCGAAACAATTCTTGAGGGCTTCTCTATCTCCTTCTTTCCCGCCCAGAAATAATATATGAGTAGACCTACCTCTATCCATGCAATTGCAACAAACCATGCCTCAGGTGAAAAATACCAAAGAACAGCAGCAACAAATAGTTTAGTTATAATTGCCAAAATTGGTACTAGAGGGAAAAGTGGAATTGAATACCCCCTTTTTAATTGAGGATTCTGATATCTGTTGACTATGACTGCAATATTAACAAGTGTGAATAGCAGAAGAAACATTATGCTTGCACCTGCTACTATTGTATCAAGTGGAAGAAAGAGTGCCATTGCACCTATAATAATACCTGAAATAAGAGTGGCTATATATGGTGTATTATGCTTCTTGTGTAAATGTGAAAAAAGCTTTGGTAAAGATCCATTTCTACCCATTGCAAAAGAAACCCTAATGGATGAAAAAACTGTTGCATTTAAAGTTGCACCTGAGCCTATAAGCATGGCCATTATCATCAAACCATAACCGTAATATGGTATCATCTGATTTCCAAACCAAATAACTGCAAATTCTCCCCTCTCCCCAAGAATATTAGGGCCAGAGTTTATTAACATTACTAAAAAAAGAAGGGCATAAATTATCGTTACAATCGCAATCGACATAAAAATTGCCCTTGGTATATTTTTTTCCGGATTCTCAATCTCTTCCGAACTCTGTGCTATGATTTCATAACCCTCAAATCCTACAAAAAGAAGGCCCATTGCAAGTGCTATATTTGTTATATTCAAGTTTAATGGTAAAAGGTTTTTAAAATTTGGATGATAAATTATGCCTATAAAACCAGCCACAATAAAAATTACGAGAATAGATATTTGTGCCGTTGTAAGATATGTCTGCCATTTACCTGTTGTTGAGGTACCCCAGTAATTTATTAAGAGAATTATTGCTAGAAGGGCAACAATAATCAACTTTTTAAATAAATCAAGTGAAATTGGTATGCTAACACCATATATCTGTAAGAGCCAAACAATACCTGTTGCGAAAACTACAGTATAAAAGGCATCGGCTATAGAATGTGAAAACCAGGACATCCATCCACTCATGAAACCAAAGGGCTTGGGTAGATTTTCCTCAACAAAGAGATAACCTCCACCAGCCTCTGGATATATGGTAGAAAGTTCTGCATAAGTCATGCCTGTTAACATTGTTATTATGTAATTGAATAATATGGCAAGAAGTATTCCTGTTCCTGCAATAGATATTGCCTGGCCTGCCATAAGATATATTGTTGCCCCAGTCATAGCACCTACTCCAATAAATACAACATCCCAGAATCTAAAGTCACGCCTAAGCTTTATTACTAGGTTATTCTGTCCCATTGAATCAACCATATATCTCTTACCTATTATTTTAATTTTTAAAAAATTTAGAAAATAATGTAAAGATTTTTAATTTTATTTTTTATAATATAGTAGAATCTTCTCCTTCTCCTTTAATATATGGTAAATTGCCCTTGTGCAGGGTATTTCAATATTTTTCTTAGATGCATATTCAATAATCTTGCCTGTAATTTGATCAATTTCTGTCCTTTTTTTATGCATTATATCCTGCAACATACTTGAATAATTCTCAGAGGTCTTATCAATTACATCAAGAAGCAAACTTCTAAAATCAATATCAATCCCTAAGGATGAAAGAACCATTGAATTCTCATCAATCAGGCAGTCTATCAGAGGAGATATATTTTCATCGCGGAGCTGGCCATTTTTAATTTCAAGTATTGCTGTAAGTGGATTTATGCAAGAGTTTATAGCACCTTTTATCCATATTTCATTTTTTATATTTTTTGAATACTCACTATTCAATCCTGATTCTTTTAAAATATTAACAATTTTTTTTGCCATTTCTTCATCTTTTTTATAAATATTCCCCACCTTAGTAATTCCTCTTCCCGTATGTCTTATTATGCCAGGACCAACGAAGGTTGATGCCTCAGTGGTGATTGCCCCAATCACCCTTTTTGTATATTTTTTTATAATGTCTATGTTACCTATACCATTCTGTAAAGAAACTATATATTCATTTTCTAACTTTTCCATAATCCCATCCATTGCATTTTGTGTATCATATGATTTTACAGTAAGAAATATAATTTCTGCACCTCCATTATATTCAGTATATGCATGTGCCTTCAATGTGAAATTATTTATACCCTCTATCCTCAAACCTTTGGAATTTATAGCATCCACGTGATCCTTTCTTCCCACAAAAATAATTTCATTTTTGTGCGATAGGTAGGCTCCAAAAAGACTACCTATCGCCCCTGCACCTATTATTGCAATCCTCATTTTATCATTTTCCAGGTTAGAACAGGATTCCTAGCAGCCTCTACCTCATCTATTCTTTTTACTGCTGTATTGTGAGGTGCAGTTTTTAATAACTCTGGATCCTTCTCTGCTTCCTGGGCAATTTTTATCATTATATCTGCAAGGTGGTCCATGTTCTCCTTTGATTCTGTTTCTGTAGGCTCTATCATCAGTGCCTCTTCTACTATTAGTGGGAAATATATGGTTGGTGCATGAACACCATAATCAAGCATCCTCTTTGCAACATCAAGTGTCCTTACTCCGTATTTCTTGAGGTTTGAACCACTGAATACGACCTCATGCTTTCTTAATTCCTTGTATGGAAGATCGTAATGCCCCTGAAGCTTTTTCCTGATGTAGTTTGTATTGAGAACTGCCCTTTCAGTCACTTTTCTTAAGCCATTTCCACCCTGCAATTTAATGTATGCCCATGCTCTTACAAGCACTGCAAAATTTCCATAAAATCCAGCTACCTTGCCTATTGTATTCTTGACATTGTAATCAAGATAATAGTATTTTCCATCGTATCTTACAACAGGTACAGGCAGAAAATCCTCCAAATGTCTCTTTACACCTACAGGTCCTGCACCTGGACCACCACCACCATGGGGAGTTGCAAACGTCTTGTGGAGATTGAAATGAACGATGTCAAAACCCATCTTACCTGGAGTTGTTATGCCCATAATACCGTTCAAATTTGCACCATCATAGTATAGAAGAGCACCTTTTTCATGAACAAGCCTTGCTATCTCCAATATATTTTCATCAAATATACCAAGTGTGTTTGGATTTGTGATCATAAATGCCGCTGTTTTTTCAGAAAGTGCTTCTTTCAATGCATTAAGGTCAACAAGACCGTTTTTATCGGAGGGTATTTCAATCGTTGTAAAACCAGCCATGGTGGAGCTAGCAGGATTTGTCCCATGGGCAGAGTCAGGAACTATGATCTCCCTTCTCTTATAATCCTTCCTGTTTTCGTGGTATGCTCTTACAAGAAGAAGTCCTGTAAATTCACCATCCGCTCCTGCAACAGGCTGTAATGTTACAGCATCCATTCCACCTATTACCTTTAGATATTCTTGAAGTTCATACATTATCTGTAAGGCCCCCTGCACAGTGGATTGATCCTGATAGGGGTGAATATACCTTACCTGATCCATAGAAACTATCTCCTCTGATAATTTTGGATTAAATTTCATTGTGCAGGATCCAAGAGGATAGGTATTAAGATCAACGCCATAGTTCATTTGGGATAATCTCACGTAGTGTCTGAGGACCTCATGCTCTTCATTGTCGTTCAAATTTAATTCGCTTCTTTTTAGAATATCAGGTATTTCCACATTGTAATCCCTGTCCTCATAGGGTAGTCTTAAGGATCTTTTTCCCTTCATTTCAATAATTAATTTTTCATCCCAAACAGCCTGATGGAACATGTTTATTTCACCTCCTTCAGTGCATCAACCAGCCTTTTAATATCAGAGTCTGTGTGGACCTCAGTAACATTCAGAAGCATTGCATTTCCCAGTTCTGGGAATGAATTATTGCTCCATGTGTTAATTAGATAACCACCATGTATTCCCTTTGAAAGAAGAAATCTATGAACCTTTATTTCTTCAAAGGGTAGTTTAACTACAAACTCATTGAAGTGTAATGAATCATGAGCGTTTGTGTATCCCCTTATTGAACAAATCATTTTTCTGGTCTCTTCGGCCCTTCCCATGTTTATTTCCGCCAGTTTTTTCAGCCCTGATTTTCCCAGGAAGGAAAGGTATGCTGCAGAAAATACAGCACAAAGTGCCTCATTTGAACAGATGTTGCTTGTGGCCTTTGCCCTCCTTATATGTTGTTCCCTTGTCTGTAGTGTCATAACAAAAGCCCTTTTTCCATCCCTGTCCTTGGACATTCCTATGAGTCTTCCAGGCATTTTTCTTACATGCTCCATTTTAGTTGCAAATATCCCAAGAAGGGGACCACCAAAGTTTATTGGATTTCCCAAAATCTGTCCCTCACCTATTACTATATCTGCCCCATAATCACCAGGTGGTTTTAACAATCCTAGGGAAATAGGGTTTATACCTACAATAAATACAAAGTTTCCAAATTCCCTAATTTTTAGAACATTTTCATCAATTACACCAAAGAAATTAGGATTTTCAGCATATACTGCAGCTGTTTTTTCGTTTATTAATCTTTTTAATTCTTCAATGTTAATTTTACCTGTTTTAAAATCATATGGATATTCTATTATTTTCATATCCAGACCTTTAACATAATTCCTCAATACACTTTTCTTCTCCCATTGTAAATTCTTAGGTATTAAAATCTCATTTTTTCCATTTATTGCATTTGCCATCCTTGCAGCCTCTCCAAGGGCAGTTGCATAATCGTACATTGATGCATTTGCAACGTCCATTCCTGTGAGTTCGGCAATATAACTCTGATATTCAAATAAAGTCTGCAGCATGCCCTGTGATATCTCTGGCTGATAAGGAGTATAGGCGGTGTAAAATTCGGACCTAGAAGCTACAGAAAATACACCAGAGGGTATGTAATGCTGATAAACTCCCGCTCCTAAAAAGATTGGCATGTCAAAGGAAGTTTTATTTTTAGAAAGAATCTCTCTTGCCTTAATCCTTAAACTATGTTCATCAATACCATCACCTATGTCCAGTCCCCCTATTTTAACACTTTCAGGAATGTCAGAGAATAGCTCCTCTATGCTTTTTATTCCCAGAAAATCCATCATCTCTTTTTCATCGTCCATACTAATCACCTTATACCCTTATACAATAATTAAGATAAATTTAACCCTAAGGACTTAAATGAAATTTTTAACATTTCTTTAGGGTCTTCTTAAAGAAAGATTTTTAAATAACAATATATCCAAATTTTGTGAATATTTACTATGAGAGATATGGTTGTACACTAAATCAGGCTGAAACAGAATATTTCGTACAAGAATTCATTGATAGTGGATATAATCTAGTAGAATCCCCAGAAAATGCTGATATAATTATAATTGGTACCTGTGTTGTAATAAAGCATACTGAAAATCATATGGTCTCAAGGATAAGGGATTTATATTCAAAAAATAAAAAAATCATTGTTGCAGGCTGTCTCCCTGCTGCAAGGCCAGAGCTTCTAAAAGATTTTCATGGGGTAGAATTATTTACACCAAGACAATTTAATCTAGATAATTTTAAAAACCCCTGCCTGGAAAATTATGTTAGCATTCCAATTGCACAGGGATGTAATGGGCATTGTACATATTGTATATCTAAGATTGCTAGGGGGGCATTAAAGAGTTATAAGGAAGAAAAAATAATTGAAAAAGTAAAAGACGCAGTAAAGAAAGGTGTAAAGGAAATAAGACTTACTGCCCTTGACACAGCGGCCTATGGTAGGGATATAAATACTGATTTGCCATCATTGCTAAATAAAATAGAAGAAATAGAGGGGGATTTTAAGGTACGTGTGGGCATGATGGAACCCTCCAATACAATTGAGATAATTGATGATCTAATCCAATCTTTTAAATCAAAAAAAATATTCAAATTTTTCCATATTCCTTTCCAAAGCGGTGATGATAAAATACTCAAGGCAATGGGTAGAGATTATTCAGCATTCGATTTCCTTAAAATAGTTGAAAAGATAAAGAGCAATTTTGATCATTATACATTATCAACGGATGTAATAGTAGGATTTCCAGGCGAAGATGAAGATACATTTAATAGCACGGTAAATGTGGCATTAAGATCCGAACCAGATATAATGAATATTACAAGGTATTCGCCAAGGGAGGGAACACTTGCATTCTACCTTAAGCCAGTTAAATCTGCAATTGCAAAGGAATGGTCAAAAAGGTTAACTGAATTGCATAGGGAGATAAGTGAAAAGAGAAATTCCATCTTAGTGGGTAAATTTATGGATATATTGGTCACAGAAAAGGGTAAGTTAGGGTATCTTGGCAGAACTGAGGGATATAGGCCAGTAATAATTGAAAACGGTGAAATCAACAATTATTATTATGTAAAGATAGAATCATACACACCATATTATCTTATTGGTAAAAGAGTGTAGTTTAAATGATAAAAAAAGATTTAAGATTTAAATCACATTATGTTTCAACCATGGAGTTTAAATTTCTTTCTTATGAGGATTATGATGATGTTGTTGCCCTATGGGTAAGGGCCGGTTTAAAATTTAAGCCCAAGGGTAGAGATAGCAAGGATTTTATTTTGAAACAAATGGAAAAAAATCCACAGATGTTCCTTGGGGCCTATGATAATGGAAAACTTGTTGGGGTGGTTTTATTGACCGATGATGGGAGGAAGGGCTGGATAAACAGACTTGCTGTAGATCCAGACTATAGGAGAAAGGGTATTGCCAAGTCCCTCATTGATAAATCTGAAGAGATATTCAGAGAAAGGGGTATACATCTTTTTGCTGCACTTATAGAAGATTGGAACATCCCCTCACAGGAACTCTTTCATTCTAAGGGATATAATAAGCACAATGATATTTTCTACTTTACGAAGAGGGATTCTGATGAATACTGAAATTCAGGAAATATTGCTAAAGGCAAATGAAATAAGGAAATTATCGCTGAGAATGATATACAATGCCCAGTCCGGTCATCCTGGGGGATCTCTTTCTGCTGCAGATATACTTGCCACATTATATTTCAAGGTTTTAAGGGTGGATCCTAAAAACCCAGGATGGGATGAGAGGGATAGGTTTGTTCTAAGCAAGGGACATGCCTCTGCCGCATATTATGCAGCCCTGGCCCTAAGGGGTTTTTTCCCCATTGAAGAACTTTTTACATTTAGGAGGATAAATTCAAGGTTACAGGGTCATCCCACCATACATGTCCCTGGTGTTGATATGACAACAGGCTCCCTGGGGCAAGGTTTTAGTAACTCTGTGGGTATGGCAATTTCTGGTAAAATAGATAAAAAGGATTTTAAGGTTTATGTACTCCTTGGGGATGGAGAATGTAATGAGGGCATAGTATGGGAGGCTGCCTTAAGTGCCGCACATAATAATCTTGATAATTTAATAGCAATTCTCGATAGAAATATGTTTCAATTAGATGGTGCTACAGAAAAAATACTTTCACTCGAACCGATTGAAGAAAAGTTTAGGGCTTTTAGATGGAATGTGTATACAGTAAATGGTCATAATGTTGAGGAATTGATCGATGCAATTGAAAAATCAAAGCAGAGTAACGGTAGGCCAAATATAATAATAGCGAGGACTGTTAAGGGAAAAGGTGTGTCCTTTATGGAAAATACACATGAGTTCCATGGAAAGGCACCAAACAAGGAACAGTTTGAAAAGGCCATGCAAGAGTTGAATGAAAAGGAAATGAGTATTAAAAAGGGGGAAATTGAATGAATGAGAGTCAGAGACAGGCCTATGGCGAAACCCTGGTAAAACTAGGAACGGATAAAAGGATTGTTGTGCTTGATGCAGATCTTTCTTCCTCTACACACACATCCTTATTCCAGAGGGCTTATCCTGATAGATTCTTCAATATGGGTATACAGGAACAGAATATGATTGGTGTTGCTGCAGGTCTTGCACTTTCAGGAAAAATACCCTTTGCAAGTTCATTTGCTGTATTTATTGTAGGCAGGGCATACGATGTTATAAGACAGAGCGTTGCATATACGAATGCGAATGTAAAGATTGTTGCAACCCACGGCGGCATCACAGTAGGTGAGGATGGTGCTACACACCAGATGCTAGAGGATCTTGGGATAATGTCTGGTCTTCCAAATTTTTCAGTTATAGCACCGGCAGATGCCCCAGAAACAAGAAGGGTAATAGAGGAAATCGCCTATAAGAATGGACCATTTTATGTAAGACTTTCAAGGGAAAAGGTGCCTACATTGCTTAAGGATGCAGAATTCAAAATTGGTAAAGGTATTGTTATCAGAGAGGGTGAAGATTTAGCAATATTTTCAACAGGGATTGTTCTGGGCAGGGCATTGGAAGCGGCTGAAAACCTTTCAAACGTTGGTATTTCTGCCTCAGTAATACATATGCATACACTTAAGCCCATAGACAGGGATCTTATTATAAAATATTCCAGAAAAACTGGAAGGATAATAACTGTGGAGGAACATACTATCTTCAATGGTCTTGGATCAAGGGTGGCAGAAATTCTCTCTGAATATAGTCCAGCCAGGTTGATAAGGATTGGAATAAATGATACATTTGGTGAAAGTGGTCCAGGCTGGGAACTCTTGGATAAATATGGGATAAGCGCAAAAAATATATTTGAAAAGGCAATTTTAATGGTGAGATCATGAAAATATTTTTGGATACCGCAAATATTGATGAAATAAGGAAATCCCTTGCGCTTGGTATTTTGGATGGAGTTACAACAAACCCAACACTTATCTCAAAGGAGTCACATAGGGGGACTTTTAGGGAAATAGTTATGCAAATATTGAGAGAGGTACCTGGGCCAGTCAGCCTTGAGGTAACTTCCCTTAAGCATGATGAAATGGTAAAGGAGGCGGAGGAACTTGCATCCCTAGGGAATAATGTGGTGATAAAAGTACCTGTTACAATGGAAGGCCTGAAGGTAATTAAAACACTATCCACTAAGGGCATAAGGACAAATGCTACCCTCGTTTTTTCAAGTAATCAGGGATTGCTTGCAGCTAAGGCTGGGGCATCATATGTTTCTCCATTCGTAGGTAGATTAGATGATATAGGCGAATATGGAATGAGGGTAGTAGAGGACCTTAAAACAATATTTAAAAATTATAACTATAGCACAGAAATAATTGTTGCTAGTGTAAGACACCCTATTCATGTTTATGAGGCATCATTGATAGGTGCGGATATAGTGACAATGCCTTACCAGGTACTTGAAAAACTTTTAATGCATCCAAAGACGGATGAGGGCATAAGCAGGTTCCTAGAGGACTGGAAAAAGGTCAGGTTATGAATATTGAAGGTTTACACGGTAATGCATAAGCCCTCTTTTTTCCAGGGTCCTCGTTCGAATTCAGTAAAATTTCGCAGTTAAGCTCCCTTTCCATATAAGAAATCGATTTTTTAATTATTTCTTCCTCATTTTCAGGACATTTCTTTTCAAATAGTCTCTGTGAGATTATTTGCTTTATTAAAGAAATCTCCGTTTTATCCTTTGCCTCTTTGAATGCCCTTGACTTATCCTCCTTTGCAATCATCATTAGTTTCCTTGCCCTTTCACTTGAAGTATAAATATAAATTCTTTTCGGTACAATCCCAGACACCTTTAAAATGTTCCTTATGTCCTCAAGTATCTCTTCAATATAGTTAACAGAATCTATAATTGAATAATCTATATCCTCTGTAACAGGATATTTTTCCAGGGATATAAAATTCTGGTGGCCTAGCCTGTGCCAGTACTCTTCACACAAATGAGGAATTACAGGTGCAAGTGCCTTTAACCAATCTTCAAGAATATTTCTAATAACTTTTTTTCTTCTTTCCTCCCCTTCCCTTTTCTCATAATATTTTATATCATTAAGAAAGTTAAAGAAAATCTCCACCATTGCATCCCTGAACTTATAATTATCCATATATTCATATGCCTTCTTCAACCTCATCTTAAAAATATTTATTATATATTGATCCATATAATTAAGTTCATTCATAAAAGGAAGACCTATAGAATCCTCAACAATAGACTTAAATTTTTCTAGCTTCTTTTCAAGTGACTTTACCTCAACCTCCCTCCAGTCTAGTACAGTATCAAAGTCCGCATTTGCTACTATGTAAAGCCTAAATAGGTCCGCTGAATATTTTTCTGCTATTGTTGCAAGGGGTATAACATTTCCCTTTGATTTTGACATCTTAGCCCCTTCGCTAATAAGCATTCCCAGTACCATTATTCCCCTAGGAAGATGCTTTTTCTCAAATATTGCTGCATGATGAAATAGATAAAAGGTAAAGTGATTACTCAAATGTGCAAGAGAGGAAACTCTAAGATCAACAGGATACCAGTATTCAAATAAATTCCTAATCTCTTTGAATTTTTCTAATCCTGGAGAGTATTTCCCATTGAAAATATAATCAAATACTGCCTCATCCAATTCTTCTGGCTTTATATTGTATTCCCTTATTTTGTCTATTATAGTGTAAAATGCTGTATATATGGTGCTATCGGAAAGGGATTCTATTATCCATCCATCCTCAAATGGGAACTTTGTTCCCAGGCCCCTCTTCCTTACGCAGGGTCTCTCTCTTAACCAGTCCACAACATCGTGGAATTGCTGTGCAAATGAGGGAGGATAAAATTCCATTGAATCTATTAGTTCATGTGTTTTTTTCTTCCATTCCTGATTAGAATAGTCCAGGAACCACTGTCCTTTCACAACCGCAACTATCACCTTATTTCCAGATCTTGTTACAGCTTTTCTTGATGTTTCGTAGAATTTTATTCCATAACCTTTATTAATTATCCATTCCTTTATTCTATCTTTTATATCCTGTACCAATTTCCCTGAGAACTCCCCACAGTTTTCACCCATAGTACCATGATAGTATTCGAGTCTGTAGATTTCCTCAGATAATTTTTCAAGAGCAGGATCCATTTGATCCTTAATTCCATTCCTTTCAACAAATTCCTTGGCAGGAATACCATCGATGCCCTTTATATTTATCACCAAAATTGGATTTATCTTTCCCTCCCAGAAGTTTATATCCCTTAGTGCAACATAATCATAGGGTGCATGGGCAGGTACAGATTTAACAAATCCAGTGGCATTATCCGGATCTACAAATCTAGCTGGCAATATTGGAATTTCTCTACCATTCAAAGGTTCCATAGCAAATTTATTTACAAAAAATTCACCCCTGTATTCCTCTACCTTTTCAACATCATATATCTGATATTTTAGTTTTTCAAATGCCTCCTTGCTTACAAAATAGAATTCGCTACCTGACCTTACCTTAAAATACAGTGCCTCTGGATTAACCCATATGTTTGTAACACCAAATATGGTTTCAGGTCTTAAAGTACCAGCCAATATATATCCATCCTGAAATTTGAATTTTATAGCAATATATTCAATTATTGATACCTTGTCTGTGTCACCATCCTTAATGTCATCTTCGCCAACAGGATTGCCATCCACAATGCTAAAGGTGATGGGATAATCACCCTTCTTTAGGTATCCCATTTCGTATAGCTTCTTGTATTGCCATTCAACAAATTTATTGTAATATGTCTCTCCTGTATGGAATTTTTTTCTCCAATCTATAGAATATCCTATTGTTTCAAAGTCTCTCTGTATTTTTTCAGAAAAATAAAGGGCAATCCTTTCAGGATCCTTAAAGCCCTCAATTATACCGTTAATCCTTTCCTCATTATCCTCATATAGATTAAGATAGGATTTGTAAAGATCAATGGTCTCCTTGTTTCCATTTTTAATTGAATCGGCTATTGCAAGGATCGGTGTTCCAGTAACATGAAAAGCCATTGGAAATAAAACATTGTATCCCTGCATTCTCTTAAACCTTGCAATAACATCCCCATAGGTATAAGCCCTTCCATGACCAATATGAAGAGGGCCATTTGCATAGGGATAAGGTACAGTAATAAAGAATTTTTTTCCATCTATTGAGGGTTCAAATATATGATTCTCTTTCCAGCTTTTCTGCCATTTTTTTTCAATACTCTCACTCATTGCAAAACATATTGCTAAAACTGATAAATATTTTTCTTTGATAAAATGAACTCTTCATTCTGGAAAAAATAAAATAATTTCTACTCATTACATTTTTGATGGATAGAACTTTAAGAGCCTTTAAATGGTTTATGGATACTCTCCTTAACAAGGATTTCGAAAGACCAGTTTATGGATCATACAAACTTCTTCATGAATGCAATTTAAGATGTCCTTTTTGCAATGTTTGGAAAACTCCAATGAAGGCACTGGATACAAGTGGTGCTATGAGGGTGATCGATAGACTGGCTGATTCAACAGTTACGGTACTATCATTGGAGGGGGGCGAGCCATTATTAAGAAAAGATTTGCTTGAAATAGTGAAGCATGCATACGAAAGATCATTCTATCTTTTTTTTACAACAAATGGAATACTTCTTCCAAAGGCCCCTCTTAAAGAATTTTCAAAGTATGTTGATTTTATTCACATATCCATAGATGAAGGTCATGGAAATCTTTATATCTTGGACGATCTTAAAAAATATGTTGATTCTGGAATAAGAATAACTGTTCAGACAGTGGTAACAAAGAATGATATTGGGGCGTTAAGAGAAAAGGTTGAAAAGGTATATAGGGCGGGTGCAAGAATATTAATAATGCCAGCGGTGCATTTTGATGATGTTCCAGATCTTACACCAGATAGGAAATTAATGCATGATACGCTTGTTGAATTAAAGAAAGAATTTGGAGGTACAATTGTCACAAGCAGGGCTTTCATAAATGCGCTTGAGAACCATTACACATGCCATTCCTACGGTCTTTCTATTGAATCCAACGGGGATGTGATATATCCCTGCAGTGTAATTGGTAAAAAAGTAGGAAATTTAATTGAAAATGATCTTGAAACAATTCTCTCAAGTGAAGAGGCTGAAAAGGGCAGAAATATGATGAAATCTTGCAAAAGGGAATGTTTTCTTTATCTTCATGCCGAAACATCCAACTTCATGAACCCAAGAAATCTGGCAAGTTTTATTATGGATACCGTTGAAGGCTATTTTCTTAAATAACCCATGTTTCAATCCTTTCCCTTCCCCTTCCAGGTTTTTTACCCTTTGCAATCTTTATTCTTCCAATTTCCCCTGTCCTTTTTACATGGGTTCCTGAACATTTCATCTCTATGAATTCACATACCCAGTGTCTAATTCCATTTTCATCTGTCCATGTTTTTATCTCATGATCCTCTAAAATAAATGAATTCACCTGATCCTCAACAATTTTTAAATCCTCCTCCTTAAAGGGTATTTCTGTTAAATAATCCTGCCTGTCCTTCTTTTCATCCACTAGTCCCGAGGAATATGGCCTTACCCAGGGGAAGTTCTTGATTATGAAATATTCAACTATATGTGAGGCTGAGTGATGTCTCATTATCATATATCTTCTTTCCCAATTGATCTCACCCTTTACCTCCATCTCAACGGAGAATGGTGAGATATCCTCCATTTCATGATAAATTGTATCATCCTTTTTTATAGTGTTTAATACCCTTATTTCGTTTATTTTACCTGTATCCCCCACTTGTCCACCACCCTGTGGATAAAATGCTGATTGATCCAAAATGAGATAATTTTCCTCTATACCCACCACCTTTGCCATAAATACCTTCATGTAAGGGTCGATCCAATAGAGTTTTATTGTGGACATAGTGCGGAGGGCCGGATTTGAACCGGCGAACCACTAAGGACGAGACCCTGAATCTCGCACCTTTGACCAGGCTCGGTAACCTCCGCTTCTTAAAGATTAAAAAATCAATGGTATATTAAAGTATTTTTAGTAGATCAGATTTTGTAATTATTCCAGTTACCTTCCCCTTACTGGTTACAAGAACTGCAGGATAATTTTTCAAAAGATATGATACAATTTTAATGGGCGAATTTTCAGGAACTTGTGGAAAAGGTTCATCCATAAAATCCCTTACCCTAAGCTTCCTCATTTCCACCGGAGTAATACCATTTGCAATCTTCTGTCCTATTTTACTGTCTGTAATACTACCAACGAGAATGCCATTGTCAAAAACGGGTAGCTGGGAAAAACCCTTTTCTAGCAGTATTCTCATTGCCTTCTCAAGAGGATCGTCGGCATCCACTGAAAAAATCTCCCTGGTCATTATATCATTAGCTCTCAATTCCTCTCCTTCCCTTTTACTTATCTGCTCCTCAAGTATAGCAAAAATTTTCTTTACATTATCATATGTTGGATTTAAATCACCACTTTCTACCCTTGCAATATAAGATTGACTCAATCCAGTTAAATTTGCAAGCTCTTTCTGAGTTATACCAGCCCTTTTCCTCATATTTTTTATATCCCTAATATCTGGAAGCATCTAATTTACCTTAAATATATATGATATTTAAACATTGATAACTCTTTTGAATACTTCTATAAAGATGCCATAAAATGATATTCTTTAAGAGGAATTCATAACTGTTTCTAAAATTTTATTTTGAAAAATTTTAGCATTTCATTCTAAACAATTAATTAGTAAAATCTTTATTCTTGATAAAATATTACCTATTAGCCCCGTGGTGTAGCGGTCAAGCATGCGGGACTTTGGATCCTGCGACGGCAGTTCGAATCTGCCCGGGGCTGCCTATTTGATCAAGATGATAGTGAAGAGTGATGAATTGCTGGATCCTAAGAACTTATTAAATGGTGGAGTCAGACGAAACTATGGATTGAATTAGGCATTAAAGAACAAGCCAAAATAGACTAAGGTAAATTTCCTAATCTAAAAAATAATATAATAGCTTTTGAAAAACTTAATTTTTAAAAAAATTTCAAAATAAGGATTGCATTTAATATGTAGCGTATTTTATTTCCTAAATGATATATAGGATAGTGAATATGCAACATCTATAACAATTATACCAAAAGCCTCAGTTTCTGCAACAGATTGCCATGGAATTATATATGCTATAAATGGTGAAATTATAGAAATTAATAAAAGAATTAAACCAATCCTCATCTTATTTATTATTAGTCCTATGGATATTGTAATAAAGGAAAATAAAGACTGAATGAAAAACCATGAGGAAACAAAGGTATGTGGTCTAGTACCACTATGGTAAATTCCAATTAACATTAAAAAAATACCTGATATAAAAAGAAATGAATAACCACAGGTTTCAACCTTGTTTCTTGAAAGATATATTGCATATATTGAATATATCATTATTATCAATCCTGTTATAACCATTGCAAGAATATTGTAAACAAAGGGATAATTTGCACTTTCAGAACCAAGTGAGCTAAATGCATCACCTTGAAAATTAAACCAAGGATTAAGATATATGGAGAATAAGATCATTGCCCAGGAATAAAATATTGCAAAAATTGGCAAAATTTTCAATATTTTCATTAAATTAATAATATATCAAAAGTATAAAATGTTTGAGGTAAAGTGCCCATAGTAAGCCCCTTTCTGTTTCAGGCAACATTCGACTAACGCGCCCTACCCGATGGTCAAGAACCTATCATCCCATCTGTTTGGGCTTGCTCACTCGGGGGTGGCCGTTTCAACAAATCTCAAGGAACGTCATCCCCATCGGGAATCATCCTTTACCCTTGAGCTGTGTCGTTTCTGTTCCATTGCCATCCCTCTCGGGATCCAGCCTTGCGACTGGCCGAGTTGTTCATGAGAGGGGACTTTCCTCATCGAAAACCCTTCCGGGTTTTCAACGTCAGTTGCCCTTGGGCTCTTTACCTCATTTAATAATAAGTATTCATAAATTAAATTTTTCCTTGCAGATACTTCTTAAACCAGCCTTCTATAAGTTCAAGTCTCCTTGTCCTATGGTTTGGCCTACCAGATCTTGAAAGATCATGATTTTCACCAGGGAATATTGCCATTTCAACATTTTTTCCAAAGAATTTTAGGGAAGTGAATAACTGGTATGCCTGCTCTATTGGACATCTATAATCCTCATCTGAATGTATTATTAATAAAGGTGTCTCGACATTTTTTACATATTTTAATGGACTCTTCTCCCAGTAATGATATATATTTTCAAAGGGCGTTCCCCCTATTTGGTCACCGTTGAATTCGGGCCCTATATCAGAGGTACCAAAGAATGAAATTTGATTGCTTATTGATCTTTGTGTAACAGCCGCTTTGAAAATCTTGCTATGGCCTATTATCCAGTTTGTCATAAAACCACCATATGATCCCCCAGTTATACCAAGTTTCTCCTTATCTAAATTGAATTCATTTATACAATATTCTAAGCCCTCCATTATATCCAAGTAATCCCTTTCACCGTATTTCCCTCTGATATCCAGTGCAAATTTTTCACTGTAACCATCACTACCCCTGGGATTCATAAATATTACATTGAAGCCACTGTAATATAAAAGGAAAAATTCAAACATGAAGGATTCTCCATATAATGTCTTAGGGCCTCCATGAATTTCAAGAATAGTGGGAGATCCATTGCGTGGATTAAGAAGTATCCAACCCTGCACCTTTTCGCCATCTGAAGAATTAAAATGGAATTTATTTGGTTTTGGTAAATTATTGAAACTTGAATTAAAATTTGTAATCTTTTTCTTATTTAAATAAATCTCTTGGGGTTCATTTATCTTCTGAGAGATTGAGTAAATACCAGAATCTGAAAGTATAAAAAAGTCAATACCCATATTATTTGAAAAATGCCTAATAATTTTTCTATCTTTTAATTTATATAAATAAATTACTGATTCTCCGCTATCATTTATTAGAAAATATAATGAATCTCCCCACCATTTTAAAGATTTACCCATACCCATCCTTGAATCAGAGTTTAAAGAATTTCCTATGGATCTATCCATTCCACAATTAATGCATTCGAAGGATCCATTATCAATGTTGTATAAATATAAATGTCTATGCTGAAATATACTCCTACTGTTGTCAGAATATGAAAATGCAAGGTATTTTCCGTCTGGGGAAAATTCTAGATCAGAAAAAGAACCATCAAAAGGCAACTTATCAAATTTTTTACCATTTTTTATATATATATTGTTCCAGTAAATTTTTTGATCATCAATTGACATTATTAGGGCTATTTTACCATCCCTTGAAACATCATAATCCTGTACATTATATGGAGCATTAGTAATTATTCTAGATTTTCCATTCAAATTTACAGAAAAAAGTGCAGGTCTTTTATCATATATAAACCCCTTACCGTTAAAATAAAAAGGATATCTTCTAATTATTTTTACATCATCCTTAGATTTTTCTTCAATATTTGATACAAAATAAATAATATTGCCATTTTTTGACCATTTCAACATGGAAATTTCTTTCCTCTCAATAAGTACCTTTGCCTCACCACCATCCATTGGCATTATCATAAGAGAAACCTTTTTTTCCGATTTTCTCAAAAAAGCAAGAAATTTACCGTCAGGAGATACTTTAGGCATTAGGTCCCTAGGGCCAGAGGTAAATTCCCTCATATCCCTTAAAGACCAAATTTTACTTTCATATTCATTTTTTTCCTTTATTGCCCTGGTAACAACAAAGTAAACATTATCCCTATATGCCTCAAGATCACTCAAAAATCTAAGCCGAAAAAAGTCATCAGTTTTCATATAATTGCATGTAAATGCAATAATAAAAATTTTTTTACTGAAAACTCTTTTTGAAAATATGAAACTTTTAGGTATTTCATCTCCCTATACATCTTCCGGTAAAACAACGGTTACCCTTGCACTTTCCAGTATGGTAAGAAATGCAGCAGTTTTTAAGATAGGACCTGATTTTATTGATCCTGGATTAGAGAGAAGTATAACAGGGTATGCTGAAAATATTGATAGGTATTTAGAAGGTAAAAATTTTTGGAAACTTGTGTGTAGGGCATCAAATACTTATGATTTTGCAATTTTTGAGGGAGTAATGGGATTGTACGATTCAGGTCTAGATTTTGATAATAGCACTTATTATTACTTTAAAAGGTACCGTATACCGCATGTTATTGTTTTAGACGTTTCAAATATGGCAGAATCAGCATATAGGGTCTTTAAAGGTTTTAAAAATAAATATACAATTGGTGTGATTATTAACAACTATTATGGTGAAAGGCATTTAAATATGGTAATTAAGGACTTTATTAAAAATAATGTCAAAATATTTGGAAAAATACCCCATAGTGAAAATCTAAAAATGGAAAGCAGGCATCTAGGCCTTTATACATATTTGGAGCAGGAAAACATTAATAAAAAAATAAATGAAGTAAAGAAATTTATTGATCCTGACATTTTTAAGGATTTACCAGAAATTGAATGTAAATATGAAGAAAAAATCTCAAGAAGAAATATAAATATAGCAATTGCATTGGATAAGGCATTCAATTTTTATTATCAATACAATTTAGATTTACTCTCCAGTATAGGTAATGTTTCATTCTTCTCTCCAATTAATGACGAATACATTGAAAACTCAGATTTCATATACATAGGTGGAGGATATCCCGAAATATACAAGGAACAATTATCAAATTCTAAGAGGACTAGGGAATGGATATTGGATCATTATTATGAAGGTAAAAATATTTATGGCGAATGCGGCGGACTTATGTATATGATGGAAAAAATAGGGAATTTTAAAATGCTTGGTATTTTTAATGGGCATGTTTTGGAAAATGCGGGCTTAACACTCAATTATACAAAGTTATTCTCAGATGAGAATTATTTTATATTCAAAAAAGGTGATACAATATTTGGCCATGAATACCATTATTCAAGGATTTATAGTGATGAGAAAACTGCCCTCAAGGTACTAAGAGGGAATGGAATTAATGGTAGGGATGGTATTTTTAAAAATAATGCTTATGGTTCTTACACACATTTGCACTTTTTTAGATATAGAGAAAAATTGGAGAGATACCTGAACAAAATTTATAAGCAAGATAGCAATAAATAATGTAATGGAAGGACAGGCAAAAATAAAAGTGGTAACCCTATGGAAGGATTTTTGTCCCTATTGTAAGGGAGGGGAAATGTGTAAGTTCCATAAAATTCTTGATGAAAATGGTGTTGATCCCTCTAAACCATCATTTATAAATATAAGAAAAATGGGTAAAAAATACAGTATAAGGATTTTTTATTCTTCAAGGGAGAACGGTGGTTTAGAATTATCCTTTGCCATACCAAACCAACAGGTTACTGTAATAGAAGGAAAGGGTAGTAACAGAAAAAGTGTGTTAACACTTCTTTTTACTGAAAATATATTTCATGAGATTTTTTTAATATCTACAGAAGAGGATATTAAAAAGCTTAAAAATGTAAATTTTGAAAAGTTCCAAAAAATATATAGGAATTCCGTTGGTGATTGAAAGTATTAATAAATGAAAATAATTTACTTTCTTCATGGATATTTATCTTGTAATTTCAGTGCTTTTATTGGCAATTCTTCTAATTATAGTTATACTTTACATTCATTTAAGGTTAAGGCTTGAGAAAAATGTTCAAAGGCTGGCCCTCGATACCTTTAGAGCATGGATGAATAATACACTTCAGAGTGAAAGGGAGAATATCAGGGAATCAATTAAAAAGGAATACGATGCACTTTTTGAGAAATGGAAAAAGGATTATTCTGAAGAAATTAGAAAGGAAGCAATAAAGAAATCTCAGGAGGTGTTGAAGGGTAAAGTGACCGAACAGATTATACCATATTTTCCAGATTTTCCCTACGATCCCAGGGATGTAAGATTTATTGGCTCCCCCATCGACCTAGTTGTTTTCTCAGGGCTTAGGGAAAGAAATGTGGTGGATGAGATTGTTTTTATTGAAATAAAAACTGGGAAATCTAGACAAAGTGAGGCAGAAAAAAAGGTAGAAGAGGCAGTAAAAAATGGTAGAATATCCTATAGGGTAATTAACATTCCTAAAGAAACTTTATAACTATTTTTTTGGCCCCTTCTGAATCCTCTTCCACCTTTATTATCTTTTTTTGTATCTTCTTGAAGAGTGCCTCTAGGTACCCTGATAGAAAGAGGGAATGCTCCTTGCTTTTTATATTTGAAATTCTTATTACAAATTTTTTATCACTTAGTGTCTCATAGGTAACATTGAATGTAGGTGCATATTTCTTTATGTCTTGGCATATTGAGATAACAATCCTTTCATTCCTTTCAAAGGGTGAAAATAGCCTCATTCCAACACTAGAGAATCTTTTTCCGTAGTTAAAACCAAGTTGGTTCACCAAGGAATCTTCCCTGAGAACATGTGCAGAGGCATCGAGTATTCTCTCAAAATAACCAGGGGAAAATTCGTCATCTGGGTCTATAGAGTCTATCCTGGGTACTATTACATTTTTCTCATTTACCTTTTTTGTAAACTCTTCCCTTCCAAAGGCACCCTTTTTTTCCTCCACGAAATCAGCCATATACCTGAGCGCAGATCCACTTACCATTTTTACCACCTTTTGTCATCTTATTTTTTATTTCTATATGATTTTTGTCAGACAAATATAACAATAGTAATATTTAAAGATTTCTCTTAAATTACCATTTTTGGGAAAATTTAATAATCAAAATTTGATAAAGGTATAACGGTGTTTGAATTGTTTAGGACATTGGCAGTTATTGGATTACAGTTTGGGGATGAGGGTAAGGGAAAGATTGTTGATTACCTTTCTTCTAGGTATGAGATAGTGGCAAGATATCAGGGAGGTGCAAATGCTGGCCATACAGTTATTACTGGTGGAAAAGTTTACAAATTTCATTTAATACCCAGTGGTATACTCCACGGAACAATATGTGTCCTTGGAAATGGAATGGTAATAGATCCTATTCAACTTCTAGAAGAAATTAAGATGGTAAAAGATTACAGTCCGCTTAAGAAAATTAGGATATCAGAGAGGGCACATGTTGTTATGCCCTATCATAAGGAGCAGGATATGGTAGAGGAAAAGAGAAAAAATAATAAAATAGGTACAACAGGAAAAGGTATAGGCCCTGCATATGAAGATAAATATGGTAGAATAGGCATAAGAATGGTGGATCTTCTTGATAAGGAAAAGTTGGAAGAAAAGGTAAAATTAGCCCTTAATATGAAAAGGGGTTTTTTAGAGAAGGAATTTAATTTGAGGGAGATTGTTCAATCTTATCATGAGGCTGCATTACAATTCAAAAAAAATATAATTGATACATCATCATTTTTAAGAAAAAGTATAGAAGAAGGCAGATCTGTCTTATTTGAAGGTGCACAAGGAACACATCTGGACGTTGATTTTGGTATGTATCCTTTTGTAACAAGCTCCAACACAACAATTGGGGGTGCAATAACTGGACTTGGAATTCCACCGCATTACATTTCAAATGTAATGGGTGTTGTTAAGGCCTATACCACCAAGGTAGGGGAAGGACCATTTCCTACAGAAATAAAGGGAAAGATTGCTGATGAAATACTTAAAAAAGGAAATGAATATGGTACTACTACCGGTAGACCTAGGAGAATTGGATGGCTTGATCTCAATCTTGTAAAATACTCTGTAGAAGTTTCTGGTGTAAAATATATTGCTATAAGTAAGATAGACATACTTTCAGGGATTGGGGAGATAAAGGTAGCCTATGCATATAAATATAATGGAAAAATAATTAAAAAAATACCTCCAGATCCGAGTGAAATATCAAAACTAACACCTGTTTATAGGGTATTTGAAGGGTGGGAGTTTACAGGGGAGGACAGAAGAAATGAAATACCAAAAAATATGAAAAATTACATAAGATTCATAGAGGAAAAAACAGGAGCAAAAGTAGTAATAATATCTCTAGGCGCATCTAGGGAGGATACAAAATTACTTGGAAGGTTCTAGCATTTTCTTAAGTTCCTCTATTTTTTTTAATATTTCATTCATCTTTAAATTAATATTTTTATAAAAGCTATTAAGATCACCAATGATCTTTGCACCTTCGGGTGTGGCAGTAATCATTCTTTCTGTTTCAAGAATCCTGAGTGAATACCTTACTCTGTGGGGTGGAATGTCTGTCATTTGCGAGATTCTCATTATGCCCACTGGTCCCTCCTTTTCCAATAATTTAAGTATCTTTAAGTGCCTTTCCAGCAGATTGAGTTCCTCCATCAAATCCTCTATAAATGAGTACGTGTTTTCCATAAATTACACCATGTAATAACATGACATGCACCTATTTTAATTTAATTCATAGATTAAATTTGCCTTTAGGTATTAGATGATCTCTTCATTTTTAATATTATGAAAAATTTTCAAAACAATTATTTATATTTTAAACCTATTTAATAAATCATCAATACAAAATTAATATTTATTTTTCATAAAAATACTTGCCAAGAAATAGAAAATCTATATATAAACTTTCAATTTGGTTATCTATGGATCAGGATTTAATGAAAAGAATAGTTTCAAAGGAGGCATTGAATTATATTGAAGAAAATATAGTTCTAGGAATGGGCAGCGGTACAACTGTAGAAATATTTATAGAAGAGATGTGGAAGAAGGGTTTTAAAAAATTAGAGATTGTACCATCATCAAAGAAGACTGAGGAGTTGCTTATTAAAAAAGGGTTTAGAATAACAGAACTTGATGATAAATGTGATATATATATAGATGGTGCAGATGCGGTTAATAGAGATTTACAAATGATAAAGGGCGGTGGAGGGGCACTTACAAGAGAAAAAATATTGGCATATAATTCCAAAAAAAGAATTATAATTGTGGATGAAACAAAAATGAGGAAAAATTTCCAGGGATTATTTTTGCCTATAGAGATTTTAATTTTTTCCTACAGGGCAACGATAAAAAGAATAGAGGATATAGGCCTGAAGGGCAAGATTAGAGGAGGAGAAAAAACATTTATCACTGATAATGGAAACTATATCTTTGACTTATTTATAGATGAAAGATACCCTATTGAAGATATGGTAATGAAAATAAAAATGATACCTGGCGTGATTGAAACAGGATTCTTTAAGGATCTTGCAGATCTAATCCTTGTTGGGAAATCGGATGGTAATGTGGAAAAAATCAGTAAAATTTCTTGAGCTTTTCCATTAGCATCTCCATCTTTGATATACTATCCTTCTTTTCTCCTTCTATTTCCTTTATTATATCCTGAAAGGGTTTAGATAGTCTGTAGATTCTAACGGGTCTACCCTTTCCTTCTTTTTTTATATTTTTCTTTTTTATCCAATTCTTTTTTAAAAGATATTGTATTGCTACAGAGACCTCTGGCTGCCTTAAACCGGCATTGAATTCAATATCCACAGCAAGAGCATCATCATGATATCTTAAATATGCTAAGGTTTTGGCCACATTTTTTGGTAATCCTAACTGATTTAAAATTGTTGATAGTTCCTCTACCTGTGCCTCCATTTTTTATCACCTATTTTGATATTAAAAAATAGGTATATTAATTTTTCTATTCATTAATTACAAATTTATGCAATCCCTGAATTTTTTAAAAATTCATTATTTTATGGATTATGGAAAAATTATTATTTATGCATTTATATCCTGCCGTTATGAAGGATATGGAGATAATCGAAAATCCTATAGCGATTAAAGTGGCAATGGAAAGCACAAGGAATGCAATTTTGCAACTTCTTAAATTTAGGGAAATGAGCATTTCAGAATTATCATTGTTATTAAAAAAGGATAAATCTAATATACACAGGCATATAAAAAAGCTTGAATACTATGGCCTAGTGGAGATGGTTAAAAAGGAGAGAAAGGGTAAAAATTACGAGGCATACTATGGAAGGGCAGCAAAAATTTTCATAATATCAACAGACTCATTCTTTAAGGATTCATATCTTAAAAGTATGAAGGAGAGGAAGGAAAGTAAACTATTTGACATACTTCTTGAAATGGGTTTCAGAATAAAGGATAGAAATCTATTTGAAAACTATTTTTATATGATAAATAAATTCGCCTTTGAAAAACTCTTAGAATATAATAAAGATCTTGATTTTAATACATTGAGGGAGATATACGCTCTCCTTTCAATAATATATGTAAAGAATGAATTACCAGAATTCTTTAAACTCTTTGAGCTATCTTAAACCTTTTATTTTTCTTATTAATTCTGGAATATTAATTTCCATGGGGCAAACCTGGTAACAAATGCCACAGGAAAGACAAAGATTGGAAAGGTCCCTTGCCATAATTTTATTTCCAGTAATATAGGTCCAGGGTATTCCTATTGCAGCTGTATAAATATCGCCCCAGGCTCCATCCACCTCCTTAAATATTGGACAGGCAAGCTGGCATGAACCGCATTTTATGCATAAAAGAGTATCATTTAAAAAATTATCACATGAGTTCCTATTATTATTTAAAAGAACAATATGAAAATCTTTATCAAATGATTTATTTATTATATGTATATATGATATGTTTCTGTAGCCATCATAAACTGTCTGAACCAAGGCCTCCTTAATGCAATAGTCTAGATTAGGTAATAGTTTTTCAATAGATGTAATTAAAATGATCCTTGATGGTAATATTTGTGTTAAAGCCCCGTTACCCTCGTTTGTTATAAAAACCATCTCCCCATTAATGGATAAAGAATTTGCACCTATTATCCCCGCATCAGCAGAAAAAAATTTTTCTCTCATAAATCTCCTTACACCCATCACCATTTTATCTATCTCCAGCTCCCTTCTTCCAATATATGGCTCTAAAAGTGTTGATGCCCTTTCTTTAGTTATGTTTACTGCAGGAGTTACCATATGTGCAGGCTTCCCGCCGGATATTTGTACAAGAAATTCACCTAGATCAGTTTCATATACCTCAATACCATTTTCCTCAAGAAAATCCCTTAATGAAATCTCCTCACCTACCATACTCTTGCTTTTTACCACAAGCCTTGAACCCTTAAGTATATCCAGGATAATTTTTCTTGCCTCATCTGAATTCTCAGCATAATGAAAAATAAATCCCCGTTTCTCCACATTATTTTTAAATTTATCTATATAAAAATCAAAATTATCTATTATTGATTTTTTTGCCTCCCTTAACTCCTTCCGCCATACATGTATTTTTTCAAATTTTTTTATCGCATTTATTCTGTTAGTAAGCTCATTCTTGGTGCTTTCCTTTGAGCCCTTCCTTAGATCCTGGGTCTCAAGTGCCCTTAAAATCTTTTTATGAACATCATGAAACATCAAAGTAAAATTAAATCTATCATATATATATTATCATGGCAAAATCTTTTAAACACTTGATGATAATTGTTTAATATGGCAAATCTAAAAGAGTTATTGGAAATGGCATTGAGGGCGGAGATAGATTCAAACAGAATATACAGCGAATATTCAAAAAAGGTGAAAAATGCGCTTTTAAAGGAAAAATTGGAGTTCCTTGCCAATGAGGAGGCAAAACATAAAGTGCTTATTGAGAACATAATTAAAATGAAATTTCCTGGGGAGGAAATAAATATACCCGAAAGTACTAAGGTTCCATTACCAGAAATTAACATTAAGGAAGGAGATCCTATCTCTAGACTATTAATTCAGGCAATGAATGTAGAAAAGGAGACATCAAAATTCTATTCTGAGATAGCAGAAAAACTTGATTATGAAACTGGAGCGCTTATGAGATACCTCAGCTCTGTAGAAATGTCCCATTATTATTTTCTAGAGGCTGAAAAGGAGATATCAATGAAGTTTGAGGATTATGATCAGTACTTTGAAATGATGCATGTCGGTCCTTAGATCCTCCTGAATCCCCTTCCTGCCCACAGTGTAATGGATCTATAAACATAGAGGATAGTTTCACCAAATGTTCTAGATCCGCCACCTATCTTAATTTCATTCCTTTTTATTGCCAAAATAGGATCATCATCAACCTCTATCCAGGCCTTTCCAATCTCATATGAAAAATGGGCATCGCTTCCAGCTGTCCCCGGCAAATTCATCTTTTTTGCAAGAATCTCTGCCCTTTTATTATCCTTTTTAAAAGACCTTCCGTTTAAGATCTCTATTGCATCGAATTTTCCGTTCATTGTATTTTTTTCACCCAGGCCAGACCAAAACCTATACGGGTGTGCGGCTATTGCAATACCTCCTTGCTCCCTTATCCTATCTATGGTTTCCTCTATAGAAAGTCCTTTTTTAATGTTCTCTTGCACTCCCAAGGCTAATATATGGCCACAGCAGCTTGAAACCTCCACACCTTTAATTAAAAGGACATCCTTTGGTCTTAGATTATTGTAGGCATTCATTGTATTGTGGTCTGTAATTGCTATGCCATCAAGACCAGCCTTCCTTGCAATTTTAATGATTTCTTCAGGGTCCATAGTTCCATCTTCAGAATACTTTGAATGTATGTGAATATCAAGCCTCATCATCTTATCCTGGCTCCAGGATCTACGATTCTATCAGTTAAAATCAATCCATTTTCGGTTCTTAAAATAAATGGTGTGTTGCCTTCAAAGAATAAAACTACCTCCTTCCCTATTAAATCGTCATCAATGTTTTCTTCAACAGTATAATCCTTGCTACCCTTTAATAAAGGCTTTACTCCTGTAGTCTCTACCCTGACTACCTCGAACCTCATTTTAGAAAAATCCTTATGCTTTATTATTTCATTATTTTTGGGCTGAAAATCCTTAATAATTACCCTTTTACCAGGTATTTTTTCTGTAGGTGTTAAAAGTGAAACATTTTTTCCATCATCGGCTGCAAGTAACATACCCTGTGATATTATTCCCCTTATTTCTGCAGGTTCCAGGTTGTAAAGCAAAAGGACAAATTTTCCCATTAGCTCCTCTGGAGCATAGTATGCCTTAAGACCTGCAACAAGGTTTCTTGTTTCATCACCCAAAGATACCTTCAAAAGATATAGCCTGTCAGCATTGGGATGATCCTTTACCTCAATTATTTTTCCCACCCTTATGTCAAGTTTTTGCCAGTTTTCAAAATTAATGAATGTGAGCTTTTTAAAAAGTATCTCTGGTTCCTGTATATGATATTCTTCAAGGGGACTTATTGCATCTATCCATTTATATGAGGATATATCATCCCTATTCCCTAACATCTTCCATATTCTTTGGGATGTAAAAGGTATATATGGATAACCGTATATGGCCAGCGACTTAACTATCATTAATGAAATGTGAAGCTTCGTAGAACACTTTTTATCATCATTTTTACATATGTCCCAGGGTGCAGATTTATCAAAATATTGATTTCCAAAGTATACAAGTGAGAGCCATTCCTTAAGTGCCTTTTTAAGCTCCACCTTTTCTATCAACTTGGCCATATTTTCCCCTGTTTCCCTAATCTTGTTAATGGCAAGGTAATCATCATCGTCAAGTTCATACATTGGAGGTATTCTTCCATATTTTGATTTGGTGAATTTTAAAACCCTGTTTACAAAATTACCAAATTTGTCAATTAACTCTGTATTTACCTTAGAATAGAAATCATCCCAGGAAAAATCTGAATCATGAATCTCCGGGAGATTTAATGCACTGTAAAATCTTACCATATCCGGATCGAATTTTTCAAGTATTTGTGGCATAAATATACCGTAACCAGCACTTTTTGAAAATTTTCCACCCTCTAGCCTTAAATATTCATTTGCTGGCACATCAAATGGAAGTACGAGTTCCCCATGTGCCATCAACATTGCTGGCCATATTATTGTATGAAATGGTATATTATCCTTACCTATGAAGTAGTAATGCCTTGCATTTTCATCTAGCCAGAAATCCTTCCAAAGGTCTTCTTTTCCAATTTTTTTAGAATATTCAATCGTTGATGAAAGATATCCTATAACAGCTTCAAACCATACATATATTCTCTTTCCCTCGTATCCTGGCAATGGTACCTCAACACCCCAGTCAATATCCCTTGTAATGGCCCTGTCCTTCAGCCCTGAACTAATAAAATTGTATGAAAATTTCCTTACATTTTCTCTCCAATAGTCTTTTGAAGAGATCCATTCCTTGAGGGGCTCCTCAAACTTACTCAGCGAGAAAAATAGGTGTTTTGTCTTTTTGAATTCGGGAGTGCTCCCACATATTCTGCACCTTGGATTTATTAGATCCTGGGGGTCAAGTGTCCTACCACAGTTGTCGCACTGATCCCCTCTTGCATGTTCGTACCCGCAGTAAGGGCATGTACCCTCTACATACCTGTCTGGAAGAAACCTTTTGCATTTAGGACAATAGGGGGAGATCATCTCACCCTCATATATATATCCATTATTGTATAACCTCATGAAGAAATCCCTTACTACCTCCTTATGATTTTGAGATGAAGTCCTGGAATAGTTGTCAAAGGTTATACCTAGTTTTTCAAATATCTGTGAATTTATTCTATGATATCTCTCTGAAATTTCTGCAGGTGATACACCTTCCCTTTCTGCCACAAATGTTATGGGTGTGCCGTGCTCATCACTTCCGGATACCATCAAAACCTGATTCCCTATCATTCTATGGTATCTTGCAAATATATCAGCTGGCAAATAGGCCCCATATATATGCCCAAGATGTAGCGGGCCATCCGAATAAGGCCAGGCAACACATACCAGTATCTTCATTCTACACACCTTTTCAAAAGGGATATTATTATTATATTATGAATGTTTCTCTTTTTCAAGCTCCTCTGGTGGCTTAATATTCCTGAAGGTAATAAAAATCAAAATATCATAGATAATTTTCAAGGATCCGGAAAGTAAAAAAGGAAGTGATAGGATCCCAACTGCAAGGGAATAGGTGGATAAATATGGACTACTTGCCTGCGCAATTGCCCTTGGTATGTTTGTAGCGGATGACAACGATACCCTTTCCTCTGGCCTTACTATTGCCATCATATATGACTGTCTCGTGGGTACGTCCATCTGGGATAGGGACTGTCTTAGGAAAAGAAGAATTATTGCAACAATAGGTGTGTTTGCAAATGCTATTAAAAGGAGAAAAACATTGCTTGGTATGTGTGTGAAGACCATGGTATTCAAAAGTCCTATCCTCCTTGCAATCCTTTCGGCAAGGAAAAATGATAGCGCAGTTATAATTCCTCCAATAAAAAATATCCAGGCCTGATCACTAAGCATTATGTTAAATCTTATTCTGAACCAGAGACTGAGTATTGATTGAATTATAAAGCCTCCACCGAATGCATCTATTGAAAATAGAATGGAAAGCTTTATCATAATTTTCTTTGTCTCTGGTGTTAAAGTTATTCTTACCTTTTCAGATTTAACCTCAAGTGAATCGCCCAATATTGAATAGAGGTATAACAATAAAAGGCCAATGGATCCGAATACGAGAAGAAGAATCATGAATGATATACTTTGAGATAAAAATAACCCTGGCAATCCAGAAAAAAGGGATCCCAGCGCTGAGAAGGTATATCCTATAAAGTTGTAAAATGAAAAAGTCAATGTCCTTTTTTCATTCCCAGTAAATTTTGTAAGTGCTGCCTGCTCAATGCTCAAAAATGGGCCTGTTTCCGTTCCAGTAACACTTATCACCCCAAAAATGGAAGCAAGTACAATTGATGCCAAATTACCAACTATAAAAAGAATTGATGATATTATCATGAATATTGAAAATAACTGAAGGCTCCTCCTCCTTCCAAGAAGATCCCCATAGACACCGACAAAAATATTAAAAAAAACGCCAGAGAGCAATGATATTGTAATAACTATACCTATAAACTCCAGGGAGAAATTCAAATACCTAAGATAAAATGGTATAACAAGGCTCATGAAGCCGTATGAAAATACCCTGACTGCCTTTGTAATAAGTAGTATTTTTCCCTGTTTTTCTAACCAAGATAACATTATTCAAATTCTTTTGTTTCTTCTTTTCCCTTTTTTATTGCCTTTACCTGTTCAGGATCAAGTTTTTCTAAAACACTTAAAAATTCACCAAGATGAACCTTTTCTTCGTTTGCAATATCAATCAATACTGACTTTACAAATTCATCATCAATTAGGGTTGCTTGGGAAAGGTATAGGTTAATAGCATCAATTTCAGCTGCAATGTCTTCCCTTATTGCCATCAAAATCTCATCCTTGTTAAATTTTTTTACCCTGTTCATTTCTACAGGACTTTTACTGAATCCCATAATTGAAAATAATAATGGGTATTATTAAATTTTGTTCAATCCATATTGGAAATATTTTTATACAATATTCATTTTTTTGATCCTTAATGAGGATACTCTTCATACATTCGGATTTCATTGAGTATAGAGTTAAGGAAAAGGCAGTTGAGGCTGCTGAAAAATTTACAAAGGAATGGGAAAGGGTTGAAGATTGCCTTGTATCATTTATATCCGTAGAAAGGAAGGATGATGAAAATGTTGCAAGGAAGGCAATAGATGAGATTGTTGATGTTGCCGAGAAGGTAAACGCAAAAAGGCTAGTTATATACCCATATGCCCATCTGAGTTCAGACCTTTCAGACCCAGAAACCGCAAAAAAAATCCTTACCTTGATTGAACTTGGATTAAAGGATAAATATGATGTCCATAGGGCCCCCTTTGGTTGGTATAAAAGTTTTACAATTTCATGTAAGGGTCATCCCTTATCCGAGCTCTCTAAACAAATAGGGGGCGAAGAAGAGCCCGAGGCACTTAAAAAGGAAACTACAATTAAAACTTATTGGAAAATACTTTATGAAGGTAACCTTTTTGATATTGATAATTTTGATTTCACAGGTTATGAAAAATTGAGGGATTTTGTAAGCTATGAGATATCTGGAACCAGGGCAGTTGTGGATGTTCCACCACATGTTAAATATATGCGCTCACTTGAGATAGCGGATTATGAAGAGGGAAGTGATTCAGGAAACCTTAGGTATTATCCAAGGGGAAAATTGATAAAATCCCTTGCTGAAAATCTTGTAACAAACTATGTAATTGATTATGGTGCAATGGAGGTAGAAACACCAATAATGTATGATTATGAGCATCCTGCACTAAAGAGTTATCTTCAAAGATTTCCAGCAAGACAATATACAGTCCTCTCAGGGGAGGACAGATACTTTTTAAGGTTTTCTGCATGTTTTGGCCAATTCCTAATTGCCAAGGATGCATTGATCACCTATAAGAATTTGCCACTGAGGCTTTATGAACTGACAAGATATTCATTCAGGAGGGAAAAGCACGGTGAACTTGTTGGTCTGAGAAGGTTGAGGGCATTTACAATGCCAGACATGCATACCTTTGTTCCAGATATAGAGAAGGCAAAGGAGGAATTTCTAAGACAGTTCAAACTTTCAATATCTGTCCTTAAGGACTTTGGTCTTGATCTAAATGATTATGAAGTGGCTGTTAGGTTTACATCGGATTTTTACAGGGAAAACGAAAATTTCATAAAAGATCTTGGTAGTTTTGTAAAAAAACCCATACTTGTCCAGTTCTGGGAAGAGAAATTTTTCTATTTTGTTCTAAAGTTTGAATTCAATTTTGTGGATAATACAAAAAAGGCTGCAGCTCTAAGCACTGTGCAGATAGATGTGGACAATGCAAAAAGATTCAACATAACATATATTAATGAGAATGGCAACAGGGAATATCCCCTTATACTTCATTGTTCCCCTAGTGGAGCAATAGAAAGGGTAATATACGCAATGCTTGAAAAAGCAGAATTTATGAAGAAGGAAGGGAAGAAACCAGTATTCCCATTCTGGATTTCACCAATTCAGGTTAGAATTATTCCAGTTTCAGAAAAACATTTAGAAAAGGCAATAGAGATAGGAAAAAATTTTGAAAAAGAGGGAATAAGGGTAGATGTTGATGACAGGGAGATTACAATGCAGAAAAAGGTGAGGGAGGCAGAGATGGAATGGATACCATATATAGTTGTGATTGGCGATAAAGAGATATCCCAAAAAATTCTAAATGTGAGAGACAGGTATTTGGATAAAACAAGAGAAATACCACTCATTGATTTCATCGATGAATTAAGAGAAAAAATAAGGGGAAAGCCAGTAAAAAGGTTGAATGAGGATTATCTTTTATCAAAGAGGGTAAAATTTGTCTAAAATTTTCTTTCTATAACATATTCTGCAAATTCCTTCAAAAATATTTTTTCTTCACTATTAATATCTCCTAGTGCATTTATACCCTTTCTAATGAGTTCCTTGGCAAGTGAATATGTATAATCAAGGGCACCAGTGTTAGTAACAATTTCTCTTACCTTCTCCAGATCTTTTATACCAATATTCTTCTTTCCTAAAATATTTTTCAAATAATCTCTATATCTACCATCTTCCATGGCCTTAAGTATTAGCAGTGTTTTCTTTCCCTCCTCAAGGTCGGAGGTAACGGGCTTACCTATGGTCTCCTCATTACCAAAGAGTCCAAGAATATCATCCTGAAGCTGGAAAGCAATGCCCACAGGTATTGAATATTCACTTATCATTTTGAAATCATTACCACCCGCTAGAATTGCACCGAGTATCAATGGACCCTCAATTGTGTATTTTGCGGTCTTGTATTGGTGTAATAGAAGTAGCTCATCTTCACCAAAATCATCAATCCTTGATGAAAAAACATCAATCACTTGACCATACCCTGTAGTCTCAACTATAGAGGCCATTTTTATTAAAGCCCTGTATTTTAGATTCTCATCTATTTTTACATCATCCAGTATCTCCTCTGCATAGATACTTGCAAGATCCCCTGCGATTATTGCCATGTTTTCCCCGAATTTTCTTTCACCATACAAATTTTCATAAATTTTATGGACTGTAGGCCTTCCCCTCCTTAGATCACTCTCATCTATAATATCATCATGTATCAGTAGATAGGATTGTATAAGCTCTATTGAACATGATGCCTTTATTATCTCATTTTCATCCTTTCCACCATAAAGTTTGTAGCCTGTAATCATAAGTACTGGTCTTAGCCTTTTACCTCCCCTAAGGGTATATTCCTCAATAATATTAAGAACCTCTAGAACCTTTGGATGAAAATTTGCATCCTTCAGCTTTTTTTTAAAAAAATTTTTCAGTTCATTCTCTATTAATGGTGGATATTTTTTCATATATTCCTGAAATACCATGATTTGAAAATGTATACGTATTATATATAATTAATCAATGAATTTTTTATACAGATCATCAAATAAAATTGGTGAAACCTTATGTGCCTGTTTTAACATTTCAAGAGCCACTGCCCTTATTTCCCACTGTGCCTCCTTACCTGCCCTAAGATTGATAAAATGCCTCAGCTCCCTTCCATTCATTGTAACAATTATCTTTGTCTCTACTGCCTGTGGTAGTATAAATCTTGCATCCTCCTTTTTTATACCCGCCTGAACCATTTTTTTATATAGATCTCTTGATTCCTCAAGTATCCTCAGGAAATCATCCTTGAACTCACTATTATTTATACTTTCTGGTACAATAAAATCTGGATCAAGTGGAACATATCTCTGGCTCTGTTGTGTAAATGAGGCCATCCTGTGTCTTACAAGTTGATGGGAACATACCCTTGATATGCCTTCAATGCTGAAGGTGAATGATACATGTTCAAAAACACTTTCATGACCTAGGTCCCTCAGTAGATTTATTAGATGCTCTACTTTATCACTGCTTAAATCTTTAAATTCCTTAGAATGGGATATTGCGCCACTTTCAGCAACTATCCTATCAGGATCCTTAACATCATTCCCTTTTTTTTCCACAAGCATAGAATATGAGATTAGCTTCACTTTTAATTTTTCCATATATTTCTTTATGGTAGTTAATATAAATAATTTTTCTCCATGTTTGGTGAATCCCTAGCAAGATTTATATATAATAATACTATTTATTTGATTGTGATCCTGCCTAAAGGGTAGGAGAGCAAAAGGAGGAAGCAAATATGAATAAAAAAGTAAGCAAGTTGTTTATAGCGACTGCTTTAGTAGCGATAGTGTTTATCAGTGGATTTTCAGCCATGAGCCATGCAAGCACAGTCACACCTAGCTCCTCTTCAGGTACACTTTACATAGCAATGCAGCAGGATATGCCAAACTTCAATTACTTCGATATAGCATCTAATACTGTATGGAAGACCGATGTTATAGGCTGGGGATGGGATTCTCTATTTGGTATGGACTACGATGGGAGTGCAATCCCCTGGCTAGCACAGAATTATACTGTTAATACAAGCAACCCATCAGAGCCTGTTGTGACAATACATATAAGGCAGGGTGTATACTTTGTATATCCTGGAAATGGAACACCTGCATATGAACTTACTGCAAAGGATGTAGTATTTTCATACTGTGTGGAGAGGTTCGGTACAACATTCTCCGGATCAACATTCCTTATACCATTCGATGATAACAATGATGGTATAGTTGAATACAATGAAATAGTGAACCATGTTAAGTATATAGATCAGTTCACAGTCCAGATAAGCATGAGGCAGGTTTATGCACAGTTCTTCTTGAGTACACTAGGAATTCCAATAATACCCTGGAAGGTCTGGGCCAACCATATAAAGCCGGATGGTGTCTCTGGAGATAATCAAAGTACTGTTGTAAATGCAAATGGAACAACTGCAGGTGTAATTGACACAACCTGGAACACGGATCCAATGGCAACAATGGGAACAGGCCAATATTATTATGTTACTGGTGTGCCCGGATCCTATAGAGTTATAGCACTCAATACAAACTACTGGGGGAAGAATTTTGTGACCCCGGCTGGATATCATATATATCCACAAAATGTTACACAAATATACTTTAAGGTTTATTCAAGCCTAGATACAGCAGTTCTTGCACTTGAATCTGGGGATGTGGATTATATAGCCTGGACAATACCCGCAGGTTATGTGCCATCACTTGCAGCAGATCCACAGATAACATTGTTCAAGAGCCCTGATAGGGGTTACTTCTATCTTGCATTCAACGAGGCACAGAAGCCAATGAACGATATAAACTTCAGGCATGCAATATCATACCTTCTCGATAAAACAACAATAGTCCAGAACTATATGGGAGGATTGGGCCAGGCAGGTGATTCAACAGAACCACCCTTCTTTACAGCCTGGTATAACTCTTCAGTGGTAAGGTATCCATTCTCCCCATCAACTGCCTCAGCTATATTAAATGAAAGTGGTTATCCGATTGGACCAAATGGATGGAGGCTAATGCCAGATGGAAGTCCAATGCCACAGATAATAATACTAACACCGCCTGCAGATTATGACCCCATAAGGGTAAAGATTGGTGAGTCTTTGGCTTCTGAGATGAGGGCAATTGGCATAAATGCACAGGCAAAGGCAATAAACTTTGATGCACTTGTTGCTCAAATGACAGCATTCAACTACCAGATGCTAACACTTGGTTGGTCACTTTCTACAGATCCTATTGGAAACCTTGCAGATATTTATGGAATAGGTGCAATGCAGAATACTTGGGCATTCTGGCCACCAAACTATACTAATCCCAACTATCCGAACGTGAAATCACTTGCAGATCCAAATACATCAGCATTGGCACTTAAGTTCCAGAATGTAATAAATCAGGCCTTGACAACATTCGATGTTTCAAAACAGATATACTATACAAAATGGGCACAGGGAATATTGAGCGAGGCCGTACCCTGCAATGTATTGTACTATAGGGTAAACGTTGAAGCAACACTCAACACCTGGACTGGATGGTTCTCATGGGAGGGCTCTGTTTATAATCTATATGCATTAACATCAATACATAAGGGTGCTGTTGTTGGCATAGGAACTGGAACAACAACACAGCAAACAGTAGGTCAGATAACATATCCACCTGTTACTCATTATCTAGTAGCTCAGATAGCCGCACCCTCAAAGGTATTCGTGCCTCAGAGCCAGTTTAATGTAGCACTCACAAGTGTTCCAGTGAACGTTCTTGTTACAGATAACAATGGACTTCCAGTGCCCGGTGCATTTGTTAACATTACAAGTACAACCGGAAATGTTACAGTATTATCATCCACGGGAGTGACAAACTCAGCGGGTATATTTACTACATATGTATTAGGTGTTCATCCAGGCTTCGATAACCTTGTTGCAAAGGTAACTTACAATGGAATGTCCGTTACAACATCCTATGCGATAGATTCAGTACAGTATGTGCCAAATATCCTTTATATAAACGCATATGCAACTAAGCCTTCACTTATGGCTGGGCAGAATACAACAATAAATATTCAGGTCATTGACCAGTATGGAAACCCAGTGCCTAATGCAACTGTATCAGTTGCAACGAATCTACTTGGCTATGGTACAATAACACCATCAAATGTCACAACAGATTCAAATGGAACTGCCCAGATGACATTTACCACAGTTAATGCAACAGCTCTTGCAACTAAATATATAAACATGCATCTAACATCCAAGATATTACTTAGTGTAAGCAAGCCTGGATATGTAACTACAAACACTGAGAGCCTTATAGTTGCAACATACAATTCAAATCCTAGCTCATGGTATACTGTGAGGATAATAGGTGCAACAAACTATTTTGTTAATCAGACTAATTTAGCAACAACAATAACTGTACAGGCATTGAATGCACAGAACCAGCCCATAGCAAATGAGAGTTTGACAGTTACACCCTCAAATTCAACGTATGTTAATAGTGTTACTGGCAATGTTACAAATGCAAATGGCTATGCAAACATAACTGTTACATTCAATTCAGGATTAAAGACAACAGCAATCTCTCTAAAGATATGGAATTCTAAATTCCTTAATTCTGTCGGTAGCTCAATAACAATAGGTTATCTCAATGGTGCTGCACCGCCGAATCTATATGCAGGCTATATAGACTTCTACGATGGTGTTACAGGAGCTCCAACGAACTTTGTGACAATTGCAGGTGGAAATGCTGGAGATGAGATGGTAGTTCATCTATATAATTCAACTAACAAGCCTGTAAGTGGAAATGTGCCTGTGGGTGTTATACTCACTGCAGCCCCAGAGGGTAGCTTGCTTGGATTTTACGATCCATCATGGACAAATGCATTATCCGGTTACTTTGATTCACTTTGGGAATATGTTGCAATAAATGTTAATACAACATACATGGGCTTCTTGCCACCTGTTGCTGGAGTCTTTGTCAGCCAGCTTGATAATAAGATAGTAGATCCTTACTTTAACGCAACAACTGTTGCTGATATGGAATATGGATGTTTGAATACTTCAGATCAAATAAATGCCACATTGAAAGCATTGAATGTAGCCAACTATACACTCTTCGACTATGTCTATAATCCGTTCAA
>Ga0078972_1001635_pt1 | contig 82094 bp, 67 predicted proteins | sample YelNatPaOPGAMG01_FD_67568 | JGI IMG/M metagenome (GOLD analysis project Ga0078972, IMG submission 67568) | Hot spring thermophilic microbial communities from Obsidian Pool, Yellowstone National Park, USA - OP-RAMG-01 (SPADES assembly) (version 2) | ecosystem: Environmental > Aquatic > Thermal...
TCTCCGGCATGTACGGCCGCACCCCCTGGAACCTGCTCATGGCAGCTTCCCTGGTCACCGTCTTGCCCTGCATCCTGCTCTTCTTCTTCGCCCAGCGCTACTTCATCCAGGGTATCGTCATTACCGGCGTCAAAGGCTAGAGCCCCGAGACGAGAACAAGTGGGCATGGCGTGCGGCCCGGGGCGCTGGGTCGCACGCCGTTGTTTTGCCTGCGCAGCGCCCTTTTCTGGGCAGCATGCACGTATCTGAGGAGGAATCAGCGAGTCATCACCAGAGGTATGGCTGCCAAAGGCTCGGGGCCTGTGGGAGGTTTGGCGCAGACAGTGCGTTCTCGAAGGTGTAATTGGAGAAGGGCGTATCACCACGGATGAAGCAGAACGTGGTATACTAGAGCGATGCAAGTGCAGCAAGCGCAACAGCCGTGGAGGAACAGAGGAGTATGGAGTTCAGCAGGATGAACCGTCGCCAGTTTCTGCTGGCGGCCGCAGCCGCCAGCGGGACGATTCTCCTGGCTGCCTGCGCACCCCGCCCAAGCCCGGCTGAGGTCCCGGCTCCGGCACCGGCCGAGGCCACGGCGGCGCCCGCTCAGGCTGCTTCCCTCCAGATCATGTGGCGCACCAACCCCGATGAGAACCTCATGATCAATGAGGTCATTCAGGCCTTCCACGAGCGGGCCCCTGATGTCCACGTCGAGCAGGTCACCGTGCCGTGGACCGACTTTGAACCCAGGCTCATGTCACTCTTCGCCGGCGGGGCGGCCCCCGACATCTACGGCACGGGCGGCACCAATCCATGGATTGAGCGGGCCTATCGCGGCATGGTCCTGCCCCTCGACCCCTATGTGGAAAAGGAAGGCCCCTCTTTCACCGATGACATCTGGCCGGTGGCGCTCAGTTCCTATCGCGCCAACAACCGCCTGCTGGCCCTGACCTTTGGCATCACCGAGGCCGGCGTGTTCATCAACGCCACCCAGTTCGACGAGGCCGGCATCCCCTATCCGCCCATCGACTGGCAGCATCCCTGGACGTGGGACGAGATGATGGAGACGGCCCGCAAGCTGACACGAGTCTCTCACAAGGCAGACACGTTCGGCATCGACCTCGGCCACTATACCCCCTGGTACTACACGCGCCTGTGGGGCGGCGACCTGGTGAGCCACGAGGATTATGCGTCGGGCATCCTGCACCAGTGGCAGACGAATATCCGGGCGAACTATGAGGCTTGTATCGCCGGGCTGCAGGCCCGCGCCGATGCGATCCTGAAGGACAAGGTTATGCCCGACCCGGCGACGACCGCCACACTCTTGCAGATTGGCCCCATGCTCAGAACCGGCACCGTCGCCATGGAGTTCAGCCCCGGCTGGATCATCTGGGGCGAGTTGCCCAGGCAGTACAGGTTTCGCGCCGCTACAAACCCCGTTGGCGGCGCCGGGGGCAGTGGCACGACCTGCCGCAACTGCTGGAGTGACCCTGTGGAGATCAACGCCAAGACCCGTGTCGCAGATCAGGCCTGGGCGTTCGCCAAGTTCATGGCCACTGACCCCGATGCCGTGCGCATCCAGCTCAAGCACCGCGCCACCCTCCCGGTCTGCAAATCGTGCCTCGATTTGTACTTGCAGGCCTACGGCAGCCAGCTCGCCATGACCACAGAAGAGCAACGCACCTTCTTTGCCGGCGCCATCCAGCAGGCCGAAACCACAGTGCCCGACCACATCCTGGTCGGCTCGGCAGCCATCCGCGACCTCCAGACCACGGAGCTTGACCCCGTCTGGAGCGGCCAGCGGACGGTCAAGGAGGCGGTCGATATCCTGATTCCCAAGGTGAATGCCGAGCTGGCCGAGTACCTGCAATCGCTCAATCTGGCCCGAGAATAGCGCCAGAGCCATTCCGGGCAACTGCCGGCTATCCTGCCCCGCACAGGCCCGGCTCTGTTCCGGCCACGTGCGGAGGATGACGCCCGCAAGCCGAAGCGCGTTTTCGTCGTGCGCTGCGCCCAATGGGGAGAAAGTACCATGTCTAGCAGCCTCTATGGCACGTCCGCCTCTCTGCATATAATGCAGGCTGAGCTCAAACGGGAGATGGCCGACATTATCCTGCTGATCGCAGTCTCTTTCGGCGTGCTGACCATCTTCCTTACCGAGGGCAGTCGCTGGACGCGCAGTATAGACTATCTCGGCGTTGCCCTGATACTCCTCGCCCTGATAGCATGGGCGCTGTTGGGCCATGCGCGGGTGCTTGCTTGTTGGCTCTTGGTGTTGGGGTGCATGGCCATCATCGGGCTGGGCGCTCTGTGGTTGCCGGCGGGCGCCGCCCTGTGCCTGCTGGCCGTACCTGTGAGCGCTGCCGCCCTGCTCATCGGTGCGTCAGCTGGGGTCACTGCGGCCGTGTTGGCCAGCCTGTTGCTCCTCTACGCCACACATCTGCCCGGCCTCAGCCCGGGGCCTTGGGCCATTCTCGCGGCCATCGCGATCTGGATGGCAGCTATCCTCCAGGGCATCTCGTCTCATTTCAGCGAGCGCACCAACGAATCTCTGTGGAGCTCTTACGCGCGCCTGCAACAGCTGGTGGAGGAAGCGCGCGACCAGCGCCTGGAGCTGAAACAGGTCCAGGAGGACCTGGTGCATGCCAACTCGGAGCTGGCGCGCCTCTCCGAGCGCCTCTCACACATGTACCATGTAGCCGAGGACGCGCGCCTGGCCAAGGAAGAGTTTGTGGCCAACGTATCGCACGAGCTGCGCACCCCCCTCAACATGATCATTGGCTTTAGCGAGATGATCAGCGAAGCCCCCTACGCCTATGGCATGGACCTGCCGCCCTCACTTCTGGCTGATGTGGAGGTGATCCTGCGCAATAGCCGCCATCTGGCCAGCCTGGTCGATGACGTGCTGGACCTCTCTCAGGTGGAAGCGGGCAAGATGTCGCTGCGTAAGGAGTGGGCCCAGCTCCACGAGATCGTGGAAGGCGCCCTCATCTCTGTGCGCCCCCTCCTGGAGGCCAAGAACCTCGCCCTGCGGTGCGAGATTGCCCCCGACCTGCCGGCCATCTACTGCGACCGCACACGCATCCGCCAGGTGATGCTCAACCTGGTCTCCAATGCCGCACGCTTTACCGACCGGGGCGGAGTGCAGGTGACCCTGCGCAAAGAAGGTAACCACATTGTCGTCTCCGTGGCCGACTCGGGCCCCGGCATCGCCCCTGAGGACCAGGAGCGCATTTTTGAGCCCTTCCAACAGGTCGACGGCTCCATTCGCCGCCAGTTCGGCGGCACCGGGCTGGGGCTCTCGATCAGCAAGCGCTTTGTGGAGATGCACAGCGGGCGCATGTGGCTGGAGAGTCGCCTGGGGGCAGGCAGCACCTTCTATTTCAGCCTGCCTATCGAAGAGCCGCCGCCCCTGGCCGCCACCGCCGGCGCCGCACGCTGGCTCTCGGCCGAGTACCAGGAAAAGGGGCGCACAAGGCCCTTTAAGGCGCCTTTCCTCGAGCCCGCCCCGCGCTATGTGGTCGTCGAGAAGGGCGGCGCCCTCTGCCGCCTGCTTGGCCGCTACCTGGAAGGGGCCGAGATCAGCAGTCACGGCACCCTCGACCAGGCCATCGCCGACCTCAGCCGCTCTCCGGCACAGGCCCTCATCATCAACGACCCGGCGGCAGAGCAAACGTCGGCGGGCCTCATGGCCCAGACCCTCCAGTTACCCTACGGCACCCCGGCCATCGCCTGTTGGGTGCCCGGTGAGAGCGAAGCGGCCGCCCAGCTAGGCATCGCCCGCTACCTGCTCAAGCCCATCTCGCTGCCGGACCTCACCGCCGCTCTGGATGGCCTGCACCGCGAGGTCCGCACCCTCCTCCTCACCGATGATGACCCCGAGGTGCTGCAGCTCATGGGTCGGATGCTTGCCTCGACCGGGCGCGGCTACCGGCTGTTGCGCGCCGATACCGGGCCGCGCGCCCTCAATCTCATGCGCGAGCGCCAGCCCGATTGCCTCTTGCTCGATATGATCATGCCCGGCATGGATGGCTATGCCGTGCTGCGCGAAAAGAATCAGGACCCAGCCATCTGCGCCATCCCGACCATAGCCATCTCGGCCATGGACCCGACGCGCGCATCGGTCATCGGCCCCACGCTCACCCTCGCGCGCAGCGGCGGGCTCACCTTTAGAGACCTTTTGGGGTGTATACGGATGTGGGGAGAGCTGGGGGCTGCCGTCAAGAGTCCAGGCGATCCAGAGCGGCCAGGAAATCGCGCCGGCTGATCGGCTTTTGCAGAAAACCCTTAACGCCCAGGGAGAGGGCCAACTCCTCCTGGGCCAGAATCGTGCAGGCGATCACCGGCACGCCCTGGGTCAGAGGATGTTGGGCAAGTCGCTTGAGGAGCTCCCAACCATCGACCCTGGGCATCATGATATCCAGCACAATAGCCCATGGAGAGACCTCACGGGCCAGGGCGAAGGCCTGATCGGCATTCTGGGCGCCCAGGACGCGGTAGCGGGTGCAGGAGGCATAGCGTTGCAGCAGGCGCAGTGTATCGGCATTATCATCGATGGCCAGGACGGGCAACTGCTCCGCCGCCGGCAGGGTCAGCTCAGCGCTCAAACCCTCGCCCGAGGAAAGCGTCAGGCTGCCGCCGCACACTCCGGCCAGTTGGCGTGCGTTGGCCAGGTTGGCCGCATCCTCCGGCGCCGGCTCGGCAACCCCCTGCCCCTTCGCACCGGCAATGCGTATCGCCACCTGCCAGCGCAAGCGACGGACGGAGAGGGTCAGCTTGCCGCCGGCTGTGCGCCGGATGGCCACCGCCAGCAGGCTCAGCAGGGCCTGGCGCAGGGCGACCGCATCGACCGCCAGCGCAGGCACACCCTGCAGATCGCCCACCTGCAATTGCACCCGATAGCGCGCCGCCAGTGGCTGGACCAGCTCATAGACGGCGGGCAGCACGCCCTGCAGGTCAACCGGCTCCCCCGGGCTGGACCCATCGAGCCAGGAGAGCTCCATAGCCGGGGCCGGCGCTTCCCCCTCATCGGCGCTGACGGCCTCGGGGTCTTCATCCGGCCCCACCTCGAGGCCGTACACATCGCGCAGGCGATGCGCCAGCACTTCCAGCGCCTTGCGCTGCTCGCGCTTGAGCTGGCGCACACCCAGGCCGAGTTGCTCCGCCACTTCATCCTGGCTACACTGTTGCACATAGCGATAGTGGAGCACCTCATAGACGCGCTGGGCCGGCGCCTGTGAAGGAACATCATCGCCCGGCCGTAGCGATTGGATGGCCTGTGTCAACAGGCGCCGCAAACGTGCGGGGGCGTCGCCCTCATCCGAGAGCCCCAGCGCCTGAATCAGCGGGCTCGCCCGCAAAGCGCGGGGATCGTAGAGATTGTTGAGAGTGGAACGCAGTATGGCCTGCGTACACCGGGGTGTCGGCATGTCCCTCCAAAGACCCTCTGAAGTCCCTTTGCTGACACAATTGCCAACAAAACCGGGCGCCTTTCCAATATAATGGAAATTGTACGGAAGGGGCCCCCGGGTGTCAAGGGGGGCACTGCCCTTGTTCCTTTTATGCCAAGGAGGAGGCAAGTCATGCGAGGCTTTACGCGGAGAGAGTTCCTGCGCAACATGGCGCTCGTCGGCCTGGGCACTGTCAGCGCCAACCTGGTCGCCGCCTGCGCCCCTGCGCAGCCTGCAGCCACCACGGCCCCCACGCAGGCTGCGGCCGCCGAGCAGCCCACGGCCCAGGCGCCCACCGCCGCGCCCGCCGAGGGCAAAGCCGTCGAGATCGAGGTTTGGACCGGCTGGACGGAAGACGCCGCCAAGCAGATCGAAAAGATTCTGGACGGCTACAACAAGTCGCAGAACAAGGTCATTACCAAGCACGTAGTAGTACCCGAGGCCATGACACAAAAGCTGCTCGCCGCCATCTCGGCTGGCACCCCGCCCGGCACGGCCGTGGTCTTTGGCGCCAGCGTCGCCTACCAGTTGGCGGCGCAGAATGCCGTGCTGGCGTTGGACGAGATCGGCAAGCCAGAGCAGGTTGAGGCGCTCAAGAAGTGGATGCTCCCGGCTATCTGGGACCTCGGCACCTATGAGGGCAAATTCATCTACGCATCTATGTGGAACCAGTGCTACGGCGTGTTCGTCAACACCAAGATGTGCGCCGAAAAGGGCGTCGATCCGAACACCCCGCCCAAGACCCTCGAAGAACTGGATGACATCTACGACAAGCTCACCACCTACGACGATGCCGGCAACATCAACGTCCTGGGCGGCGACATGACATGGGAATCCGTGATTACGGCCCGTTTCCTCGGCCAGTATGTCTCGGAGGACGGCAAGAAGATCACCGCCAACCATGAGAACAACGTCAAGGCCCTCGAGTGGCTGTGCACGCGCTGGAAAAAGATCGGGCCGCAGAAGCTGCAGGATTTCTACGCTTCGCTGCAGGGCCGCGGCGAGCGCTCCGCCGGCAATGACCCCTTCCTCTCCGGCCTGCGCGCCACCCTGGTCACCGGCCCCTGGCAGTTCAACACGCTCAAGCTCTACAAGCCGGAAGGCTTTGAGTTCACCGTGTGGCCCTACCCCGGGCCGGCAGGCGTGGCCAAGAAGGGCATGTACACCTACGGCGACGGCTGGATCATCCCCAAGGGCTCCAAAGACCCGGCCGCAGCCTGGGATGTGATTGGCACGATGACCGGCGCGACGGGCGATAAGGATGTCTACACCAGCCTCTTCACCACCTGGCAGTGCGTCAACGGCCCGGTTTCGGAACAGATCCTCGATTGGCCCAAGTTCAAGCAAGAAGTTACGGGCGCCTGCCCCGGCTATGATAACGTTTTCCTGCAGGACCTGTTCCACTCAGACTATTACCTGTTCCCGCCCAAGATCCCGACTGCTGACTCCTATCAGAGCATGATGGGCGCCGAGTGGGAAAAGGCGCGCCTGGGCGAAAAGACGCCCAAGGAAGCGCTGGACTTTGTGCAAGAGCAGGCTCAGAAGGAACTGGACGACTGGTTCGCCAACAAGCAAGGCTGATCGCGCACGCAAGGGGTGGGGAGCAGCCCTCCCCACCCCGTCATGTTCTAACAGGTGCCGGGACCCAATGGGCTGTAGACGGCGCTATGGAGAACTTCAGCCACGGCGCAGGCAGCCCATCCCGGGTTCCAAGGAGGTCAACGTGTCCGTTGCGCAGCAGACCGCAGCCACCAGTGGCCGCACTGTGCCGCGCCACAAGAGGCCACTACAAATCACCCTGGCCATCGTTGTTGTCGGGGCACTGAAATATGGGACGCTCATCTTGCTCTCCGGATTTTTCATCCTCCCCTGGGTGTGGATGATCTCAACTTCGCTCAAGAACCCGCAGGAGCTGGTGGTCTGGCCCCCCATCTGGATCCCACACCCCATCCGTTGGGATAATTATATCGCTGCCTTCCAGCAGGCCGCATTCTCTCAGTATCTGGGCAACACCCTGGTCGTGACTGTGCCCTCGGTCATCGGCGCCGTCGCTTCCAACGCGTTGGCTGCGTATGGGTTTGCCCGCGTGCGCTGGCCCGGCCGCGAGATCGTGTTCGCCATCGTGCTCGCCACCATGATCCTGCCCGGGTTTGTCACCTTTATCCCCCTCTACGTGCTCTTCCGCAAGATCAACTGGGTCAACACCTACCTGCCCCTGATCGTGCCGACCTTCCTGGGCAGCCCGTTCTTCATCTTTCTGCTGCGGCAATTCCTGATGGGCCTGCCGGTAGAGATCTCCGATGCGGCCCGCGTAGATGGCGCATCCGAGTTCGGCATCTTTACGCGCATCGTGCTGCCCCTGGCCCGGCCGGCCCTGGCGGTGGTCGCCCTCTTCCAGTTCATCGGCAGCTGGAACGACTATTTCGGCCCGCTGATCTACCTGAACGACAAGGCGCTCTATACCATCTCACTGGGCATCGCCAACATGCAGTCAAGTTATGGCTTTAGCAATTTCGCCTGGATCATGGCCGCGACCTGCATGAGTGTGGTGCCGATCATCGTGCTGTTCTTCTTTGCCCAGCGCACGTTTATCGAGGGCATCGCGCTCACCGGGTTGAAGGGGTGATAAAGATGGCCGTATCCAAATCGTGGCAAGGGATCACCCGCGAGCAGCGCCAGGGCCTCGTCACCGGCCTCTTGTTTATCTCACCCTGGGTCCTGGGCTTTCTGGCGTTCCGCATCTACCCGTTCATCATGTCGTTCTACTACAGCCTCACCTTTTACCCGGTGCTGGAGACGCCCCGGTTCATCGGGCTCAAGAACTACTATAACCTCTTCCAAGACCCGCGCTTCTTGACCTCGCTCTACAATACAGCTTACTATGCCCTCCTGGCAGTGCCCCTGGGCACCATCACCGGCATTCTCTTGGCCATGCTGCTCAACATGAAGGTGCGCGGGCTCTCCTTCTTCCGCACCATCTACTACCTGCCCAGCATCACACCGGTGGTGGCGACCGCTATCGTCTGGTTGTGGATGTTCAACCCGCGCAATGGCGTGGTGAACTTTGTGCTCTCCCTCGTCGGCATCCGTGGCCCCGGCTGGCTGGGCAGCCCAGAGTGGTCCAAGCCGGCCCTCATCTTCATGAGCCTGTGGGGCGTCGGCGGTGCGGTCGTGATTTACCTGGCATCGTTGCAGGATGTGCCGCGCGAGCTGATCGAGGCCGCACAGCTCGATGGCGCGGGCACGACGGCCCAAATCTGGCATATCACCCTGCCCATGATCAGCCCGGTGATCCTGTTCAACGTCATCACCGGCCTGATCGGAGCAGTCCAATACTTTACCGAGGTCCATGTGATGACCGGGGGCTCCGGCTCACCCGCCGACTCAACCCTGATGATGTCCATCTACCTGTGGCAGAGCGCCTTCCGCTTCTTCAAGATGGGCTATGCTTCTGCCCAGGCCTGGGTGCTCTTTATCATCATCGTCTTTTTCACCGCGATCCTCTTCAAGGTTTCCGGGCGCCTGGTTTACTATGGCGGCAAATGAGGCTATGACAGACAAGGCTCGTTCCTGGACGGATCGTGAGCGCTTTCGGGCGGCGCTCCTCTTTGGAAAGCCCGACCGCGTGCCCCTGGAGCCGGGCGGCCCGCGCGAATCGACCCTGGCTGCCTGGCGCCAACAGGGGCTGCCGGAGGGCGCTGACTGGTACGACTATTTGTTGGGGGTGCTCGGCATTCCTCGCCCGCCCGCCCATCCCCATGGGGGCCTGGGCGTGTCGTTCAAGATGATCCCCACCTTTGAGGAAAAGGTGCTGGAGCACCGTGACGGCCACTATATCGTCCAGGATTGGATGGGCGCCATCACCGAGATCTCCGATACCTATGACTATACCTATATCCGCTCGGCCAAAGATTTCGTCACCCGCAAGTGGCATCGCTTCCCGGTGCAGACCCGGCAGGATTTCGAGGAACGGATCCGCTGGCGCTACAACCCGCGCGACCCGCAGCGCTTCCCCGCCGATTTCGAGGAGCGCTGCCAGCAGCTGCGCGAGCGCGATTATGTGGTGCAGATCGGCATCAATGGCCCCTTTTGGCAGCTGCGCGAGTGGCTGGGTTTTGAGAACCTCTGCATCCTGATGGCCGACGAGCCTGAATGGGTGCAGGAGATGATTGACTTTTGGGCCGATTTCGTCCTGCAGACCCTGCAGCCGATCCTCGAGCGAGTCCAGCTCGATAGCGTCATGATCTCGGAAGATATGGCCTACAAGGCCCACAGCATGGTCTCGCCGGCTATGGCCCGCCGCTTCCTGCTGCCAACCTGGCGCAAGTGGGCGCAGGCCATCCGCGCCTCGGGCTGCCCCATCGTCAACATGGATTCAGATGGCTACATTGCCGACCTGATCCCCCTCTGGATCGAGGCCGGCATCAATTGCTGCAACCCCATCGAGGTCGCCGCCGGCAACGATATTGTCGCCTACCGCCGCCGCTTTGGCCGGCAGATGGCCTATATCGGTGGCATTGACAAGCGCGCCATGGCAGCCGGAGGTGAGACCCTGCGCGCGGAAGTGCTGCGCGTCGTGCCGCCGCTGCTCGAGGAGGGCGGCTTTATCCCCTCCTGCGATCACGGCGTGCCGGCCGACGTTTCGTGGCCCAACTTTGTCGAATACACACGCTTGCTGGCCAGACTGACAGGTTGGCTGTGATCCATTAAGTAAACCGTAATAAGTAAGGTCGCCATGGTGACAGGAGCGTTGCTCTACGAAAGGTCGCTCAGGAAAGGCACGCTGTTGAGTTATACAAATGCCGAGATGGCAACCTTACTTACTACGGTTTACTTATTATGCATCACGTATCATCGGAGGTGAAACCTTGTCCCACTTTTTCCCCTGTGAGGATTACCTGCAATCTCGTTTCCGCGCCAACAACCGGCGCCTGGGCTTTCGCGCCCGCAACCTGGAGGAATACCGCATCTGGCGCGCCGAGTTGCGCGGCACGCTGCGCCGGCTTTTGGGCGTCGATCGCATGGTCCCGGCGCCCCTGAACCCGCGCCTCACAGAGACGGTGCAGCGCGATGGCTATCGCCGCGAGCGGGTCGAGATCGATACCGAGCCCGGCGTGACCATGCCCCTTTACGTCCTCATCCCCGATGGGCTGCAGGGCGCCGCACCGGCCGTGCTCGCCCCCCACGGCCACGGCTCCGGCGGCAAGCTCTGCCCGGCAGGTTGCGTGGAGGTGCCGGGTGTGGCTGAGAGGATCGCCCTGCACAACTATGATTACGGCGTGCAAGCCGTGCGCCGCGGCTATGTCGTCTTTTGCCCTGATGCGCGCGGCTTTGGCGAGCGGCGAGAGTCGCTTTACCAGGGGCCCGGGCAGTTATTTGAGTCCTCCTGCCACCAGCTTGCCCACATGGCCCTGCCCTTAGGGCTCACCGTGGCCGGCATGTGGGCCTGGGACCTGATGCGCCTGATCGATTACGTCGAGACGCGCCCCGAAACGCAGGGTCAGCCCATCGGCTGCATCGGCCTTTCCGGCGGGGGCCTGCAGGGCATCTACCTGACGGCCCTCGATGACCGCGTGGACCTGTTCGTAGATAGCGGCTACTTTTACGGGGTGAGCGATGCCCTGATCCACCTCTCTGGCAACTGCGATTGCAACTATGTGCCGCATCTGTGGGAAAACGCCGACATGGGCGATCTGGGCGCCCTCATTGCCCCCCGCCCCTTCCTCATCGAAGCGGGCACCAAGGATGGCCTCAACGGCCCGCGCGGCATCGTCAACGTCCAGGAGCAATACGAGATCACCCGCCGGGCCTACGCCCTCCTCGGTGCCGAGGACCGGCTGGCCATCGACATCTTTGAGGGTGAGCACGTCTGGCACGGCGTCCAGGCCCTGCCCTGGCTGGATCGCTGGCTACGACGCTGAGAGGGACCTGATGACCGAGAATAACCTGCTGCAAGACGGCATCCACGCGCTGCTGCCCCGCGAAAAGATGGCGCCTTCTGCCCGCAAGCTGCGCGATACCTACGCCCGTGTGCCCGGCGCTCCCCTTTTCCGCCGCGAGTTTGGTTTTTACTCGCTGGAGGCCTGGGCGCAGCAGGGCATGCCGGAATGTAACTCCTGGGAGGATTTCGCGGCGCTCTTTGACTATGATCCGCCCGGGCACCTGGCTTTGGGCCAGTTGGGCTGGACCGAGCCGGCCCTCGAGCCCGCCTTTGAGGTTAAGGTGATCGAGGACCGCGGCGACTATGAGGTCGAGCAGGATTTCGCCGGCCGGCGTGTGCTCTTCTTCAAGGGCCGCCGCAACGGCTTTATGCCCGAATATCTCGAGTGCGCTGTCAAGGACCGCAGGACCTGGGAGGAAAACGTCAAGTGGCGCCTGGACCCGGCCACCCCAGCGCGCTATCAGGACCTGCCTGAGCGCATGGCCCGCGCCCGCGCTGCCGCAGGGCAGGGCATGATCATCCAGCAGACCATCAGCGGCGGCGGCATGTATCTGCGGAGCATGATCGGCACCGAAAAGATGATGTATGCCTTTTACGACATGCCCGATGTAATCCACGATATGATGCAGACCTGGCTCGCCCTGGCCGATGCGGTCATCGCCCGCCACCAGGAGCACGTGACCATCGACGAGTTGTTTATATCGGAGGATATCTGCTACAAGAGCGGCCCCTTGATCGCGCCTGATATGATCCGAAAGTTCTTCTTTCCCTACTATCAGCAGCTCATCACCAATATCAAGCGGCGCCAGCTCGACCCGGCCCGCCATCTTTATATCCAGATCGATACCGATGGCTTTGCCAACCCCGTCATTCCCCTCTATCGGGAAATCGGCATGGATATCATGAGCCCCTTTGAGGTGGCCTCGGGCTGTGACGTCGTCGAGATCGGCCGCCAGTACCCCGACCTGGCCATCTTTGGTGGCATCGATAAGCGGGTGCTGGCTGAAGGCCGCAAAGCCATCGACCAGATGGTGGAGCGCATCCTGCCCGTCATGCGCGCACGCGGCGGCTATATCCCTACCTGCGATCACGGTGTGCCGGCCGAAGTGCCCTACCAGGATTACCTTTACTACCGCCGGCGCTGCATCGAGTTGGGGGGGTAGCGGCCCCCTCTCGGCAAGAGATCCCACCCCTTGAGCCTCCGGCAAAGTGCTGCGCCGGAGGCTCGCTCTTGTGGCAGTTGGGTGGGAGGCCAAGCCCCGTCCGAGCCGCCATTGCGATATGGACACAACTCGCCCCCCAAGGCCAGAATCGCCATGCCGTACAGGCGGCTGCTCAGAAGCTTGGCCGTAGAGTGAGCAGGATTCCCTGCTGTGCGCTGCTCCCTACGGCTGGCACCCACAAGAACCGCTGCATACTGCGCCGCCTCACGAAGGGCCTCGTAGCAGCGGGCTTCAGCCGCTCAAGCTGGTTGATCAGGCCAGGTGCAGTTCACCCCATCGGTGAACTGCACCCGATCAGGCCCGTCACTTGAGGCAGCGCCGCTTAACGCTTTGTGTGCTCGAGTGGCTTGGTGTAAAATCAAGGGCACGCAACCCTGGCGGCGCGCCTGCGTATAACGATCAGGTATGCACAAAAGGCCGCCGGGTAGGCGGCCTTACCTGGGGGGCCAACATGATCGAACAACCGCCAAGCTCTTTTCTGTTGCGCGCCATCTACTTTGTGCTGATTGGGTGGTGGCTCACTTTCCTGTGGATCAACACAGCCTGGATTCTCAACGCGACGATTATCCTGCTGCCGGTAGGGCTCTGGATGCTCAACCGCGTGCCCCAGGTGCTGACGCTCAAGCCCATGGCTGTCGAGGTCGAGTGGCGCTATCGCGGGGGCGCCATCGTCGCCGTCGAGCGGAGCGTGCGCCAGCCGGGCTGCTTGCTGCGCCTGGTCTATTTCATCTTTATCGGCTCGTGGGCCAGCTTGCTGTGGGCCAATATCGCCTGGTTCCTGTGCGTGACCATCATCGGGCTGCCCATCGGCATCGCCATGTTCAACTCATTGCCGACAGTCACGACGCTGATGCGCACCGCTTGATCTGGGTTAGCGATGACGGATGACCGATTGACAGGAGATCGGCCCAATAAGGAGGGTAAGGGATGGTAGGGGACTTGCGCGACACCGTACAGGGCGCACAGAGCGGGTTCGAAAAACTCGTCGGCAGCATTCCGGGCTACAAGGGCTATAAAGAGCGAGAGCTGCGCCGCGAGGCCGACAAGATACTGCGCACCCACCTGGCCAACCGCTTTGACGAGCAAAAGCGGCGCTTGCAGGGGCTCATGGGGCAGATCACCAGCGCCGGCCGCTGGGGCGAGCTCTCGCCCCTCGAGCAGGCCACCCTGCGCCTGGAGCGGCTGATCGATCGCCTGCGCACCGCCAGCTACGGCTATGCCGGCTGGTTCGACGCCGTCAAGATCGAGCAGCAGCAGCTCGATACCCTCTACGAGTTCGATGCCAACCTGGCGAGCGGTGTTGATCGGGTTGCGGAAGCTATGAGCGCGCTGGAAGCCCTGGCCGCCAGGGGTGAGAGCACCACGGCCGAGGTTAACGCCCTGCTCACCCTGCTGCAGGAGCTGAACGATACCTTTGGCCGGCGCACGGATGCCGTCATGGGCATCGCCTAAAGGAGTAATACAATGGCTATCTTTTCCGTAATCGAATACATGGACCCGAGCGGCCGTGAAATCGTGCACCGCATTCCGGAGAGCGGCTCCGGCGAGTTCCGCATCGGCTCGCAGTTGATCGTGCGCGAGAGCCAGGCGGCCGTTTTCTTCCGCGACGGCAAGGCGCTGGATACCTTTGGCGCCGGCCGGCACACGTTGACCACCGCCAATATTCCCCTGCTGACCACGCTGCTGAGTCTGCCCTTTGGCGGGCAATCGCCCTTCCGCGCCGAGGTCATGTTCGTCAACCTGCGCGAGTTCCTGGATCAAAAGTGGGGCACGCCCGAGCCCATCGCCCTGCGAGACCCGGACCTGGGCCTGGTGCGCCTGCGCGCCTTTGGCACCTACGCCATGGAAATCGCCGACCCGCAGCTCTTTGTGAACAAGATCGTCGGCACGCGCGGGTTCTACGAAACATCGCAGATCGAGGGGTTCCTGCGCGGCATCATCGTCGCCAAGATGACCGACATGCTGGGCGAGATGAAAAAGGGCCTCTTTGACCTGCCGGCCCTGTTCGACGAAATCGCCGCCGGCATGCGCGCCAAGACGAGCGATGATTTCGCTGCCCTTGGCATCACCCTCAAGGCCCTCTACATCAATTCGATCAGCCCCACCGAAGACACGGCCAAGGCCATTGACGAGCGCGCCGCCATGGGCGCCATCGGCAACATGCAGGCCTACCTGCAGTTCAAGGCCGCGCGCGCTCTCGGCGACGCGGCGACAAGCGGCGGCGGGGGTGTGGGCAACCTGACGGGCGCGGGCGTAGGCCTCGGCGCGGGCGTAGGCCTCGGCGCCGTGATGGCCAACGCCATCGGCCAGGCTATGCAGGGCGGCCAACAGCAGCAGAAACCGGCAGAGCAGGGCGGCAACCACTGCCCCAAGTGCGGCACCGCCAACCCGGCCGGCGCCCGCTTCTGCAGCAACTGCGGCGCGCCCCTCAGCGGCAAGAAGACTTGCCCCAAGTGCAACACCGAGAACCCCGCCGACGCCCGCTTCTGCAACAACTGCGGGGAAAAGCTCTAGCGGATCGCGAAAGGAAAAGGGCCTGACAGGTTTCGGAAAACCTGTCAGGCCCTCTTTTTAGCTAATTCCGCGAGCGCAGCACACTCCACGCCTGGCCCCAGTTCCCCCTGGCATCCTGAAGGATCTTTTCCGCCTCTGCTCGCGAAAGGCCCAGCCGCTCCGCAGCCTCCCAGTAGGTCTCAACAGGGGGCGCCGGGCGGCGAGATGAGGCGGTGGGCGCAGATTGGACGGGTGCCGGCGCCGAGGCGGCAGGCGCCGCTTCGAGCACGGGAGCGGGCGCGGAGGCGTCGGGCGCAGCCTCGGGTTCGACGTCCTCCACCGGCGACGGCCACTCGGCCTCTGCGGCCGTCGCGTCGGGTTCATAGGCCGCAGCCTCCTCAGCCAGCGCACGGCGCGTGCCCGCGGCAACACGCGCATGGTAGGTCGCGGCTTCATAAGCCGCCATATGGCGCAGCACCGTAAAAGCAATGCGCCGGGCATCGAACTCAGAGAGCAGCACCGAGAGCGTCGCCTCAGGCTTGCCCAGCGGCTGGATGGCGCCTTTGTCGATCAGTTTGCCCGGACCACGCGACACCGTGATCTTGATCGGATTGCGCGCTTCCACCCGCTCCAGCACCAGCACGCGCGAGGTGACCGTCTCGCCCTGGACAGAACCCTTGAACTCGATGTACTTTTCCCATGGGCGGCCCTGCAAAAGGTCGTAGCAGATCAGGGCCAATGCGTCAGGCTCGGCGAAATGCTCCACTGAAAGCTTGGCCCCCTCCCCTTCGACGAAATCGACCAGCTCGATCCGAAGCTTGCCGATTTCCAGAGCATCCTGAATATCGAGGATGCGGTTCCTGGTCACGTGCCGGACGATCCGATAATTGCGCGGCTTGTATGTGTTCTCGCCCATTGTATACCCCACCTTCCAGCTCGCGCACTTTCAAGGTGACGCTGGCAGCTTTCCGACGTACCGCTCCTCACACAGCCAGCACTGCCAGCATCACCTTGAAAAGCTACTAGGCAACACAAACCGTCATGCCCATTCTAGGTGGGGTTTTTCTTTCTGTCAAATCAGCTAGAACACCTGTTCAGTAAGGCAGGAGGAACGGAGGGTACACCCGTTTCCATCCGCCGCGGTGAACGCCAGTTCACGAACACCTGGATAAATCTGGCCTGGGGCGGATACTGTTTTCAGGGTCAGATCGTATGGTCGTAGATCACCAGGCCCGACAGCAGCTTGGGCCAGAAATAAGTGCTCTTTTGCGGCATCAGGCGGTGCGCCAGGGCCACAGTGCGCACCTGCTCCAAGGGCGTAGGCCGCAGAATAAAGGCCACATCCACCTGGCCTGCCGCTACCCAGGCCAATGCCTCCTGTGCATCGTGGGTGTAGCGCAGATGCGCCTCCAGGCTCTCGGCCGCCCCATGCTGCTGCAGCAAGGGCTCCACCAGGCGATGACGCAGGACGGAGACGTCCAGCGCCTCTTCCGGGGCCTGCGGGCACGCCGGCCTGGGGGCCACGCAGAGGTAATAGCGCGGGCCCGCCGTGAGTACGCCCACGGCCACCATCTCCCGGCGCTCTGAGAGCGTCAGTGCATCCCGCAGGCTGGTCAGAGAGGGAAATTCCTCCACAATCAGGGTGCTGCGCATACGTTCCACAAAGGCCATAGGCGCAAAGCCATCGAGGCCAGACAACGCCTGGTGGGTGGGCAGGATCACCAGCCCAGGGTCCTCCAGGGCGCCGAAATAGAACAGGCAGTAATCCCAGGGGGCCGGGCTGGGCGCCGCTGGGTTGGCTGCCCGCTGCCGCCGGCGATACTCCAGGTTCGCCGTGTAGCGATGATGGCCATCTGCCACCACCACCGCCCGCTCGCGCAAAAGAGCGCTGACCTGGGCTACAGCCGCCGGGTCGTCTACCCGCCAGAGTCCATGCCACACACCCTGATCGTCGGTCGCCTCGCCCGTAGCTGGCTTGCCGGCAGTTTGGGCTTCGAACACGGCCATGACCTCACCCTGAGGATCGGAATAGAGACCGAAAATACTGCTCAGGTTGGCCCGGCACGACTCGATCAGCCGGATACGGTCCGAAATGGGTCCGGGCAGGGTCTGCTCATGCCGATAGATTCCCTCGCCCCATTCGGTCAAACGCGCCAGGCCAAAAAAGCCCTGCCGGGTCTTGATCTCTCCGCCGGGCAAGGTAAAACGCTGGCGATAGAGGTAAAAGGCCGGCCGCGGGTCTGCCGCCAGGGCGCCCGTCTCTTTCCATGCCTGCAGACGCTCGGCCGCCCGCCGATAGCCCTGCTCACGCTGCTCCGCCGGCAGGTCCGCAGCCGGCAGGATCAAGCGCACCGCGTTGTAGGGGCTCCGCTCCCACAAGCGGCGCTGCTCAGCAGCGCCAATAACATCATAAGGGGGAGCAACAACCGAAGCGAGAGAGCCGACAACACGAGGGGCATAACGCAGGGCCCGAAAGCCCCTGATCTCCACCATGATGACCATACCTCCAAGTCCACAGAAAAGGTGATACTGCCAGATTGCCGCCAAGGCCTCCTCAGGCGAGCCTGACCCCTGGCTCAGGCTAACCTGGGAGGCCTGGGACCTGTGCCCAGGCTACTATGCGACATTCCGCTGCCGGCGCCTGCCTGCCAAAGTGCCAGACGGCCGCCGGCCTGCCCGATGTGGTCCACGGAGAGGTCGTCCTTCCTTCTAGAGTGGCGCGGGGGAATCAAAATCAAAAAGGAAAGCCCGCCTTGCGCCGGAGCGCTCTCGGCCCCAAGCACAGCTTGCCTCCCTCATTGAGGGGCCAAGTCTATCATGCCCCCTGCAGGATGTCAAATTCGCTTACCGGCGCACGGGGTGGGGTACACTTGAGTTTTCCGCTGTTCTGAAGTATCATCTAGCCTCTGGAAAGCAACAGTTGCCATGTCCCTGGAATCGATCAAGCATTGAGGGGGTTGGAGCCAATGGAAATCGTGCTGTTGAAGGATGTCAAAGGGCTGGGCAAGACGGGCAGCGTGCGCAATGTGGCCGATGGCTATGCCCGCAACTATCTCATCCCGCGTGGGTTGGCCAAGCCCGCTACGCCGGGTGCAGTGAGCGAAGCCAAGAACCAGGCCGCCCAGCAAGCCAAGCGAGCGGCGCGAGAGCATGCCCAGGCTGAGGCATTCGCCCAGGAGATCAATGGCATACACTTGACCCTGAAAGCCCGCGCGGGCGAGACAGGCCACCTCTACGGTTCGATCACGGCGGCCGATATCGCCGAACAACTAGAGAAGCAGACCGGAAAGGAGATCGACAAGCGCAAGATCGAGCTTGAGGAGCCAATCCGCGAAATGGGAGAGTTTGCTGTCCCAATCCGCTTTGGTGGAGATATCACAGCCGAGGTCAAGGTCACGGTCGAACCGGAATAGGGCCAGGCTCGCAACGGGAAGCGCACGCCGGGTTGGCGTCGCAGGCAGTCAGGGGGCAGGCCTGAGACCTGCCCCTGCTCAATTGGCGCCGATTCTGGGGTATCCTCTGCACTGCAGCGCAAGTCACACCTGAAAAAGCGCCGCGCCCTCCACATCGGCAAGCCCGCGGCGGTCGCCACAGAAGACGGACCTGAGATTCTGGGCAGGGAAACCCTTTCCCTGTTAGCAGAAATAGTGTATAATAGAGCTAGGTACCATTGAGCGCTGCCAGAAAGGGGTTGGCGATGGACGATGAAGAGCGTGGCATGAGGCAGGCGTTCATTCATCACCTGGTAGCCAATATCCAGTGCGCCAATTGCGGCGAACGATACGCGCGCAACGATATCTATGTGCTCGGCCATCACGAGGATGTTTGGGTGTCTGCTGTGGTCTGTAGCCGCTGCGGCACTCAGGGGCTGGTATTCGCCACCCTGCGGGGCGGGGGCGAGTTCGAGCTCTCATCCAAGGCAGATGCTGAAGAGGCCGAAGCGTTAGCGGCCTTTCCTGCGCTGTCAGTTGATGATGTGCTCGATATGCACGCCTACCTGCGAGACTTTCACGGTGACGTATACGCTCTGCTGCGAGAGTGGTCGCGGCAGAAGCATTGATGAACAAAGGCCTGCGCCCGCGGCGCCTGCCCGGTGAGGCTGTGGCCCAGCACAACTTGCGCCGTGCGGCAAGCCGCCAGGCTGCCATCGCGACGGCCCCACAGGCAAAAGGGACGTCCCCAACAGGGTGAACGTCCCTTTCCTTTTGTGACTGGGCCTGCAGTCGCTGGCTTCGCCCAAGGGCCGCTGCAGCATTACGCCACGTTGTAGCAAGAGGCCATAAAGAGCTCTTCCACCGGGGGCGCGATACAGAGGTCAGCGTCGCGCCCGCCATCCAGCGCCCGGCGCACCATAGCACACAGGCTCTGAATGCTGAAGGGCTTGGCCAGTACGGGTTGCCCCGTGCTCAGCAGAAATGAGCGCACCGACAGACTGATGATATCGCCCGTACAGAACAAGAATCGATTCGCCAGGCGCGGGTACATTTGCTGAACGTGGGTGTAAAAAGTTGGCCCGTCCATAACCGGCATGCGCACATTGCAGATCACCAGGTCATAGGAGCGGACTTGTACTGCATCCAGAGCTGCCGCGCCATGCACAGCTACATCGACCTGATATCCTTCGCGTACCAGCACGCGCCGCATCAGGTCGCGGATTTCTGCTTCGTCGTCTACGATGAGGATAGCTGCCATGGAATTTTCACCCGCTTCAAGTTGCGTCAAGACCACGAGCCCATTTGTTTCGTGCTGTGACAGTCACTCTCGCCCATCAGCACGCTGTGGCGGTTGTTTCACCTTCCGCAAACCAGGCTACCAACTGCTCAGCGAACTGCTCCAGCGTCTGCGCCTGGATGCGCGTCAGCACACTCAGTTCATCAGAGGCCAGATTGAACGGAGCCAGCGCCTCATACGGGTTGTGCAGCAAGACGCGACGGAACCCGTCATCGATGAGGGCCGTGCCAAGCACCTGCGAGAACGATGCGTGTGTCATAAGAGTGCAATTTCCTCTACAAGATTGATCAGTGGCCGGATCACCCGGCCGATTCCTGTACATCCGCCGGCTGGCTCACCGGCTTGACTAACGACTGCTGTAACAGCCAGAACAGCCCTACAGCCACCAAGACATCGCCCGGGCTAAAGGCTGAGGGGATAGGAAAAGGCGCCGTGACGACAAACACATCGGAGAGCGGCCAGAGCCAGGTTTGCGCACGAGGGAGCATGATATCCTTGGCGCCCCAGACCTTGGCCACAGATCCGGTCGTGGTGACTCGCGGCATATGCCCCAGGCGGGCCACGGCTTCGGGCGTGATCGGCATCCACCCGCCGTTCAGCGTCATCACCAACAAGTTGCACAGCACCCCAAGGGCGACCAGGGGGAGGCCCGGCAGACGGCGATTCGCCCACAGGACCCAAAGCAAGAGGATATAGGAGCCGACCATCACCAGGTTAGCGACCGACACACCCAGGATGATCGCCCCATGCCCCAGGTTGTAATACACCAGGGGATACTGAAGCACGACGGCGGCGAGCGCCAGCCAGGCATACCTCAGGGGGAGGTCCGCCAAGCGACCCAGGCGCCCGCCGCGCATCAGTGCGATCAATGTGGATACGATGACAGCTGCAATGAGTATCACAGGTAGGATTCCTTGCCGGTGACTATCTCAGGAACAGCCCAGGATAAAACCGGCCATACTACAGTCGGACGAGCAGAGGCTCATCCTCCGCCGCCGCCGCCCCAGGCGTCGGGCGCACCCGCGGCCAACGCCATCGCCACAACAACGACCAGCAGATAGATCATGCGGATCGTCTTGGGCCTGGACAGCGAATACAGCTTGGCTTTCAACTGGTTCGACATCCGGTGCTCCTCCCACAACAAATTTCGATCAGCGAGAACACTCTCGCTACCCCGATTCTCGTAGCCATTATAGTGGGGGGTGCTTTCGGAATCGCTTACAAAATGCATTCAAAAGCTGCGGAAACCGGCAAATCTGGGAAAATTAACCGAAATTTAAGGTTTGGAGAATCAGGAAAGGCTCACGAGGCAGCCTCGTCGCGCTGGTCAGCAATAAGGTGGTAGAGGCCAACCGTCTCTGGCAGGGGGGACACGCCTAACTCATCACGCAGTTGGGCGGCCACGTTCTGATAATGGCGCAGCGCAGCATTGCGCTCACCCAAAGCGGCCAGGCAGCACATAATGCCGCGGTGGGCCTCTTCCTTCAATGGATCGCGGGCCACAGCGCGGCGATACGCTTCCAGCGCGCCGTGGTAGTCGTGCCGGCGCAGGCGCAGGTCACCCAGAAGTTGGAGGGCGCGAAGGTAGGAGCGCCCGAGCTCCTCACGTCGCCAGACGCACCACTCTTCATCGGGAAAAGTCATGCTCTCCAAAAAGTCTCCCCGGTAGAGCTCGACAGCGCGCTGCAGATCTTCCTCGGCCTGCCGGGGCTGCTCATGCACCTGGCGCTCAGCCCGGCTTATCAGCGCCTCAAATTCTTCTACATCGAAGGTATAATCGAGCTGGCGGTTAAATAGATACTGCTCGTTATCATAGAGGATACAATCATTGATCCCCAGAGCGCGCCGCAAGCGATAGACGGTCACATGAAAGGCGCTGCGCAGGCGGCCAGGGGAAAGGTCGGGCCAGAGCACGCTGCCGATCTGCTCTTTGCGCCGCGCAGGAAAGGAAACGAGGTAGAAGAAGAGCTCCTTGGCCTTGGCCGTCCCCCAATCAGAGGCAGAGATCACTGCGCCGTTGACGATCACCGTCGGCTCGCCCAGGGCCTGGATGGCGATGTGGGCGCGGGCCTGATCGTGTGCTTGGGCTGCCGGCTGCGCAGGGGCCTGGGCTACGAGCCGGCGAGCGCTATCGAGCAGGTGGCCCAGAGTCTCGGCGCCGATACCCGCCGCAACTGCCCGCTCCAGCACCGGCACAGCCTCGGCCGCCTCTCGGATGAGTCCCTGATCATAGCCCAGCTCTATGATAATATCTGCCATCTGGCGCACATAGGCCAGTGCGCGCGCCTCGGCATCCAGAGCCACGGCCACCCGGGCCAGGTGGAGGTAGGTTGTTGCCAGCTCCCGTTTGGCGCCGTTGTGGACAAAGGTCTTTTCGGCGCGCTCCAGATATTCCCCGGCCAGGGTAGGGCTTCCCTGCTGCAAGAAGAGCCGGGCCAGGGTCACCTCGTAACGCGCCGCATCCTGGATGAGGCCGCGCTCTTGCGCGCGCTCATAAGCCTGCCGGGCAAGCGCCAGCGCCGCTTGGGGCTCACCGCGACCCTGGTGCACCAGCGCCTGTGCATTGAGCAGGTAGCCCAGAAGTGAGGGGTCATGCACCGCTTCAGCCAACTGCCAGGATTCCTTATAGGCCTCCATGGCCTGGTCCCAATGCCTCAGATCGCGATGCACATCGCCCTGCCCGGCCCAAACAAAGGCCTGAAGGCGCCGCGAGCCGGCGCGCTGGGCATAGTTGAGCGCCTGCTCAAAGGTGGCCAGCGCCAGCTCCAGCTCGCCACGTAAGTGCTGGCCCACAGCCAGGCTGTTCAGGGCGTTGGCGATGTTACCCGGGTGGCCAATCTCCTGCCACAGGTGCAGGGCCTCCTCAAAGTGCAGCTCCGACCCCGCCAGATTCCCTGCCAGGCGCAGCGCCACCCCCAAATCGCCATGGGTCAGGGCCAGGCCATAGCGAGAATCGGGCTCACCATACAGATCCAGGGCCTGCCGGAGCTCCTCGGTGCCCGCCTGCAAATCACCCAATTGGCATAGGCTGATGCCCAGGTTGCGATGGGCGCTGGCCGCGATGCGCGGGGTCCGCTTGCCCCATTGAGGCAGCTGCGCCAAGATCTCGAGCGCCTCACGGCAGGCCACTGCCGCATCTCGCACGCGCCCCATCAGGCGCAACGTGACGGCACGATCGACCAGGGTTTGCGCCACAGCCTCGCGGTCGCCCGCCGCCGCAAAGCCCTGTCGAGCCCGGTCGTTCCAGGCCAGAGACTGGCTCCATTCAGCCATTTCCTGGTGGGCCTGGCCCCGATACCACGAGAGCCGCGGGGCCCGCGCCAGGGCCTCCGCAGGCAACTGGTCAATCCACTGGGCCAGGGTCTGGAAATGTCCTGCGTCGTACTCCGCCTCGGCTGCGCCCATCACCACGCGCAAAGCCGCATCCACGTTGCCGGCCGCCAGGTAGTGCTGGAGAGCCGCCCCCCAGTCACCATCCCGTTCCAGGGTCGCCGCCGCCCGGCGATGCAAGAGCTGTTCACGCTCAGGGTCATCCGCATGCAGCTTGGTGCGGAGAAAGCTCTGGAAGAGGGCATGGTAGCGATACCAGCGCTGCTCGCCCTTTTCCAGACGCTCGATAAAGATGCTGTCTTTCTCCAGCAGGCTCAGCATGGCTGCCGAGTCGGTGATCTCCAGCAGTTCATCGCAGCGAGCCGCGCTCATCTCTTCGAGAATGGCCGACCCCAGCAAAAAGCGTTGCACCGGAGGCGGCTGCAGGGCAAAGACCTCGTTGGCCAGGTAATCATAGACGTTGCTGTTCGCACCCCATGCCCGTGACACGCTGGCGAACAGCCCCTTCCACATCGTCTGCGTGGTCAGCAGGATGCCTGTAATCCAGCCCTCCGACTGGCGCGCCAGGTCCTGAGCGACGTCATCGGGCAGGTCCTGGTGATAATTCTGGCGCACCAGGTCCTGGATCTCCTGCGGCGCAAAGCGCAATTCGCGGGCGCCCAGGCCCGCAACCTCCTGCCGCGCCGTCAACATGGCCAGGCCACGCGGTGTCAACGTGGGAATGGTGCGGCTGGCAATGATCAGATGGCAGTTCTCAGGCAAGCGCTGCAGCAGCCCATCCAGGAAGCGGTTCACCGCTTCCCCCGGGTTGGCCAGATGGTAGTCATCAAGCACAATGACGAAATAGTCCGGGATCTGCTCATAGATCTCGTTCACCAGCACCCCAAGGAGGGCCTCCGTATCCTGCAGGTTGTCCATACCATCGAGGAGGTCCTGGGTGCGGCGACCGAAATCGGGGAAACGGTGGCGGATGGAAGCCAGCAAATAGTCCACAAACACACGCAGGTCACGGTCGGAGGGGTCCAGCGAATACCAGCACAGCGGGAGGTCCGTATCGTGGGCATACTCGGCGAGAAGCGAAGTCTTGCCATAGCCGGCAGGCGCGCAGACCAACACGAGCTTGCGGTCCACGTGCTCATGCAGGAACTCGATGAGGCGAGGACGCCGAAGAAGGTCAGAGCGGCGGCCAGGAATGAGATATTTCGTGACGATCAGGGGTTTCCCCATGGGCGAGTTGGCCCCCCGGATTAGGCTGAGATCGGTAGGCTACGATGAGTACGTTCCGGCGCTACCCATTGGGGCAGCGGACCGCCAATGAGCCCCCGCACCGCTCCGGCAACGGGGGCTCACTCGGCCTCAAAAGAGTCAAGGGCAGCCTGAGCTTGATCAGGCGAGCTTGAGCAATTCCTTTGTCTTGCGCACGGCAGAGTTGGCATCGGGCGCATAACCGTCGGCGCCGATCTCATCGGCATAGCGCTGGGTCACGGGCGCGCCGCCAATGATAACCTTAACGCTGTCGCGCAGGCCAGCGGCCTTGAGCGCCTCGATGGTGGTCTTCATCGAGGGCATAGTCGTGGTCAGGAGGGCTGACAGAGCCACAACATCAGCCTTGTTTGTCTTGATGGCATCCACAAACTTCTCGGGGGCCACATCCACGCCCATGTCAATGATCTCGAAACCGGCGCCCTGCAGCATCATCGAAACCAGGTTCTTGCCAATGTCGTGCAGATCACCCTTGACGGTGCCGATGACCACCTTGCCCGCCGACTTGATGTCACTGTCGGTGAGCAGGGGCTTCAAGATCGCCAGGGCGCCCTGCATGGCGCGGGCAGCGATCAGCAGCTCGGGCACATAGTACTCGTTGCGCTCGAAGCGATCGCCCACTTCAGACATGGCCGGAATGAGATACTTGGTGATGAGTTCGCCGGGGGCAGCGCCCTCAGCCAAGGCCTGCTGGGTGAGTTCTTTCACCTTGGGGGCATTCCCAGTCACCGTGTACTCGTAGATCTGCTTCAGGTCCACCTCAAGCCTCCTAAATACTGTGACGTGCATCACAATCCGCGGGGGCGCTGGCGCACTCCCAAGGCGGATTATACTGCATGTACAGGTACAGGGCAAATGTCAAGATTCTTTTTTGATTATTGACCGGTCCATCGTGCGCCCATGCCCGGTTGGGCACAACGCAAGATGAAAACGCCTTTCGACTTCCGGGTACCATGCTCCGCGCGCAGCCGGAACAGACCTTTTGCAGGGCATGGCAGCCAGCAATTGCGCGGAAGGGCCCTGGCGCTATTTTCGGACCAGAAAGCGTGGCAGTGTACCCAGGATATCCTCCGTCTGCCGCACGATGCGGTCCACCAACTCCTGGCAGGGCACAACGTCATCGATCATGCCGCAGATCTGCCCCGCCATGAACGAGCCGCGCACCACATCCCCTTCCGTTGCGGCCAGGCGCAAGCGCCCGGTGCCGAACTCGATCACTTCTTTCTCACTCGCCCCGCGCTTCTCCAGCTCCTCGAACTCACGGGTCATAGGGTTCTTCAGAGCACGCACCGGGTGCCCCAGGGAATGGCCCGTCGTCATGGTAGACCGGTCGCCGGCCTGCACCAGCTTTTGCTTATAGTTGTCGTGCACCTCGCACTCGGTCGTGCAGACAAAGCGCGTGCCCATCTGAATGCCCACAGCCCCCAACGACAGGGCCGCTGCCAGGCCGCGACCATCGGCAAAGCCCCCCGCCGCCACTACGGGCACCTTTACGGCATCGACCACCTGCGGGATGAGCGGCATGGTGCAGATATCGCCGATATGCCCGCCCGATTCCATCCCTTCGGCCACGATGATGTCGGCGCCCATGCGCTCCAGGCGCTTGGCCAGGGCTACCGAAGCGACCACCGGCATCACTACGATGCCAGCTTCCTTCAAGCGCGGGATGATGGGCCCCGGATTGCCGGCGCCCGTCGCCACCGCCTTGACCCCTTCTTCGATACAGATCGAAACCACATCATCGACATAGGGCGAGAAGAGCGGGATATTGACGCCAAAAGGCTTGCTTGTGCGGGCCTTAGTCTCGCGCACCTGCGCACGCACCCAATCGGGCGGTGCATTGCCCCCGCCCAAGATGCCAAATGCTCCTGCCTCCGAGACGGCTGCCGTCAGCTTGGCTGTGCCGACCCAGGCCATACCGCCCTGGAGAATGGGGTGTTCGATACCCAGAAGATCGTTCAGCGGAGTCTTGATCACTGCAGCCTCCAACATCTATCGTGATAACGGGCGCCACGGAATCTCAGCTTCTCAGTAAAGCTACATTTTACTACAACGCCAAAGCAAGCAATAAGTTGCTCCTGTCTTCCCGAACTGCAAGCTCTTTGACTTGAGCCCAGATCGTGCGTACAATCTGCGCAAGCGTTTACGTACCGGGTACAAGCCTCCATGTCACTGAGCCAGAACCGGCGCCCAGCGCTGCGTGAAGGCAGGCAGGGGCGCCGGGCCTTTGCCCACGATGCCATCATAGCAAACCGGATTTGAGGAGGCCACACATGTACACGCAGTCTCTGAACGGCCAATGGCAGTTCCGCCAGGCCGGTACGCAAGAGTGGCTGTGCGCCACGGTGCCCGGAGGCGTGCACACAGACCTGCTTGCCCTCGAGCGCATCCCCGACCCCTTCCAGGGGATGGCCGAAAACGACGTACAGTGGGTCGCCGAGAGCGACTGGGAGTATAGCCTATCCTTCATCGCAGACACCCCCCTCTTGGCAGAGGAGCGCGTGTTTCTGGTCTGCGACGGGCTCGACACGGTAGCCGAGGTGCAGCTGAATGGGCAGGTGCTGGGGCAGACGGACAATATGTTCCGCCGCTACCGCTGGGAGGTCAAAGCGCTGCTCCGCCCCGGGGAGAACGAGATGGGCATCATCTTCCGCTCTCCCGTCCGCACCGCTGCAGAGATGGCTGCCAGGCGCCCCCTGCCCAACTGGAGCATGGGGATCCCTAACGGTCCACAGTTGCGCAAGGCGCCCAGTCATTACGGCTGGGACTGGGGACCGCATGTGCCGGCCATTGGCATCTGGCGCGGCATCCGCCTGGAGGGGGCCAGCATCGCACGCATGGACAATGTTCACATCCGCCAGGTTCACGAGGCGGGGTCCGTCACCCTCAACGTGGCCGCGACGTGCGAGGTCTGGGACGACCAACCGCTCACGTTAGCCGTCAAAGTGACGGCGCCCGACGGCCAGGTCCTCACAGCCGATGCACCGCTGCCTGACGGGCAGGGCGCCGCTGCCGTACCCATCAACCAGCCGCAGCTCTGGTGGCCCAACGGCCTGGGCGCGCAGCCCCTCTACAAGATGGAAGTGCTGCTCAACGCGGGCAAACGCCGGCTGGACCGCCTGACCTACCAGGTGGGCTTGCGCACGCTCGAGCTGCGCCGCGAGCACGATGCCTGGGGCCGCTCCTTCACCTTTGTAGTCAACGGCGTGCCCATCTTCGCCAAAGGCAGCAACTGGATCCCGGCCGACAGCTTCCCCACCCGCATGACCCGCGAGCGATACGAGGCGCTGCTCGGGGCAGCCGCGGCAGCCAACCACAACATGGTGCGCGTTTGGGGCGGGGGCTATTATGAGGATGAAGCCTTCTATGATCTTTGCGATCGCTTCGGACTCTTAGTCTGGCAGGACTTTATGTTCGCCTGCAACACCTACCCGCTTGGTGATGAAAGATACCTGGAGACTGTGCATGGCGAGGTGATCGATAACGTCCGCCGGCTGCGCCATCGCGCTTGCCTCGCCCTCTGGTCGGGCAACAATGAGATCGAGGTGATGCGCCCCTTCCTAAGCGTGCAGGAACCGGCCAAATCCATCTTTGAAACAGTAGATCGCTTTTTCTACGGGACCCTGGCCGCATGGGTGGCCGCCGAGGACCCCGACCGGCCCTACTGGCCCAGCTCGCCCTCCTCGGGCGACCCCGCCCTGAACGCCAACGACGAGACCACGGGCGACGCGCACCTGTGGGAAGTGTGGCATGGGATGAAGCCCTTCAGCCACTATCGCCGGCAGCACCACCGCTTTGTGAGCGAGTTTGGGTTCGAATCGTTGCCGTCCATGCGCACCATCGCCGCCTATGCCGCGCCGGAAGAGTGGGAACTGCTCAGCCCCACCATGGTCCATCACCAGCGTTCGGCCGGCGGCAATGAGAAGATGATCGCCTACATGGCCGAGCGCTTTGCCCTGCCCAAGAGCTTTCCCGATCTGGTCTACATGACCCAGATCCTGCAGGCTGAAGGTATTCGCATGGGCGTTGAGCACTGGCGGCGCGAGCGCGAACGCACGGGCGGCGCCCTCTACTGGCAACTCAACGACTGCTGGCCGGTCGCTTCCTGGTCGAGCATCGACTATTATGGGCGCTGGAAAGCATTGCATTATGCCTCGCGCCGCTTCTATGCGCCGGTGCTGCTCTCCATCGAGGACGACGGCCCGCGCATGGGCATCTTTATCACCAACGACCTGCCCACCCTGTGGCATGGACAAGTGCGCTGGTCGCTGGAGACCTTTGACGGTCAGGTGGTACAATCGGGCCAGGAAGAAGTCTCCGCCGCCGGCCTCAAGACGACCCCCGTCTGTGCATTGAGCTTTGAGGCGCACTATGAGCGCCGGCGCGACCTCGTCTTTGTCTGTGAGCTGTGGCAGGGCGGAGAGCGCCAGGCGCTGCAGGTTGCCACCATGGCGCCGGAAAAGCTGCTGCGGCTGCCCAGGCCGGTTATCACAAGCGACGTCAGGGTAGAAGACGATAAACTCGTCGTCACTCTCCAGGCCGATGCCCTGGCCCGCTTTGTGGAGCTGGCACTGGTCGATCAGGATGTCATCTGGAGCGATAACGACCTGGATCTGCCCGCCGGGCGCCCCGTCACTGTGACCTGCCCCCTGCCAGAGGGATGGACGCTCGAGCAGGCGCGCCAGGCGCTGCGGATCCGCTCCCTGACCGATGTCGAGACCCACTCTGTGCTCTATGGCGACTGGCAGCGCACCGTAACAGTCGTCCGCTCGGCCAAGTCACCCATGGTGATGATGGGGCTGTACCGCGTCCTCAGCAAGCTTGGCATCCGACCCAGGTTCTAGCCCTGCGCTGATAGGTGTGGGGATTGCGAATGGGCTGCGACCCGTGGGGCGCAGCCCATTCGCAATCCCCACACCCATCAGCGCACATCTCCAGCCCTCTCTCTGGGTTATTAGAGCAGTGAAACTCGTAGAAAAGAACATCCCAGGAGGAAGGCATGGACGGATGTGTGGTCGTCACCGGTATCGGCGCTGTAACCCCCCTCGGCTATGGGGTCGAGGCCCTCTGGCAGGGCGTCGTGAACGGGCGCTCGGCCGTCGGCCCCATTACTCGCTTTGACGCGTCGCCTTTGGCCACTCAAATCGCCGCTGAGGTCAAAGGCATCAACATGGAAGAGCACTTTGACCGCAAGACGGCGCGGCGCATGGAGCCCTTTGTGCAGTATGCCGTGATCGCTGCCCGCCAGGCCGTGCAAGATGCGAACCTGCTCAGCAACGGCGTCAAGCGCGAGCGCGTCGGCGTAATCGTGGGCACCGGCATCGGCGGCGTGGGCATCCTCGTGCAGCAATCCAAGGTGCTGGAGACCCAGGGCCCACGCCGGGTGAGCCCATTCCTGATCCCCATGATGCTGCCCGATATGGCCTCCGGCCAGGTCGCTATTGACCTGGGGATCACCGGGCCCAACATGGCCGTCATTTCGGCCTGCGCCTCGGGCACGAACGCCATCGGCGAGGCAGCCGAGGTGATTCGCCGGGGGGCAGCCGATGTGATGATCACCGGCGGCACCGAGTCGGCCATCATCCCCATCGCCATCGCCGGGTTCAACGTCATGGGCGCCCTCTGCACCAACAACCAGGCCGGCCCTGGCGCGAACCGGCCCTTTGATGCCCGGCGCGACGGCTTTGTCATCGGTGAAGGGTCCGCCATCCTGGTGCTCGAATCTCTCAGTCACGCCCGCGCGCGCGGCGCTCGCATCTACGGTGAGGTAGCCGGCTATGGCGCCACGGCCGACGCTTCCGATATGGTGGCCCCCCGCCCAGATGGGGCAGGTGCAGCCGCCGCCATGCGGGCCGCGCTCGATGACGCTCACCTTTCGCCGGCGGATATCGACTATATCAATGCCCACGGCACCGGCACCCAACTCAACGATGCCATGGAGACGGCAGCCATCAAGACCGTCTTTGGCGACCGTGCCGCGCGTGTGCCCATCTCTTCCACCAAACCCGTCACGGGGCACATGCTGGGCGCAGCCGGCGCCGTCGAGGCCGTCCTCTGCCTGCAGGCGATGGCCGCCGGCACGATCCCGCCCACCATCAACTATGCCGAGCCCGACCCCGCCTGTGACCTGGATTACGTGCCGAACCAGGCCCGACCCGCCAACCTGCGCGTCACCATGTCGAACTCGTTCGGCTTTGGCGGCCACAATGCCTGCCTGGTGTTTCGTGCCACGCCAGAGGAGGCCTGATGAAGGTCTGTGCGCAGGTCATAGGCTGGGGCGAGTGCCTGCCCAGTCAAATCCTCACCAACGATGACCTGGCGCGCCGCGTCGATACCTCCGACGAGTGGATCCGCACCCGCACCGGCATCGCCGCACGCCGCATCGCCGATTCGCGTGACACCACGGCTTCGATGGCCATCCGCGCCGCCCGCCATGCGCTGGCGGTAGCCGGGCTGCCTCCGCAAAAGCTCGATCTGATCATCGTTGCCACCATCACACCCGAGCACCTCTTCCCGGCCACCGCCTGCCTGGTGCAAGATGCGCTAGGCGCCTCGCACGCCGGAGCGTTCGACCTGAGCGCCGGCTGCTCGGGTTTTGTCTATGCCCTCAGCCTGGCCGCCCAGCTCATCGAATCGGGCCAACAGCAGAACGTGCTGGTCATCGGCTCCGAGACGCTCTCGCGCATCCTCGACTGGCAGGATCGCAGCACCTGCGTGCTCTTTGGCGATGGGGCGGGCGCCGTCGTCCTGCAGGCCGCCCCGGGAGAGGGCGGCGTGCTCTCCTCGGTGTTGGGCGCTGACGGCTCGGGCGCCGATGCGCTCATCATGCCCGCCGGCGGCGCCCGCCAGCCTGCCAGCAAAGCGACGGTGGAGAACGGCGAGCACTTTTTAAAGATGGACGGGCGCGAGGTGTACCGCTTTGCCACGCGCGTCTTGGCGCGGGCCACACGTGAGGCCGTCTCCAAGGCTGGGCTGGAGATGGACCAGATCAATCTGCTCATCCCCCACCAGGCCAACGCGCGCATTATCGAATCGGCCAGAAAGGACCTGGGGCTGTCTGCCGACAAAATCTACACCAACCTGCAGCGCTACGGCAACACCTCCGCCGCCTCCATCCCCATCGCCCTCTGCGAGGCCGTCGCCGAAGGGCGCGTGCAGCCTGGCGATCACATCGTCTTGGCGGGGTTCGGTGCTGGGCTCACCTGGGCCGCCGCCGTCTTGCGCTGGGGCACCCCCATCCCGCCGCGGGGCACCCTGCGCATGCGTCGCGTGACCAGCTGGGTCAGCTACGGGCTGGCCGGTATCCGCTCGCTGGGGCTGAGGGTGCTGCGCAAGCTGGGGCTGTGGTAAAGCGTGATCCGTGAGGCGTGAGGCCGTCATCGCAAAGCACCCAGTGCTCGAGGCGGGCCTTGCCTGCCGCTGCGAGGGCTCCTGTGAGGCGCCACATTCAGATTGGCCGTGGGCACTTGAGCGCCTTGTGGGCCAGACAGGAGCCGGGTATGATACCTGTGTTGTCCGATTAAGAGTGCCCAACAAAACCTGTGGTGCAGATGGCGCTACATGCAACGCCCATCCCCCCCGCCCCCTTCCCGCCACTGCAGGGGGCAGGGCTACGGGTGGGGGTATCCGACGTGGCGAAGGCCCATAGTGCGCCGCGGTTTTGTTAGGCGTTCTAAACCTGGCATGCACGGCCGGCGTCTGTCCCGCGGGGCTCAAGCCGCCGCGCTGAGAGTACAAAGCCCCCTCAAGGGGGCTGGACGGCCGCAGCGTAGGCCGGGTATTGTGCAGATACTCAAGGAATTATCCTCCTGCCGGCCATTGACAGCATACCTCCAGAAGGGCCAAGGCAGCGATCGCAATTGCGGCTATGCCGGCCAGTAAGGTGATGGGACCGGGCAGACCAGGCTGGTGCATCGTCGATGGGCGCCGGCGGTGGGTTCGGTTCGTTCTGTATTTTCTGATGTGCAATAGCAAAGCCACGGTCAGGCGGAAGGGATCACGAAAACGCGAAAGAGAACGAAAGCACGAAAAGAAGCGTGCGTTGACGCCCGGTCAGAACGGGCGTTCTATTGTAGCATGAAAGAGCAGGGGCAGCAAGGGTATTTTGGCGGAATTTACGCGAGTTATATGGATGCCAGAGGGGACCGCACACCGGATTACCCCGGATGATGCCCAAATGCGCGAGCGATATCCTGCTGTAGCTGCTGCCCGAACGACCGGCCCCACAACCAGCGGTCCTTGTCGCGCAGTGAGAGTCCGGCCGGCGCCGCCTGCTCGACCGCCCGCCTGAGCCCCTCATAGCCGGTCCACAGGGCCTCGAAATCGCTCTTGTTCGCCAGATCGTGATAGCCACTCAGCGCGTCGCACACCCGCACATCGTACACGGTGAACTCGTCGGGGTAGAGCACGGTGAGGATGGCGGAGGCCATGGGCAGCAGGAAGCCCCAGTCGAGCATGAGCAGGCGCAGGCGGGCCCTGGCATCGGGCTGCTGCGCCAGGGCTGACGTGAGGGCACGCACCGCCCCATCGAGGTCCGTGTAACCGCGGCCCAGGAGCCTCGCCGCCACCCTGGATTTGGCGCGGTTCGCCTTCCAGATGACGATGCAGAAGAAATCAAAGGCCGAGAGCCAGCCCTGCGCGTGGAAACGGGGCTGCACGGTGGAGAAGAGGTAGGATTCGAGGTCGTAGAGTTGGAGTGGGTCCAAAGTGCCTCCGAAACGAGAAAATGCCCGTTACGCCGAACCGTAGGCCGGGTATCGTACCCGGCTCCCCCAGCCCGCCATGGAGACGAGACGGCAGCCGTGAGCTGCCCAGCCAATCCGCAGCCCGGCCGGCAGAGCAACATGGCGCGGGGCTCAAGCCGCCGCGCTGAGAGAACAAAGCCCCCTCAAGGGGGCTGCCCAAGTTCGTAGGCCGGGTACGATACCCGGCCTGTTGGCCTGCGAAGCTTACTTTCTGGTAACTGTGATACGATCGTATATTACCGCGCCCTGAGGAAGCCGATCCAGACCGGACCAAGAGCCAGCAGCCTTTGCTTGCGCAAGGTATTTCTGAAAGCTATCCTGCGCATCCTTGTCAGCGATCACGGCCCTTATGTCGAACTGCAGGCCCGCATTGCTCGCGATGCCAATGGTGGCTTTGGAGGACCACTCGCCATCGGCCTGAACATCAGCAGGGTTGTCCTGGGGAAAATAGCGGCCAACAGCCGGCACATAGACGACCACCCAAATGAGAGACCCAGCGGGGACTCGTTCGCTAGTGCCCTCGATCATCTCCTCCATACTTACGATGGCGCCATCAGCGGGCAGAGTAATCTCCACGGCAGGTGAGGGCACAGGCGCTGGTGTAAATGTAGGCGTAGGAACTGGGGTCGCTTTGGGCGCTGGCACACAGGCCACCAGCAGCAACCCAGAAACGAGTCCAAGAATCGCGACGGCTTGCCATGGCTTCATAGCACTCTCCTAGCGGCTACTCGTTCTTCGGAACTCCAGGAATTACGGGAGGCAATCTGCGCGGGGCAGTTTGTTACATGCGTCTTGGTTTGAGCCTCGTGGCGAGCTTACCAACCAACGCCGCAGCCAGGGGCAAAGCCAGATGCCCCAGACAATGGCATAGGCGGAAATGGCAACAGTTGCTTCAGCAACTAATGCCAGGAATACTGCAGGCTCCGACACGCGGTCGGCGATAGCCGCCGTCTTGTAGAGCAGGACCCACACGACGATCCCATTGGGGACGAACTGCGTACCGAGAAAGGCCAACCACTTGGCAACGGGCTTCAGGGCGTTATTCCACAGGGGCTCAATGATCCCTTTCCAGAGTTGCCGAAGCTTGTCCCACAGCTTCACGATAGCCGCAAACAGCCCCACCAGGGCCACAATCGCTGCAGTGATAGACCCAACTTGCTTCAGCACATCTTGCAGGTCAGGCATCAGCGCTCACCTCCTCTGGCGACAGAAGATAATACAGCGAGGTTTCATACCCGGCCCACCCTCACAAGACACGAGACGGCATTGAATACTACCCTAGCGAAGGTGCACGCAACCATTCCGCATTTTACGCCTGAGGGGATAACGTGTCAACAGGCCAGGTGCACTATTTACGGGGCCCCTTCACCAAGCAGGCAATCCGCCCCTGCAACCGACTTACAGTGGACCACAAGTCGATGCGCACGCCTGCGCCCCACAAGTCGCTATATATGGAGAAAGCCATGTCGCCTGACCGCAAGCGAACGATAAAGACCCGCCGCCCGCGAGAGCTGGACCTGGCGCTGGCGACGACCCTATTCTGGGGATCCATGCTGCTCTTCTACCTCGTGGCGCCCAACCGCCAGGGGCTAACGGCGCTGGCCGTGCTGACGCCCATCGCCTTCCTGGCCTGGGCGTGGGCCATCGCCGCTGTCCGCGCGCGCAACGCGTCGGGCAAGACGCTGGAGCAATTGCGCGCGCTCTCGCCGGACGAGTTCGAGGAGTGGGCGGGGGCGCGCTTCCGCGACCTGGGCTATGCGGTGCGCGTGACGGGCCGGGGCGGGGATCACGGGGTGGACCTGCTGGCGGAAAAGCCGGGCGAGGTGGCGGTGATCCAGTGCAAGCGCTTCCGGCAGTACACGGTGGGCGAGCCGCTGCTGCGGGATCTCTATGGGGCGATGCACGATTTCGGGGCGAACAGGGCCTACCTGGTAACGACGGGGCGCCTGACGCAGGCTGCGGCAGAGTGGGTCCGGGGCAAGCCGATCGAGGTGTGGGATGGGGAGCGGGTGGCCAAGCTCTCGATGCAGCAGGACAAGCGGCAGGTTAAAGCGGCGGCTGTGCCTACGGCTGCCCGGAGCAGCGCCACAATGGAGAGCACCGTGCCTGCCGGCCCCGAGCCCCCTGCCGCTCCGGAGGCAACCCAACCGGCCACCGCTGCGCTCTGCCCGCGCTGCGGCGCCCCGCTGGTGCACCGGCGCAACCGCAGCACGGGCGAGCATTTCCTGGGCTGCAGCCGCTTTCCGCAGTGCCGGTATACGCAGCCCATCACAACAGCGGGGGCTCATGGGAACTCGTAGGAACTCGTGGGAACTCGTAGGAGCTCACAGGACCCGAGCCGGATGGGTCAGCGCCTCGCCGCAGCAACGGGCGCACTCTGCAACCTTTGGCGGGCATGATGCAGAGCGGCATATGTGCATTTACGGAGAGGGCTCTCCAACAGCCGGTGCTTCCCCACCCCCGCAATGGCGATCAGGAGAGCCTACCCCATCGACACGGAGACCCACGGGCAGGAGTTTGCCCTCCTGCCGCAGAACGTGCTGCCGCGCACCCTGGCGCACAATGCGGCCCTGAACGGCGGCGATGGCACCTGGCTGATGCCCATGGCTTTTCCGGTGACGGCGCAAAGGTCCTGATCAACAAAAACAATCCGAATTACTTCACTGCGGTGCCCGGAGCAAGGCCGACTCCCGCAATCGCGTGCAGAGGAGCAGGCCGGCGGCCATGAGCACGATGAGGATGACCAGGGGCAGGGTCATCGAGCCGGTGCCGGGGCGCTTGAGGCTGTCCATGCCGAAGATAAAGACGATGCCCGAGATCTGGCCCATGAGCAGGAGCAGGCCGTTGGAGACGCCCTCGGGCGCGGGGTAGGCGACCTCGGCGCCGTACTGGAAGCCGATGGGCCCGGCGCTGAGCAGGAAAAAGCCCAGGGCAAAGGCCGAGGCGAGCAAGAGGCCATAGCCCGTGGCATAGGTGACGCCGGCCAGGCCCAGGGTGGCGCCCGCCAGGGCCAGGATGATGAATGGGACCCGGCGATGGGAGCGGTCGGAGAGCGCCGGCAGAACCAGGGCGCCGGCAATGCCGCCGAGGATCATCAGGCCGCCCGCGACCCCCGCCTGGGTCATAGAAAACCCGCGCGGCCGCAGGATATCCTCGATCCAGGTGGTGACACCGTTGAACACGCCCAGGCCGACGAAAAAGACGAGCATGAGCAGGCCAAAGCCCCGCTTGTGCAGGGTCTCTTTGAGCCCGGCGAGCACCAGCAGCCGCTCCTCCTGCTCCGGGGGGCAAGGCGGCGAGGGAGGGCGCTCTTTGGCCAGCGCCAGGAAGAGCACCGCGGCCAGCACCGACACCACCCCATAGGCCATGAGCATGCCCGCCATGCCGGAGCGGACGGTCAGGTAGGGCGTCAGCACGAGTCCGACGATGATGCCCAGGTACATAGCCAGCGACCCCAGGCCCGAGGCGGTAGCGCGCTCCTCGAGCGGGAACCAGCGTGCGGCCACCTTGGTCACGGCATTGAGGATGAACGGCTGCCCGATGGCGATGCCGATCTGCGCGATAAGGACAGGGACATAGTACGGCGCCAGCAGGCCCCGCAGCAGGCCGAAGATGCCGGTCAGGGTGGCGCCCAGGCCGACGGCGAGGCGGATGCCGTAGGTGTCGATGACCCACGAGGCCGGGATGGAGACAATAATGTAGACAATCATAAAGCTCATCGACAAAAGGCCGACACTGAGGTCCGAGACCCTGTAGTATTCTGCGGCGCTGCTGGTGATCGAGGCGAAGGTGATCCACAGGAGCTGGTTGATGGCCACGACTCCCATGAAGGCCAAAAGCACGACCCAACGATAGTCATAGATGCGGAACCGGGGTGCTGCCATTGGATAGACCCTCCCGTCTGGGTGCATAGGGCAGGAATAGTGCTGTGCAATTATGTACAACACCCCCAGGCGGGGAGTGATGCGGTGTCTTTCGCCGACCGGGCAACACGCTTCGCGCCGGCCCGATATGAGCCTTTGGGGGGGAAGGGGGTCTGGATGGCGCCACAGATCACCCTGCGGGGTGACCTGTGGCGCCATCCAGACCCCCTTCCCCCCTTGGATATGCCTTCAGATCAGCCCAGCCCGGGCACGGGGCTGGCCACGATGCCCTGCTCGGCCGAGCGATAGGCGGCCATGATCACGCGCAGGGCAGCGGTCCCTTCCGCCACCGACGACAGGGGCTCATAGCCACCCTCGATGGCGTCGCAAAAGTGTTGGATCTCCGCTTTGAAGGAGCGATCATAATCCCAACCCTTGAACTCGACCTCGGCCGGGGTCTGGAAGTTGATGGGCAGGTACCAAAGCTTTTCGATCTCTCCCCAGAGCTGGCCCGCCTCGCCGATGATGTTGAAGAGGGTGTTGCGCCCGAAGAAGGGCTGGGAGCCCCAGCTGGTGTAGACGCGCCCCACCATGCCATCGGCGAACTTGCACAGCAAATGGGCCGTGTCCTCGCGCTTGAGGGGCAGCCGGTAGGTGCCGAGTACGGCGCTCACCTCGACCGGCTCTTGTCCGGCGAGGAAGAGAAGGCGGTAGATGGGGTGATAGCCGGTGTCGATCAACTCGCCGCCGCCCATCTTTTCCGGATCGCCGCGCCAGGTGGTATTCTCGCGCACCACGGGCTTGGCCCAATTGGCCTTGTTAAGGTCCAGAGGGGCACGGTGGGCATAGCAATCGGCCGAGTTGATAAGGTAGATTTTGCCCAGGTCACCGTTCATGATCATCTGACGGGCCTGTAGGACGGCAGGGAAGAAGATCTGGTTATGGGCCGCCATCATACGCACGCCGCTCTTCTTGACTGCGGCAGCAATATCGTCAGCCTCCGCCAGGGTGCGGCAGAAGGGCTTTTCCGACAGGATATGCTTGCCCGCTTCCGCCGCGGCGACGATCGAGTCGCGGTGCAGGTGGTGCGGCAGGGCTATATCCACAGCATCGATGGACTTGTCGGCGAGAAGGTCGTGATAATCCTCGTAGATGGGGATACCGCTGACGCCAGCCTGGGCAATGCGCCGCTCCGCATTGGCGCGGACGACGTCGGACACGGCGACAATCTCAGCCCGGTCGCGGACGGCCTTCCAGCCCTCCACGTGCCCTTCCATGATACCACCACAGCCAATCAAACCAATTCTGAGCACCATGAGATCCTCCTTCGGGTGACCCTCACCCTATTCCACTACAGCACCGCTCACCAGGATACCACCGATCCCCAGTGAGCGAGTACGGTTGTAATGCCAGGTCAGAAACCGATGCTGCGGAGGTAGGCCCGGCTGATCTGGGCGCTTTCCAAGGCGGTGGGCAGGGTGGTGCGGTCGGTCTCGACGATGATCCAGCCCTGGTAGCCGATGGTCTGCAGCAGGTCGCGGAAGGCCGGCCAATCCACCATGCCCCGGCCGATCTCGGCAAAGATGCCGTGGTCGGAGAACGCCGCATAGTCCCAATCGTGGGCCACCCCCTCGCGGATAACGGCGGCGTCCATGTCCTTGATGTGGAGCGCCTTGATGCTATCGCCATAGGCGCGGCAGAACTCCAGCACGTCGGCGCCGCCCCAGACCAGGTGGCCGATATCGGGCCCCTGGAAGACGACGCTGCGGTCGACGCAAGCAAAGAGGGCATCGATCTCCGCGCGCGTTTCGAGGGGGGTGCCAACGTGATTGTGCACGCACGAGCGAACACCAGCGGCGAGGGTGATGCGCCCGACCTCGCTCAATACTTCACCGAAGCGCTTGAACTCATCGGGAGAGAGCATGTCCGCAGGCTGCACGTGCCCGGCGATCTGAGCGCGGGTAAGGCCGCGCGGGGTGGTCCAACGGTCAAAGCCGTCTGCGGCTACAAAAAGCTCGGTGCAGCCGACCTCGGCCATGAATGCCGCCTGCCGGCGCGCTGCTTCGAGGATGCCCCCTCGCTCTGCCGGCACCCAGAAAAGGCCGCTCAGGTAGCCGGGGGCGGGCTTTAGCCCAAAGCGGGCGAAAAGGGCAACAGTCTCTTTGGCCGTGCGCCCAGAGCGAGGGGCGCACGGGGCCCCCTCATAGCCGGCCTGGGCGATCTCGGAGAGAACCTGCTCTTCGGGCATGTTGCGCGGCCAGGTGATCTGCCCACAACCGATGTGCATCCCTTCCATGTGTCCTCCTCTTGAGTGCATGCTGCCCAGGCGGAGCGCCAAAAATAGGCGCAGGCCACGCGAGCCAGGGGCCTGAAGGTGGAGTGACAGCATGCAGCGCGCATTCTACACCCGGACGGGTTCGTGTCAAAAGCTCTATCCGAACTGGGTCCAAGATGTTGGTGTTAGGAGGTCGTTTCCTGCGCCAGGAGCGCTTCGAGGGTAGTCACCAAAGTAGGCAGGTCCTGAGAGATGACCTGCCAGAGCACGTCGAAATCTACGGCATCGTAGCCATGGATGAGGCGGTTCCGCAGGCCGACAATCTCCGGCCATGGGATCTCGGGATAGCGAGCGCAGCCATCTTTGGGCATGCGTGCAGCTGCTTCGCCGACAATCTCCAACAGGCGCACCAGAGCCAGGTTGAGCAGCCGGTCAGAGTCCAAATCCGTGCGCGTCCGGCCCTGCGTGAGGGAGATAGCTTCCCGCGAGTGGTCAAGCATGTGACGCAGAAGGAGCTTATCCCGTCTGCTCATACTGCACCTCAGCCTCGGCCCGCACCTCTTCAGCAAAATAAGGACTCAGGAAGTGGACGGTGTTGAGATCAACCCGGCGCCCGAGGATCTGGGAGAGTTCCTCCTGCATGGTGAAGAAGCGCAAGCCCGGCGTGTGGCCCGGCTCAAACTCGACCAGGACGTCGACATCACTGGCAGGAGAAAAGTCAGAACGCAGGACCGAGCCGAAGAAGGAAAGCCTGCGAATGTGGTGTTTCCGGCAGAAACGGGCGATTCGGGCACGATCCACCGCTATCTGAAGCATGCATCTTCCTCCCCGTCCTTCATTCTGGCCTGTATATTCTACGATACGCAGGGCATGGTGTCAACAATAGCCCCGCCCGTCCCTTACCATATTCCGGGCAGCAGGCGATAGCGCACGCGCCCGGCATACTCCCGGTAGCCCGGCAGCTCGGACTGCAGGGTGCGGTCCTCCAGGGCGGTGCGGAGGACGAATAGGACGCCGATCAGCGCGCCGGGGACCAGGCCCCAAGTGGAGCCAAGCACGAGGGGCACACCGAGCGCCAAGATGATGATGCCGGCATACATGGGGTGACGCACCCAGCGGTAGGGGCCCACGGTGATCACCCGGTGGCCGCGCTCACCCTGGATGCGCACCAGCCGGGAAAGAAAAGTGTTCACCGAAGCGACCCACATGATGAGGCCGCCCGCCAGCAGCAGCCCCAACCAGCCCAGGCCCTGCAGGAGCAGCGGCGCCGGGGCCCAGCGGAAACGCCCGGCATCGAGTCCTGCCACGACCAGCAGGGCGATCAGCAGGGCCGTGTAGACCGCAATGATGATCCGGTCCCAGCCCTTGACGTTGCGGCCGGCCCGGCTGCGCTCGGCGAGCTGCCCCGGGTCGCGGCGCAGGACCCACAGGCCATAGGTGAGCAGAAAAGCGCCGTAAGCGAGCACAAAGAGCCAGGCCTGCAGCCAATCCAGCCGGCCGGCGCAGAGGAACAATAGGCCGCCGAGCAGGGTCAGGAGGGCCAGGAGCCTTCCTATGAGCCGCGCACTCTGGCTCGGCAGGCGCTGGGTTTGGTTCAGCCATCGCACACCTCTCTATAATGAGTCGGGCGCCGCGCAGGGGCCGGTCAGGGCTGAAGCGCCCGGAGCGGCCGGATCAGAGGCCCCATCTGCCGCCCGCTCCTGCACAGGCATGCCCGCCGGCCGAGCCATGAGGAAGAGCCGGGCCAGGGCCGCGCAGATGACCAGGCTCACTCCCCCTATCGCCATGACCTGAGGGATGCCGATCCACTCGGCCAGAGAGGCACCTGCGATGGGCGCGGCAAAGGCGATTACGTTGGCCAGGGCCGTGTTGATGGCCACATAGCGCGGCCGCCGGTCGGCCGGCATGGCGTCCAACAGGCCCTCGAACAGGCTGACCTCGATGCCCGGGTAAAAGAACCCCGAGCACACGGCCAGGATGAAGAGCACCCAACGCACCTCGCGGGTGACCAGGCTGGTCGCGATCGTGCAGGCGCCCAGCACCAGGCTGACCAGAGCGAACATGCCCGCGTGCCCGCGCCGGCTCGCAATGCGGCCCCACAGGTAATAGCCTACGGTCAGGGCCAGGTTCTCGGTGGTCATGCGCCACCCGATCCACGAGTCGGAGGCGCCCAGGTTACGCACCAGGAACACGGTCCAGATGCCGCTGGGCAGGAAAAAGCCTACGCGCATGACGGCCGTCACGCCCAGGTAAATGGCAAAGCGCCCTCCGGCCGTGATCGGCTGCAGGAACGCGGCGGCCCGGGCCTGCCACGAAGATCGTGCCGCAGCGGCCGGCTGCAGGCTACGCTCAGGCACCTCCAGGCGAGAGTAGAACCAGGTGCTCAGCAGGCCGCAGCCGCAGGAAAGGGCGAACACGAGCAGGTAGCCGGCCGGTGTGGGCAGCGCCGCCAGCAACTGGCCGAAGATGGCCACGCCCACCGCCGCCGTCAGGCCCAGCAGAGCCCAACGTGCGCCGTTGACCAGCGGCCGGCTCTGCGGCGAGACGGCGTCGGCCAGGACATCGTAAAAGACGGTGCTTCCAATCGTGCCCGGGATAGCCGACAGGCCGAGCAGGATGACGATAGCCGGCGTGGCGATGGGCGGCGCGAGCAGAACGGCGGCGCAGATGCCCAGGTAGCAGAGGCGCATCACCCAGAACCAGCGAGCGCTCTCGTGCACGATATGCCGCCAGCGCACGGCCAGCGCCCCGCCCAACAGGGCGAAGAGGACCGCCATCAGTGAAGGCAGCGCCGTCAGCAGGCTGACGGTCACGGGCGACGCCCCCAGGCGCACCAGGAAGACCGGCAGGAAGGTAAAGATGCCGGCGTACTCGGCTCCGGCCAGAGCGGTTTCCAGCATCAGCAGCCGGATATTGCGGTCTTCACGCGTCGCCGCCGGCGCACGCAACTGCTTGACGGCGGCCGTTACCTGGTTGAACATAGGCTCCTCCTGATCGTGAGCACCGGCACCGTACTGCGCCGGGCTCCGGGCAACCACCGTGGGTGAATGGAAGACAGGTTGGGGCCACGGCTACGCCAGGAGGAGGGCAGGGAAACAAAAACGCCACCTCCGCAGCGGAAGTGGCGCATGCCGAACTGTGGGGAGCGCCGCGTCAGTTGTTAACCGGCAATCGCTCCAACGACAGCAGGTACGGGGCAGCGCATCGCAGCGCCCCGGCCCCGCCTGCAGCGCCAATCTTCCGCTTGGGCAAGCCATGACCTGTGCTCTGGTGTTCACTCGGAACATCGTCCACGCGCTCACCCCCCTTCTACTCCCGGGCCGATCAGACTCGCCATGTACAGCTACGTCCCAGGGGCAAAAAGAAACCTCCCCGTCTCACAAACAGGGAGGCCTGCCCGGCGGCGCGCCATAGCCGGGCTGCCCCCACTGGTTGAGCTTCAGCACTGCGCGTCGTAGGGAATCCATCCCAGCCGCATTGAGCAAAGCCTTAATCCGGCCATGCCTGACCGACTCTTGGGCGTCTCTCGACGTTTGGGAGCAGCGGCCTGTATACAGCGCAGACGCCTCGCCTAACGAGGGTCCTTATTGCAGCATTATTGTACCTTATTAATGACTGGGTGTCAATTGTGCATATTCAGCAAAAGAATATCGCCTCCTTCGCTCCCGGTCTACGTATCTGTACAGGGGACCCCGCGCCAGATGATCCTCTGCAGCGCATGCGATGTTGCCTCGCAATCGGGGCACAGAGATATGGCAGGCGCTTGTAGCACTCTACGACGGCCTGTGGTAGAATGAGCCTGTTACCGGTTTGCGTATGATCACCAACCCAAGAGGCCAGGCGCCCCATGTTTTCCCTCTACCTGAATCCAGATATGCCGCCCTCCAGCCAAGGCCCGGCCGGCCTTGGGCCGAGGCACTGACCCATGGGCAGCCAACAGCGCACACCGGCCCACGGGCCATGGGAGCTGACATTTGCCCTCGCAGTGACCTTCATCTGGGCGGTGACGGTTGCCTACGATGCGCTCAGCCGCTGGCTGGGCGGTCCTGTCAATTATGTCACCCTGGCGTGCTTTACCGCGGCGCTCATTGTATCGTGGTGGCTGGCCGCGAGCGCCTTCTTCGACCGCCTGCGGGGCCGCCGTACGCTGCGCGAGTTGCAGGCGCTCTCGCCTGAGGCCTTTGAGGACTGGGCGGCAGCCCGCTTTCGCGCCCTGGGCTGGCAGGTGGAGGTTACGGCTGCAACGGGCGATCACGGGGTGGACCTGATGGTGGAGCGGGCAGGCGAGCGGGCGATTGTACAGTGCAAGCGCTTCCGGGGCCGCACGGTAGGCGAGCCGGTGTTGCGTGACCTCTATGGGGCCATGTACGATGCCGGCGCCGACCGGGCGTTCCTGGTGACGACGGGGCAGCTCACTCGCCCGGCAGCTGAATGGATCCAAGGCAAGCCGATCGAAGTCTGGGATGGGGAGGCCCTGGCGCAGGCGCCGCTGCGGAGGCCTGCGCGGCGGCGCCCAGCGCCGCCTGCGCCTGCGGCGGCCCTGCGGCCGCTGTGCCCACAGTGCGGCAAGGAGCTCGTGCACCGGCGGGACCCGCACACGGGCGAGCACTATCTCGGCTGCCCCAACTATCCCGCGTGCCGGTATGCGCGGCCCATGACAGAGGGACACCCATGATACACCGCGGGTGCATGGCCGGCCCCGCCTGCCGGGTTTCACGTTGCGCACTGGGCTGGTATGCCCCGTAAGTGGGTCTGGCGGTCGGTGTGTGCCGCTGCCCGCAGAGGCGGGCAGCGGCACACACCGACCGCCAGACCCTCAAGATATAGCCGGGTGTATGGCAGCGCAACACACCCGGCCACGATCCAGAAGCAAGCAGGAGGGATAAGCCATGGCACGTTCAATCAACATTCTGGGTATCGTCGGCTCGCCGCACAAGGACGGCATGACGCACGAGCTCGTACAGCAGGCGCTGGCCGGGGCGCGGGCGGCGGGCGCGGAGACGCAGATCCTCTACCTGGCCGATGAGCCACTACAGCCGTGCATCGGCTGCGGGGGCAACTGCTGGGATACGCAGGCCTGCCTGCACGACGATGCAGCCACGACTCGGGCAGCGCAGCTGCAAGCGGCCGACGGGCTGGTGATGGCGGTGCCCGTCTATTGCTGGCAGCTCAACGGCCTGACCGCGCTCTTTATCGATAAGATGCGCTGGGATACGGGCTCAGTGATGGCCCCACACAACACGCGCGCGGCTCTCGGCATGGCCTGCGCCGGCGGCTCGGGCACGGGGTGCGTGCTGGCGCTGCAGGCGCTCTACCGCTATTTCTATAACTGGGCCTTCCGCGGCCTGCCCGGCCTGCCGGTGACGCGCTTTAACTTTCGGCAATCACTGGCGGATGCGCGAGCCGGGGGCGAGGCGCTGGCGCAGATGGTGCGCGAGGGAGCGCCCGCCTTCAGCAGCGTGGGCGCGGCGATGGCGCACCTGGACTCGCTCCCCTACATGCGCTATGGGGCGCTGGATGAGCTGGCGCTGATCGTGGAGCAGCTCAAGGCGGGGCTGGGAGAGGGCCAAAGCCCTCTGCAGAAAACCCTGTGGGAAGAGGCCGCAGCGGCAGAGCTGGCGCTTCGCCAGGGCGACCGGGAGCGCGCGGCAGAGCACCTGAGCCGGGCCTACGCGGCAGGGAATGAGGCCTGGGAATCCTGAGGACGCTGTCAACGGATTTCCGGCACGGATTGCACGGATTACCTGGATGCCCTGGCTGAGGGATCATGCCTCACAGGCGCCAATGCAGTTTTCTGCTTCAGCGAGGCACCTCACTATGGTACGAACGTAATCCGTGTAATCCGTGTCAGGAATCCGTTGCCAGCCCACCCTGCACTTTGTACAGCCCCGCTTCATCCGAGCCCAGGAGCCCCGCCTTCAATGAGCGATAGTCGACCGGGGAGAGACCGGCGATCTGCTCGGGCGAGAGGATGCGCACGCGGCGGGCCCGGTCGAGCTGCTCCGCAACAGCGTCGAGGGCTTCGCTGCACGTTTCCCAGCCGAGTCCATCAAGACGGCTCAGGTCCAGGGGCAGGGTATAGCCGCGCAAAGTCTTTTCGCCGGCAGCGTTGAAAAAACTCTCAAAGTACGACATGATCAGCTCGCGCAGAGAGCGATAGACCGGCTCGCGGTAGCGCAGACCGGAAAAGTTCGATTTGGCCACCGCTCCCCAAAAGCGGCCACGCTTGAAGGGAGCGACAAGGTGATCGTCATCGCGCTCGTTGGGGAGCATCTCGACGATCAGTGGGGGGTCGCCGAGCCGGCGCAGCATGGCCGCCGCAAAGAGGGCGCCGTCAAAGCAGTGCGCCCGGCCGTCTCGCAGTACAGCCAGGGGGCAGCGGTAAAACGGATCAATACTGTAGGGGATGGCATCCAGAAAGGCCTGGATGGCCTGCGGCGTGCGCAGCGAGGCGACCAGATCCCGCTCGGCGGGGGTGAGGGATTGTTCCAGGGTAACCAAACTCGCACCAACCTTGGAAAAAGAACGGGATGGAAGCGCAGGTGAACGCGGATAAACGCAGATAGAGTCTCTATCCGCGCGCGGATTCTACAGAGGCTGGCGGCACTTGTCAACAGCTAGTATTGAAAATAGCGCCGGGGCCCTTCCGGGCAATTGCCGGCTGGCCCGCTCCGCCCAAGCCCGGCCTTATCCCAGAGGGTGTGGGTCTGTGGGGCGGCCGCTGCGCAGCCGCCCCACAGACCCACACCGTACAGAAGGCCTGTTCCGGCCACGCGCGGAGCATGATGCCCGGAAGCCGAAGGGCGTTTTCATCGCGGTTGTGCCCAATCGGGCCTGGGGGACCAGCCCCGGGCCGCTCCGGATCACCCGCTTCGCTCTGCCCGGCCTCAACCGGGGTGAGAAGCGTGCAACGCTTGGTGCCCGGCCGTATCCGACGTCATGGAACGAGCGGATCCAGCTGCCACGACCATACTGCTGCGCTCGGCTGAGGCTCACCTCCTGGCTAGGGCAGCATGGCGCGGAAAAGCTGGCCGGCGGGGTCGGGGCGCCAGGAGTGGAGCACTTTCATATAGTTGGCGCGCTCAAACGCGGCGGGGTCAGCGACATTTTGCTGGCTCATACTGCCCTGCATCTCCACTACCGAAGCATACTCCCGCTCCGCCATCCACGTTGACAGGCCCGCCAAGATCTCACGAATACGGCCGATGCCGTTCTGCAGGAGTTCCGAAGCCATCTGGGTGACGCGCGCCCCAGCCATGAGCCCCTTGAGCACATCCTGGTAGGTGTGCACGCCCGTCGTGATAGCCAGGTCCGCCGGCACTCGCCCATAGAGGATGGCCACCCAGCGCAGGGGTAAACGCATCTCCTCGGAGGTGCTCAGGGTCAGGTGCGGCACCACCTCGAGCGCTTCCAGGTCCAGGTCGGGCTGGTAGAAGCGGTTGAAGAGCACCAGGCCGTTGGCGCCCGCCTCGACCAGGCGAGAGGCCATGTGACCCATGGCGCTCCAGCAGGGGCCAATCTTGACCGCGACTGGTATGGAGACACGCCCCTTGACCTCGCGCGTGATCGCGAGCACCCGTTCCTCGGCCTCCTGAGCCGTATCCTTGATCTGGGTCGCCACATAGTAGGGGTTCAGCTCGATGGCATCGGCGCCCGCTTGCTGCATCTCGGCAGCATACCGGGTCCAGCCGCCGCAGGAGATGCCGTTCAGGCTGCCGATGATGGGGATCTGCACGGCCTCTTTGGCGCGACGGATGTGCTCCAGGTATTCCTCGCTGCCCAGCTTATACTGCGGCTCCGTGGGCACCCAGGTCAGCGCCTCGGCAAAGGCTTCAGTCTGGTACTCGAGATAGTGATCGAGCTGCAGACTCTCCAGGTGCTGCTGCTCCTCAAAGAGCGAGTACATAACGACCGCCGCTGCGCCCGCATCCTCCAGGCGGCGGATCGTATCCACATGGCGCGACAATGGCGACGCCGAGGGCACGATCGGGTTCTTGAGCTTGAGCCCCAGATAAGTTGTGCTCAAGTCCATGGTTGCCTCCTATTCACGCCCTTTCCAGTTCGGGCTGTGCTTCGGCCACAGGTCTGTGCGCGAGATAGTCATAGAGCTGCCAGCGCTCGCGGACGTGCTCCTGCGCCTCGGCGAGCAGGCGTTCGGCCTGATCGGGGTCGCTCTGTGCGAGCATGCGGTAGCGGTTCTCGCTGTAATAGTACTCGCGCAATGGGATGCTAGGCGCTTTGGAATCGAGCTGCAGCGGGTTTCGCCCCTGTGCGCGCAGGCGAGGGTCGTAGCGGTAGAGAATAAAGTGGCCGGAATCGACCGCCCGCTTTTCCTGCGCCGCCGAAAAGGTCATATTGAATCCCTGGGCGATGCAGGTCGAATAGGCAATGATGAGGGACGGGCCCGGGTACGATTCGGCCTCCTGGAAAGCACGGATAGTCTGCGAGTCGCTGGCGCCCATGGCCACCTGAGCCACATAGACGTAGCCGTAGCTCATCGCCATCATGCCCAAATCTTTCTTGGGCGTGCGCTTGCCGCCCACGGCGAACTTGGCAACCGCCCCCAGGTCGGTCGACTTGCTGGCCTGGCCGCCGGTGTTCGAGTAGACTTCGCTATCGAGGACGAGCATGTGCACGTTGAGGCCCGTCGCCAGCACATGGTCCAACCCGCCATAACCGATGTCATAGGCCCAACCATCGCCGCCCACGGCCCACACACTCTTGCGCACCAAAAAGCCGGCGATTGAGAGGAGGTTCAGCGCGTCGGGGTCCCGGGCGCCCTCCAAACGCCGCCGCAGCTCGGCCACCCGCCGGCGCTGGGCTTCGATGCCATCGTGGCTCTCTTGATCGGCATGGAGCAGCCCATCGGCCAGCTCGCCCCCCAGGCGCGGGCGCAGGCGCTCCACCAGCTCGCGGGCGAACTGGGTCTGCTTATCCAGGGTCAGGCGGAAGCCCAGGCCAAACTCGGCGTTATCCTCAAAGAGCGAGTTGCTCCAGGCCGGGCCGCGCCCCTCGTGGTTATAAGCATAGGCCATGCCGGGCAAGTTGCTGGAATAGATGCTGGAGCAGCCCGTAGCGTTGGCGATATACAGGCGGTCGCCGACGAGCTGCGAGAGCAGGCGCAGATAGGGCGTCTCGCCGCAACCGGCGCAGGCGCTATGGAACTCGAAGAGCGGCTGCAACAGCTGGACGTTTTTGGTTGTGTCGTAGCGGAACGCCGCGTTGGGCGTCACGCGGGGCAGGCGCTTGAAGAAAGCCCAATTCGCCACCGCCTGCTCACGGATGGGGAGCACAGGCTCCATATTCAGGGCCTTGCGGCCGACGGCGCGCTTGTCTTTGGCCGGGCAAACCTCCACACAGACGCCGCAGCCAGTGCAATCCTCGACCGAGACGGCGATGGTAAAGCGCTTGCCACTGAGCTCCGGCTCGCGCCAGCGGGCTGGGAGCCATTGGAGCGAGGGGGCAAGGCCCGCTGGCCGCCGCAGTTCCTCGGTCGGCGGCAAGTGGGCGCCGAGTGATGGCCTTTCCTCCATCCTGGCAGGGGGCTGGGCGCCCGGCAGCGTGCAGGCTACCCCTTCTGCGGGCGGTATGACACTGGCCGGCAGATGGCCTTCCCCTACGGTGGCCAGCACATTGCCCCCCAGCCGACGCTCTTCCACCGGCGCGTTGCCCGCGGGCAGCCCCCGACCCTGTGCCGCCAACAGGCGCTCCCAATCCTGCTCATCGACCACCTTGGCGCGCACGACCGCATGTGGGCAGTAGAGCGAACAGCGCCCACACTGGATGCAAACCTCCGGCGCCCAGACAGGCACCTCAAGGGCGATATTACGCTTTTCATAGCGCGTGGTGCCGCTGGCCCACGTACCGTCCACGGGCATGGCGCTCACCGGTAGCTCATCGCCCCGCCCCTCCATCATGGGGATCGTCACCTTGCGCACGAACTCGGGCACGCCGGCCTCGGCTTTGGAGCGCGGTTCGACCGTGCTGGTCGCCTGCGCGGGCACAGGAATCTCATAGAGCCCCGACAGCGAAGCATCCACGGCGTTATAGTTCTTTTGCACCACGGCCTCGCCCCGCTTGCCGTAGGTCTTGACGATGCTCTCTTTGATGCGGGCAATGGCCTCCTCGCGGGGCAGAATGCCGCTGATGGCAAAGAAGCAGGTCTGCATGATCGTATTGATCTTGTTGCCCATGCCCGTCTGTTGGGCCACAGCATAGGCGTTGACCCCATAGACCTTGAGCTTCTTGGCGATGATCGCCTCTTGCACCGGGCGCGGGATCTCATCCCAGGTGCGCTCTGGGTCGTAGGGGCTGTTGAGAAGGAGCGTGGCCCCATCGGCGGCGCTATCGAGGATGGGGAAACGCTCCAGAAAGCCGAACTGGTGCACCCCTATGAACCCGGCATGCTGGATCAGGTAGGGGCTGTGGATGGGCCGCGGCCCGAAGCGCAGGTGCGACACGGTGTGCGCGCCCGCCTTTTTGGAGTCGTAGACAAAGTAGCCCTGGGCGTAGTCAGGCGTTTCCTCGCCAATGATCTTGATGGTATTCTTGTTAGCGCTCACCGTGCCGTCGGAGCCAAAGCCCCAAAAGACGGCGCGGGTCACGTCGGGCGGCTCAATGTCGAGATAGTGGTCATAGTCGAGGCTGGTATGCGTGACATCATCCTCGATGCCCACGGTAAAGTTGTTCTTGCGCCGGCCCTCCATCAAGTTATCAAACACCGCCTTGGCCATGGCCGGGTTGTACTCCTTGGAGGAGATGCCATAGCGCCCGCCGACGATCACCGGCGGGTGCTCAGCCAGGGCGGGGTTATCGCGCTGGGCTGAGCCCAGGGCCGCGCAGACATCAACATAGAGCGGCTCGCCGACGGCCCCCGGCTCTTTGACGCGATCGAGGACGGCGATAGCCCGCACGGTGGGCGGCAGCGCCCGCAGAAAGTGAGGCACGGAGAAAGGTCTGAAGAGGCGCACTTTGAGCACGCCCACCTTTTCGCCATGCGCATTCAAATAGTCCGCCATCTGCTCGGTCGTCTCGGCGCCGGAGCCCATCACCACCACCACGCGGTCAGCATCGGGCGCGCCGACATAGTCGAACAGGTGATACGAGCGGCCGACCCTGGCGGCGAAACGATCCATGACCTCCTGCACAATACCGGGCACGGCGTCATAGTAGGGGTTGGCCGCCTCTCGCTCCTGGAAAAAGACATCGGGGTTCTGGGCCGTCCCCCGGATAAAGGGATGATCGGGCGAGAGGGCACGCCGGCGGAGTTCATGCACCAGACGATCGTCGATCAGGCTGCGAATGTCGTCATCACTGAGGCGCTCGATCTTCATCACCTCGTGCGAGGTGCGAAAGCCATCAAAGATGTGCATAAAGGGCACGCGCGCCTGCAGCGTGGCTGCCTGAGCGATCAGGGCCTGGTCCATGACCTCCTGTACCGAATTGGAGAAAAGCATCGCCCAGCCGGTGGCGCGGACGGCCATCACATCAGAATGATCGCCAAAGATAGAAAGAGCATGGGTAGCCACCGTGCGCGCGGCAATGTGAAAGACAGTCGGGGTCAGTTCGCCGGCAATCTTGAACATGTTGGGCATCATCAGGAGTAGACCTTGAGAAGCGGTAAAGGTCGTGGTGAGGGACCCCGCCTGGAGCGCGCCATGCACGGCCCCCGCCGCGCCGCCCTCAGATTGCATCTCGATCACCAGGGGCACCGTCCCCCAGAGATTCTTCACACCACGCACGCTCCACTCGTCGGCGTGCTCGCCCATCGGTGAAGAGGGGGTGATGGGATAGATGGCAATAACCTCGTTGGTCTTGTGGGCCACATAGGCCGCTGCCTCGTTGCCGTCGATGGTCACCGGCTGACGCACGCTGGCCATATCAACACCTGCCTTCCAGCCCTCCCGACTGCTGTCGGTAGCCAAGTATTGCGAGAGTGCTGCCGTATGGTTGGTCACTCAGATAATACGGCGGGGCCTGCACAGGGTCAACCCGATTCTGTAAGGAAGGTGTATACTGAGTTGTACGGAGGTATTCCCCATGTGGAAGGAATTGGAAATGCCTGTGCGATCTCAGTACAACCCGGCATCGCCGGCCAGTGAGCTGCTTCGCTCTACGGTACGCAACCTGATCCTGGCTATCGGCAGCGCCTACCTGGCCTTGCACCTGGTTGCGACCACAATCGCGCCCGACGAGCTGGGCGCACGAGTCTGGCTGGTGACGGGGGTCATGCTTTTCACCACCCTCGTGTCACTACGCCTGCTTTCCAACCACGCGCTGTTGACCCAGGCCGTCTGGCAGGCAGGGCTGGCGACAGCGATCGTGCTGGCGGTGGCGCTTTTCCGCCAGCCTGCCCTGGCCTTCTTCCTTCCCCTTCTTCCCCTGGTGGCCGCAGCCGGAATAGGTTGGTGGGCAGGCGCCCTGGCCGAGGGGCTCGTGGCCCTGCTCGCTGTAGGCCTGTCGCGAGGCCTGCTCGGGCCTCCTCTCCCAATCCTCCACGCTGCGATCATTGCCGTCAATGGCGCCGTTGCTGCGCTCATCGGTTGGGCAGTGACGCGCAGCCTGCTCACCACAACTTATTGGAGCCTGTACTATTGGGAGCAGGCGCGAGCCAAGATAGAGGAAGCGCGCGATCAGCGGGTGGAGCTCAAGCAGGTTCAGGAGGACCTGGTCCACAGCAACAGGGAGCTGGCACGGCTTTCTGAGCGGCTGAAAGGCATGTATCAGGTAGCCGAGGAGGCGCGCCGTGCCAAGGAGGAATTTGTGGCCAATGTCAGCCACGAGCTGCGCACGCCCCTCAACATGATCATCGGCTTTAGCGAAATGATCACGCAGACACCCCATGTCTACGGTGACCGGCTGCCCGCGGCCCTGTTGAGCGATATTGCCACCATCCATGCCAACAGCCAACACCTGGCCCGCCTGGTGGATGATGTGCTGGATCTCAGTCAGGTGGAGGCCGGGCGTATGGCTCTGAGCAAGGAGTGGTCCTCAGTATCGGAGCTGATCCGGGCGGCGACCGAGGTGGTGCGCCCCCTGTACGAAACGAAAGGGCTCTATCTCAGGACCGAGGTGCCCCCCAACCTGCCGCCGATCCTCTGCGACGTCACCCGCATACGCCAGGTCGTTATCAACCTCCTCTCCAATGCCGGGCGCTTTACCGAGTGCGGCGGGGTGTGCGTATCTGCCCGGCGCGCAGGCGAAGAGCTCGTGATCAGCGTGGAGGATACCGGCCCGGGCATCTCGCCGGAAGACCAGCGCAAGCTTTTCGAGCCTTTCCAGCAGGTCGATGGCTCACGACGGCGCCGCCACGAAGGGAGCGGCCTGGGGCTCAGCATCAGCCGGCGGTTTGTGGAAATGCATGGCGGCCGCATGGGGCTGCAGAGTGAGGTCGGCAAGGGGACTTGCATCACCTTTTCACTGCCGCTGGGCGTTCCTGTGCCGGCCGCACCAGGAGTACCGGAGTACCGGCGCTGGTTCAACCCATACCAGGGTTACGAGCCCCGCACTCGTCCCTCCAGGGCGCCTGTGGCCACCGGCGCTTTGGCGCCCCGCCTGGTCGTACTGGAAAAGGGCGAGGCATTGCAGCGGGTGTGTATTCGCTATCTCCAGGGATATGATGTGGTGACGGTTCACGACGGCAAGGCAGCCCTTGCCGAGCTGGACAGATCACCCGCCCACGCCCTGATTGTGAATGCGTCGCCGTACGAGGAGCCGCCGCTCTCCGCAGACTGCCTCTCTCGCCTTCCTCATGATACGCCCGCCATTGCCTGTTGGGTGCCCGGAGAGGAGGAGGCGGCGCGGCGCCTGGGTGTGGTGCGCTACCTCGTCCGGCCGGTGACGCGCGAGACGCTACTCGCCGCGATAGGCGGGCTGGGGCGCAAGGTGGAGAAGGTCCTGCTGGTCGACGACGAGCCCGATGCCCTGCGGCTCTTTGCGCGCATGCTCGCCTCGACAGACCATGGCTACCGGATCTTGCGCGCCAAAAACGGAGAGCGCGCCCTCAGCCTGCTGCGTCGGGAGCGTCCCGATGTGATGTTCCTGGACCTGGTCATGCCCGGCATGGATGGCCTGCAGGTCCTGCTGGAAAAGGGCCGCGACCCGGCCATCCGCGAGATCCCAACCATCGTCATCTCGGCCAAGGACCCCATGGGCGAGCCGATTGTGCGCAGCGAGCTGACCGTGACCCGCACCGGGGGCCTGGCTGTGGGTGAGCTTGTGGCCTGCATCCGGGCGCTTACTGAGATTCTCTCGCCAGCAGCGCCACCTGCTCGTCGAGCGCAGCCAGGAACGCCTGCCGGGTGAGCGGCTTGGTGAGGAAAGCGCTGGCGCCTAGAGATAGGGCCAGCTCTTCTTCCTTCAGGATGGTACAAACGATGACCGGGATATGGCTGGTCAGGGGGTGGTGTCGGAGCCGCACCAGCACCTCCCACCCGTCGATGCGGGGCATCATCACATCGAGCAGGATAATCTGTGGGGCAAGCCGCTGCGCCAGGGGCAGGGCCTGATCCGGGTCACGCGTACCGACCAGTCGGTAGCGGGTGCCTTCGGCGTAGCGCTGCCACAACTCCAGGGTGCCGGCGTTATCGTCGATGGACAGCACCGGCAGCTGCTCCAGGCCCGGTAGGGCCAGCACCGCAGAAAAAGCATTGCTGCCGGCAGCGACTGCCAGCTTGCCCCCGCATATGTTGGCCAGTTGATACGCCATCTCCAACCTGGAAGGCTCATCTTCAGCCGGGGGCGCTTCGCCACTGCACTGCACCCGGGTCTCTACTTCCCATCCCTGCGCCTGAGCAGAGACGGCCACATCGCCATTTGCCTCGGGCTGGCCGGCGCGGGAGATGGCCACGCCCAGCAGGTTGAGCAGAACCTGCCGCAGCCCTACCGGGTCAACGGCCAGCGGCGGCAGGTCTGCTGGCGCACTGATCTGCAGACGTACCCCCCGCCGGTCGGCGAGGGGCCGCACCAACTCGGCCACCGCCAGCAGGGTGACTGCCAGGTTCGCCGGACCGGAAGGCGGCGCCTCTTTCAGCCACGCCAACTCCTCGCTCACTGCAGGGTACGCGTGGGCCGGGGCGTCTTCGGCCGACGGAGGAGACAGGGAAGGCTTTTCCAGTCCATAGCGCTCGCACAGCCTCAGGGCGATGGCCTCAAAGGCAACCTGTTGCTCACGCCGAAGCTGGCGCACGCTCAACCCCAGTTGCTGAGCAACCGCCTCCTGCTCATAGGCCTCGATATAGCGGTAGTATGCAGCCTCATAGACACGCCAGGCATGTGCTTCCGGGGGTGTATCTGGCGGGGGCTCCAGCGACGCGATGGCGTCGGTCAGAATGCGGCGCACGGCTGCCGGGGTATCGAACCGGTCGGCCACGCCGAGCATGCGCGCCAGGGGGCTCTTGCGCAGGTAGCCGGGATCCTCAAGATGGTTGAGCGCATCGCGTATGAGTTTGAGCCACTGTTGCCTGTCGGGCTTGTCCATTTCTTGTCCCCGCTTTGTCCCTGCCATGTCCCCACTGGCCCCACACAAAAGGCAAATCGTGTTATATTATAGGCCAGCCTGGCACGCATGGCAATGGACGCTGACGGCGATGCCAGTGCGGCCCTTGCCTCCTGACCTGCTGTGCCGTTGAGTGGTTTATGGCGTCTCTTCCATGAGATATCAAGAAAGGAGCATCCCATGTCGGAAATCGAACGGAAAAGGGTTACGCGGCGCAGTTTCCTGCGTCTCGCCGGAGCTCTCGGGCTTTCGGCAATGGCTTCCTCGATCCTGGGCGCCTGCTCGCCCCAAGCTACACCCGCCGCGCCGACAGCCGCCTCTGCGGCTACCGAAGCCCCAGCCGCAACCCAAGCCCCGGCGGCCACGGCGGTGCCCGCGGCGACCGAGGCCCCTGCCGCCTCCAGTGGCGGCACGGTCAAGTGGGCCGAGTTCTACATCGGCACCGATGCCAGCACCAAGCTCAACCAGGATTGGATTGCCAGCGTCGTGAAGCAGTTTGAGGACGAGAATCCGGGCTGGAAGGTCGAGCAGGAAGAAATGCAGTGGGACCAGATCGACGAAAAGTCGATCATCGACCTCAATGCCGGCGTCGATCATGACCTGATGTACAGTTCGCCGCAGCTCATGGCCAAGCACGCCAAGACCGGGGATTATATCGATTTGACCGAATACATCAAGACGCTGCCGCAGAGCGAGGTCGACGACTTGAGCTGGAGCCCGGGCTGGAAGTCGGCCACAGTCAATGGCCAGCAGATCGGCATCGCCACCGGCGTCCACACTCGTGTCACCGCCTACCGGCGCGACATGTTCAAGGATGCCGGGCTCGACCCCGACAAGCCCCTGACAACCTTCGATGACCTGGTTGCGGCCGGCAAAAAGCTGACCAAGGCCGACCAGGACCTGTGGGGCCTGGCCATGTATCTTGGCCCGCAGCGCGGCACCATCGAGCTGTACTATGGCACGCTGGTTTGGGGCCTGGGCGGCGAGTACTTTGATGAGAAGGCGCAAAAAGCCACTTTCAGCAGCGAGGCCAGCATCAAGGCTGTTCAGTGGCTGTCGGACGTGATCTTCAAAGACAAGATCACCCCCGAGTATGCCTATGCCCCCGATGGCGACTATAATACCCTGGTGCAAACGAACTTTGTGCAGGGCAAGGCGGCCATGGCCATGGGCTTTGGCAGCTACTGGATCGGCGCCCTTGAGCAGGCTGGGTTCATCAAGGGCTGCTTCCCCGCCAGCGCGGCCTGCGCCCCCGACAAGGCAGGTATCATGCCCATGCCGGGCCCGGCCTTTACCAACGCCTGGTGCCTCTCGATCCACAAACTCAGCAAGCACGCGGATGCCGCATGGAAGCTCATGCAGGTCATCCTCAAGCCCGAAAACCTGAAAACCTACCCGGATGCCGGCCTCCCGGGCCGCCTGTCGGCCTGGAAAACGCCCGAGTACAGCTCGCCTTTCTATAAGACCTGGCTGGATGTGGCGCAGAAGGGGCGGGGTGTGCCGGCCACGCCGTACTATGCCGAAATGGCCGATACCGTCGCGGCGGCCCTGCAGGAGATTCTGTCCAAGAAGGCCGATATCGCCACGACCCTGAAAAAGTACGAAGACGAATGGAACGCCAAGTACGCAGGGTGATCGCTTCGGCGCCTGATGTAGAGTGGGAATAGAGTGGGGCCCCTGCCCCCACAATTCCCGTGTGGCTCGATAATGCAGTTGTTTGGCATCGTCGTGATGGCTTTAGCCATTCGTCTCCTTACGCCACGCGGAGACGAGTGACCTGGCATCCTGGCTGATTGGCGCCGGTAACTGGTGCTTGGCAACAGGCGATCTGTGCCGGCGCCAATCAGCTAGAATGCCAGGTCACCACGACGATAAGCCTGGTTGACCGGCACGTTCCACTGAGGGAGACCGCTCATGACCTTGTCTAGCACCCTACGGCCGGGCCGCGCGGCGCCGGCATCACGCGGACAGCGCCTGTGGCGCCAGCTTCGATCACATGCCCTGCCCTATATCTTCCTGGCGCCCCTGGTGGTGCTGCTGCTGGCCTTTCTGGCTTTTCCGTTTGGCTCCCTCATCTACTATTCGTTACACCGCGTCGACCTTGGGGGCAGCGCCAACTTTATCGGGCTGCGCAACTTTGTGATCCTTTTCCATGAGCAGCGCTTTGTGCAGAACCTGACCACCTCAGGGATCTATCTGGCGGGCAACCTGGCCATCTCGCTGCCGCTGGCCTATTTTGCGGCATTGCTTATCAGCTCCAATCGGCGGGGGGTCGGCGTGCTGCGCACCCTCTTCCTCATTCCCTGGGTGCTGGCGCCCATCGTGACCGCCGTTCTTTTCAAGACGCTGATGAACCCCTCGAGCGGCCCCATTACCTTTGCGCTCAAATGGATCTTCGGCCACCCGGTCTACCTGACCCTCACGGATTGGGGCGCCCGGTTGCTCATTATCCTGCACTCCGCCTGGCGCAGCTTTCCACTGGAGATGCTGCTCATTGCCGCCGGCATGACGGCCATACCCGTCGAGTTGTACGAAGCATCTCGCGTCGACGGCGCCGGGCCTTGGAAGCAGTTTCGCTACATCACCCTGCCCCTCACCCGCACGCCTCTATTCTCGGCGCTGCTCTTAATCAGTGTCTACACGATCCAGGATGCGGAGGGGGTCTATGCGTTGACCCAGGGCGGCCCCGGTTATGGCACCGAGGTCACCGGCGTGCGCCTGTTCAAAGAGGCCTTTCTCTACTTTAACATCGGGCTGGCCTCGGCGATCGGCCTGGTCTTGATCGTGCTGTCGATCATCCTGATCGTTTTCTATCTGCGTATCCTGGGACAGGGGGAGAGTGCCTGATATGCGCCGTACACGTTTGCTGTTTGCCTGGCTCGGGACGTTCTTTGTCGCCGTCGTCATCATCTTCCCCGTCTACTGGGGTCTGCGCACCTCGCTGGTGGCCAACGCCAACCTCGACCTCTTCCCGACCCAGTTTACCCTGGACCACTATCGCGAGCTTTTCGCGGCGGGCTTTCTCAACAACATCAAGAACAGCCTGATCGTCTCGCTGGGCACGGTGCAGTGGACCCTGCCCATCTCTCTGTTGGCCGGCTACTCGCTGGCTCGCTTCAACTTTGCCGGCAAGCGCTTCAGCGTGGTGCTGCTCGTGTTGCCGCTCCTGCCCGCCATCGCCGTGCTCGTGCCGCTGATCCTCTACATGCGCGTGCTGGGCCTCTACAACACCCTGAGCGCGGTGATCGTAGCCAGCACCGTGTTCTCGTTGCCCTTCTGCACCTGGATGATCCGTGGCTTTATGCTCTCTATCCCTCGCGAGATCGAAGAGGCCGCGCTGATCGACGGCAGTGGACCCTTGCGCGCCCTGTGGTCCATCGACATTCCCCTGGCAGCGCCGGGCCTTATCGCTGTGGGCATTTTCAGCCTCATCAACGCCTGGAACAACTATCTCTTCTCGTTTGCCTTTACCACCAAGCGCGCCCTGCAGGTGGTGCCTGCGGCGCTCCTGGGCTTTATCACTGCCTGGGGCCAGAACTATGGCGGCATGAACGCCGCGGCCGTGGTGGCCATGATGCCCGTCCTCATCTTCTTCCTGGTCTTCCAGAAATGGTTTATCCAGGGTATGCTGGCCGGGTCCTCCAAGTAGCCGGCCGTCGGTAAGCCGGATCGGTCACGTTGACAAATTCGATGCCCCAGCAGCGGGCCAGGTCCTCCACCAGGTGGGCGACGTGGCCCAAGCCGAGGGCAAAGTGGTGTGTGGGGCCCTCCAGGCTCCAATTCTCCACAAAGCGGCCCACGCTGGGCGCAAAGCGACAGCGCGTGTTCGTGTTGCCCGTGGCGGGGATGGGACCGGGGAGCGATTCGCCCTCGGCCACCACAAACTTGAGGCGGCCATCATAGGTCTGGGTCAGCCCCACGCAGGTGACCGGGCCATGCTTGAGCTGAAACTCGACGCTCACGCCAGCGCCGCGCTTGCCATGGTACAGCGTGAGCCCGCGCAGCACCGGGCGCCCCTGGGCCAGGGCGATGTGGTGCGGCCCGTCGTGCCCCACCAGCACAATGTCATGCTCGAAATCGCAGGGGTGCAGCTCGGCAAAGCTGCCGCCCGCCTCCATGCGGTCCAGCAACAGCATGGCCAGGCACGTGCGGATGTCCAGCTCGCCGGCGATCGGTATGCCTCGCCCAATCAGGAGCGAGCTGCCGACGATCAGCGATGAGCCCAGGCGCTCGTTGGCATTGCCGCCCAGCCCCCGGTAGTAGTAGGCAAGGCCCGTCAGCCCAAAGGAATCGACCAGGCGGTCGAGCCCGCAGGCCACGCGCGCCGCCCAGGCCAGATCCTCCAGCTTGGCCGGGCCGACGATCGGGTCGGCGCCTGGCTCCGGAAAGATAAAGTGGCTTCGGATCTCCTCCAGCTTGGCTTCGACCTCCGGCGCCGTGACCTGGTCCACCATCGCCTGGAGGTCATCCAGCTCGATGTGTTGGCAGTGCAGGCCGAACTGGGCATCGAACAGGGTGGGGTCTGAATTCATGTCTAGCATGCCCTCATAGACATGCCCCATCACACCGATCCGCGCTTCCCGCAGGGCAACATAGGCGCGGGCCACCCGACACCAGCCCGCAATGCGCTGCCACGTGGCCTCGTCGTGCAGCGTGCCCACCACCAGCCCGGGCAAGGGGATGCCGGCGCGAATCAGCGCATAGCAGACCTCGGGTAAGCTGGTTTGGTTATCGTGCTCGAGCTGCATGAACGTGGTGCCGTGCTCATAGTCCATGGCCGCGTGCGGCTGCAGCGAGAGGATCACCAGCGGCACGCCCGCCCGCTGCACCACCGGCAGCACCGTGCTGCTCAGCGCATAGGTGCTCATGGTGCACATCAGGAACTGCACGCCCCGGCGCCGGAACTCGTCGCCCGTCTGCACTGCCCGTTCGGGTGCATCCACCAGCCCGCCGGAGATGACCTCCACACCATACTGCCCCAGGCGTACCTCGATCTCCCGCTGATAGCCGAGCAGCTTTTCCTCAAGCCCAGGGAATTGGTCCCAATAGAAACCGCACCCGCACCCGAAAACACCGATCCGGGGCCGCGCATTCACTCTGTCTTGCATGTTTCTGCCTCCACAGCCTGTGCATCACAGAAAGCACAGCGGGCCGGGCCTATCACTACAGCCGTACTTACCCATCGGGGCGCGGATCCCATCCGGGCATCGCGCTTCGCACGCGACCGGAGTGGAGCCATTCGGGTCAGAGCCGGGCAGGCGCACAGCACCTTGGCCGGCTGTTACCGGGAGCCGGCTGGATCAAGTGCGGTTGCACTACTATCCTACCGTTATAAAAGCCCTGGGTGATGGCCGGGCATTTCGCGCCGCCTCTGCCCGGCCTTATCCAGGGCTCATGCCGGCCTGGTGCAAGTGGAAAAGCCGGCTCAGCGCGCCGTGGCCCATAGCGTGGCGCAGGCTCTTAGCCTTTCGCCGCCCACAGGCCTGCCAACAGCTTGCTGCAGGTGCGCACCAGGATCTGCGAGGCCTCCGGATCCACCTGGCAGGCATGCGTCACCTCATAGCCACCCTCCGGATAGGCCTCGGGCACTGGCACATAGCCGATGGAACCATTGGTATAGCCGGCGAAGAACGTCGCTGGGAAGGGCGAGCCGCCCTTGACCTGACGGCCCAGCTCGTTAAAGATCTCGCCCGGCGCTGTAGCCCAGGCCAGATCACCCAGACGGTAGGCCTGGAACTCAGCGCTGATCGGCTCCAGTGGCGGGCCGCCCTGCCACGAAGCGAGGGCCGCCTGCGCCCGCTGCAGGCGCAGCTCGGCCCAATGGAGAGCACCGGCATCCTCGCACTCGGCCCGTAGGCGCTCGACCTCGGATGTGAGCTCGGCAACCAGCGCTTCCGCCTGTGCAGGCGAGCCGTAGCGGTAGCGCGGCAGCTGCTCGGTCTGCGTCGCGCTGCCCACACCGGCAGCTTCTGCAGGGGTAATCGTTTCCCAAACACGCACGATCTCACACCCCAGGCGCGTACCCAGCGAGCGGGCCGGCTCGTAGCAGTCCTCCATGCGGACAGCATTGATATTGCCGCATGCCCCCTGCAGAAACAGCAGCGGCGCCCCCGTCAACAGCTCCACCACCCGGCGCGCCTGCCCAGGGTAGTCGGCAGAGACGAAGCGCATCTTCCCAGCCTGAGAGACGGGGTGCGTGGCAAAGTTAGCGATGGTTCCCAGCGGTTTGCCGTCCGCATCGCTGATCCGGCAGACGCCCAGCGCCCGGTCGATGGGGCCCTGCGGGTTTTGACCCAGGATGATGCGGCCGTCGGGCAGGCGCTCACGCCGGTTGACGCCGATATCCGACTGCCCCCAGCCGACCCCGATCCGGGCGGGCTGCTGGGCCTCGGCGGCCTCCTGCACGATGCCGGCCAGTTGGTACTTGAGATCCGCCAGGTAGGCGGCTACATCCGGCCGGGTGCTCTCGGTGTTCGTGTCTGGGCCGTAGTGAGTGTGCGTGCAGGACACGGCCACGGACTGCACCGGGATTCCGGTACGGCTCTGGACCTCCTGCCGCACCGCCGTACTGAGCGCAGCCGGCACGTACAGCAGATCGCAGGAGACGATCGCGATGGATCGCTCCCCATCAGAGGCCACCATCGCCGTAGCATAGAGCGGGTCATGGATGCCGATGGCCGGCCCTCGCCCTGCAAAGCCGATCAGGGGAATCCCCACCGGCGGCGTGATGTCCGTCCGACTGATCCCGATGCGTAACATAGCCTCCTCCTCTCTCACCCTTGCCAGGTCTGACAGCAGCCAGGATAATGGCCGGGCACTCTGCTCCGCCACCACCCGCCCCATGCCCTTCAAGGTTCCATTCCGGCATCGTGCGGAGGTGCAGCCCCGGAACCATTGCCTCTATGGGATACAAGCTGCCGTATCAGGGGCGGACGAGCTCCAGCGCCACGGCATCGTTCGCCGGCACGGCGCAGCGCAGAACGCCCTGCTCCGCCCACGGCTGTGCACCGTAGAGTGCTCCCTTGACCTGCCATCCCGCCGTCAGGGTGAGCGACTCTTTAACCGGCTCCGGCGAGTAATTCACCAGCACCACGACCCGGTCGCGCTCATCCAATACATGCTCGGTAGCGCCGATAAAGGGCGACGTCTTGGCGACGGCCCGGCCCTGCACGGCCTCGCGCGCAATCCAACGGTACACCTGCCAATAGGGCAGGGCCTCTGGAGTATGAAAAGCGCCGGGCTGGGTCGTCAACTGCATCTCCATGGGGAAAGTCAGGAAATACACCTTGCCCCGACCATACTCGGCGCAGGTGAAGCAGGGGTTGCCGTCGGCCTCCGCCCCGAGCACGGTAGCGCGCGTAGGGTAGAGCGTCAACGAGAAGGGGCCGCCCGCCTCGAGCACCGGCTTCCCTGGCAGCCCATCCATGGTCGCAGCCTGCGCGGCGGACCGGCGCTGGCGGGTCCTCACCTCCAGGCCGGTGATCTCCTCAAAGGGGCTCAGCAGCCCATCCTGGTGCGAGATGTAGAGCGTGGCCCCCGCTTTCACCCGCTCCATCAGCTCCAGCCAGCGGTGCCGGCAGATCACCCGGTGTCCCGAGATGCAGGGCAGCAGGTAGAGAGACGAGTCCTTGAGCGGCTGCGTCTCGTACTGGAACTCCAGGTCCAGCCCGGCCTGCTTGGCCAGGACAAAGCTGCTATAAGCCACGCCCCATTGGTCTTGACCGTCAGAGAGGATGCACACGGCCTCGCGTGTGCGCAGGGGCAACTGCGGGAAGGGCAGCCCCTGCAAAAAGCGGCGAAAGGCGGCCAGCTCGCCGGCCACCAGCTTGGGCGTCCCATCCACGCGGAAGAGCCCCAGCTCACGCTCCACGGCGTGCCAGTCATAGGGCGCATGGGAAAGGAGCACCTGCTCGTTGGCGCACCACCAAAAGAGCCCGTGGCAGTCGTTAGCCCACAGCGAAAAGAGGTTCGTGCGGATAAAGTCGGCGGCGATGCGCTCGCTGGCGATCATCGGGCCCAGGGTGCCGATCTCCTCACACAGGCAGGGCTTGCCGCCCACATCGGCGTACAGGCGCGACTCGGCCGTGGCGTGCAAGCAGGCGCGGATGGTGTTCAACGGGTCCTGATCGCAGTGCGGCGTAAAGACGGGGTAGGGGTGGGTGGTCAGCAGGTCCGTCAGCTCGGCCTGGTCTGAAACAGTCCAGGAGCGGGTCGGCCCGACGCTCAGCCCGTGCATGCCCGAGACGATGGGACGCTCCGGGTCGATGGCGCGGATGGCGTCCACAATGGCGCTCGTCCAGACATAGGCCTCTTCGCGCGTGGCGCGGCCCATGACGTTGCACTCGTTGCCCAGGTCCCAGGCGACGATGGCCGGCTCGTCCTGGAAGCGGCGCACAAAGTAGCGCACAAAGCGCAATTCCCACAGGATGGCCAGGGGATCACTGATGGGATTGTGGCCTTCCAATGCCGGGGGCACAAAGAGGCGCCCGCTCATCCACCCGGTGATCAATCCCACTACCAGGCGCAGCCCATGCTTGCGCGCCAGGCCGCAGAACTCGGCAAAGTGCTCGATCGCCGTCGCCGACATCCCCGCCTGCCCCGCCTCATCATCGGGCAGGAGTTGCTCGCCGTGACGGATTTCCGCCGGCGCTCCGCCCCCCGTGCGTAGCAGTGTGATGGGCTGGAAATCGGGCCAGAGCGGAAAGGCGCGCAGCACCTGCACCCCCGTCGCCGCCAGGCGGGCGAAATCCGCATCGACCACATCTGCGCGCCAATCGGCCCACATCGCCGTGCCCGCGTGCGCCGCCCAATAGTTCACACCCAGGGTAAAGCTCTGGGGATCCGTCAGGTTGAGATCGGGTTTCACGAGAGGCCTCCCAGGTATGATAGGCATGAAGACTTCCGAAGTCTCTAAAACCTCGGAGGTCTACTTCTACCGAGATACGGGTAGCATACTACCAAGACGCTCAAATGCGTAATTCGTAATGCGTGATCCGTAAGGTTCCCGTGGTGATAGGCGTGCTGCTTCCTTCCATGCCTGCCGGCAGAGGCTCGGGGCGAGCGCCACGCGCCGCACCAGGAAAGCCTTACGGATCACGCATTACGTATCACGCATCACGAAAACTGCGTCAGCAGATCCCCATGCACCTTAATCAATTCCTCAATCGCCGCCAGCCCCGCCGCCTTGTCGCTGATGGCGGGGTCGGCGCGCACGGCATCAGCCACCAGCGCCCGGTCGCCCGTGGCCGCTGCCTCGGCCACCAGGTCGTGCACGTGCGAGACCTGTGTGCAGAGCTCGGCGATGCTCGCCGGCAGGGGGCCGATGCGCACGGGGCGGATCTCGCCGTTCTCCACCCAGGCCGGCACCTGCACGATCGCTTCCTCCGGCAGCCCCTCGATGGCACCCCGGTTGGGGACGTTGATCATATCCAGGTAGCACCGGCGGCCGCTCGTGAGCGCCTCGATCACGTCCGCCGGCCGCTCCCAGGCGCGCCCCTGCAGCAGCGGCTGCCAGGGCTGCCGGCCTGCCGCCGCCGCGCGCAGGGCCTCGCGCCGTGCCGTGCGCTCCTCGTCGTTGCCATGGTGCGCCACCAGCTCGCGCCCATCCGCCGGGTCAAAGGGGAAGAACTCGCCCGTGTGGCTGTCGCCGTCGAGGGGCAACACGCCGTAGCGGCGCCACCAGCCGCGCGTGAGGGGCCGCCCGATCCAGGCGCCGCCCTCCAGCGCGGCCTGCACCGCCGGCAGCAGGTCCTCGCCCGTCCGCCGGTCGCGCGCCGAGAGCAGCCAGGCGAAATGGTTCAGGCCGGCGCTGACCACATCGATCTCCCTCATGTCGCGCCCCACCAGCGCAGCCACATTGCCGTAGCCCCCATAGGCGCCCCAGGCGTTGCTGCAAAAGCCCGCCGTGCGGATGCGCGTGTGGCGCGTGAGGGCCGTGACCACCCGCGGCAGGGGGTTGGTCACATTGAAGAGCCAGGCCTGCGGGCATAGGCGCTCCATATCGCGGGCGATAGCCAGCAGCAGCGCCACCGAGCGCAGCGCGTAGGAGAGCCCGCCCACGCCGCCGCATTCGCTCGTGATCTCGCGGATGCCGTAGCGGTGCATCACCGCCTTGTCCATCTCCCATCGCCGGCGCAACTGCACCGCCACCGATGTTGTGACATAATCGGCCCCGGCCAGCGCGGCTGTGCGGTCGGTCGTCGCTTCCAATTCCACCGCGACCCCGGCATCCGCCGCCATGCGCCCGGCGACCCCGGCCATGAGCGAGGCCATCTCGCCGTCCAGGTCCATCAGCGCCAGCTGCATCCCCGGCAGCCGGTGCTCCACGATCAGGTCGTACAGGAGCCCCATGCCGAACACATATGAGCCTGCGCCAACGATGGCAATCTTCACAGAACCCTCCTCAAGTAGGGTCACCCCAAAATCCAAGATGACTCATGTTTAGGCACAGATTGTGCTGCAAGAAAAACCGTTTCCGGATCATGTTTGAAAGAGAGGCATATGGAGATGACCTCTTTTAGGAAACTTTTCGCTGCGGTGCTGGTATCCATCATCGTGGCGGGCCTGTTGATTCTGGGCATTGGCGCCGGGGCAGTCAGCGCCGGCGGGGGCGTGCCGGTCACGGTTCCTGCTGAGCTGGAGGTAGCTACAGCTACACCTGAGGAGACGGCCACGCCCATCCCGGAGGTGACACTGACCCCCACTGCGGTCGAGGAGAACACAACACCCTCCCCGACGGAGACACCGGTGGCCACTGAGATGGCGACTGCAACTGCTACCTCAACGGTTCCGACGGCCACACCATCCCCACCCCCGACGTGTACGCTCACCGTAACGATCGTCTCGGTCACATCCCCCATCAGCCGGGGGAGCAATGCGACCGTATCTGCCAAGACTGCACCAGGAGCGCTGGCTGATATCACGGTCATCTACGCTTCTGGTGAAGTGAGCCAGGCCAAAGGACTGGGGCCGATGACGGCTGATGCTCAAGGCAACGTCTCATGGACCTGGCTGGTCGGCGGGAATACGACGCCTGGGCCAGCGACCATCTTTGTCACGGCCAGTCTTGACGATTGCAGCGCGGTTGCCACTGCGAAGATGGAGGTCACCAGAGCCGGTGCCAGCTCTCTCATCCCCTTTGATTGGGCGAGGCTCACCGTGCCCATTGTCGACTGGTCGCCGCCATGGGACTGCTGCCGGGGCGCGACCGCAGACAGCCAGCCCCAGATCGACATGACGCTTTCCACTCCTGAAAACAGGGGGTAGCATGGGCACACAGCGAGTCGAGGCCGGCCAGTGGCAAAGCATATCACCCGGCATCGGCCAGCATACAATTACGAATCCACCAGCGAGCGCTTGCTGCGGGTGATCTGCAGCGGGTTATCGGGCTGGCGGCGGCTCAAGAGGTCCAGTGAGATCTCGATATCCTCCTTGGCCTCATCGGGCGTGCTGGTGCCGACCGTGACCATATCGATCTCGCGGATCGTGCTCCAGACATAGGCCAAGCCCACCACGGGCAGCAGGCGCCCGGCCGCCATGGGCTTGATCGTCATCACCGGCTTTTTCGCATTGCGGATGATGCGCATGACCCAGTCGACCTCGACCTGCATCATGAAACCCGCCGCGTTGTAGATCTGGATATAGCTCTCCACATCGGCGCCCTGCCGGTCCGCATAGACCACCGCCTCCGGCATGTGCGTCGAGAGGCCGGGGATCATCCCGCGCTCGCGCATCATCTTGGTGTACTGATCCAGGTCGCGGATGACCCCGGCGCGCTTGTCGATCAGGGCGTCGGTGATGCACTGATGGGGCATGCAAAACGTCGTGCCCCAGGCCTGCAGTTGGTCAAAGGCGCGGGCGGCCGCATCGGTATCGTTGCCGTCGGGCTTGAGTTCCCAGCTCGGGGTGAAGATCAGGGTCATCTTGCGCCCGGCGCGCTGCTCGGCGTCGTGCGCGGCATCGACAATGAGCTGGCTCGGCCCGCTGAGGACGGCATCGATGCCGTAGCTCATAAAGACGCTCATAATCTCGGCGATGCGCTGCCGGTTCTGGTATTCCTTGATGAACGTGTCCTTGGCCTGGCTGGTATGGGAATAGCCCAGGAACCAGTTGATGCCAATGAGCATGCGGGGCAGCGAAACGCCACCGACGGTCGTGCGGGGAAAGGTATCCATGAGTCCTCCTCTGTGCCTTGGCGAAGCGGCTACGCAACGGCATAACGTTCTCCCTGAATCATAAGCCACAGCCGCACAAACCGCAAAAGGCGTCTTGGCTTCGCAGCCGATCTTTCGGAGGTCCACTGCCATTGGCCTGGCGATCGGGGTTGCCTTGCAACGGGCGAGGGAATCGGCAGTGGGCAGCCCAACACAGGCTGCCCACTGCGGGGAGGGTTGATAAGTGGAATGCGCGTGGCGGGCTTACAGCCCATCCCGGATCATCTGCCTTGCGTGTTCTACCGGTGCGCCTGGTTGCGCGATTGCGTCTGGCCTCGTCCCTGAGTCTGGGTCTGCTGGCCGGTTTGGTTCCCCGTGCCCGCTGCGGTCTGCGTTTGGACGCGATCCTGTGCGCGTGTCTGGCTCTGATCCTGGGTCTGGGTCTGCAGGCGGGTCTGATCGACTGCGTATGCCATGGTCTGCAACTGGGCGCGATCCTGGGCGCGCGCCTGGCTCTGCTCCTGAGTCTGGGTCTGCAGACGGATCTGATCCCCTGTACATGCTGCCGTCTGCAACTGGGTGCGATCCTGCGTGCGCGTCTGATCCCCTGTGCGCGTCCCCTCTTGGAGCCGCGTCTGGTCTTGCGCGCGCGTGAGATCGAACAGGCGCACCCGGTCCTGAAGCCTTTGTATCGCCTGGCTCAGAATGGATGCCCGATTCCCAGCCCCCGTATCCGCCACGACGGCGGGCGCCTGGCTAAGCGGGACGGCCGTGCCCGCCAGCATCAAACCAGCCAACACAATCCCTTTCAAGCCTTTCATCTTCTTCCCCTTTCGTCTTTTCACACCTGGACTATCGACCTTACGGGAATGAAGAGCCACAACAGGCTTGAAAAGATACATGATCTTGTCCGTTGTGATATCTTACAGCACACCCCTGGCCTTGAGGAACGCCTTGTAGATCTCCTCATACAGCACCACATCCGTGCGCGTATCCTCCGCTGAGGAGCGGATGGGCTCGCCCGTCTGCAGGCAGCGGATAAAGGCCTCGGCCTCGCGTTTGTAGCTCCAGGTCCAGGCATTGGGCTGGGGGATGGGCCGGGTGAAGGTCTGCGTCTTGCCGGCGCGGTAGATCTCGACCTCGGCGGGCACCTGGCGCAGCAGGAGCGGCGGCGCCCAGGTCTGGATCCAGCCGTGCTGGAAGTAGATCTGGGTGTGCTCGTCCCAGCGGTAGTGCGAGACGCCACCGGTTTCCAGCACCGCCCGTGTGCCGCCCAGGTCGAGGATGGCGACCCCGGTGTAACCGTCGTCATCCAGGTCCACGGCGCGCACGCTCACTTGTGCACCGCAGCCCAGGAACCAGCGCAGCAGATTGATGTTGTGGGTGTATTGCTGCAGATAGCCCAGGTAGCGCGGCAGGTACGCGGGGGGCAGCCAGTCGGGGCCAACGGCGGGCACACGCGGGTAGGGTTCGTCGGTCTTGATCCAGGTATTGTCCAGGCCACCGATCCAGTCGCCGCAAAAGCCGTGGTTGCGGGCGTAGGTAACCCTGCCCATCTCGCCCGTGGCTCTCCACTCGTCGATAGTAGATTTGACCAACTCGTTGCCGGCATCGTAACGCTTCATATAGCCGACCATGAGCTGCTTGCCCGCCTGCTTGGCGGCTGCCACGATCTCATCCGCCTGCCGGATGGAGACGGCCATGGGCTTTTCCATGAAAACGTGCTTGCCGGCCTGCAGGGCATCGCGGGCGATTTGCCCCTGCACCATAAAGTCAGCCGAGACGCCGATGGCCTCGATATCCGGGTCGGCCAGCAGGGCCTCATGGTCCCTGTAGAGCCGAGGGATGCCGAAATGCTGCTGCACCTTTCGACCCAGCTCGGACCGCACTTCAGCCAGCGCAATCAGTTCACAATCGGGGATGGAGAGGAAATTCGGAATGTGCACGCGCTGGGCCATAAACCCGGCGCCGATGTAGCCCATACGGATTCGGGTCATGAGTGCCTCCGTTCGTAATCCGTGATGCGTAATCCGTAAGGTTGCCATGCCGCAGCGCTCGCCGCTCCGGACTCGCCTGCTGAAACAGATAGTGGACAGAGCAGCATGCGCTCCGCCGTGGCAACCTTACGGATTACGCATTACGGATTACGCATTATTTGAGCGTCTGCCGCAGGAACTTGAGCCCAATCGCCAGCCCCTCTTCAAACCGCTCGCCCTCGAAGATGGGGTCCTCGTGTTCGATGACCACGCCGGTCTTGTAGCCGACCTCGGCCAGGGCGCGGGCGATGCCGTCCCAGTCGACCTGGCCCAGGCCGGGCAGGCGATAGGTCCACCAGCCGCTGCCATAGATGCCCACCTGCCCGAGCTTGTCCTCGAACACCTGGGTATCTTTGGCGTGCATAAAGACGAGCCGGTCGGCGAACTGCCGGATGACGCCGATATAGTCACAGCCCTGCCAGAAGAGGTGCGAGGGGTCATACTCGAGCCCTACTGCCTTGGAGGGCACCGCATCAAAGAGCTGGGCAAAGAGGTCGTTGGAGTAGGCCAGGTTGCCAATGCGCAAGCCCTGCTCGTAGCGCACGTTTGGCCAGTTCTCGATGCCGATGCGCACGCCCGCATCCTCAGCGCGCCTGGCATACTCGCCGAAAACCTGCCCGAAGAGCTTGACCTGCTCCGCCGGGCGCACGGCCGGGTCGCCGAACGCCATGCAGGTGACCACATTCGTGCCCAGCTGCGGCGCCAGATCAATCGCACGCGCCATCTCCGCGGCAGCCTTCTCATGCTGCACCGGGTCGGCGGTCACGTGCCGCACACCGAACGAGGCGACCGTCAGCACCTTGACCCCCGTCTTGGCGATCAGATCCTGCACGCGCCTGGTGTCATCCGCCGTCCAGCGTGTGAGGTCACAGGGCCCGCCCGCGCGGAAGCAAAGCTCGACCCCATCGAACCCCAGCCGCGCTGCGCGGGTCAGGACCTCTTCGGGGGTACCGTTAGCGACGAAACCGATGTTCATGCCCATCCTCCGTACGCACCGAATTCATACGCCGCATCGAGCATGGCCACAATATTCTCGGGCGGCACGTTGGCCATGATGTTGTGGATCTGATTCCAGATAAACCCTCCGCCGGGCATGAAGATATCCAGCCGGCGGCGCACATCATCGCGCACCTGGGCGGGCGTGCCATAGGCCAGCACCTGCTGCGTATCGCACCCGCCGCCCCAAAAAGTGATATCGCGGCCGAACTCGCGCTTGAGTCGCTCCGGCTCCATGTGACGAGTGCTCGTCTGCACCGGGTTCAGGATCTCAACGCCGGCTTCGATCAGGCTGGGTATCAGCTCATAGATGGCACCGCACGAATGGAGCAGGATGTGGGCGCCGCTGGCCTCACGGGCGAAGCGGTAGATGCGTTGGTGGCGCGGCAGGAAAAGTTCCCGGTACATGGCCGGTGAGATCTTAGGGCCCATCTGCATGCCCAGGTCGTCGCCCACCACCAGCACCTGCACATAGCCACGCACCCGCGGTAGAAGGCGCTGCAGCGTTTCCAGGTGTAGCTCGGTGAGGCGATCCAGGAAGCGGGCGAGCTTTTGTTTCTCGGTGGCCAGGTACACGTAAAGGTTCTCCATGCCGAAGAGCCATTGGCACCACTCGAAGAGGTTGCAGCCGACCGGCAGGGTAAGGCAATAGTCGGTCGTCTCGTAGAGCCGCTTGGCCGCGGCAGCGATCTCATCGAGCCGCGCATCGGTGAGCGGCTCGTCGAAGGGTGCTGCGCCCACAGCGCCCCACATTACCTGTGCCATCGCCTCTGCCAGCGGCTCGGTGCTCTCCAGCCCGTCCGGGCCCAAGAGGGGCCAGTACGCTTGATCGAGGTACAACGAGCCCTGGGGCATGCGCGCAATGACACGGCCTGCCGGGCTGCGGTAGAGGAGGCCGCCATCGGGCTGGCGCTCGGCCTGGAACCAGTGCGGGGCCAGGGCGGGCGAGCCGTCGGGCAACACCCAGGGCTGCAGACGCGCGGGCGAGGTAAAGGCGCGGCCCAGGTCCACCGCGTCGACATGGAAGCGGTCGAGGTACCACGGCTCGGGCTCGGCGAGCTGCTGCACCATATCATAGACAAACGTGCCACCGCCGGCGACGCCCAGGAACGCTTTGAGCCGGTTGTAGGCAATGGCCATGATCCCCGAGGAGCGATTGGAGCCCTGATCGATGGGCACACGGTCAGGCTCTTTGTGATCAATGGCTGCAAGAACGCGTTCACGCGAGTTCATGAGCACCTATCCCGTCTAGAAAAGAGGTATCGTGTTCCGCTGTCGGGAACGCGGGGCACGCGGAGGGGATGCATGCAATCCAGACTGTGTGTCACAGTCTACTCCGCAATTGGCTCCGCGTCGAATCGCAGCGGGTGTATTCCCAAACCGCCGGTAACCCCAGGCTCATAGTGAGGGAGGACGTGCGGCAGGAGGCAACCCGTCGCATGTCCTCCCTCACTGCAAACATGACCATCAGACTTCCGAAGTCTGAAAGACTTCGGAAGTCTGGGATCCGCCATTAAACACGAGTTCCAGCTTTTGTACGATAAAGCCATAGCTGAAGGGGGTGTTCGGCTCGCGGCTGAAATTGCCGGCCGTGGTCATCCACATGCGGCGGCCGCCGTCCTCGAACCACTTGGCGGGGAGGCTCGGGTTATAGTACGCATAGCCCCAGTCGGGCTCGACATGGAAATAGCGCCAGGGGCCCCAGGGGCGCGGCGCCTCGTAAAGGGCCAGGTACGTCCAGCGCCAGGGCTGGGGGCCATCGGGTGCGATATAGGCCCACTGCCCCATGATAAAGCGCTCCACCGCCGGCACATACTGGATGCCCGTCATGCTGGTATAGCCGCGGTGGAAGAAGATGGCTGCTGGCCGCCGGCGATACTGGTTGCTCCAGGTCGGGTCATTGGCAGCGTCGATATCGACGATGAACTCATAGTCGGCGCGGTCGAGGCGGCCGATGCGGTCGCGACGCACGCGGGCCATGCTCATATAGTTGCCGTTGTTCCAGGTAGCGCTGGAAGAGACGAGATAGACATAATCACCGTACTCGCCAGGAACATCCTGGTAGTCTTGCCCGAACTGGACAAAAAAGGGCGTGCCGAAGCGCGGGCCGGGGAACATGGCCTGCCCCACCGGCGGTTTGACCGACCAAGTCTTGCCATGATCCAATGATTTGACGATCGAGGCGTCGTACACGCGCTGTATGTTATCCGGATAATCGCCGGCACCCGAGTGCTGGCTGACGCCCAGGTAGAGCACGCCATCGATGGAGGTCATACCGTTGGCTTTCCAGGTATCAAAGCCGTCCACTCCGCACATCTTGCCATAGTCGGCCATTGGGTTCACGGTGACCATCTTGTGGTCGGGCGGGGTGCCCGTCACCCGGTGCACAGCCAGGTTCGAGTTGCAGCTCTGGGCGATGCCCTGCGTATCGTCGCTGACGGTGTAGACCTCGCCGTCGTCAGCCCAGGCGCACGACCAGACGTCGCCATGGCTCTCCGGGTAAAGGATCGGCTCGGTCAGCCAGCGGATGCCTTTGATCAGATCGCTCTTGGGATAAGGGATTTGCATACCTGTATTCCTTCCGAATTCCCATGACTTGATCCGCGCTCATTGTCACGGTATGGGCTATCCCTTCAGCCCTGTCATGTGGATACCTTCGATGAACGTGCGCTGCGCGAAAAAGAAGATCGCGATGACTGGTAGCAGCATCAGCGTGCTGGCCGCCATGATGATGCCCCAATCCGTCTCATGGGCGCGGTCGCCCATAAACCGGAAGAGGCCCAGGACGATAGTATACTGCTCCATCTTGTTGATGTAGATCAGAGGGCCCATAAAGTCGCCCCACTGTCCGATCAGCGTAAAGAGAGCGACAACCGCCAGGGCCGGCTTGGCCAGCGGCAGGATGATGCGCGCAAAGATGCCCAATTCCGATGCGCCGTCGATGCGAGCCGCTTCCGAAAGCTCCGGTGGGATGGTGCGGAAGAACTGGCGCAGCATAAAGATATAGTAGGCGCTGCCGAAAAACGCCGGCACAATGAGCGGTTTGTAGGTGCCGTACCATCCGAGCTGCCGGAAGATGATGAACATGGGCACCATGAGCACCACGCCCGGTATCATCAGCGTGGCCAGGGTAATGCCGTACAGGATCTCGCGTCCAGGCCATTGGATACGGGCAAAGCCATAGGCGGCCATCGTGCAGGAGAAGACGATGCCGATGGTGTGCGGCACGGCAATCTGGATCGTGTTCCACGTGTACAGGCCAAAGGGGGCCGTCGTGAACACGCGCGGAAAGTTATCCCATACGATCGGGTTGGGCCACCACACGGGCGGCATGGCGAAGATCTGCTGCGACGTCTTAAGCGCGCTGGTTACCAGCCAGTAAAACGGCATGCCAAAGACGACGCCGAGGGTCAGGGCGAGCGCGTTGAGCGCTACCCGGCTGGCGGCCATGCGCACGACCCCGCGCTTCCACCACTGTGGGCGGATGACCTGACGTGGCGCACCCCCTCCCGGGGTGCCCTCTGCCCGAGGCTCAGTTGAGCTGACCATATTCCGCTCCTTCCTAGTCGCCGCCGTAGTAGACCCAACGCGCCGACGTGCGGAAGAGTACAAAGGTGCACACGGCGACGATCAGGAACAGCACCCAGGCCATGGCCGCGGCCAACCCCATCCGCGTGCCGACGAACGTGTCGTAGATCATGACCGCATAGAAGAGGCTCGACTCGCCGGGGCCGTTGCCGGTGATCGTATAGGCAAAAGTGAAGAACTGGAAGGCCCAGATCATACCGTTGATCACCGTGAAGAGAATCACCGGCGTCACGCACGGCACGGTGATGTGTAGCATCTCATCCCACCAGTTGGCTCCGTCGATGCGCGCTGCCTCGCGCAATTGCATGGGCACGTCCTGCAGTGCCGCCAGGAAAAGCACGATGTTGCCGCCGCAGATCCAGGTCGTCACGATCGTCAGCGACGGTTTCACCCAGGCCGGCGATGAGAGGAAGGGGATGGCTGACAGCCCAAAGCGAGCCAGCGTGCCGTTGATCGGGCCAAAGGGGTTGAAAACCCATAGCCAGAGCATGGCCGCCGCCATCTGCGGCACGATGGTCGGCAGGTAGAATACCGTGCGCCAGAAGGAGCGCATGAAGATCTTTTGGTTCAGCAACTCCGCCAGCAGAAAGCTGACGGCGATGTTGATCGGCACAGCGACGATGACGAACCACATGGTATTGCTCACTGCACGCCAGTAGTGGCGGTCAGTGAACATGTACTGGAAATTGTGCAGACCGACCCACTTGGGGGGTCTGACCATATTGTACTGGGTAAAGCTGTAGTAGAGTGAGGAGCAGATCGGGTAGAGCAGGAGCCACAGCAGGCCGATGATCCAGGGCAGAGTGAAAAAGAGGCCCCAGAGCAGATTGCGCCGCTCGCGCGGGCTCAAGCGCAAACCGATTGCCACGGTTCACCTCCGATCTTCGTAATCCGCGATGCGTAACGCGTCCCGTAATGCGCAAGGTCGTCATCGCGGCGTGCATTCTGCTTTTCGTGGTGTTCGTCCTGGCGAAGGTTGCCCCAGGCATTCGACATGTCGGAATGATAACCTTACGCATAAAGGACGATTCTCACTAACTACAAGTCAGGTAAACGGACGCATCGATGTTAGCTCTCACTAACTGCAAGTCACTCGCGAAGGGGTCCACTGGGCAGACGGTAATCCTGCTCAGCCAGCAAGGGCTGCTCATCGGGTGCGCGGCGCCGCAGGCCATAGAAGCGCAAGGTGTGCTCGGCGATTGCCAACTCGCAGCGCACCAGGCGGTGTGGCCATGTGCTCGCGACGGTAAACTGCTCGCCGAGCAAGGCCGCTCTGCCTTGGGCGTCGGTGCGGCGCACGAAGATGATCCTGCCCTGCGACGGCGCTTTCAGGCTCAGCGCCCAGTTCGCAGGGAAGGGCTGCCGCATGGGGGCACTCTCTCGTCGGGCCACCGTATGGCATCGATGGGCAGTCACGTAGCGCGCCGACTGCTCCTGCAGCGCCTCCAGCGTCTCGTGGTGGAAGCGCGCCCACACCTTGGCCTGCCAGCGCCCATTGTAGCCCTCGATGCTCGCCTGAAAGCCCTGCTCGGCAACGGGCACAAAGACTGGCACGATGCCGAGCCCCAAGCACAGCCGGATCACGCGCCCGGTGCTCCCCTTGAACTGGTGCGGCCCCTGGAAGCGGGTGTCGTTGTCGAACTGCGCAAAGGCCGGCAGGCCGAAGGCCCGCCAATGCTCAACCAGGCACCCGACCACGTCCTTCGCCGAGAACCTTTCGCGCGGCCACGACGCCACCAAGCCGCCGTACAGCGAGACACCGTTCAGGACATCGACCAGCGGCCCGTGCGCAATGCGCAAGTCCTCCACGAAGTCGAACTGGTCCAACTCGGCTCGCCCGCCAAGGGCCTCTGGCAGATACCAGGCCAGCGGAGGGGGCCGACGGCGCACACGCTTCTGCCCATCCAGTGCACCCCTCCGCTCCAGAATGCGGTAGATGGTGCTGACCGCAGGCACGGGCCTCACCTGCCGCGCCACCAACGCGTCGTGGATGGCTCGCCCACCGTACTCGCCCAGATCACTGTCGCGGCGCAATTCCTGCCGCAGTTGCAGCACCATGTCTTCGGTCTCCGCGACAGTACGCCGGGGTGCTTGGCGCGGCCCATCTGGATGATCGCCCCAGTCGACAGCGCCGAGCGGCCTGGATCCGGCACGCTTCGCCCAACGCTGTACGGTCAGCAAGCTTACGCCAAATTCTCGGGCAACCGCACCCTGCGACTTGCCACGGCGCAAGGCCTCGACCATCACCCGGCGCTTGCGCTCTCTGCTGCCCCCTTTTTACCCATTGCGTCATCCTCCAAAGCAGGATAACGTATTATAACATAAAGTGACTTGGAGTCTATGAGACTCGGTGACTTGTAGTAAGTGAGAATCGTCCAAGGACGCATCACGGATTACGTATTACGCCTCAGCCCTGAGCCTGCGACAGGAGATCGTCGAATGCCTTCTGGGCTTCCTCTTCCGCCTGGGCCAATGCGGTCTTGGTGTCGGACTGCTTGCCCAGCACGAGGTCGTCGATGGCAGCCCACCACTCGCCCCAGCCGGTGAGGACGTAGCCGCGCGGGCGGATGAAGGTGGCCTCGGCGACAGAGTCAAAATAAAACTTCAATCCCTTGAACTTGCTCGTGTCGGCCTTTGCCGCCCATGACTTATAGTAGGCGAAGGAGCCAGACTGGTTGTATATGATGTCGTTCCCCTCTGTGCACATGAACTCGACCAGCTTGTAGGCCTGCTGCGCCACTTTGCTGACCGCGTTGATGGCCAGAGCATGGGCACCCATCTGTTGGGTCTTGTTGGGGCTATTGAAGCCGGGCACCCAGGTGTAGCCGAAATCGCCGTCGGGGGCCAGCTTGGCCAAGCCACCGGGGCACCAGGAGCCATCGATCATCATGGCTTCCTTGCCCGTGCAGAAAGCGCCGCCGGGGGTCACCGAGCCCCAGCCCGGGTAGCTCTTGTGAAAGGCGCCGATCTTTTCGGGGCCCATCTTCTTCTCATAGGCCACCATCCAGTCTACCATCTGAATATGCTCGGGCTGCGAAAAGTTCATCTTCTTATTGGCCGCATCGAAAACCTCGATGGCAAACGCTGTCTGCCAGTTGGGGTACATGCCGCCCGAGGAGTCGCGATCGTCAAAGCCCAGTTCGAGGATATTGCCTGAGGAGTCGACCTTGGTCAGTTTTTCGGCCATCGACAGCAGTTCGGCCAGGGTCGTGGGCGGTTTCTCCGGGTCCAGGCCGGCCGCCTCGAACATCTTCTTGTTCCAGACGAGGGCATTCTCCATGCCCGACTCGATAGCAGGGATGTTGTAGAGTTTGCCTTCCCAGATCATCTCTGGCTTTTGCGGGTACTCGTCGATATTGATCTTGCCGCTCGCCTTGACGTACTCATCTAGTGGCTGCACATAGCCCTGGATGGCATCGGGCAGGCCCGAGTCCCAGATGTCGGGGCCGACACCGCCGGAGAGAGCAGGTTTGAGCTTGGACCCCAAGTCGGAGATCTGCAGGCCCTCGATGCTGATGTCGGTGTTTTTCTCCATGAACGTCTTGTTGGCGTTCTCGATTGAGTTGCCGATGTCGCCGCCATGGTGCCACCAGAAGGTGACCTTGACGCCCTTGCCAGCTTCGGCTGGGGCTGCCGTCGCGGGCACGGCCGTAGCCTCGGGAGCTTGGGTGGCCTCTGCGGCGGGAGCCTGGGTCGGCTGGGCCGCGGGGGCCGCGGGCGCGCAGGCTGTAAGGACAGCGCTGCCCGCTGCAGCCAGGATAGACAGGCGCAGAAACTCGCGTCGATTCATGGTGCTCTTCTCCATTGCTTCCCCTCCTCAGGAAATCAGAGCTAAAGACCCCCACAACCGATCCGCTAGAGTCGCCAACCCTCGCCGGCTGTGCCGGCATGTGCGGGGTACACGGGAGACATCGCCGCCATAGGGTTGCTGCACCGCAACAGATCAGGTATAATGACGGGTGAATTCCCAGTGTCTATCCGATTGTACATTGGATGCCTTGCTGGCTACAGGGGTTTTCTGCCACGAAACTGCCAAGTTCTGTCACAAGGCCGGCAGTATCCACCGAGGCCTATCCACCATGGATATCTCTGTCCAAGAACTCGACCGCCTCGTACGCAGCGCCCTGGCGCACCTCTATGACTACGCCTACCTGCAGAACCATCCCCTGGCGGCCATGGTCGATGCGGGCAGCAGCCTGGACCAGGTGACCCGCGCCCAAAAGTTACGGCGCCTTCTCCTCGATTGCATCGAGGCGCTCCGTTCACAGGAGCAGGCCGGAGCCCCCGCCGAAGAGGCTGCCCGCGCCCATTCGATCCTCACCTACCGCTATGTCGATGGGGTGCCCATCGAGGAGATCGCTGCCAAGCGGGCCCTCAGTGAGCGGCAGGCCTATCGTGAGCTGGAAAAGGGCGTCATGGCCGTTGCGCGCATTCTGCGGGATAAGATGCTTGCCGGCGAGGGAGAGCACAAGGAGAGGATTGCCGTCTTACCGCCGGCCGCACCCACCCTTGATGACCCTCTGCAGACCGCGCAAGCCGAAGTAGCTCGGCTCCGGCAAGCTGTCAATACTGAGCCCCTGAACTTGCGTGATGTCCTGCTGGGGGTGCAAGAGATGCTGGCACCCATCAGTGCGCGTACCGGCATCCGGATCGAGTTGCTCACTCCTGCGCCTTGGCCTCAAGTTGTCGCCGACCGGGTCATGCTCCGCCAGGCGCTCCTGAACTTGCTGACGCATGCCCTGAACGCCGTCGTCCAGGGTAACCTGGAGGTCACCGTCAGCGGCAGCCAGGGGCGTCTGCTGTTACGCATCGCTGAGGTTCCCCATCCGACGCGCACTCGTCCTCGCACTCTGCAAGCTGCCGTCGGGCCTCTGGTAGCGCAGGCGCTGCTGGAAGCGCAGGGCGGGCGCCTGAGCACTCGAGATGGCGAGGGCCACTGGCTGGCGGAGATCAGCCTCCCCCTGGCCGGGCAGGTGAGCATCCTGGTGATCGACGACAATGTGGACCTGGTAGCGCTCCTGCAGCGCTATCTGGCCGGGCACGAGGTGAACGTGGTGGGGGCGACGGATGCTGAAGAGGCGCTACGCCTGGCTGAGGAGATGCAGCCCCGCCTGGTTACTCTCGACGTGATGATGCCCGGGCTGGATGGCTGGGAGGTGCTGCAGCGGCTCAAGGGCAGCGCGACGACACGCGATATTCCGGTTGTCATCTGCTCGGTGCTGCACGAGCCCGAGCTGGCTCAGACGATGGGTGCGAGCGATTATATCGCCAAACCCGTCAGGCAGACGGACCTGCTGGAAACGCTGACGCGCTGGCTCGGGCCACTGACGCCGGCTGAGTAACGGCGGCCAGGAGCGCCTGCAGCGATTGTAGGATCTCGTTCAGTGTCAGGCCGGTCGGGCGTTTCAGGCTCAGGTCGCCCACGATGGGCGCCGTCTCCTGATCGAGAGTCTGCCCCGATATGAGGATGATGGGCGTGCCAGCCAGGGCCTCGTCGCGCTGCGCCTGCGCCAACACTTCATAGCCGCTCAAGCCGGGCATGAGGAGGTCGAGCAGCACCAGGTCCGGCCGCTGCGAACGCATGAGGTCCAACCCCTCAACGGCCCCGGCTGCCTCAAGCACGCGCAGGCGAGGCTCACTCGCCTTGAGCATGCGCACCAACAGGCGGGCAAAGTTGGGGTCATCATCGACCACCAGCACGGTGTGGGGCTCACTTCCAAGATGAGAGAGGGCCCCCAGCAGATCCTCGCGCGACACAGGCTTGGCCAGGAAATCCGTAGCACCCAGGGCCAGGCCCAGGCGGCGCAGGCTGGGCAGGGAGCAGGTCAACACTGGTAGCGCCGCGACCTCGGAGCGCCGGGCAACGATGTGCGACCAATCGCCGCCCCAACTGGAGTCGACAATCACGGCCACCGGCAGCCCCTCATCGATCACCGCGAGAGCCCGCTCCTCGTCCTCTGCCAGCAGGAATTGGTAGCCGCCAATGTAGCGGTGCAGCAGGGCGAGGGCATGGGGTTCATCATGCAGCACTAGCACGCGCAGGTGGCCTAGCGCCGCCGGCACCGGCGCGTCATGAATGAGCACAGCCGGGGGCGCAGCGGAATCGCAGGGGGTGGGCAGGCTAAAGCCCACAACGGTGCCCTGCCCTAGCTCGCTCTTGATCCACATCGCTCCGCCATGCAGCTCCACGAACTTGCGGCTGACGGCTAGTCCCAGGCCCGTGCCCTCTCGCGCCCGGTCCTCATCGAGCTGGCTGAAAGCCTCAAAGGCGCGGGAGATCCTTTCGGCTGCAATGCCCCGCCCCGAATCCTCCACCTGCACCTTCACCTCCTGCCCATCCAATGCGGCGCGCACCCGGATGTAACCCTTGTCGGTGAACCGGGTGGCGTTGGTGAGCAGGTTCAGCAACACCTGGCGGATGCGCGTGCGGTCCAGTTGTAGGATGGGAAGCTCGGGGGGCACCTGGACCTCCACAGATAGCCCTTTCGCCTCAGCCAAGCCGCGCACGATCTCGACCGCTTCGCCGATGACTGCCGTCAGGTCCGCCGGTTCTGGGCTGATCGGCAGGCGGCCTGCCTCGATCTGCGAGAGGTCCAGCACATCGTTGATCAGGTCGCCCAGGTGTCGGGCGGCGCGGTAGATGGCCATTACATCGCCGCGGTACTCATGGGGAAGTGGGATGCCTTTGTAGCTCTCCGGTGCCGTAGCCACCATCTCCGAAAAACCCACGATGAGGTTGAGTGGCGTGCGCAATTCGTGGCTTACATTGGCCACGAACTCCGCCTTGAAGCGGTAGGCTTTGTCGGCGGCCTCGCGGGCAAAGATGAGCGCCTGGTTGGCGCGCTCCAGGCGCACATAGGCCTCTTCCAGGCTCTTGAGGATGCTGCGTACCTCGGCCCGGCGCTCGCGTGCGTCGTTGGCGTTCCTCTGGGCTTCCTGGGTCATGCGCAGCGTCCAGCCTAACGCCGTAAACAGGCGCCGCGAGCTGAGCCACGCGGTAAAAGCAGCCAGCAGAAGAAAGATGATCGGCAGCCACAAATCCCCGAGTGAGACGTTCTGCACGCCGAGGCCGATCACCAGCACCAACGCGTCCTCTAGGAAAGCAACTGCCCAGAGGCCGGTCGCATCGGTCAGCGTCGCCGTAACCAGCACCACCAGCATATAGGCGTAGAGCACCGGCATCCCCGGCAGCGTCAGGGCAAAGATTGTGACCACTGCCGTGAGCCCGGCGAGGTATACCCCCACGGCCAGCTTGAGGTACTGCTCCTGCAGATTGTAGCTCAGCCAGGTTACGGCCAGGGTTAGCACCAGAACACCCACACCCTCCGGCAGGTGCTGCTCGGCCAGCACCAGCACCGCCACCGTCACGACCCACATGACCAGGGTCGTGATCGGCAGCAGTGACCGGAATGATTCGCGCACCAGGTCCTGCATCACCTGGTTGGTCTCGGACTCATAGTTGTGTGCAGTCAGCGTAACAGCCACGGGCAGCCGCTCCTCTCACTCGCATCCCGGCGTGATGCCGACTATGGGTATATCCGGAGAGGACCAAGTGACGAAATGAACCCCAGGATCACCCGCTAAAGGCCACCAGCCGCCCTGCATTCTCCTGAATCCGCGCCAGCGCCACCCTGGCTTCCAGCGGCTGCTCGCTGCCCCGCTCCCTCGGCGCAGTCTCGTAGAGGAGCGGCCCCGCGAAGCCCGTCGCCAGCAGGGCGGGCACCCACTCCCGCCAGGGGATGATGCCCTGCAGGGGCAGCCAGTGCCGCTCATCGACGCCATCATTATCGGAGAGGTGCAGGGTCAAAATGCGCGAGCCGTAGCGCCGCGTGGCCGTGAGGAGGTCCTCACGCAGATTGGCGTGGTTCACATCGAGGCAGATGCCGAGGCGCTCGGCGGGCAGGGGCGCCAGGATGTCGAGCAACTCCTGTGAGTCGTGCCCCAGGCAGGTGCGGGGCAGGCACTCGACGGCGATGCGCACGCCATTGGCGGGCAACTGCGAGAGCAGGTAGGAGATCCCTTCCCGGCAACGCTCCACGCGGGCGGGACGCTCCTCGTCAGCAATCGGCTCGGCGCTGGGGTGAACGACCAGGAAGCGCCCCTCCAGGGCCAAGAGACGCTCCAGACAGCGATCGGCCCAGTCGAGTGCATGCTGGCGCGAGGCAACATCGGGGTCAGACAGCGAGAACAGCTTGCCCATCGTTTGCGAATAGAACGGCACATGCACCGAGTTGACCTCCAGCCCAGCGCCGCGGATGGCCCCCGCCAACTCCCGAAAGCGCACCTCATCCCGCAGATAGCCCTCGCAATTAAGCGAAATCTCGACCTGCGAGATGCCATAATCTCGGAAGAGCGGCAGGTGCCGGGCCGGGTCAAAGGGGTCCAGGGCTGTGGTGGATACGGCGATGGGCAATGGAGCGACAGCCATGATGATACCTCCGGGGTCCTTGCGGCTCCCGGGGGGGGGGGGGGGGGGGGGTCGCGGGGGACCGGGCCCGGGGAGCGGCAGCCACCCGCCCCCCCCCCCCCACCTC
>Ga0078972_1001599_pt2 | contig 81943 bp, 52 predicted proteins | sample YelNatPaOPGAMG01_FD_67568 | JGI IMG/M metagenome (GOLD analysis project Ga0078972, IMG submission 67568) | Hot spring thermophilic microbial communities from Obsidian Pool, Yellowstone National Park, USA - OP-RAMG-01 (SPADES assembly) (version 2) | ecosystem: Environmental > Aquatic > Thermal...
ATAAGTAGCAGCTTTCATAAGTTCACTATGTGATGATATATTATTATCATGTCTACGATAACCCAGCAAATCTCTATTAAGAAAATGGATATCTCCCTTGCGAGACAGGCGAATCCACATATCCCAATCTTCTGCTAGTGGAGTAGTTAGATCAAATTTTCCAACACAGTTTAATATATTATGACGGATTAAAATCAATCCAGGAGGAAAGATTTGGCAATATAATATTATAGAAGCAAAACAAGTTGGTTCATTAATTGAGAGTGTAATGACTCGGTTATGCCGCACGATTTTACGCTCTGCACATTGTTTTTGTAATTGCCCTGGGAAAATCTCATTTCCATTCGAATCAATAAGATGAGCAAGTCCATGCGCTGCAACCGCACTTCTATCATTTATAAGTGCATTCCTTAGACTGCCAAGGGCATCATTCGTCCAAACGTCATCAGAATCAAGAAAAATCACATAAGCGCTATGTTGGTTGATCTCATCGATTCCGCGATTACGAGCGTTTGCTAAGCCGCCATTCTTCTCCTGCCTTACCAATCGAAATCGTGGATCCTTTTCGACGTAGCCTTGCGCGATGGCTGCGGAACCATCCGTGGAGCCATCATCCACAATCACACACTCCCAATCGGTAAACGTTTGAGCGAGAACGCTGTCAAGTGTCATCGCAAGGAACCGCTCACCGTTATAGGTTGGGATGACGATGCTTATCTCCGGAATATGTTCGAGGCGCTCATCGGATGCAATCCTATCCGTATCCATAGATCCTCCTTCGTTTCCCTCATTGTAATTATGAACAATTGTACTATCCTCTTCTTTCATCAATCAGCTCCTTAATAAATATCGCTGGATCCGGTTGACGTGAAACCAGGTGACACCTTTCTTTCCTACTTTGCATCATACAGTAAAAAACTCTTTAGTGACCATTACGGATGCATTCCAGACATGGTTGTTTCATTATCGGTTAACTAATTCAAAAAATCAAGTGTAAAATTGAAAAGAATGAGACGCAGGCAAGGATGATCCTCTTCAAGCACGCATTTTCTGTATAGAGGGTTCGGGGCCAACCTCTCGTTGAGGAACATAGGTAAGGGTTCGAGGGTCAATGGGATGACGCCACCCATACAATGAACCTTTTATGAAATATACCGAACGCATCAATCCAAATGGTTTACGCCATAATAACAATCTAGTTATACTGTAAAATACCGTATGCAACATAAACTCGCCAAAGTATGTGGGTAATGCTTTTAACTTCCCACATCGTATAGGCTTGATGTACGATGCCCCGGTCCCGTAATATGCATTTCTAACAAGTTTTTTTGAATCGTCCCAGTCGCGGAATCCATAATGCACAATATAGCTACTTTTAACTTTATAAACTTCATATCCAAAAAGTAAGCACCTCAATGCTACGTCATAATCTATGCAAGCTTTAAACTCTCCACCCGGGCCAAGTTCAGGATCAAATCCGCCAAATGAAAGAATTTTTTGACGTTGAACAGCCATATTTGCGCCGATTCCTGATTGAGCAATCATTTTCCATGATTTTTTGATGTATTCATCATGGAAAATTTCAAAAATAGGAGTGAAGCCTTTGGTGGTATCATAATCCGCCGCCCTTACATTTCCGAATGTTATCGCTAAATTGGAATGATGTTTGAAAGGCTCAATCAGTTGTTCCGGCCAGATTTCAGGTACGATACAGTCGTCATCCGTCATCGCCACTATGTCCCCCTGCGCTATTCGAAGTCCGGTATTCAAGGCAAGCCCCTTCCCCACGCGGGAATCCGGCACATACACAAGGCGTGGATCGGACATATATGGCGCAAGTGAATTTTTGGAGCGATCATCCGTGGATTGATCCACAACGATCAACTCCATAATAGTTTTTGAAGCATTTAATACGCTCTCCACCGCTTTCGGCAGCATATCGCTGCGGTCCTTCGTACAGATCAGCGCACTCGTGCGCAATGGGATACCATCGCTCCCTCTATTAAAACCCTCTCTCACAACCGCTACCCCTTCCTCGGATATTCGCTTTGTTTTGAGGTTATCATTTTTTTCCACGATACTCTCCTTATTTGATATTCGGAAGCGCCGCCTTCCGCTCCCGTCGAGTCCGTCCTAACCCTTCGTCCTTCAAAAGCCGATAATATTGCCTGTGCGAGGAAGGGATTCGCGGCGCATCCCCTTCGCTATGGTATCATATCTCCGGACGTTCCCCGTCCCCGCCCCTTCCGGAGCGGAGGTTCGAATGCCCGGGTGCGTCCCGTTTCCCGTCCTGCAAGAGAGAGCAATCATGTTTTTTCCCGAATCCGAACCCGAGGATCGCCCCTCCCTCTCCGTGCGAGCCTTCACAGGCTTGGCATTGATGCTTCTCAGCACCGCCTGGACGTGGGGGCTAAGTCTCATCGAAATTGCGATCGTGCCGCGCTTCCTGGGTCCCGCGAATTACGGCAAGATGTCGCTTGCAGGGTCCATCCTCAGCTTCGCTTCCTTGCTGGTCACCTTCGGCGGCGGAATGCAGATCATTCGCACCATCAGCGCCGACGAGGAATCAGCTAATCGACTTTGCAGCGCGATCTTCTGGTTCCGCACGCTTATCGGTGTCCCGATCATCCTTGCCGTTTACATCGTCATGCGGCTAACCATTCGCGACCCGATGGTTCTCAGCCTCATCGCCCTCGTCAGCTTCAACACCTATCTTGGCTGGATGGGCGATATCGTGATGTCCTTCCGCAATGGTTTCACCCGATTCGCCACCGTGGCGCGCGCCGGGATGATCTCCAAATTCGTCGGCGTATGCACGCGCATCGGACTCGTGCTCAGATACCATAGCCCTCTTGGAGCCGTCTTCGGCGACACCCTCGGCTCCGTCTCCGGCTTGCTCTCCGCCATTTTCGCCAAGGGGGAAAGGATAAGGCTCCATCGAATATCCCTTCCGGACATCAAAAAGGTCACCAAAGCCGGGCTTCCTTACTTCCAGTATAACCTTTTTATCTGGATTTACGGCAACCCCACCACCATCTATATCCTCTGCGCCCTGGCTAGCTACCGGGAAAACGGTTGGTTCTCGGTGGCGCAGCGCATGATTGGCATCTTCTACCTCCTGCCCGGCATCGTGGTCGGAGTGATGATCCCCATCCTTACTCGTCTGTACGAAAAAAACCAAGAGGAGTTCACCCTCCAATCCCGTCGCGTGCTCAATCCGGCGATCGTCCTCTCGATCCCCTTCGCTCTGGTGATGGTGTTGCGCTCCCGGGCGATGCTTTACGCCTTGGGACTGCCAATGACCGCAGGCGCGCGGGACAGCTTCAGCGCCGTGGCGATCCTGCTCGTCATTCCTGGCATCAACCTGCCCATTCGATGGCTTAGTTCCTATTACGGCATGATGCTAATCGCCAGCAACAGAATCCACAAGCAGGCGAACGCGGCGATCTTCGCAGCGATCTTCAATATTGGTTTGACGATTCCATTGGTTGTCTGGTTCCATCGCCACATGCACAACGGCGCCATCGGAGCGGCAATCGGCGCCGAGTTGACGGACCTGCTCATGGTGATCTTCTACATGGTCTGGATCGCCGATATCGCACCGCTCAAGGAGAACTTCATCGCCTTGTTCAAGGGGCTGATCGCGGGCGTCGTGCCGGCGGTCACGCTGCTCTATCTCCCGATGCATAACCGTTGGGAGTTCATCCTAGTGTGCGGTGTCGCCATCGCGCTATTCATCCCGACCGCCATGCTCACGGGAGCCATCCGCAAGGATGAAATCACGCCTCTCCTCGATATCATCAAAGTTCGGGCTCGGATGAAAACGAAACAGGGATAAAACTCGTCCTCAGGTAGAGGTTGCATATTGCGTGCCATACTCTGGTGATGGCGTATTTCAACTCTTAAAATTCGCGTAATAAGTCCGCCCCTTGCGATCGCCCCTATTGGAATTGTGCAACAACGGGGTAAAAAAAACGTCAAACAAGTTAGGTGTTTGACTGTGTTTTCATCCAACCGAAGCGCAATTGCGCCCAAGTCCGGCGATATGGAAAGGAAACCATGCCTTCAACACGTATATTTAATCAAAGGATCTCATGTCATAATATTCATTGGTAATTTCACCCTTTTGCACCCCCGGATCGGTGAGACGTGCGGTCTTCTCGGAGAGTCTCAGTGAACCCAATGTTCAAACGAGCGGCGTTGATCGCGATAATTGGAATCCTGTTCATTATTATCGGATCCTCCTATGGTTTGGATCTGAACGATCTTCCCGTAATCGCAACAGGGAATTCGGATAACACCATCTCCATATGGAATAGTTCGGGCAAGCAGACGCAGAATTTCCTCGCCCATGACGGCGCCATCACCGGCGTGCTTTTCTCCCCGGACGGCAAGTTCCTCTACTCCAGTTCCGAGGATAAATCGGTGAAGTTGTGGAGCGCGGCGGATGGTTCGTTGGAGAACACATTCCAGGGTCACAATGCCGCCGTCACCTGCATCGCGCTTTCGCCGGACGGCAATCTTCTGGCTTCGGGCGATGCGGATGGCATCGTGAAGATATGGAACGCTCAAACCTACAAGCTGCTTGTCACCGTGCACGCCCACAACAACGCCGTGCGAGCCTTGGCGTGGAACCCGGGGAGCGATATTCTGGCGTCCGGCGGCGCGGACAGATTGATTCAGATATGGAAATCCAATGGAAACCTCATTGGCACCATCGTGGGGCACGACGAACCCATTACCGGCTTGGCATGGTTGCCGAACGGACATACCCTTATCAGTTCCGCTCAGGATGGATACATCAAAGTCTGGAACACGGACAATTTGAACCTCATTCAGCGCGTAAAGGGCGATGAGCACGCCGTAAACGCCATCGCTCTTTCGCCAAACGGCGGGCGCCTCGCAAGCGCGGGATATGATGGCCACATCCGAATCTGGAAGATCACCAACAGCCACCTGAAGGAATCCTGCTGCGCCTTGGCGGACACACCCGCCACCTGCCTCGCATGGAGTAAAAACGGAAAATATCTCGTTTCCGCCGGCAAGGATAATGCGATCCGTTACTGGAACCCCTCGACGATGACCCTTGTCGAGAAAATCAATGCAAACGGAAACTCGGTGACCGCCCTCGCCGTGTCTCCGAACTCCTGACATGAAGAAGGTTCGCCTCCTCTATCGCGCGGATGGCGGGTATCCCATCGGTTCGGGGCATATCCTGCGAGCGGTGAGAATTCTCAGGGAATTGAACGGTTTATGCTCCCTCGACGCCACCATCATGATGGCGGAGGACATCAAAATGGCTTCCATCGCGGCAACCGCCCCTGCATCCCTTCGCATTCTGCCGCCTCGATCCAATCTCGTTGCGATCAAGCCGGTTCTCGACGCCGCCCCGGCGCTTGAAGCCTTGAGCGTTCAACACTATGATCTCTGTCTCATCGACATGTTGGACACACCCGAACCGGACATGCGAGCGTTAGCTCGCACAGGGGTGAAACTTGTCACATTCGATGATCGCGGACCCGGAAGAGTATATGCGGACGCGATATTTAACGTGCTTGTGGAGGAACCCGACCGATCATCGTTAAAACCCGGTTGCCGCCTTTTCGAGGGATGCCCCTTCGCCATGCTTGACCCTCCATTCGCTGCGCTGGGAAACGATCAAAATGCCCGGAACTATGATTCCTCGGAGGATATTCTGGTGACGATGGGCGGAGTGGATGCGGCTGGGCTGACCGTTAAAACAGCAAGAGCTTTGAAGCTCATCCGAAAAATACGGAAGGTGATATTCGTGGGGGGAGCTGCATATCCCCATCAAAACGAACTGGAGCGAGAATTGAAATCCGCACCTTGGGAATGGGAGATAAGGCTCAATGTTCCCGGATTGCTGGATCTATTCCTTTGGTGCGATTTGGCTTTAATCGCCGGAGGACTGACCATGTATGAAGCCTGCTGCACGGGCGCCCCCGCTCTCGCGATCTGCCAGCCCATCGACCATCAATTTGAATTGGCGCAAAAGCTCTCACTCGCCGGCGCGATGGAGACGGTCGGATATGGTTTGGAAGCCTCCGAAGAGGAGATAGCCGAACGTGTGCGGATACTCCTGAATTCTGCGGACAAGAGAATGAGTTTGGGGGAAAATGGAAGAAGGCTGGTGGATGGACAAGGCGTGCATCGCACCGCATTGGCCATCCTTGATCTCGTATCCGACCTCGAATGAACTATCATTCCCTGATGGGGAAATAGACCGTATACGTTTCGTCTGTCACCATGAATAAGGGGCGAAATCGCAATCCCCTCTCTTGCCCCTTCACTCTATACCCTTGCAGCCAATAGCCCCACTCCCTCTCATTATCGGGAACGAGGATGGATTCCGGATGCTCTCTATCGGCATGCAGTAGCCTCTCCTCATCGCAAATCCCCGCCAGAACCAACGGACCATCCAGAAATGCGACCATATCCGGTGCGTCAGGTATCCGGTGAACGCTCAGCGACATTGGAAGTATAATCTGAACCCTATCCTGTGACCATTCCCTCTTCACAGAGAGAAACGTGCCCGGATGTGTTTCCATAGGCAACACCTCGTCATTGATGGCAATCCGCGCATCGCCGGATGGAATACACTTCATTTTTCCGCACCTATTGATTCATTATTGGGATGATTGAGCAATCCAGGATTAGGTCAGCAACCAATTAAGCGCCCTCTTGCCATGAATGGTTTAAGTTCCCTCGCAAAGTATCGAAAAATGCATCAACGACAAACGTGAATGAATCATTTTCCAAGAATTAAAACGCCTCCAAGAAAGAGGTTCCGATCCTCCCCTCCGCCGGATGCATCATTATAATACTCAATCGAGACGGTGTGGGTCCCTTTGCTTACGAACACTTTACCGATATCGAACTTTGCACTGACATTCGAGGCGATCTCCCTGTCACCAACCAATTTGTCATCAACCCAAATCCTGATTTTAGCGAATACGTTTTGCATGGGAGTGGAATAGCCCTCAACGGCAACCTCATACTCTCCACCTCGAGCGCAATAGAATTTGGATTGAATCTTTCCGTTGGATCGAAGAGTGATCAGGCTATCCGTCGCATCGTAATAGGGGCTCGAGCCAATTAACCGGAAGCTATTCAACGGAATGCTCTGGTAAGTCACCCCGGACGGCATGGTGAATTCCAAGCCTAAATTGGCCAGCAGCGCATTGGCAAATCTCTCCCCCTTCACACTGGAAGTCTCTGTGGTGTTCCATCTATTCCCGTCTAGAACAATCCTCGATCTCCCAATTTTCCAAGTCACCAGCGATGACGGCGTGATGAGAGGCAAACGCCCGGCGGGATAATGCAGTTGCGTTCCGACGGATACTTGCGCGAGGCGCAATCCCATTCCCGTCATCATGTCGATGTTTTGCACGGAGATAACACTGGCACCAGCAGGCAGGTGAATGATGGAAGGATACGATGTCATCCGCGAGGATTGCACTGGTATCCACAAAGTCTCCACGCGGTTCACATCCACTCTCAAAATCGGATACCCACCGCGCGTGCCGGTATAAGAAGCGCTGATCGTTAACGGATAAAAGCCCGCTCTCTTCTCCATGATGGTGATCGTATTCCCCACTCCGTCACCGGGGACGGAGAACGCGGCGGCTCGTGCTTTTCCATCGGATATTGACCGTTGAGGAGCGATCGCCCCTTTATCCTCGAATGCAGCCGAATCGGGTGTAAAAAGATATCGTACGGTGTGAGGCACGAACCGGATTTGCCTTTGCCAACCCTGCGGAGCGGTGGCGCAATTGAGATCCTCTCTCGACACCCCGGATAAAAGAGGGTTGTCTCTGGCGTACAGCGATCCGGCGCAATCCACGGATATCGCTCTGATCCCTTTCAAATCAAGAACACTGTCATATGTAGCCAGCGTGGAGGCGTCGGGATTATGCCAATAGACCGATCCGCCATGCTTTATAAAGCTTGCAATTGCCTGCCTGGAATGTTGAATATCCTCTCCGCCCCCTTGCAGAATCAGCCATCGAACGCCATGCAACTCCTTTTCGGTCAAAGGGTGATGGAACGCAACACATTCCACTCCCAGCGTTTGGAGAAACTTGATGCAGTCGGGATCCTGGCATAGCGCCACCGTGCCGCCTCCCTTGGGAGCAGCCATGGAAGCGAGATAATGAATCGCGTTGTGAATAATTATCCCCGCCGCCGGATCAACATCCCATTTCTCACCCGCCAATGCCTGGATGAGAATCACATCCCCTTTCCCTACGCGCATTTCGACTATCGGGGCGAGATCGATGGAATCCGCGCCTCCCGAAACGATAACCGCCCGCGCTCCTCCTTTTGTCGGACGCGCTATCTGACGAGTCGTGACATAGTTGTCGCTGCGCCAGAATTTCAGGTCATCCGGCTCCAACCCCTTCACAATCGGATTTTCGGGATCTAATGGAAAGGTCATCGTGGATCGATGATCGGTGAGGTTTAGCCCAAGTCCCAAGGGGGCGAGAGTTTTTTGCTCCAGTACAACCACTCTGCCGCCACTCTTCAGGTAGTTCACAAATCGGGTCGTATCGAAATTCCGGTTGCCCACCACAGGCAGATGCGGGGATGGGTTCGTAACAGAGGAGAGAGCGTATGGCGCGATAACCAATATGGTGTTTCGCCTGTTTTTGATGGAGTCTAAAAACGCGATGTTACGGTGCGCTCCTGGAAGTTTCCCGCTGGGGTCGTAGAATACAACATGACATCCCTTGGCGGCGAATGGATTTATACGGGGGAATATTCGTATCGTGTGGTTGACCTCGTAGAGCTTTTTCCCGTCAGCGTACAAAACGGAAGTTAACACTTCCGCCCTCTCGCTTGCCACTCTCTCCGCTGTAAAAGGCAGCGTCACCGATTGATAGCCTCCGGGATTTAGCCGCAAGGATTTAGTCGCCAGCGCCGTTCCGTTTCGATGATCAAGCAGTTTCAATGTCAGGTTCGCGTCGTGGTAACTGTCATTCAGAATGTCAAATACAAGCGTGGTTTTTTCACCGGAATAAAAACGCAGCCCGCGATTGCGAAGATATGCCGTAACTGGTCGATAAAACCGCTTTTCCATCGCATATAACAAAGGATTATCGTTCACTGCGCCAAAGCCAAACACACTCCATGGTGATATTCCGGAAACCCCCGAGCATCGATATGCGATTGTTTGATCGTAAAAAGCCTGCGCTTGCGCCTTCATATGATATTCCGACCGGTTCAAATAGCTATCGTCTCCGAAAAAGATGGAGCCCACGGAATAGTCGTTTTGAGGCACCCAGAGAAACTCCCCGATATACAAAGGCTTCTTTCGATCCCAGAAGAATCCCGTGCTGCGGCTACCCAGCATCCCACCGGATGCGTTTGTTACGATCCTTGAGCCTAGCCAGTTGCATGTATTGGGATAATCATCATACCAAGGCAGCTCGTGGGGATAGTGCAACCCTATCACGTCATATGCTCCGTCAGGATCCTGGTCCCCCTCAAAGGTGATGGGATGGTAAGGATCCAAGGTTTTAGCGTATCTGCCTAAATCCCCAAGTTGCCTTGGCAGATTCGCATCGTATTTCTGATTGCCCATGAAGAGTATCTCATTACCCAAACTCCACATGGCGAGACAGGCGTGATTACGGTCGCGATCAATCATCCCCTTAATATGATTGCGATAGTTTTTCCAGAATTCGGGGTTGTTATAAGCGTAATAACCGCTACCATCCGAATAGACGGCGGCTTCGTCCACTATCAGAACTCCCACTTCATCGGCTGCCTTGAGCCATTCCTCCTCCCAGATGGAGTTATGCAGGCGAAACGCGTTGACACCCCCCGCTTTGAGCGCCTCCATTCGTTTCTTGATGACACTGAAAGAGTCATATCCACCGTCGGGCCATGTGGAACTGGCAAGAAAATGGATTGGCGCTCCGTTCAGGTAGAAATTCGGACCTTGCGTCCAAATCTCCTTGAAGCCGAAAGGCGTGGATAACTCATCCAAAACATTCCCATTGGCGGAGTTTCTCAGTTGAACGTGCAGTGTGTATAAAAACGGATCTTCGGGCGACCAGTAATGGGCATTGGGAAAGGAGTCGGTCAAAGTCCATTTACCGTCGGATTGCACAGGTACGGGCGACATGTTCAGAACCGTTGCGTCGCCATCCAGTACCTGGGCGCTAACCCATAGGCCTTTCATCGTACCATCCGTTGAACCTTTAAGGGTCAGTTCCCGCTTACGAGTGGAAGTAATGATTTGCAAGGACTCGTTCGGAATGCGGTTCATGGGAAAAGCCTCCAAATAGATCGGCTCCCAAATGCCGCAATTATTCCTATAGCCTCCAACGGGAGCGATCACCGAACCACGCTGCGCCGCATCGGACATACCCGGGGTTAAAACAAACCCCTTAACGAAATTTGCCCCTTGATCCTGGCATCGCAACACCAAGGTGTGTTCCGAGCCAGGTGAAACGGCGGAGGTTATCTCCGTCTCCATGGGTGACCAACCGTTGAATTGGGACCCAATCAGTTTGCCGTCGATATACAGGTGAGGATCGTATCTCGCTCCTCGCACCTCTACGAACACCCTCATTCCGCTCCATGCGGAAGGGATGGTGATCCGTCTACGGAACCAGATATAATGGCTGCCCCCCTCGGGAGATATCCAAATGGTTCCGGGTACGATAGTAGGCTGCCAACCGCTTGTCGGGGGAGTTTTCACGCTGTCAGGAGTGGTAACAGTATTCCATGCACCGTCCAAGGACAATTTCGAACGAAAATGGCTGACATCCGAGCATTTCGCAGGATGCATCATCAATACAAGGAGGGTCAGAACAAGCATGGGCAGTGTAAGCCGCCTTGAGGATTTGAAGAGGTTTGGCTTCAGACGAGAAGAGACACGTAATTTGACGTGATGCATTTTTTGGTTCAAACCCGCCCCCTTAAACGTGTTAATAGAGTTCATTCGGATCCTCCTTTGTTCAACATACTCCAATACAAGTATCCCAACTTACCGGTAAGGACGCTCCATGCGGTTTCCGAGCTGATAGATCGATATATTTAAACTATTATAGCTTATGGAGATAAGCAAAATACAACAAAACAGGCTGATTATCTGTCACGCTCGATGAGTTGCATGCCAATCACACATGTGAAAGCATGAATATCAGTCCATACGTGGCAAGAGTGATTGACAGTGAAAAACCAAGGGGGTTTTAAGTGCGTGTAAAAAAGGGGCGACAGGCGTCACCCCTTGAGGAATCATCAAGCTTTCGAACGATTTAGAACCAACCCCAAGTCTGCGGACCGCTGTTGTTGGGGAATACCACCTTCTCGATCGGCAGTTGACCTTCTAGTGCGCTGATGCACTGATTGATCACATTTTGCGGGGCGTTCCAAGGCGCAGACGGCAACTGCCCAGTGTTCTTCACATGACCATCCGCCCACAACACCATGAGCATCCCGGAGTGCCGCGGTTCGCCGCGATCACTGCGCATCACACGGGATGCGGCTTCCCATAACGTATAGTCATCATTCAGACCGTTCATATAGGAGCCGTAGGTGTTGGAGACGTTACCGCAACACCACTGATCATTCACTTGACCTTCCGTCAACAACACGGTGCTGGCAACATTTTGCGCTTTCGCCTGCGGGGCCTGATCAAAGAAGTTGTTCATCAGGTAGCTGCAAGCCAACTTTGCGTAGGCGTCATCCGGGCATTTCAGTACCTGAATGCTCTTGATGTAGGGTTGGGTGGAGGCAGCCCAGCTCAATGCGCTTCCATTCCCCCAGGATTGATTCCCCAATCCACCCTGCCAACAGATAGGAAAGTGCTCATCATAATCCTGAGTGTACTGCAACATTGCCAGTCCGATCTGATTCAGATTGCTCATACAAGTGGCCTGTCGCGCCTTTTCCCGCGCCTGCGCGAAAACAGGGAAGAGAATCGCAGCTAAGATAGCAATTATTGCGATTACGACAAGCAATTCGATTAATGTAAAACCTCTACGTCTCATTACATTCTCCTTCGTCTTCCATATTGCATGTGATGCAATATTTTGAATAGAATTGATAACAACACACTACTGCAACACTCATAAATTCACATCCGTTTCCGTTCTCCGTTTTGAGTTGATTCCCTCCTTTCCATACTCTAACGATATATCTTAAAAAGAAACAGTTCTCAACCTCACACTTCCGCCTCTATTATAGGTACATCGCCAAAATTTGTCAATAGGAAGTGAACTTTTTTTTGAATGGAGATATGTTACTACGGAAATGATCAATCGTTTCGGTTTAAGAGAGTATTGTGATCATTCAATACTCGCACATTCCTAATAACAACCAATGCATGGAAGGAATCACACTCCGCCCTTTAGCTTCGCCCACAAAGACTCCACCTGTTTTCGGGTTTCCTCCAAGGGGCCATCATTGCGAATCACATGATCCGCCAGCGCCATCTTCTCCTCAAGCGGCATCTGAGATTCGATACGACGATACGCTTCATCAGGCGTGAGGCGATTTCTAGCGAGAAGCCTTTCCACCTGGACTCGGCGCGCTGTGGCGACCACGATGATCTCGTCAAACCAACTCTCCAAATTCGCCTCGAAAAGAAGGGGCGCCTCCACGACGAGAAAAGCGTCAGGGTCTTTTCGTTGCGCATCCTCGATACGCTTTTTTAACAATTCCAATATCGCCGGATGAGTGATCTTTTCAAGTTTTTCCTTAGCCTCGGCGTTGGAAAAAACCAATGCCGCCAAAGCGGTCCGATCGGCGTGCCCATCGGGAAGGACGAACTGCTTCCCGAATGTCTCCTCCACTTTCCTCACCACTTCGCTTCCGGGAGCCATAACCTCGCGAGAGGCGTCATCCGCGCTGAAGGTGACGGCTCCCAACTCCTCGAACATGCGCGCCACAACGCTTTTACCGGTGGCGATACCCCCTGTAATTCCAATAACCGGCATTTTTACCAACCTGCCCGTACTTTCTTTCTTATTTTGATGCCCGTAGGTGATCGTGAAAACTGCAATGAGAGGGATCACGCTGATTCAACGTTCGACGAACACTTGACAAGCGATTTTTGCAATTCCCTCTTGAATAAGAAATAGGGGCTTCGAGAATGAATATCTCGAAGCCCCTCAAGAGGACTCTCACTGTTCGGATTCCGCTTCATTGTCCTCTTTGGCCTTTAAAGCGTCCCCAATGGTGAAGCGAGGAGCTCCCTTCTCTCCGTTTGGGCGATTATGAAACTCTTCGACCTGCTTCCGCTCCTGACGAGCTTCCTCTTCATGTTTCGCTTTGGCGATGGAGAGAGTGATCTTGCGTTCCTCGGGCTTCATGTCAATGATCATGGCCTCGACCTCCTGTCCCTGCTCCAAATTTCCCGCAGCCTTCCCGCCTTTCTTGCCTGTCACTTCGGAATTTGGAATGATCCCTTCCAAACCCTCGATCTGCATGAATGCGCCGAAGGGGACTATTCGAGTGATCGGCCCCTTGATAATATCCCCAATATGATACTTCTCCTCTATCGCCTTCCATGGGTCTGGCAGTATCTGCCGCCGCCCCAAGCTCACCTTCCCCGTTTCCAAATCCATTTTTAGGATGATGACATCTATTTCGTCGCCCTCTTTCATCTCCTCCTGGGGATGATTGATGCGCGACCAGGACATTTCAGAGATATGCAATAAACCGTCGATGCCGCCAAGGTCCACGAATGCTCCGTAAGTGGTAAGTCTTCTCACAATTCCCTTGCGTATCTGTCCCACCGCCAAACTTTGCGCGGTGTCCGCCTTGCGCTGCTCCCGCTCCTCCTCCAGCGCCAGTTTGTTGGAAAGGACCACCTTGCGACGCTCCTTGTCAACCTCTATCACCTTCAGCGGGATGGATTGCCCCACGAATTTATCCAAATTATTCTTCAGTGAGCCGTTCCCAACATGCGAGGCGGGCACGAAACCTCGAATCCCCAAATCCACCACCAATCCGCCTTTGACGCGATCCGTCACCAACGCCATAAGCGTCTTGTTCTGATCCTTCGCCTCCTGCACTCGCTCCCATGCCTTCTCAAAATCCGCGCGTTTCTTCGATAAGATGAGGTTTCCGTCCTGGGTCTCCACTTCCATTACGTAAACATCTATTTTCTCGCCCACCTTCACGACATCCTCAGCGGCGGCGTTTGCATCCCGGGAGAGTTCGTTGCGATGAATGATCCCCTCTGATTTCATCCCCACATCCACGAGAACACCTTCTCGATCAATATGCACGACGACTCCCTGAACCACATCCCCTTCGGCAAATGTGGGGATGTTCTGCTCGTAATCCATCACGTTTTGAACATTCGCATCCTCGGATGGATTCTCCTGAGAGGATACCTCCCCGGTTTCGGATGTCGGCGTCTCGGTTCGTTCAACCTCCGAGCGATCGGACATATCCGAAGGTGTTTCGCTCATCGCGTGGTTGATATCATCAGTCATTGCAACTCAACTCCTCTCATGATGCCGACTTCTATCAGCATCGCATACAGTCATTGCATGGTCGGCGCCATACCGCGTTTGAAACACAGCGAGGATCTAAATTCACCCCACAAAAACCGCTCTCTTTATTCTATATGTAATTCTACCTTTTTACAAGATATCCTGCATGAAATAAAGATGAAATTATTAGCTTCTCAAAGCAAAAACGGACGTTCCGCACCTCTTTTAACGAGGGAGTGGGGTCATCTCCATCCAATTTTCGCCGTATTTCGCATCCACCCGCACCGGGACATCCAGGGGGAATGCGCACTCCATGATGGAAACAATTTTCCGACCCGCCTCCTCGACGAAGGCTTTGTCCACGCGAAAAACCAACTCGTCATGCACCTGTAATTCCAAAAAACAATTATAGCACAAGTCGGAGATACTGTGATAGACATTCACCATCGCCTGTTTCATCATATCGGCGGCGGTGCCTTGAATCGGCATATTCACAGCCGCTCGCTCCGCAGCCTGACGGATGCTGAAGTTTTTAGCGGATATGTCGGGTATGTATCTTCGCCTCCCCAAAAGCGTGGTCACGTACCCATTGGTTCGCGCCTGCTCCACGGTCTTCAATGTGTACTCCCGAACCCCCGGAAACTGCTCAAAATAACGTTTCTTGAATTCGCGCGCCTCTTCCTGAGAAATGCCAAGGCTGTTCGCCAACCCGAAATCGCTTTGACCGTAAATAACTGCGAAATTCACGGTCTTCGCCCGCCGCCGCATCTCCCCTGTCACTTCGCTTTGGGGAACCCCGAAAAGCGTGGACGCCGTGGCGGCGTGGATATCCTCGTCTCGCTCGAACGCCTCCATCATTCGAGCGTCCCGAGTGTAGTGGGCGAAGACGCGCAGTTCGATCTGTGAATAATCGCAGGAAAGTAAAACCTGCCCTGTCGGAGCAATAAACGCCTTCCGAATGCGCCGCCCCGCCTCGGAACGGACAGGCACGTTCTGAAGGTTCGGATCGCTTGAGGATAGCCGCCCGGTGGTCGTGCTCGTTTGGTTGAACGTGGTGTGTATTCTTCCCGTCTTAGGGTGGATCAACTTGGGCAATGCATCCGCGTAGGCGCTCTTCAATTTGCTTAGTTCGCGATATTCCAGAATGAGAGCGGCTATCTCGTACTGAGAAGCAAGGGATTCCAATAATTCGGCGTTGGTTGTGAGCCCGGTCTTGGTCTTTTTTCCCGAGGGTAATTTTAACTCCTCGAACAACACGGTTTGCAACTGCTTGGGGGAGTTGATGGTGAACTCATGTCCGGCGATGGCGTAAATTTTTTGACATAGGGTGTCAATCTGCATCGCCATCTCATTGGAGAGAGTTTCGAGCCATTTTTTATCCACCAACACCCCTTCCCTCTCCATCTGCGCCAATACAGTCGCCACGGGCATCTCCAGTTTCAATAGAATGTCATAAAGGTCGTCCTTCACCAATCTCTCCGTCATCCGATCCTCCAGCGCAAGCAAAAGAGCGGCTTCGCGTGCCAAGATGACCTCAGGATCGAACGCATTCTCCGCCTCCCATTTCACATCCATAACCCTCTCCGCCAAATCCATCAACGAACGAGTGGAATGGGAGGCGTCCAGAAGATAATCCGCCAAATAGGTGTCAAAATGAAAATCCATCGGAGGCAGTCCGTATTCCGACAATAAACGTATTGTTTGCTTTGCGTCATGAGCGGTCCGTTTCGCACTCGAATCCAAAAGCAACGCTTTCACATCCTCCAAAGTCATCATGAAGGACTCTGACTCCGTCTGAAACAGCCCCCCTAAAGCGGAATCCCTCGTCTCCATGCCGGATTTTACCACCGGCGCGTACCACCCGCAATCCGATGTCGCCGCAATCCCAATCCCCTTCAGTTCCGCATCGCCATCCAACGAATCCGTGTGCAATCGTATCGCAACTCTGCCCGACTTTCTCACCGAATTCAACACTGCACGAAATTCCTCGTATGTGGTGATTCTGAAAGCTTCGGCGCTGAATGCCGACCGAGGGCGGTTCCTCTCTCTTCCTAGCAACGTGCTCTCACCAGGCGTCCGCGGAATCTCCTCCGCAGCGCTTTCCGTTTTCGGCAAACGCCGAAGAAGGCTTTTGAACTCCAAGTTCTCAAACAACGCTCTCGCCTCCGCCCATCGAACCTTGCCGGGATCGTAAGGCTGGATATCGCCGTCAAAAGGGATGTCGCATTTGATCGTCGCCAACTCCAACGAAAGCAAAGCCGTCTCTTTTCCCTGGATGAGGGCGTTCCTCACTTTGCCCTGGGGTAGCTCCTCCGCATGGGCTAAAAGGTTTTTCAGGCTGCCCCACTCCTGCAAGAGTTTCGCCGCCGTGACTTTTCCCACGCCGGGAACACCCGGAATGTTGTCCGACGTATCGCCAACAAGCGCCTTGAAATCCGGTATCTGTTCCGGATTCACTCCGTATTTTTTTCTCACTTCCTCCGCGTCGAACAGGACGGTTTCGGTGACACCTCTTTGAGTCATCCGAACACGCACCGAATCTCGGATTAACTGCAATTGATCGGAATCCCCCGAGATGATGACCACATCGTATCCTTTACGCGCCCCGATGACCGACAGCGTACCAATCCAGTCGTCAGCCTCCATGCCCTGCGACTCCACCGATGGGATGCCGAAGACCTGCATGATTTCCCTCGCCACCGGAAATTGCGTCTTCAACTCCTCCGCCACGTCGGGGCGATGCCCTTTGTACGCCTCGTACATCTCCTCTCGAAAGGTTTTCCCGGGAGCGTCCCAGGCGGCGTAAATCGCGTCCGGCTTCTCCCGCTCAAGGAGAGTGAGCAGCATATTGGAGAATCCATAGAGGGCGCCCGTAGGCCTTCCGTCAGAGGTTGACAGAGGACTACTGGCGAAAAAAGCTCTGAATAGCAGGCTATAGCAATCAATTAGGATTAAGCGTGGCACGGATTCCCTCCCTTATGTCTAAACTACGCATTCGGAATAACACGCCCCCATGCGTAATGGTTTGAGGATTACGGCATCAGGTGCGCCTGTGGTCCTTGATCCTCTCGTCAGGTCACGGCAATCATGTTCTCTGGGTATTATATCCGACTCACAGGAGTTTCTCCCATATGCATGAACGAACGATAAAAACACACCAACCCATTTCCGCCGGGTTCCATCAATGAACCCTTCAAACTTCGGTTCGTCTATACTTATACTTTCATTATCAGCGAAGATCGCAAAACGCATCACCTTGCTCATGGCGAGGTTCATCGCGCACTGATGAGAAAGGCGGTAAGCATTTCCTCAATGGAGGGGATTGCAAAAGTCGGTTTGCGGGCGCGCCGTATGCGTTTACGGCGCACTCCAAACCCTTATTCCGAGGTTTGCACATTCTTTGACACACCGTCACACGTAGGAGGCTTAGCATGAAATACAAAAATGGAATCATGTTCATAGCGTTCACCCTGATCGGATTGCTGGCTTTTAGCTGTATCGGATTCGCCAAAACCGGCAGGGTTGCGCGGACAACCAATCGCAAGGAATCCGGAATTCAAAGAATTATGCATGTGTTACAACTCACCCCCTTGCAGAAATCCCAGATAATGCAAATCTGGCGATCCTCGGCGATGCAGATTAGAGCCATACGAAAAAGCCCTTCGTTATCTCCCGAACAGAAAAAGGAACAGATTATAGGCGTGCGCAAAGTGATGCGCAGTGAAATCCTTGTGAACCTGACGCCCGCTCAGAGAATAAAATTGAAAAAGATATGGGCGGGAGTCAAAGTGAGAAGGGGTGTTAATATTCTGAGGAGAATCGGCAGGGCGCTGAATTTAACGTCCACGCAACGAACGGCAATCGCGGGATTGATAAAAAACTCCATCGAAAAAGCCAGGACGATTCGGGATAACACCAGCCTGTCCGCAGAGCAAAAGCGTGATGAATTGAAGGCGAATCGCACAGAGTTGATGACGCAGATACGGGGACAACTCACGCCGGAGCAGCAAACGAAATTGGATTCCATCCTGGCAAAATGGAAAAAACACAAAGCGTGACCGTGAATGATCGACGAACAAAGTCCTCAGTTTGCGATTCAAACCTTGATTAAAAACTAGCCCATGAGTATAATGAATAGGGCTATGAACCACCCCGCCCCTTCTTGGGAGCGGGGTTTTTTTGGGTTGATGCAAAAATTCGGAAAACGAGGATTGTATCGCATCCGTCACGCACCGTGATATGCCGAAAAGTCGTATTACGCCAATATCATATCCGTTTTTATCCAACCACCATTCGCTCATATCCCTCTGTCCTCCCCCACGACTGTTCAGGGGACGGGATCGACATGGCTGAAAGGATTATCCAATGACGAAATATATATTCGTGACTGGCGGCGTCGTCAGTTCCATCGGAAAGGGCATCACCACCGCAAGCCTGGGCAGGCTTTTACGTAATCGCGGGTTCAAGGTGACCGTACTCAAACTTGACCCCTATATCAACGTGGACGCGGGCACCATGAACCCTTATCAACACGGCGAAGTTTTCGTGACGGACGATGGCGCGGAAACCGACTTGGACTTGGGACATTATGAACGCTTCATCGATATCAACCTCACACGTCACTCCTCCGTCACCACTGGAAGCGTTTACAGCGAAGTGATCGCCAAAGAGCGCAGAGGCGATTACCTGGGAGGCTGCGTGCAAATGATCCCGCATGTGACCAATGAGATCAAGGAGCGTATCCGCCTGGTGGGCGAGGAGGCGCAGGCCGAGGTGGTTATCGTTGAAATCGGCGGCACGGTGGGGGATATCGAAGGACAGATATTCATTGAGGCATTGCGCCAATTCCGCAAGGAGGCGGGTGGCGGCAACACCCTGTATCTGCATGTGACCTTGATACCCGATGTGGGACCATGGGGGGAGATAAAAACCAAGCCCACGCAGCACTCCGTGATGAAGCTGAGAGAGATGGGTATCCAACCCGACATCCTGATCTGCCGCACCAAACGTCCGCTCAGCCCGGAGCATCGGGAGAAGATATCCCTATTCTGCGACGTGGACCTCGACGCCGTGATTGAATCGCTGGACGTCTCCACCATTTACGAAGCTCCCTTGCGTTTCGAGGAATCCGGATTGGCGGAACTGGTCACCAAGCGTCTTCATCTGCCGGAACGCAAGGTTAATTTGTCGGAATGGGAGGAGATCGTCAAACGCATCAAGGAGCCTTCCGGAGAAGTCAACGTGGCGATTGTCGGCAAATACACCGATAACGGGGACGCCTATATCTCCATCGCCGAATCCCTTAAGCATGGCGGAATCGCAAACGATGCGCGTGTAAACATCGTTTGGATCGATAGCGAATCGCTTGAAACCGAGAACTACGCGGAGCAACTCAAAAGCATGGACGGGATCATCGTGGCGGGGGGCTTCGGAGCACGAGGCGTGGAGGGGAAGATCAATGCCGTTCGATACGCACGAGAGAGCGGAACACCCTATCTTGGACTGTGTTACGGCATGCAGATGGCTGTAATTGAGTTCGTGCGCAACAAGTGCGGATTGCCGACCGCTCATAGCGAAGAGGTGGATCCGAACACCCCGCATCCCGTCATCCATATCCTGCCCGAACAAAAAAACATCCAGGACAAAGGAGCGTCCATGCGCCTTGGCTCCTACAAATGCCATGTCGTCGCTGGCTCGCTTGCGGAAAGACTGTACAATGAATCCACGATTAACGAGCGACATCGCCATCGCTATGAACTGAATAACGATTATCGGGAGCTTCTGCACAAGAATGGAATGGTCTGTTCGGGCATCTCACCCGATTACCGCTTGGTTGAGATGGTGGAGATTCCCTCCCATCCCTACTTCATCGCCACTCAGTTCCATCCAGAATTCAAATCACGCCCGAACAGAGCCCATCCGCTGTTCCGGGGTTTGATCGCCGCAGCCTTGGAGAGGCGTGCAAAAACACAACAGCAAAGCGCGGAACGCACCGCTTCGTCACGGAAGTCCAAATCCTGACGATTTGAAATTGCAAATCCGTTTCCGGGATAATTCGCCTTACCTTCGAGACACCTCGCAAAAGGGCGCCTCTGCGGCCCCTTTTCTCATTCCCTTTAAACTTCGGTCCAATCACGACAGGTTGGCGTCCCCCTCTATTCGTCGCTTCCACAAAAGAGGAGGATTCGGTCACGTTTGACCATCGTCCTCCCCGTGCCCGATCGGCGATGAAGAACTCCTTTGAGACACTTCATCAAATGAGACAAACGGCAAAACCTTTCATCACCTCCGCCCCAAAGCGCCGATTGTTAAAAATTCATGAAAATAAGTCGCAAATTCACATCTCCGCAGTTGACATATCTCAATCGAGTTGATACAATACAGGGTAATTCTGTGGTGAGATAGTGGTGACTAAGTGGGGATAACTCTCTTCATTCCGATCCCCCCTTCTTTCATCCCTCTCCCTAACAAACACGAATCGGGAAGAAATACGATTGAAAAGCGATAAGCAGGTTGTGGTTTTTGGAATCGGGGCGATAGCGAAAAAGGCGGCGCTTGGCGCATCCCAAGGCTTTCACGGGGTGCATCGCCGCGAGGTCGATGAGACGACGACACCGCTCGTCGCAATCACCGAGGCGCTCGGAAGCGGAATCTCTTGCGCGATATTCCTCGGCTCTCTTGGCGGCGGTGAAACCTGGGGGCGCCTTCTCCCATGGGTGACAGATTTTCATAACGCCATGATACCAACCATCACCATCGTTGCAACTCCTTTTCATTTCGAAGGCGCAATTTTGTGCAAAAGGGCTTCCCTTCTTCTGGAAGAGATTCGCCAAAATAGCGATTCCCTGTTTGTTATTGAAAGCGAAAACATCCTTGCCGCCTCGGGAAAGCATATCACAATGGAGGAGGCTTTGAAGCGTCTCGGCGACAAACTGGCGGAGAATACGCGGGTTGTCGTGGAATCCGTGTGTTCGCGCGACGACCTGCGGATCGGATATTCGAGCGCCGCCGCGCCTATCCTCAAAGGGGGGATGTCTTATCTGCGTGGAAGCGACATTCATGAAGGCGTCGCGGGCATATCTCTTGCGATCGACGAGGCTTTGAACCGATCCCTCATGGCGCTCCGTTCGGACGCGTCCGCTCGCTATTACCTACGCGTCATCACAGGACCGGGGATATCCGCGAACGCGGTAAGGAACGCCTATCGCATGGCATGCATTCGCTGGCGCCTTGACCCGGATCGCCTGGCGCTGGGGTGGCGTATGGATCGAGATTTCGAGGACAAAGTTCGAGGAGTGGCGATCGCCATGGAAGGAGGCGCGCCTCCCAAACAATATGCACCCGTGGCGCACCCCGTTACGGAGAGTGGGGTCACTCTGACTCTGCACTTGGAGGATGATCCCCCAAGGAATCCGATGGGGATACCGAAAGGCGAAAAGACGACTTCCATAAAGGCCTTAAGAAGAATGGGCTCCATGCATCATCCTGCTGTCGGAGCGTAGGGTCGGAACGCGACGGGAGCCGGGGCTTTTCCAAGGCAGGATCAAAGAGCGAAGGTTGGGCGAGACGGGCATCCGTAGAATTTCAAGTGGAGACTAAATCACATATTTAATCGATTCTCTTGATTTATTCGCCGTAAATCGTATATTTAGTGGTATTATAATGGTAACTTAGTAGTAATTAAATCCCAATTATGATCAAATTGCCCGATGAATTCAATATTGAGTATTGCTGGGGGGAGTACGAGCACGGAGTGGATGACAAGGGCCGTGTCATCGTTCCGCAGGATTTCCGCGCCCCTTTGGGGGAGGATATCGTCACCACTCGCGGACCGGATCATTGCATATATCTCTTCTCCAAGCCTGTCTGGGATTACATCGAAAAGGCGTTACGCAACTACGTCATGGAGCGCAACTCGGGGTTTCTGCTAAGGATGTTGGGATCACGCACGATCGTGAGAATGGATCCTCAGGCGCGTATCGCCATTCCCAAGGCGCTTAGGGACTGGGCGGGCATTTCCAATAGTCAAACGGCGGTTTTTGTCGGGCAAGGGTCCAAAATCGAACTTTGGGGCAAGAAGGAATGGGATCAAGCCACCACCGCCTTCACCGGAGCGAACATGTACGACGCATTGGAGTCTCTTGAAATACCGTCGATAACTCAAAAAGATGCCACCGTATCATGAGCCCGTCCTCGCGGAACGAGCGATCGAGTTCCTTCGACCATCGCCCGGAAAAATCGTGGTTGACGGAACCTTGGGAGGCGCCGGGCACGCGATACGAATAGCGGAACTTCTCGCGCCGGGTGGCGCCCTCATAGGCATAGATCAGGACCCGGAGGCGATCGAGGAATCCGCGAATAAACTGCGGAACGCTCCGGTGGACGTAAGGTTGCTCCGGGGCAACTTCCGTAACATTCGTACTCTTTTGAAAGGCATAGGCGTCGAGCGCGTCGGAGGAATCTTGCTTGACCTGGGTGTCTCCTCCCGAATGCTGGATTCAGCTGAGAGAGGATTTTCCTTCAGACTGGACGCTCCGCTTGACATGAGGATGAACCCGGAAACGGGCGAGACAGCCGCCGAACTCCTGTCGCGTTTAAGCGAAATTGAGATTCGCGATATCCTTTACGCTTATGGCGAGGAGCGCTGGGCGGCGAGAATCGCCAGGCGGATTGTGGAGGAACGCCAAAGAGAGCCGATCCTCACCACAACGCAATTGGCTGAGATCGTGAAGCGGGCGATTCCTTTGAAGGCGCAAAGAAGAGAGATTCATCCTGCGACTCTCACTTTTCAAGCCATAAGAGTCTTCTTAAACGATGAAATCGGAGCGTTGCGCCAATTTTTGGATGAGTGCCCTGATTTATTGGAACCGGGCGGTAGGATCGTGATCATCTCCTACCACTCCCTGGAGGATCGTGCGGTAAAGCGCAGTTTCTTCAGGGATTCAGGCAGATGCATCTGCCAGCCTGGGACATTGACATGCGCTTGCGGAAAGAGAAATCTGCTCCGCATCATTACGAAAAAGCCTGTCACGCCGGATGAACGGGAAACAGACCGTAACCTCCGCGCCAGAAGCGCGAAACTGAGATGCGCGGAGAGAATAACATTATCGGCTGAAGAACCGCGCGAAGCGGATGAAAGCATCGTTTGGAGCTGCGAAAACCCCTGAGGACGCTTTCGTTGATCGGTGCAATATCACATTGTCTATGATCGCATAACAGAAAGACAAGGTGTCATCATGGCGCTTACTCAAAAAAAAACACAGCCCGCAATCGACTATGGCATCGAGCGCGGCATAACCACCCGTCCAACCTCGACGGAACTAGTCCGTGGCGTCCGCCCTGTCTCGTTAGTCAATTCCACCATTGTATTCGCCATTTTCATCTTCGCCATGGTTTGCCTGTATGTCGTTGAGTGCGCCTATTTGCAGAGCGTAACCCACACTCGAGACCATATGGAAGACCAATACAACTTACTGAAGATTCAGCACGAATCGCTTAGGTCAGCCATTATCAATCAGAGCAAGCAGGAAGTGATTCAAGCATGGGCGATCAAGCATGGAATGACGCTGGCTCCCAATAAGGGAATCGATGTGTCCGTGAAATCGAACTGACGGAGATCCCAATGGCGGTAAGAGCTTCGAATCGCACTATCATCAATCAGCGCCTGGGATTCATGATCCTTGTATTTGGCATGAGCTCTGTTATTTTGAGCGCTCGTCTGGTATATCTTCAAGCGATCAAAGGGAGGTATTGGCGAACCCAAGCGGTTGAAATGAGAGGGAGGGTCATCCCTTTGCCCGCTCAACGCGGGGCAATTCTGGATAGATTCGGCCGTCCGATGGCGGAGACAATTCAACAATACGCCATGGTCTGTGACCCAACGCGCATTAAAGATGCCTCTCAAACCGCTTCCGTGGTTTCGAGCATTCTCAATATCCCGGCGGAGCAACTCTACCCGCTGCTGGACGGTCAGGATATTCCGAAAGGAAGCGTGAAGCGAAACGTTCTTCTGGACCCTAGCCTCATGCCGGACATGATCACCCGATGGAACGCGGCGAAACAATCCTCGAAAACCCGCCCGTTGTTGGATGGTCTGTATCTCGTTGACAACGCCAAACGCATCTATCCGTTAGGAAGAGATGCGTGCCAACTGATCGGCATCACGAACGCAAACGACAAGGGCGATTTCTTCGGATGCATGGGGTTGGAATTCTCTCGTAACAGCGTTCTAAGCGGCAAGGATGGAAGTGAATACGCCCAACTGGACGCAGGCCGGCATATCATTCCCGGCACTCAGGAGCATAAGATCGATCCTGTCAACGGGCTGACGATCCGCCTGACAATCGATTCGAACATTCAAAACATCGCGGAAACCGAACTTCTCGCCTGTTTTAAAAAGCACAAGCCGGTCGGCGCCACGGCGATCGTGATGGACCCCAAAACAGGCGATATCCTCGCGAACGTGAGCCTGCCCAATTTCGATCCAATGAACCGTGCAACGCTGAAACCGCCCTACAGTTCGACACGAAACCGAGCCCTCATGAGAATCGAACCCGGGTCCACTTTTAAATTGATCACAGCATCCGCCGCGCTGTCAGAACACGTCGTCACTCCGGAGACCACTTTTAACTGCCCGGAGTCCATCAAAATTGGAGGACACGTGATACACGATGTGATCGATAATCCCTCGAAGGTGCATGGTCCCAGAGTGATGAATATCAAGCAGATCATCACTGTGTCCAGCAATGTGGGCATGGCTCAAGTCGGCGTTCGACTGGGTTTTCCAAAGCTGATCAAATACATAAAGGCTTTCGGACTGTTGGATAAATCCGACATAGGCTTGCCAGGCGAAGAGCAAGGAACGCTGGGCTTTTCGAAATGGGACCGAAAGAAGACCAAGGCGAAACTCGCGAGAGTCTCCTTCGGACAATCGGTGATGGTCACTCCGCTTCGCTTGGCTGCGGCATATTGCGCCATCGCAAACCATGGCGTTTTGATGCGTCCGCGTCTGATCATGGACTATCAGGATAGCCATGGCGTCATCGTTCGGAATTTCCCGCCTCAGGAGATTTGCCAAGTGATCTCCCCCTCCACAAGCGAAGAGTTAACGAATGCCCTGATTAATGTGGTGCAAAACGGAACGGGCAAAGGCGTGGCGAATGTGCCGGGATACACGGTCGCAGGCAAAACGGGCACGGCGCAAATGGTGATCCCAGGCATACGAGGCTACGCACCGGGGAAATACAATGCGAGCTTTATCGGATTCCTCCCGGCTCATAATCCCCGAGCTCTGATATATGTCGTGGTGAGTCAGCCAAAAAACGGTTACTATGGAGCGGAAGTGGCGGCGCCGGTGTTTCAAGCGATTGCAAGGCGATTGATGTGGTACTGGAAAGTGCCCCCGGACGATCCGGCGTCGTTGCAAAACACTAAAGTTGTTGCAACGAATGAGTAGAATTCGCAATCCACACCATTTCAAGTGATCGCGGAACGTGCATAATCTCTCTCTTTCATGTCATAATTTATGTGGTAGTATTGATGAAATCGGATGCGATAACCTTACAAGATATTGTCCGCAATCTTCCCGAAGTGCGCTCGACCAGCGGCGAGTCCGTATCCGTATCCGGCGTGGCTCACGACTCCAGAGAGGTGCGTGAAGGAGACATATTTGTATGTCTGGTGGGCTCATCCTTCGATGGGCACCGTTTCGTTACGGAAGCGATACGGAAAGGCGCGGCGGCTCTTGTGGTCCAATCGGATCGGCTCGAAAGCATCTCTCCTGATATCCCGCATATCGCGGTGGATGACACTCGTTCCGCTCTTCCCCTCGTCGCCTCTTGCGTCTATGGGCGTCCCTCAGGAAAACTAAAGCTTTTTGGCGTCACCGGTACCAACGGCAAGACCACCACCACCCTGCTACTGGAGAGGATTCTACGCCAACAAGGATGGAAAACCGGCGTGATAGGCACATTGGGCTCCAGTTTCATGGGAGACCCAATCCCATCGGAACACACCACGCCGGAAGCGGATCAACTGCAGTTTCTGTTGCGCGAGATGCTTCTTCGAGGGGGAGACGCAGTGGTGATGGAAGTATCCTCGCACGCCATCGCGATGAAACGCACCTTGGCTTGCGAATTCGACGGCGCGGCGTTCACCAATCTCACCCAGGATCATCTCGATTTTCACTCCACCATGGAGGAGTACTTCCAAACCAAGTTGCGCCTGTTTGCGGAATATCCGATGGCTAGCGCGAAGACCTTCCGTGCCTCCATTAACATGGATGATCCTTACGGGCGGCGCATACTGACGGAAACGAAAGGGGAGGTGGTGACTTACGCCGTGCGCCATGACGCCATCCTCACCGTGAGGGATATCCATTACGCCCCCAACCAAACTCGGTTTATCCTTCGCTCCCCCACAGGGGATTGCGAGGTAACCTTGCAAATCGGCGGGGCGTTCCAAGTGAGCAACGCGTTGGCGGCTGCGGGCGTCGCGTGGGGAATTGGCATGGATCTAAAAGCCATAGCCAAAGGTCTGGGTGAACTTCCCGCAGCTCCGGGAAGATTCGAATCGGTGCAAACAGGCAGGGATTTCCATTTGATCGTGGATTACGCGCACACCCCTGACGGACTACGCAACCTCCTAACCTCCGCACGAGAATTGAGCCCGAAGAGAATTCTATTGGTGTTCGGATGCGGTGGCGATCGCGACCGCATCAAACGCCCAATCATGGCGAGAATAGCTTCGGAATACGCCGACAGGATTTTCATCACATCGGATAACCCCCGGCATGAAGACCCTATGGCGATTATCGAGGAGATATGCGTCGGCATTGTGGACAAAAGGTCCTGCGCCGTCATTCCTGACAGAAGAGAGGCGATAAAAACGGCAATCCATGAAGCCAAGGAGGGCGATCTGGTGATCTTGGCGGGCAAAGGACACGAGGATTACCAAATCATTGGTGACAAGAAAATCCATTTCGACGACAGGGAAGTGGCTCGTGAACTCCTGGAGGTGAGGTAGGAATGTATGATCTCGCCCTTGGATTCACGCCCGCCTTCTTATTTGTAATGGTCTTCGGAGGGCCGTTCATAAAGAGGCTCAGGGCGATCGGCGCCAAACAAACCATTTCGACGGATGCGCCTTCGCGACACCTCTCGAAGCAGGGAACGCCAACAATGGGGGGGCTGCTGATTCTCGGCGGACTTCTCTTCGCATGCCTCTTCCCGTTATACCAAGCTCCGGAGCAACGCTCCATGCTGGGGCTCTTGCTCCTTACCATTGGCTATGGATTGATCGGTTTCGCGGACGATCTTCTTATCGCGCTCAGAGGTAAAAACCTTGGTCTGAGAGCCCGGGAGAAAATGGCGTTACAGTTCTTACTCGCCATTTGCTTCATCTTCTGGCTGCATGCTAACGAGGACCCCGGGTTCACAACCGCCATACATTTCGGAACAAGCTATCAATACGATCTTGGTTGGCTTTACTATCCGCTCGGCGTTCTGCTCATCGTGGGATTTTCAAACGCATTGAATTTCACGGATGGTCTGGACGGTTTGGCTTCGGGGATATCGAGTTTGATCGCAGGGGCGCTCGCACTTATATTTCTGCTTCTGCCCGGGGTGGGGCATTATAATGGTTGGCTGCCGATATTCGGCATGGCGGTGGCTGGGGCATGCGCGGCATTCCTATGGTACAACGCAAATCCCGCCAAGGTCTTTATGGGGGATACGGGATCATTGGCGCTCGGAGCGGCGCTCTCGGGCATGGCTTTGCTAGGCAAGGAGGAGATCACGTTTCTGCTTTTCGCGATCGTTCCGCTAGCCGAGATCGTATCGGTAATGATTCAAGTCACCGTATTCAAGTACCGGACGAGGACGAAAGGGTTGGAATATGCGAAAAGCCATCGAGTCTTCAAAAGAACGCCTTTGCATCATCATTTCGAGGAGTTGGGGGTGGATGAATCCACAATCGTATGGAGATTCATCCTATCCACATTGCTCTCCATTGGCGTGACGGTGTTGATAACACAAGGCCGATAACTTTCGATTTTGTTGGAATTGCCCTAAGGAAACAAAAACCGAATCTTTTCGGGAGTGATCCAAGGATTAATCGAATTATCTCAACTCCGACGAAAGAGGTGGACGGAGCAAGAAATGACGCCTTCCGCGTGTGTAAAAAGAATGAAAAGCATGGAATTCAAGGGATGTCGCATAGCGGTTCTTGGCATGGCTCGAACAGGGTTCGCCACAGCGCCCGTATTAAAGAACTTAGGCGCGACGGTAACATTGTACGATTCAGCCCCCTCCGAAACGTTACGGGAAAAGCTTATGGAGGCGGAGCGCCTGGGTATCGTGGCGGTTCCCAACGCTTCCCCGGAGGATTTATTGCATGACGCCGACATCGTCGTCCCTTCACCGGGTGTCATCGCCTCATCCCCCTATCTTCAGGAGGCTGTTAAAAGGGGCGTGCCCGTTCTGTCCGAAATTGAGGTCGCCTATCGAATCTCCGTCTCCCCTATTCTCGCCGTCACAGGCACGAATGGCAAAACAACCACCACCATGCTCCTTGGTGAGATGTTGCGAACTCATGGTGGCAGGACTTACGTAGCCGGAAATATCTCGGCGGATGAGATCAAGCTCCCTTTGATCTCCGCCGCCTGGGAGGCGGAACCGCAGGATGTGATCGTTGCCGAGATTAGCTCCTTTCAGTTGGAATGGGTGGAGAAATTCCGTCCGAAAATTGGAATTCTCACCAACATCACGCCGGACCATTTAAACCGTCACGCATCCTTTGCCGAGTATATCTCATGCAAGGCCCGCATGTTCGCTGCGCAGCAGGAGGAGGATGTCGCCGTAATCAACGCCATCAACGCCCCCGCCCGCTCCATCGGGGAGGGGGGAAGGGCGCAAAAGCTTTGGTTTGATCGCAGGGTGGGCATGCGAGACAATTATGCTTGCGTGGAAAACGGGCGGATTGTGGTGAAATGGAGCGGGAAGGAGTATCCCTTATGCAGACCGGAGGAATCCCCTCTGCAGGGTACCCATAATTTGGAAAACATTCTGGCAGCCTCGGGAGCGGCGATCGCATTCGGGGCGGACCCCGAGGCGATAAACCAAGCCATCCGATCCTTCCAGGGAGCCCCCCATCGAATGGAAAAAGTGGCGGAAATCAATCATGTTCTCTATATCAATAACTCAATGTGCACCAATGTGGATGCCGCGGTACGCTGCCTTGAAGCGTTGAACCGTCCGCCCATTGTCATTGCGGGCGGGGTCAGCAAAAAAAGTGATTTCAGCCGATTCGGGGTTATGATCAGCCGTAAGGCCAAGGCTTTGATTCTCATCGGCAGAGACGCCGATGAGATTGAAAACGCCACACGACCAAACGGATTTAACGCCATCTTCCGTGCTCAATCCATGGAGGAAGCCGTCAGCAGGGCGAGCGCCATAGCCACGGAAGGCGATGTGGTCATACTCTCCCCGGCGTGTGCCAGTTTCGATATGTTTCCAAGCTTCGAGGAACGTGGCGAGGCTTTCCGCAACGCCGTGCATCGATTAACGGATCGGGGTTGAAAAATGGCAAATCGAATTATGCGCTTCGCCCATCCTGACATGCTGCTGTTAAATATCACGATTATTCTCGCATTGTTGGGGGTAATCACATCCTTTGACTGCGGATATTACAGTTCCATCGTACATCAACATAACCCATACTATTTCCTCGAACGTCAAGGGATATGGACCGTCATAGGCATCATCTCCATGCTCCTCCTGAGCAACGTGGACTACAGGTTTTGGCGTAAAATATCCTCAGGGTTAATGATCTTCGCAACTGTACTGTTATTTGCTGTTTGGGCCCCCAAATTCGGTATCGTGCTCAATGACGCCCACAGGTGGGTGGGTTTTGGTTTTCTGAGATTTCAACCCTCGGAATTCATGAAGATTTGCCTTATTCTCTTTTTATCAGCTTGGCTCTCATCAAGACTGAATCAAATCCGCAACGATTGGGTGTCTCTCATTTTTCCTATGATTGTTATCGGCGTCGTATGCGGTATCGTCGAGAAGGAACCCGATTTGGGCACCGCAGGCATTATCGCCATGACAGCCATCGTCATTCTGATACTGGCGGGGATTCGGATTTCACATGTGTTTGGAATCTTCACCGTATTTTTGGCATGCCTGGCTCTCCTCACCTTCACATCGGGGCATCGAATGCACCGATTGGATTCATGGTTCAATCCCAAGGCGAACTATTTAACCCACGGTTTCCAAGTCTATCACGCCGAGGTGGCGATCGGCTCAGGTATGATTACAGGTATGGGAATCGGACATGGGGAGGAAAAGTCATTTCTTCCTGAAGCGAACACGGATTACGTTTTCGCCACGTTTGGCGAGGAGATAGGGTTGATTGGATGTTTGACAATCATATGTCTGCTTGGCATTGTGGTCTGGAGGGCATTCCGTATCGCACGGAACGTATCGGACCCGTTCGCTTCGTTGGTGGCTGGCGGTATTGGCGGAATGATCTCCATACAATCCATTATCAACATCGCAATGGTGACCCGCATTGGTCCATCGGTAGGGATTCCGTTACCCTTCCTAAGCTATGGCGGCACCTCCGCATTGACATTGCTCTCATCGATCGGGATTCTGTTAAATATCTCTCTGTACGCCAAAGCTCCCGCTTCGATAGCCGTGGTGCGAAACTCCGATTCCGTAAAATTGAGTAAATCCGCATGAAAATAATTGTAACGGGAGGTGGAACGGGCGGACATATATATCCCGCGATTGCCATCGCGCAAGCGGTCAAGGAGACGGAACCCGGACATGAGGTTCTTTATGCGGGGAGCACGGATGGAATGGAATCGAAGATAGCGCCGGATGCAGGGCTGACTTTTCAGGGTGTCACGGCGCGAAAGCTCCGCAAAGTGATCTCCTTGGACACCTTCCAAGTCATTTTTTCTCTGTTCAAGGGATACGGTGAAGCAAAAGGGATTTTGAAGCGGTTTCACCCTGACGTGGTCGTTGGAACCGGAGGGTATGTGGCGGCGGCGGTGGTGCTTGCCGCCGCGAACAGCCGCATACCCACCATCATCGTGGAGGAAAACGCGATTCCGGGAAGAACCAATCTTTGGCTTTCCCAATGGGCAACAAGAATATGCGTGGGTTTTGAGAAGGTGCAAAAGGAGTTTCCCGCTCATAAAACCCTTATGACCGGCGTGCCGATCCGCAATGATATTTTAAGCGAAGCGACCAAACCTGAAGCCCGAAAGTTGCTCGAATTGGATGCGAATCGCTTCACCATACTGGCGCTCGGCGGTAGTCAGGGAGCGCAAAAACTCAACGAGGTCGTGGCGGAAATGGCGTGCGCAACGCAACTTCCGATTCAGATACTGCATCAGGTGGGGGATAAAAACTTCGACGATTTCCGGTCGAAATGGGGCAAATCGATTCGGGCGAACTCGATCGTTCGACACCGACCCCTCCCTTTTCTGAATCAAACGCAGATCCCGTTGGCGTATCGCGCTACGGACTTGGTGATCTGCAGATGCGGAGCGTCAACCTTGGCGGAGATCACCGCGTGCGGTTTGCCATCCTTGATGGTTCCCTTGCCCACCGCTTACGCGGATCATCAAACCGCCAACGCCTCGGCGATCGCCAAAGCGGGGGGGGGCGTCCTCTTGCCTCAAGTGAATCTGACAGCAAAACTTTTGGAACAACAGATTAAATCGTTCTATGATGATAAAAATAGGCTTTGCGAAATGGCGAACGCCAGCAAAAAAATCGGGCGTCCCGACGCCGCCAAAATCATCGCGGAATTGGCGCTGGGACTCGCATCTTCCTAAACAAAAGAGATCATGTTGAACCTATCCGAAATACATCATATCCATTTTATTGGCATCGGCGGCATCGGAATGAGTGGTTTGGCGCGAATAGCCGTGGAAAAGGGGTTTCGCGTGACAGGGTCGGATCCGAACGACAATCCTGCGGTTCGTCGTTTGATTGCTCTCGGAGCCGAGATCCACTCAAAGCAGGACGAAGCAAACATCCGGCAATCCGTGCCGGATTTGGTCGTAATCACCGCGGCCATCCACGAGGACAATCCTGAACTGCAGACCGCTCGCCGGATGGGGTTGCCTGTGGTGTCACGCGCAGAATTCCTTGGGCGTATCATGGATTTGTACCCTGGTCCTCGTATCGCTGTGACAGGCGCCCATGGAAAAACCACCACCACAGCCATGATCGCCACTGTCCTCAAGGAGGCGGGCAAGAACCCAACGGCGCTGGTCGGTGGGGAGATTTCCTCCCTTGGCGGTAACGCGCTCATCGGAAGCGGCGATGTTTTCCTAACCGAGGCGTGCGAAGCCTATGGCTCATTCCTATCCTTGCACCCGGATATCACGGTTCTGACCAATTTGGATGTGGATCACCTCGATTATTACCTAACCGAGGAGAACCTCTTCAATAGCTTCCTGCAATTCGTCTCTCAAACCAATCCCAAAGGATCTCTGATCTGGTGCGCGGATGACCCCGGCGCGTCGCGGTTGATGGAGGCGCTCAAAGGGAAAGAACACCCCGCAAAGCGCATCAGCTACGGGATGCAGCCCGTCTCGTCTCCGGATCATTACCATGCTCGTAATATCCGTTGGGCGGATGGAACGGCAGGATTTCAACTTTGCCGGGGCGATGCCGATCCGCTTTGCTATATCAGACTTTCAGTTCCAGGGGAGCACAATGTTTTGAACGCACTCGCCTCCTCCGCAGCGGCTCTTGAAGCGGGATTAACCGTTTCGGATATCGCCAAGGGACTCGGTAATTACAGGGGAACGGCAAGACGTTTCGAAATCATAGGCGAAGCGAAAGGCGTCACCATCGTGGATGATTACGCCCATCACCCGCGGGAGATCACCGCCACTCTCAAGGCTGCACGCCGCATGTGGCCGAATAGACGGATCATCATCGTTTTTCAACCTCATCTTTACAGTCGCACAAGGGATTTCATGCAGGAGTTTGCGGAATCACTTGCCGATTTTGACGCCATTGTGCTCACCGATATCTATCCGGCAAGAGAGAAGCCGATTCCAGGCGTCACCATGGAGGAGATGATGCGAAGAGTGTCCAATCTGACCAAAACGAAAATGCTGCTCTTTTTCGCGGATAAAAGGCGGATCGCAAAGGAATTGATGCCCGTTTTACATGAGGGCGACGTGGTGATGACGGTTGGTGCGGGCGATATCGATGAAGTGGGCGAATCTTTGTATCGAATGCTTGGAGAGGAGTGACGCTTCGATCATGCCTTCGCAATACGGATATCAACCATCAAGCAGGCGTCCCGCACAAGACACCTATTCATCTCCTTCCCGTAGCGCGGGAAAACGCACTCAATATCGTGTCGTGAAAGCGAGAAGGATGATGCTGCAAATCCTCTACATAGCCTTCGCAATCGCAATGACACTTTTCATATTCAAGTCGCCTTTCTTCTATATAAGACAGGAAAAAATATCGGGTCTGTCCGAACTTACCTCCACAGAAGCGAACAAGATCGTTCAGATGGCATCCATCCCGGAAAAGACGAATCTCTTCCTCGTGAAATCCTCCCATATTCAAAAGGCTCTATGCAGTCTGCCTTTTATTCACGCAGTGAATATCCGCAAGCTCCCCCCTGGCACATTGATCTTGCATCTCTTCCCCCGCATGCCCGTGGCAGCCCTGATTTGCCCGGACGGGCAATGGGAGATTGACGGAGCCGGTGACGTGATAAGGCCGCTCGTTCATAAAAATCTGCCATGGATTCAACTGACCAGCTCTATCCCCGTAACAATCGGGCAGCCGGTGAATAACCCGGGAGTGTTGGGGGGAATATTGATCTTGAATCAATACAAGTCTGATGGTAATCCCGGAATTTCAAAAATCGAGGTTGACCAAAACGGGGATATATGCTTAAATATGCAGGATCATATTTCAATAAAGTTGGGGCCGGCGGATCAGCTCATTTCAAAAATCGCCACATTGGAGCGCATTTATCAGTTGGATCGGGATATCGCATCGCGCGTGCAGTCAATAAATCTCACCTGCAATGACGCGCTCGCCTGCACTCCGAGAGGAAAGAGCAATTCAAAAAAAACCGGTATGACCACCACTCCCGCAATCCCAACTCAATCGTCACTGGGGAGGTGTAATGGCAATTCCCTTCCTGCAACTCGAACAAGAGGTTAATTTACTGCAAAATGAACATCTTCACCACCGGCTTCCGCCATCAGCCATGGGTGTGGCAGGTGACGGGTCTCTGCTTTATATTGGGGACTTTGCTGGCTGGTTCCATCCAGACGGTAAGTAGCATCAATCGCTCGGGAATCGCTGCGGTTCGCGTCGGCGTGCCGCCACCCACGGCATCCCAGCTCATCGAATTTAAAAAATTACAGGACCAGATCGCGGAACTGACCAAAAAGAAAAATGATCTCCTCTCCTCGATTGCAAACGGCAATAATCAGGCGAAGACGCTGGATGAGGAGCTGCAAAAGGTGGATATCCTTGCGGGACTTACCCCCGTGCACGGTCCTGGTATCATATTGTATTTGCAGGACAGCAAAAAAACTCCGCCGTCGAATCGCCTTTTTGATGCGGATAAATATATAATTCATGATGTGGATTTACAACAAGTCGTAAATGAACTCGCGGCTTCGGGAGCGGAGGCGATTTCAATCAACAACCAGCGCCTCATTGCGCGAACCGCCATTCGATGTGTCGGACCTACGATTCAAGTGAACGGCATTCCGATCGTTCCCCCTTTCGAGGTGAAAGCGATAGGGGATCCGAATACGCTTGCCGGAGGGTTGAATCTTCCCCTAGGCGTCTTGGACGGTCTTCGCAGATGTGATCCGGATATGTACAAGCTTGAGGAGAAACCGGACATTCTCATTCCCGGTTATGCGGGAAATACGCAGACGCGTTACGCCAAACCCGTTATCGACCAAAGCAACACCGGAAAGGGCAATGACAATTCATGACGCTTCTGCCTGTTATTGGAACGATCGCCGGATTCATATTCGGCATGATACTTTTTTCGCACTTGAATATACCCTGGGAAGTAGCCAACAACTACGCCACTTATTTGTCGCTGGCAACCTTGGCGGGATTGGATACGATCCTGGGAGGCATACGAGCGGGAATCGAAGGGCGTTTTCAGGATGATATTTTTGTCAGCGGCTTCGTCCTGAACACGCTTCTGGCGGCCGGATTGGCATGGTTAGGCGATAAGATCGGCGTGGATCTATTCCTCGCAGCCGTCGTGGCTCTGGGAACAAGAGTCTTTTTGAACTTATCCTTGATCCGACGATACTACCTTACGAAATACGCACTCAGAAAAAAGAAAGACACGCAAACATCCAACTCATAAGCTGATCGGGGTAAGGAATATCCCGCTTCATGCATATCGTTCGGGAGATAATTGTGAATCAAAACGATGTGATTGCCGGTCTGGATATCGGCACCACGAAAATCTGTTGCGTAGCCGCTGAAGTCGGTGACAATAACGATGCCCGTATTATCGGGATGGGCACTTGCGCTTCGCATGGCATTATCTCCGGCGTGGTGGTGGATATCGATTCCACCGTCGAAGCCATCCGCACAGCCGTTTCCTTGGCGTCGCAACAATCCGGCAAGGAGATCACCTCCGTCTATGCGGGAGTTACGGGCAAGCATATCTCCTCGGTAAATTCCCGCGGGGTCATCGCCATCACCCATCCTAACCGAGAGATCACGGAGGAGGATGTGGAACGGGTCACGGATGCATCACGCCTTATCGTGATCCCTCCGGATCAAATGATCCTGAACGCCATTCCGCGTTCGTTCTCCATCGACGGGCAAAGCGGCATCAAGCACCCCTTGGGCATGTCCGGCTCCCGCCTTGAAGTGGAGACCCATATCATCACCGCTTCCCGAACCTTCATAGACAATATCGGAAAATGCATTCAGAAAGCGGGGCTGTACATTGATGAGATGATACTGCAACCCCTCGCCACTGCGGAATCCGTTCTGCTTCCCGGTGAAAAAAACCTAGGCGTCTGCATCCTCGATATTGGCGGCGGAACGAGTGACATGGCGATTTTCGTACAAGGGGAAATCTACTATTCCGCCGTTATACCTATCGCCGGACAACATGTGACATACGACATGGCTTACGGTCTGCAAGTAAACGAGGATGAGGCTGAAAAAATAAAACTCAAATACGGTTGCATCACCCCGCAATACATCTTGGATGACGAGACCGTGCCCGTATTGCAGATTGGCAAGGGGGCGCCAAGGCAATTGCCTCGCAAAACGCTTTGCGTCATCATCGAACCAAGGATGGAGGAACTATTCGAGATGGCGCTGAAGGAGATTGAAAAATCCGGTATGAAGGGAAAGCTTCCCGGGGGAATCATTTTAAGCGGAGGCGGTTCGCTAATGCCGGGGACTTTGGAGTGCGCCACCCGAGTTCTAGGAATGAGGGCGCGGCAGGGAAAGCCGGAACATGTTTCCGGTTTGGTGGATTTTGTAAACAGCCCTATTTATGCAACGGCGGTGGGTCTGGTACAATATGGTATCAAACAAAAAACGCAGGAACCGCCATCGAGACACTCTCGCGGATGGCTTGATTCCATCGGGAAATTCATTTCAGGCATTTTATCTCGACTCGGGTTTGGCTAATTGCCATCGAGGCTTGTTCTCCCGGACGGGTGGCGTTTGAGAGGATTTTCCCGCAATCCGGGATTCAATCGGATGCTGGTAAGTGCAACAACAACATTTACATGTAATTCACCGAGTGCAATATGAGCGGCATTGACCTCATTTGCCGTATTGTGCTATGACTCGGATATTCATACGATTTTCGCATTCATTTTAAGGGGGCTTAATCCATGGCAGGAACAAACTACAATCGCAATGACGATGGTTATGGCGCGGTCATCAAAGTCATTGGGGCGGGTGGCGGAGGGACCAACGCTGTAAACCGAATGATTGAATCGGGTTTGAGCGGAGTGGAATTTATCGCTATGAACACCGATCGTCAGGCTTTGAACGTCTCCCTGGCGCCTCACAAAATGCAACTAGGTGAAAATCTCACCCGAGGGCTGGGAGCGGGCGGCAATCCGGAAATCGGTCGAAGCGCCGCCGAGGAAAGCAAGAGTGAGATAAAAAAGGTCCTCGAAGGGGCGGATATGGTCTTCATCACTGCAGGGATGGGTGGCGGCACGGGGACCGGAGCCGCACCCATCATCGCGGAGATTGCCCGGGACTTGGGCGCGTTGACGGTTGCGGTTGTCACCAAACCATTCAGTTTCGAAGGTCCGCGACGCATGAAACTCGCCGAGGAAGGGGTGGACGCACTGAAATCCAAAGTGGACACCGTTATTCTTGTGCCGAACGATAAATTACTTAATACGGGCGATAAACGCATGACTCTCGTGGACGCCTTTAAGATGGCGGACGATGTGCTACGTCAAGGAGTGCAAGGCGTATCCGACATCATCAACATCAAGGGAGAAGTCAATGTGGATTTCGCCGATGTTCGCGCCACCATGGCGAACGCAGGCTCCGCTTTAATGGGCATTGGCGTGGCGGATGGTGAACACCGAGCGGTGGATGCGGCTCAGAATGCGATTTCCAGTCCGCTGTTGGAAACATCCATTGAAGGAGCGCTTCGCGTGTTGATCAACCTAACATCCGGCGAAGACCTGACATTGGCGGAAGCCACGGAGGCGTCGAGTCTCATCCATCGGCTGTGCGACAGCAAGGACGCCAATATCATCTTCGGCTGGGTCTGCGATCCTTCCATGAAAGGTCAGGTTCGCGTCACCGTGCTGGCGACAGGATTCGCAAATCGAATGGGCAATCAATCGGTTGCGCCTACGGCGGCTCAACAAGTTACGCCTCAACGCTCCGTCGTGGACTCGCATAGATCCACGCCGACAAACCCTGTGGTCAAAACTCCCTCCACCAATCCCTATCCCTTCCTTGAACGTCAAACCGACAACACGGAACAGGAAAAAAAGGTTCAGACCTCCGATCCGGATGACATCTCCATACCCACTTTCATCCGAAGACCACCGCGTTTGTAGGGGTATTCCCTCTTCAACATATTGCAAGAGGAGGAACATGAGATATGTTCCTCCTCTTTGCGTCTTGACACAGATGCAGGGTGAGATTTAGATCCGTACGCTATCCATTTTACCCATTAACCCCAATCTCCTCCTTAACCGAGCGGTTTATACTTCCAACCAATCCTCTCATGGTTTGCACGGCTGCGAGGTATTGGCTTGGGGTATCCCGCAATCCATTTATCCGTGCGGCGGCGCCCTCCCTTACGGAAGAAGGCATAGGGTTGACCCCTTCGCCCTTAAGAGATACCTTCATGAAATGAGATCATCATGCCTCGGCGTAAAGAGGCGTGCTGAGATACCTCTCCCCGGTGGATGGCAGGATCACCACAATGGTCTTGCCTCGGTTCTCCTCCCTCTTGCCCACCTGTATCGCCGCCCAAACTGCGGCGCCGGAGGAAATCCCCGCGAAGACCCCCTCCTCCTTGGCCATCCTCCTCGCAGTGTCCATCGCATCCGATTCCTCGACGGTCACGATCTCATCGATGAGCGACATGTTGAGGATTTTCGGGATGAACCCAGCTCCCAAACCTTGAATGCGATGGGGGCCCTTGGGCTTGCCGGATAGAACTGCGGACGCTGCCGGCTCGACCGCCACGGCCTTGAAGTCAGGTTTCCTCTCCTTGATAAATTCCGCCACTCCAGTCAAGGTGCCACCAGTGCCCACCCCGGAAACTAGGATGTCCACGGCGCCGTCCGTGTCGCGCCAAATCTCCTCCGCAGTGGTTCTACGGTGAACTTCAGGGTTGGCTGGGTTTTCAAACTGCTGCGGTATGAAATAGCGACTATCCTGCGCCGCCATCTCCTCCGCCTTCCTAATCGCCCCGGGCATTCCCTCCGCCCCGGGAGTGAGTACCAATTCCGCGCCCAACGCCTTTAACATGGCGCGGCGTTCCATCGACATCGTGTCCGGCATGGTGATGACGCATTTGTACCCTCTGGCGGCGCATACAAACGCCAATCCTATCCCCGTGTTTCCGCTCGTGGGCTCAAGTATGATGGTGTCAGGTCCGATGCGATTCTCCCTCTCCGCCGCCTCGATCATTGCTAAGGCGATTCGATCCTTCACACTTCCCAATGGGTTAAAGTACTCAAGCTTCGCCAGGATGGTGGCTCCCGCCCCATCCGTCACTCGGTTCAATTTCACCAAAGGGGTGTTCCCGATTAATTTTGTGATATCTTCCGCCACATTCATGTTGATCCTCCATGGCAACGCCATTCAAATAGGTTTGTGAAAATAAAAAACCCCGCATTTTTAAATGCTGGGCATGATACTTAACGAATCCTCCAATTTACGTTGCTTGCTTACCATCTCCTCGAGGGACATCGAATCAAGCATCCGAACAAGCTGCGCTTCAATGTTCTCCTGAAACTCCCGTACAATCCAAGTGGCTGTGGAACCATATGGGTCCAACTTCACCTCGTTATCGGATACTAGCAACTGCTCTCCCACAATCGCACGCACAATATCACCCACGCTGATTTTGGACGCTGGACGCGCTAAAACATACCCTCCCCCGGCGCCGCGTATGCTTCTCACAATACCCTCTCTTTTCAGCACGGCGAGAATCTGATCCAAATAGGGTCCTCGGATATTTTGTCTCTCGGCGATCTCCCGGCTCTGACAGGGAATGTCCGCATGTTGCTGCGCGATATCTATCACGGCTCGAAGTGCGTAATCCAACTTGGCGCTGAAAAGCGGCATATTGCATCCCCCAAATAAAGTTGACTAATTTAGTATACTTGATTAAATTTACCTTGTCAATAAGCTTTATGTTCCTGATTAAGGGCGGAAACATGAAAAAATGCGGGGAATCTCCATTCCCCGCATCCTAGGATCGATTGACCTGTCAGTTCACAGCGAAAAACATCAGTTCCCGCTTTGCGCTGTTTTCGTTCGGAGAGATCAGCACGCAGAAACCCTTTCGTTTTGCATCCTGCGGATCGGGTCCGAAAGATACGTCATGAACGTATCCGCCAATGTTGTCGGATTGCCAGATCGTTTTAACACCATCCAAATTCAAGTTGGAGGGGTCCATTTCCGTCGGTAAATCCGTAATGCGCAATTGCACAGTGCCGCCCTTTTGGAGAGCCAGCCACCCGTAAAGCTTGCCTTTTGGATTTAGGGTGCAAAGACCGCCAATCCACACCTTGCCGCTATCCATCGACAGCGCCTTGTCCGGTCTCATATGAATGGACATATCTCTGACCTGACTTAGAAAGTCGCTGGAATTGCCGATATTCAATTCCGACACTCCGCTGGGCTGCGAGGGATCAATTTTCCAAAAACCGTTGGCGAAACTATCAATGATCAGTCCGTCCACTCCCTTTTTGAAGTTCACAACACCCACGACGGATTGAATGCCTGAAGCCTTGTGCAAGTTCAGCGTGTCGTTGGACATGGTGATGTAACCGCCCGGCGTCACGATCACGTTCGATGAGTTGTCAAGCATGTGCCCGATGCCAATGCCCGCATCCGCTTGAACTCCCGTCAGCATCGCGTCGGAACCAACCATTTTATCTTTGTTCACTTTGGTGACGGTCAACTGTCCGTTGGCGTTCAGCAATACCAACATCGGTTGATGATCATCGGTGAATACACCGGAAAGTGCGGCTTGCGTGTTGTCCGCGACATTCATTTTCCAAGTGAGTTTGCAGGATGGAGAAGCGGAGGAATCGTTGGAATCCAGCACCTTCTGATCATTATATCCCGCAAAACTGAAGTTGTGAGATTTGTAATACTTCCCATTTGCGTTTAATGGCCCGCCGCCGCCAGGATTATAGTGGCAATACGAACAGGGCTTGTGTTCCTTCTCTGCGAATTGTGGCAAAGCGGAAGCGTTGATCGTTCCCAAACCGAACAGCACAGCCACAATCCAAGTAAGTGTATGCTTCATCCCAAAAACTCCTTTGTGACTTTTTCCGCAATTATGGCGGAATATCTGATTTTCCTAATGGAAATGTCGTTTTTTTCAGTGTTTGAGCGCCAATTTATTTTGCTCGGCTAGATTGTGCTTTTTTTCACTGACATACTTATTATACACTTATCTTTTAAAAATCTCAAGGTTTTTTTTCTTTCCTTTCATTTATTTTATCTGCGGAAGCTTTTGTTCATTTTATCACAATCCGTTCCCCTTTTGCACCCGGTAAGGGGCTTTGACGGATAAAACGGGAGAGTCCGGCTTCCCTCTATTAATTCCACGTGTTCCTCATTCTTATACGCAGCCAGCGCAGCCCATGTTTTTGCAAAGTCCGCTCTTGTCCGAGTACAATAAGGTGCGAGATGGATTGCAAACATATTGCTTGATCACTTCTCTCTCAAACGAGGGAGGCATTGCATCCTGTTTCCATCTCAAGGGAGAATGTATGAACTACCGAGAGCAACAGGAGGAGCGAGAGGAGAAGTTCCTCGCTCCATGGGCTGCGCATGCAGCCTCCTCGAAGGGGCGAGCTTGCTATGAGCATCCGGACATAGTGAGAACCTGCTTCCAGAGAGACAGAGACAGAATCATTCATAGCCGCGCTTTTCGTCGATTGAAACATAAAACACAGGTTTTCATCAATCCGGAACAGGATCACACCCGCACCCGTCTCACCCATACCTTGGAAGTGGCGCAAATCGCCCGGACGGTTTCTCGCGCATTGCGCCTGAACGAAGACCTCACCGAGGCGATCGCACTGGCGCACGATCTCGGCCACACTCCTTTCGGGCATGCGGGCGAGCAAGCCTTGGACGCCGCATTGAAATCCGTGCTGCCCAATCAAAATTTCCGACACTACGAGCAGAGTCTGCGCGTGGTGGAAGTCTTGGAGAAGCATGGCGTCGGACCAGGTCTGAACCTCACATGGGAGACGCGTGATGGAATCATGCACCATAGCAAAGGGATCATGGATATGGACGACCCTGACGCCGTCGTCTCGGAGACGTGCGAGGGGCAAGTGGTGCGCATCGCCGACAGAGTGGCTTATCTGAATCACGACATCGACGACGCCATACGCGCCGGAATCCTCAAGGAGGAGGATATCCCCTCTATCTTTCGAAAGACCTTCGGTGCAACAAGCTCGCAAAGAATATCCTCGATGGTAATGAATATCCTCCAACATAGCGAAGGCAAGCGAGTCGTTTCCATGTCCGCCGATTATTCGAAACTCACGGATGAACTCAAGGATTTCATGTTCGAAAGGGTCTATTGGAACCCGGAGGTGTCGGGCGAAGAGAACAGAAAGGCTCGGAACATTGTGACAGCTCTCTTCCACGCCTACATCCAAAATCCGGAAAAGTTCGAGCCCGACGCTGCAAACGAGAACTGGGATATCGAGGAACGGGCGAGGAGAGCGTGCGATTTCGTGGCTGGAATGACGGATAGATACGCGGTTGCCTTTTACAACAATCTCTTCCAATCAGATTCTGCGTGATAACCTGATCACAATATCATGCATCGGGCGACGAAGAGATATGGCGTATTCGCGTCAGCATTCATTTTCGAAACATGATTGTAAAAACGGCTTCCCTTTTTAGGGGGAAGCCGATACCGCCATCAATGGACGAGTTTATTAAGCCTTGGTCCCGGTCTTTTCGACGTTCGCCAAATCCTCGTCCACTACGATTCGCATCGCGTAGAACGATCGATACACGAAGATCAGAGCAATGCAGAACAAGACTATGAACGCGATGAATCGGATTTGCCCCTGACCGCTTTTGGTCATCTGTTCCGCAAGCTCCACCGCGAGCAACCCGAACAGCGTGGTGAATTTGATAATCGGGTTCATGGCAACCGAGGATGTATCCTTGAACGGATCGCCAACCGTGTCGCCCACAACCGTTGCGTCGTGAAGCGGCGTGCCTTTTTCCTTCAACTCCACCTCAACGATTTTCTTGGCGTTATCCCATGCTCCTCCCGCATTCGCCATGAACAGAGCTTGGAACAGACCGAAGAACGCGATGGAAATCAGGTAGCCGATAAAGAAGAAGGAGTCGAGACAAGCAAACGCCAAGGTCATGCAAAACACCACGATGAAGATGTTGAACATTCCCTTTTGCGCGTATTTGGTGCAGATCTCCACCACCTTCTTGGAATCCTTTATGGACGCCTTCTCTATGCCTTCCAGATGGATGTTCCTCTTGATGAACTCCACCGCCTGATAAGCGCCGGTTGTGACCGACTGCGTGGCTGCGCCGGTGAACCAGTAGATTACCGCGCCTCCCATAATCAAACCGAACAGGAAGAGCGGGTTTAGCAGGGATAGCTTGTCGACATTCGTTGTCAACCCCGCCGTTAACGCTACGATAATCGAGAAGATCATCGTGGTGGCTCCAACCACGGCGGTGCCGATCAACACCGGCTTGGCTGTCGCCTTGAAGGTGTTGCCCGCGCCGTCGTTCGCCTCGAGATTGTACTTGGCTTGTTCGAAATTAACATCAAAGCCAAAATCCTTTTTGATCTCCGCTTCGATGCCGGGAATCTGCTCGATCACCGACAGCTCGAACACCGACTGAGCGTTGTCCGTCACCGGCCCGTAGGAATCAACGGCGATGGTAACAGGACCCATGCCGAGAAAACCGAAGGCGACCAAACCGAAGGCGAAGACGGAGGAGACATTGATGGTCGTGCTCAACGGCATTAATACATCCAAACCGTTCAAACTGACGAGGTATGCGATCCCCATGAGGGAAACAATCACCAAACCCAGCCAGAATGCGGAGAAATTCCCCGCAACAAAACCGGAGAGGATATTCAGGGAAGGACCACCCTCTCTGGAGGCGGAGACGATCTCCTTAACATGACTCGATTCGGTGGAGGTGAATATCTTAACTAACTCAGGGATGATCGCTCCGGCTAAAGTGCCGCAGGTGACGATCAGGGAGAGCTTCCACCACATGTCTGTGTCTCCGCCCACCACGGGGATGACCAACTTCGAAACGATGAACGTTAACGCGATCGAAATAATGGATGTCAGCCAGACTAAGGTTGTGAGCGGTTTCTCCGCGTTAAAAGAGTCCGCGTCGCCATATTTCGATTTGGCGAGAATATCATTGATGAAATACGCCGAAGCGGCGGCGATCATCATCATGATACGTATCACGAATATCCAGACGAGAAGTTGCACTTGCACGCTGATATTCGTCACCGCCAACAGAATGAAGGCGATCAAAGCGACGCCAGTTACGCCATATGTCTCGAATCCATCTGCGGAGGGTCCCACGGAATCGCCGGCATTGTCTCCCGTGCAGTCGGCGATTACTCCCGGATTGCGCGCATCATCCTCTTTGATCTTAAACACGATCTTCATCAAGTCGGACCCAATGTCGGCGATCTTGGTGAAAATCCCTCCCGCAATTCTCAGCGCCGCCGCTCCAAGAGATTCACCGATAGCGAATCCGATGAAACACGACCCCGCCAATGTGCTGGGAATGAAAAGAAGGATGCAAAGCATGATGAGCAATTCGATGGAGATTAACAACATCCCGACGCTCATGCCGGCTTTGAGGGGAATTTGGTACCCGGGAAACGCCTTGCCTTTTAATGCGGCAAAGGAGGTTCTGGAATTAGCGTAGGTGTTCACCCGCATTCCAAACCAAGCCACGGAGGTGCTTCCGGCGATGCCAATGAGCGAGAAGAGCAGGATGATAAAGACCTCATACGGAGCGTGTCCGCCTCTTCCTGTAAAGTATCCGTTTAGCACGCCAAAGTAGATCAGAATGATCGTGCCGATGAACGCCCAAAGGATACCAATGAACTTAAGTTGCGTAACAAGATATGTTTTGCAAGTTTCGTAGATCAGCTCGCTAACTTCGAGCATGGATTTATGCACGGGTGCGTTTTTAAGCTGTTGAGACACAACCAAGCCGAAGATCATGGATAGGATGCAAACCACTATGCCGATCATCAGCAGATGGGATCCTGTCATGCCCAGGAAGGTTTCGCTTCCTAGATCCGGAACTTTCAAATCCGCCTCGCCGGAAGCCCAGGCCTGACGAGTGGATAGAAGGGCGAGTGATATAAACAGCAACATACTCAGAAGCCTGGAGAGATGTCTTGCTGTATCAGACTGCCACTTTGAGAAAAGCGGCATTAAAGACATGCGCAGGGAATTTGCGCCCCCATTATTAACCATAATGGTCGCGGTTCCTCCTTTGTTAAATCAGCGTCGGACAAAATCCGCGCATTTTAAAGTAATCATATCCCAAAATCGATGTTGATGTCAATTATATTGCTATTTTGGTATTTAACCATTTACGCCAATGCTGGCATTTGAAACTCCGCTCTCCCGCTGCAGGTGTTCGTGAATCCATGTCCCCGGTTAGCGATAACGAACCCGCCCCATGCCAAAAGGGCGCGCTTGACATCCGGACTAGTCCATGAAGTCCGAGAAGACTGGTAGGTAGTTCCTCCAGACTTCGTTCTCACGACCAGCCATGTATTTTGTTAGGCTGATATACGGGATATATCGGGGACGGTGCGGCTGACGAATCAGTTTCATACCGGTTTGATGCAACAGTTTGTCGCCCTTCTTCATATTGCATCGCCTGCAGGAGCACACCACATTCTCCCATGAGGTTTTCCCTCCGTGCCGGCGTGGAACCACATGGTCGATGGTAAGGTCTTTCGCAGGCTGACCGCAATACTGGCATATGTAGCCATCCCTAGCGAAAACCGTGCGCCTGGACAGCTTTAATTCGGGCAAAGGCCTGCGCACATGATGCTTGAGCTTGACAACGGAGGGGGTTCTCACATCTCCGTGCAGAGTTGCAAGACGCGTACCGTTCGTATGCAGAACGTCCGCTTTTCCCAGATACACCAACGAGATCGCGCGGCGCACATGACATACATTCAACGGCTCATAATCGCTATTCAGAACCAGAACCTCCTCGCTCATTATCAAGGACCCTCCTTTGACGACGAACAAAAAACCCGCTCAGCAAGCATTCACTGAGCGGGTTCGCACGACAGATTGAATTAGGGGAAGATGGAAATGTTGAGACTCAAACGCATCCTCAAAATGACGCACGAATAAATGCTCAGACATGTAAAAGCCGTGGCTCGTCCGCCTCAGCAGAGAGCACAGCTTGTTTCCTTTCGTTATTCGTTGATCCGCCGGTAAATACATCGTTCAACCTTTCCGCTTACTAATTGCTTACATTATATAGGTGGATACGGTAAATGTCAACCCCATTTACACTCTCAAATGCCTTGAAATATCACCATAATTCAGTGTGATATCACTTCTCGCGCATCTTCGCCACCTTTGGAGCTATCACCGCTCGGCAGTAGGCTTGGGAAGGGTTGCGCTCAAAGTAATCCTGATGGTACTCCTCCGCCATGTGGAACTCACCCAACGGTTTGACTTCGGTCACAATCCTTCCCTTCAAATCCCTCTCTTTCTCAATCGCGACTATCATTCTAGCGGCGATGTCCCGTTGCAAATCATTCACATAAAAAATGGCTGAGCGATACTGAGAGCCAACATCAGCCCCTTGACGATTCAAGGTGGTGGGATCGTGCATCCGAAAGAATATGCGAAGTATTTCGTCATAGCTGATCACGGAGGGATCGAAGGTGATCCTCACAGCCTCCGCATGCCCGGTCTTTCCAGTGCAAACCTCCTCGTATGTTGGATTGGCTTTTACGCCGCCAGTGTAGCCGGAATCGACTTCAAGAACCCCCTTCACCTCCTTGAACACGGCCTCCATGCACCAAAAGCATCCTCCCGCAAGGACGGCGATCTCTTTTTCATTCAAATTGGAATTCATCATGATTCATCCTTCCTGTCGCTTTCGCTTTGTATATTCCCGCAAATAAAACATCCTGCAATTAGGTACGATCCCGCGTCCGTTCTGGGGTTCCCAGCGCGAAAACCGCCGGTAATCCCCATGACTATTATTAAACCCCCAGTGCGCAAAAAAAAGGTTTGGTTTGACATTCTCCGCCATTATGAATAATATATCTCAACTGTGCGCGTTGCGATACCCCTCCTATCCACTAGCCACCGCACGCAACCGCAAGGTTTTGAACGTATTCCACGCTAGGAGGAGGAATGTCATGAGAAATGAGGATCGGCATCCAGGGACTTCACGCAGGGATTTTCTCACCAAATGCATCGGCGGCGGGCTGATCGCAATTCCCGCCATCGGGGAAGGCGCCAATATGAAACCGACATCGAATACACGAGAGAAAACCGAAGGGTTATCGAATTCGGATTGGCTTTTGGATTCCAAAGCTTACCGCGCCGACATAAAAGTGACCTCCGACAGTGTCACATTGGAAAACGGACTGATTCTGCGGGTGATGAAACTCTCCCCCAACGCCGCAACGATTGAATTCCGCAACCTTGTCACCGGGGAGGAGATGCTCAGATCGGTTCGCCCGGAAGCGAGCGTGACGATGGATCATGCATACTATGACGTAGGAGGCTTGATTGGACAACCGATCCACAACTATCTTGATCCCTCATGGCTGAAAAGCATGACAGCGAACCCGGATTCCTTCCAATTCGTCTCGGCGAAGGTCGGAAAAACCAAGGAGCGTTTCCCGTGGAAAAAACGCCTTGAGTGGATGCCTGCGGACCTTCCCTGGCCCCCATCGGGGAAATCGGTTACTCTAACCTTTCACGCCCCGGCAAATAGCCCGCACGCCGCCATAGTCCTGGAGGTGCATTACGAAATATACGACGGGGCGCCTCTTTTGAGCAAATGGATCGTCGTGAGGAACAACGGGGATAAACCGATAATGCTGAACCGATTCGCATGCGAAATATTAGCCGCAGTCGAGCCGGAATCCATCGTGGATACCGAAGGATCAAGGGGGGGCTTCCTCATTGACGACAAGGATATCCAGCCTACAGCCACTTCCATGTCCAAAACCCGATGGAACGCCCCTAACATGCTGGTGGAAACGGATTACACGTTCGGAGGCTCTTCCATATACATCCATAGCGGGGGAGCCCACTGGGAATCCGACCCTCTCTATTCCACGCAGGTGAATTACAATCGTGAAACACCCTGCCTGCTCGAATGCAAACCCCCGTTAGGGCCGAACCGTCCCGTGGTTCCGGGCGAGGAGTTCAAGTCTTTTCATGTCTTTGAACTTCTCTACGATTCCACGGATCGGGAGCGCAGAGGCTTGGCAACTCGGCGCATGTATCGCATGATGGCGCCTTGGGTTACCGAAAACCCGATCTACATGCACGTGCTGAGCGCCGAACCGGATGCAGTGCGCCTCGCAGTGGATCAGTGCGCGCAAGTCGGTTTTGAGATGGTCATTATGACCTTCGGCAGCGGCTTCGATTTTGAAAACCGCGATGAACAGTATCAGATGAAATACAAGGAGTTGGCGGAATACGCCCGTTCCAAGGGAATCGCATTGGGCGGATACTCATTGCTCGCTAGCCGAAGCGCGGCAAATCCCGCCGATAACACACAAGGGGAACCTGCGAAATTTGGAGTGATGCCCTGCCTCGGAGCGCAATGGGGGGTGGATTACCTTAATCAGTTGAAACATTTCATCGGGTTTGCGGGACTTGGGGTTTTGGAGAATGATGGCTCCTATCCGGGAGACATGTGCGCGGCGACATATCACCCCTACCATAGCGGTCTTGACGACTCCCAATGGGTGATGTGGAAAGCCATCACAAATCTCTACGAATGGTGCCGAAGTCAGGGTGTTTACCTAAACATTCCCGATTGGTACTTCATGAACGGCGCAAGCAAGACCGGCATGGGCTATCGTGAGACAAACTGGTCTCTACCCAGAGCTTATCAAGAGATCATTGAGCGTCAAAACATATACGATGGCACTTGGGAAATGACTCCTTCCATGGGTTGGATGTTCGTTCCACTAACCCAATATCAAGGAGGAGGAGCGGCGGCGACCATAGAGCCTTTGAAAGAGCATCTCGCCTACTACGGCAGGCGCATGGCGAACCTTTTCGGCTCTGGCGTACAGGCGTGCTATCGGGGGCCCAGACTCTATGACGCTCCGGAAACCGAACGGATGGTGAGGATGTGGGTGGATTTTTACAAACGGCACAGAGCGATACTGAACAGCGATATAATTCATCTTCGGCGTCCCGATGGGAGAACCTTGGATTACTTACTGCATGCAAACCCGACATTGAAGGAGAAGGGGTTGCTGATGGTCTACAATCCGTTGCCCGAAACCGTCACGGAAAAGCTGACCATACCGCTCTATTACACCGGCTTAAGCAAGACCGCACGAGTGAGCGAACGGGACGGACGATACCGAACCCGCAACTTAAACGCAAATCTCACGATGGAGCTAATCGTAACGGTTCCGCCCGAAGGTAACACATGGTTCGTATTTGAGTAGTGCGTAATTTGAATGTCGATCATGAATTCGGTGGCGTCATTTTTGGAAGGGGGGCATTTTTCTCGGTTTTCCCCGCTCCAACCGCGCCAGGAGGGGTCTATTTCCTGCGGTTTGAATAGCAATTCTTGATTAAGGGATCAACTATTTGACACCCTATTCAAGCGTATGATATACTTTGAACATTCAGGTGATTGAACCTCAATCGAATAACCATCATACTCGGATCATGTTGCGGTGTTTGAAGAAGCTTGTCTGGGATGCTTTCCGGGAGGGAAGCGGATATGGACATCAATACAACCAACATCCCCAATATCGGGGTGCGAGAATCCGAAGTCGTTCATCGGGTGGAGCGTGAAAACGCAGCGAGGGATTTCGGAGAAAAGAATCAACAAGACAAACAGGAACGGAAGAAAGGACGCTCTTCGACGGAACCTGTGGAAGATGAGGTGGATGTGAGCGAAGCTTGCCTCTCTTCGATACGCGATGAAAATTCGGATATCACCCAGGACGCTCACCGACATGACTCGGACGATGCGGAAAAGCGGCTTGACATCGAGGCGTGAGAAGAGCGTTTGCCGGAACAATTTCAGGCATTTGCAAAATTCACATTGAGGATCTTTGCACCAGGGCTGAAGTGTGAGTGATAATCAGCCTCTTATGAATTCTGTGATTTCGCTATGTAACAGGAGATTCCCTGTATGGATGGTTGGGGCGGTATGGTTTTGGCAATAGAGATTCTTCTTCTTGTTGCCGGCTGGTTGCTCTTTCAGCAGGCGAAAACCGAGCTTACAGCGCGCATGGCGCAAGTGCCTGTGATCACGGAGCTTAAAGAGCTTAAACGAGTTGTCGCAACCATGCTGGAGCAATTAAAAATGGAGTCCTCTCAAATCTCCGCACAACTTGAGGCCCGATGTATGGAGGCTCGCGAACTCATCAATGCATTGGATCGCAGAATGGACGAGGTGCAAAAATTGCCGATCAAATCCTCCTCCCGCAGACGAACGACCGTGTCGGAACCACACGAAGAGCCATCTCCAACTCCCCCCGCCGTAACGGCTAATGAGGCGCCCTCTCATCAGATCGGAAATCCCAGACACGCTGAAGTGCTGGCTTTGAATAAAAAGGGCGAAACAACCGCCACTATCGCGCAACGCACGGGGTATTCCATAGGCGAGGTGGAGATGATCCTAAGTCTAAACAGTAATAATGGATAACCCACAAACTTTCCACAAGGAGATTGATGTATTGAAGAAAATATCGTTTCCAGTGTCCGCATTGCTGTTCGCTTCCCTGATTTTCCTGTCGGGATGCGGTGGCAAAAAAATAGCCGCCCGGGTGAATAATGAAACCATCACGGTGGATCAGTTTTATCAGCGCGTTCAGGAAGTGGATGCTGCGGAACTGGCGCCGGCGTTGCAAGGACAAGGCTTATCCCACGCAGGCGAATACGCATTGCAGAACATGATTTTCGAAAAACTGATCAATCAGTATGCCGCCCAGCAGCATGTAACTCCCACCGACAGTGAAGTGCAGGCGTATGTGGCTTTCGCAAAGAAGGAGTCTAACCCGCAACTTACTTGGATTCCTCCGGACCCGTTTCGAACGGATGATGAATGGACGCGAGTTGCGCGAATCGCGCTAATTGAACGCAAGCTCGCCATGGCTCCGTTGAACATCACCGAAAACGAATTGCATCAAGCCTATAATCAATTGAAAGCGAAATTAACTCCCCCTGACACGTATCGCGTCCGAGTTATCATGAATAGCACCATGCAAAAGGCGCAAGCCGCTCTCGCCTCTTTGAAGAAAGGCGTCGATTTTAAAACCGTCGCTTTAACTCAATCGGAAGATAAAGCGAGCGCAGCCAAGAACGGGGAACTGCCGCCGCTCGCGGATAACAAGCAGAACCCGTACATCCATGCAATCGTCTCCGCCGCGAAACAACTTAAGCCGGGGGCGTTTACGCAATCCGTGATCACTGTCCCCCCGCCTCCAATGCAAAAAGGCGGAAAGCCGGTGTATTTCCTAGTACAGCTTATCGAGAAAATTCCCGGAGTGACCCCTACGTATGAGGAAAGCCGTCCGATATGCGAAATGCAGGTCTTGGATCAAAAGGACCCGAACGCTCTCATGCGGGTGCAGGAGAATATCAGACAATTCAAGGATAAGTCCAACATACAAATCGATCTGGCTCCCTATCAGAACCTAATGAACGCCAAATAAAGTGATGATAGTTTCGGTTAATGGAGAGGACGTTCCTCTCCATTAACCCCCACCCCTTGCGACCCTTAACGCATTGATATCGCATCTCTTTCATGCATTCCATCCGTGGGGGATGTTCCTAACAGCATATGGCTCTAACCCTCTCTATAAAGGAAAACGCTGATAAATACGATCTTTTCGCTCCGAACCTCCTACGCCCTATCGCGAATATCGATGCGCCTTGCCATTGGTTTCCTGGTATATATCATAACGTGATGGTAATAAAATGATAGTTTTGGTTGGTCTTGGCCCTGCGAAAATAAACTCTCTCTCCATGGCGGCGCATCATGCGCTGAAAAATGCCGAACGCCTCTATCTTCGTACGGCGCGGCACCCTGCGGCGGAACAGTTGAAGCTTGAGGGGGTGCGGTTTGAAAGTTTTGACGCCACGTATGAGATGTCGGATACCTTTGACATGGTATACGACGCCATCGCTTCGCGGATAATCGGAGAATCAGATCAAGGAGACGTCGTCTACGCAGTCCCCGGGCACCCGTTAATCGCGGAGGAATCCGTAAGACGCATCCTCGAAAAAGCGCAAGCCGGTCAAATTCCTGTTCGCATTGTGGGATCCTCCAGTTTCCTGGAGCCCGTACTTGAAACCTTGCAACTGTCCTTGGATAACGTCCTTATTTTGGATGCAATGACGATCTCGCAAACACCTCCAAGCGTGAATCTACCGATGTTAATCCACCAGATATACGATCGGGATGTGGCATCCAAAGTGAAACTGGCTCTCATGAAGGATTACCCGGATGACTGGAATGTCATCGCCGTTCTACACGCGGGGGTGGATGGGGAAACCGTCAAATTGGAGACCCCGCTCCACCGATTGGATCGAATGACAATGGATCATCTCACCACCCTCTATGTGCCGGCGCTTCCAAAAGAGTTGCGGAAAAAAAGCTTCGACGATCTCGTGCATGTCATGTCCCGACTGAGAGCCGAAGACGGATGCCCGTGGGACAGGGAGCAAACGCATCAATCCCTGAAGAGATATCTCATCGAAGAGTGCTACGAGGTGATAGACGCAATCGACGATGACGATATTGATGAGCTATGCGAGGAACTCGGGGATGTCCTTCTCCAAGTGGTCTTCCATTCCCAGATTGAAGCCGAGGAGGGGATGTTCACCATTCAGGATGTTATCGAGAGCATCGTAAATAAGCTCATCCGACGCCACCCGCATGTCTTCGGCGAAACCGTCGTCGCGGATTCCAATGACGTTTTGAGGAATTGGGAGAAGATCAAACGTTCGGAGAAGGGCGAAGGATGGCGCAAATCGGCTCTTGACGGTGTTCCAAGAGCCATGCCCGCCTTGATGCGTGCGATGGAGATCAGCAAACGCGCGGCGAAGGTGGGATTCGAATGGGAAAATTTTGATGACGTCCTCTCCAAACTGGAGGAGGAACTCAGCGAATTACGGGAGGCGATCCACCTTGATAAACCGGAGGAAATCCGGAATGAAATCGGCGATCTGCTTTTCACGATTGTGAACATCGCTCGATGGAGAAACGTGGACCCGGAGGAGGCTTTGAGTCTCATGTTGCGACGCTTCGACAAGAGATTTCGGTACGTTGAATCCCAGGCGCGAGAAAAAGGCACGGATATCCGCGCTCTGACGCTGGCACAAATGGATGAATTATGGGAGGAGGCGAAACGCATCCTCCCCGAACAATCCAAGAGCGCATGATCCGTCCATTTCTCATCCATCTATCAGCGCTAAAACATGAAGAACGACGACAACGCCATGCACGGAAAATCCGCCCTGCATTTTTCCATTCATTCCGGACTACCGAGGAACATCCTCACTCTCATAATGATGGGGGTTGCCTGGTATGTCGTCTATTCCCGGATAGATGAAATCGGCGCTCTGCTTGCATTTCGCCTCCTGCGTCTCTCAGCCGCATCCCAAGCGGGTGAGGGGGCTGTCTATTTTTTCAACACCTCCGGCGAGGTGTTGTGGCTGCTGATCCTTGTAATCTATGTCATGGGAATCATCCGCACCTTCTTCCAACCGGAAAAGGTGCGGAGGATGCTAGGGGATCGACGTCATCCGGTGGATTACCTTTTGGCGGGACTTTTTGGCGTGGTGACACCGTTTTGCTCCTGCTCCGCCGTGCCAATTTTTTTGGGCTTTGTGACTAGCGGCGTTCCGCTGGGAATGACTTTCTCCTTTCTCATCGCCTCCCCCATGGTCAACGAGATTGCGGTGTCGCTTTTATTCGTACTTTTCGGGCTGAAAATCGCCCTCACCTATGTCGCTTCCGGCCTGGCGATTGCCTTTCTGGTGGGGTTTCTTATGGATCGGTTCAAGATGGAGCGATACCTTGAGCCATGGGTGAGGGAGTTTGAAAGGAGCGCAATCGATGTTGAAGTTCCCAAAATGGATTTTCAGTCGCGAATGGCGAAGGGAGCCGATGCCGTCAAAGAGATACTGCGCAGGATATGGCCCTACGCGCTTATCGGAATTGGGATTGCCGCCGTAATTCACATGCTGGTACCCTCCGGATTTTTCTCCGTCGGTTTCTCCGGCTGCCCCGAATGCTCAGGCAACCACGCTCCGCACGGAATATTGGAATCCACCTTGCCTCGGCTGTTTGGCAAACGCTCCTGGGAATCGGTGCCACTTGCGGTTCTTCTCGGCGCCCCGATGTACTCCAACCCCGCCGGAATGCTCCCCATTTTGCAAGCCCTCATCGAAAAAGGCGCGCCAATCGGCACTTCATTGGCGTTCATCATGGCGGTTTCGGGAATATCCCTGCCGGAAATGGCGCTTCTTCGAAAGGCGTTACGCCCCATTCTCATCATCATTTTTCTCTGTTCTCTTATTGTGGGAATCACGGCGGTGGGTTATCTGATGAACGCACTTTTTTAGTCTCGAGCTATTATGCACGGCATGGATTGAAGTGACACCTTCATTGAAAGTATAATGAATTCGGGTTCAAAGTGAATCATTCTTCCCCTTGAGCGATTGGAAGCATTAACAATACAAGACGAACTTCTCGCTTATGATAATCTGAAACGCGGGCTTGGAATCACACGTCTCGAGACTGTCGACGACTTGCGAAACCCAAACGGTTATGAATTGAATGATGACTCAACACCTCGGTGAACAGCGCCTCCCCCAAAATTATTGGCGGCATAGGGGCGGTTTACATCCCAAATAGGTAGTTGCATCATTTGAATTTAAGATTTTGGTGCGACGAGAAATGAACGAAACGAGCCATTGCATTTTGAATTCAGCAATTGCCTCCAATGAAAGGAAATATGAATGCTTAGAAGCAACACTCTTACGTATATGGTTCCGCTAATCGGGCTGGCGCTTGTTTTCTCCTCCTTTGCGAAGCAAGCCATCGGCCAGATTCCGGGGTTTCGTCCCCCTGCGGTGCCTTTGGTCACCAGCGATCCCTATTTGAGCATCTGGTCGGAAGCGGACAGACTAACCGATGACGCCACACGTCACTGGACAGGACGAGAGCATTCGTTAGTGAGCATCATCCGAATTGACGGTCAAAATTACCGACTCATGGGGATAGATCCTCCGGATGTCCCTGCGATGCCGCAAACTGGGCTACTTGTCTTCCCCACTCGCAGCGTGTATTATTTTCAAAACGATCAGGTTCACGTCACAATGACGTTCATGACGCCGGCTCTGCCTACGGATCTCGACGCCATGGCTCTTCCGCTTAGCTACATTACATGGGAGGTGCGTTCGGTCGACGGCAAAGACCATCGGATATCCATTTATGACAGCGTTAGCTCGGAACTTGCGGTAAACGAACCCACGGAGAGTGTGGTCTGGTCGCACGTGCCCGCAGGCGCCATGGCCGCAATGAAGATCGGCACGGAGAGCCAGCCGATTCTCGGCTCCTGCGGAGACGATCACCGAATAGATTGGGGGTACGCTTATCTCGCCGCGCCTGTCAACGAGGTTAAGACGGCAATCGGGGCGGATAAGACATTAGTGAACAGCTTCGTCAGTAACGGGCAACTCCCCACCAAGGCGGATACGCGCATGCCTCGGGCGGTGAATGACGATCAACCGGTTATGGCGGTTGTCTTCCCCTTGGGCGAGGTTGGAGCAAAACCCGTCAAACGAGATGCGATCGTAGCGTATGACGAAATCTACTCCATCAAGTATTTTGGTCAAAATCTGCGGCCATACTGGCGAAGGAACGGCGAAACCCCGGTGCAAATGCTTCAGAGAGCGCAGCGCGAATACCCGGAACTCACATTGAAGTGCGAACGATTCGATCATGAACTCATGGCCGACCTCGCAAAAACCGGTGGGGAGAAGTATGCGCAGATGTGCGCATTGGCGTATCGACAGGCTTTGGCGGCATGCGGTTTCGCAGCCGATCCGCACAAGCAACCACTTTTCTTTACCAAGGAAAACACCAGCAACGGCGATATATCCACCGTCGATGTTATCTTCCCCATGGATCCGATGCTCATCCTCTTGAGTCCGACATTGGCGAAGGCCACCGTTGTACCTGACCTTGCCTATGCGGATTCATGGCACTGGAAGTTCCCAAACGCACCCCACGACCTTGGAACCTATCCGCTTGTCTTCGGCAGAGATGATGGCGGCGAGGGAATGCCCGTTGAGGAATCGGGGAACATGCTGATTCTCTGCGATGCAATCTGCCAGGATGATGGCAACGCCAACTTTGTGAAACCCTGGTGGAACAAACTGACCCAATGGGCGCAATACCTCCAAAAGTACGGATTGGATCCGGAAAATCAACTCTGCACCGATGATTTCATGGGGCATTTGGCGCATAACGCCAACCTTTCCATTAAAGCCATCCTGGGATTGGCGGCGTACGGCGACATGTGCCGAATGAGAGGCGAGACCGCGAAGGCGGAAAAATACATGAAAATGGCGCGTGCCGATGCCAAACACTGGGTCAAGGTCGCGGATGCTGGCGGGCACTCCCTGTTGGCATTCGACAAACCAGGCACTTGGAGTCAGAAATACAATCTCGCGTGGGATCATATCCTCGGATTGAACGTCTTTCCGCCATCGGTGGCTGCAAAAGAAGTGGCGTTCTATAAGACGAAATTGGAGCCTTACGGTTTACCGCTCGATTCCCGAACGCTCCTCACCAAGACGGATTGGACAAACTGGAGTGCGAGTTTGGCGACCAAGCAATCCGATTTCGAGGATTTGATCGACCCGATCTATCGTTATTTAAATGAAACCACCACACGCGTACCCTTCGTGGATTCCTATATCACCAACGATATCCATAGCAACGGGATGCACGCCAGACCCGTGATTGGCGGCGTCTTCATCCGCATGCTGGATAACAAGACGATGTGGCATAAATGGTCGAGTATGGATAAGAACAAGGTCGGCGGATGGGCGCCCCTTCCCCCAAAACCGATTGTCAAAGTGGTGGTTCCAACTTCTCAAAAGAAAGGATTGGTTTGGCGATACACCACCGAACAGCCTCCAGCCGATTGGATGAAGCCCGATTTCGACGATAGCAATTGGAGTCAGGGATTGGCGGGTTTCGGCACGCCGGATCCCAATGTCACTCCAAATACCCGTTGGACAACGAGCGATATCTGGATCCGCAGGGAGTTCACCATGCCAAAAGGTGATTATAAGAACCTGCAATTCTTCGTCTATCACGATGAAGATGTCCAAATCTATGTGAATGGCGTCTTCGCCGCAAGCGAGGGGGGATACAACACGGAATACACGCCTTTGAATATCTTCCCTAAGGCGTTGAAGGCGCTCAAACCGGGCGCCAAAATCGTCATTGCGGCACATTGCCATCAAACCGTCGGGGGGCAGTTCATAGACATCGGATTGGTGAACGTTACGACAAAATAACCGTCACTTTGTGAGGATCATAAATCAACCGACGGGGGATGACTTCAAACGCTCCCGTCGGTTTTTCTTATTGGGGAGTTGTTGCCTTCATGGCTTAAAAGTCGGTATTATCTTGAAACGACCCTTCACGCGCTGTTTTCGTAACGAAAGAGACTCTCATTCAGCTTGCTATGAATCCATGAGTCCCAAGGAGGAGTTCATTTGAAGCCAGGTAAAGAACGAAACACGGTGATAAACAGAAGGGATTTTTTCACCATTGTCGGCGCCATAGCGGGAAGCGTGACCATGGAATCCTCCTCCCTTGGATCGGCCGACAAGAAAGACGCTAAATACGATCCTCCGGTAAAGCGTCGTACGAGAGTTGGCATCTCGGACAATGCGTACGACGAGGCGTGGAACCGAGCAAAGGCGATGGTGGATCGCATGACGCTGGATGAAAAGATCGCCCAGACAGGCTCCAACGCCCCCCCCATCGAAAGGCTGAATATCCCCGGCTACATCTACTACCATCACGAGGCTCTGCATGGCTTGGTCCGAGGCGCCCCTGTCACCTCATTTCCTCTGCCGTTGGCCCTTGGCGCCACGTGGAACCCCGAACTCATACTCCGAATTTACACGGCGGTCTCCGACGAGGCGCGCGCGTGGGATAACAAACAGCATATCGGACTGAGCTACTACTCCCCGCCCACCCTTAACCTCCATCGTGATCCGCGATGGGGGCGATGCGAGGAGGCGCCGGGGGAGGATCCGTGCCATGCTGCGACGATTGGGGTGCAAATGATACGCGGCATGCAGGGCGACAATCCGCGATATCTGAAAACGACCCCCTGCAGCAAACACTTCATTTGCAACAACACCGACGATGATCGAACATCCGTCTCCGCAGAGGTGGACTCACGCAGTTTTTGGGAATACTACACACGCGCTTATCGCGCCACCGTCTTGGACGGAGACGTTTTCACCATCATGGGAGCGTACAACGCTCTTAACGGCGTTCCGTGCTGCGCCAGTCGTTTCCTACTGACCGACCTCATCCGCAAACGCTGGGGGTTCAGGGGATACGTCGCATCCGATAACGACGCCATCTACAATATTTACGATCCGCACCACTACGCGGCGTCGGAACCCATCGCCGCCGCGATGGCGATCCTCGCAGGATGCGACGTAAACAGCGGATTCACACTTCAGCAAAACCTGCGCAAGGCGGTGGATTTGGAACTGCTGAGCGAGGAGGACATCACCCTCGCGGTCACCCGTCTCTTCACCGTCAGACATCTTCTGGGTCTGTTCGATCCGCCGGAGAAGGTTCCCTACACGAAAATTCCGTTCAAGGTGGCGGACTCCCCGGAGCATCGACAACTTGCGCTTGAGGCGGCGCGGCAATCCTTGGCGCTCCTGAAAAACGAAAACGATTTTCTCCCTCTGAACAAGGTGGAGATTAAAAAGGTGGCGGTGATCGGGCCCACGGCGGGTCTGTGCCATCTGGGGGGCTACAGCGGCTCTCCGCTGGTGCGTATCTCCCCATACGAGGGGATAGCCAAGTACCTTGGGTACGAGATTCACCACAATTATGTCTCCTCGGCGCAAATGGTCGCCTCCAGCCCCGGACCTCAACTGGAAGGTTCCTCCGAAGGGGATTTGGACCTTGGATATATCTACAATAACTCCTGGGCGGAGTTTCCGAAAATCGATTTCTCCGGTAAAACGGAATTTCTCGCCCGGGTCTCCAGCGCCGCAAACGGCGGCGTGGTGGAAGTCCATTTGGACAAACTGGACGGACCCCTGGCTTGCAAATTCACCGTCCCGCATACCGGCGGGTGGCAGAACTGGATTAACGTCTCCGCGCCTTTGAATGGCATTGAAGGCGAACACAAAGTGTTTCTGCGATTCCTCGGCGGCGAGGGGTACCTGCTCAACATCGAACGGTTCCAGTTGAACCCTGTTTCCCCGCCGCCGCCGCCAAAGCCCGGGCAGCCCGAGGTCGTCTTCAAACCGGGGTGTTCCGTCACGGGACCCAAGGACGACGCCATGTTCAACGACGCGGTGGATGCGGCGAGGAACGCGGACGTAGCCATCATGGTGTGCGGCGTCACCCAGGAGGTGGACGGGGAGGGGCACGATCGCCAGACCATCGACCTCACAGGCGTGCAATCCGACCTGATCAAGGCGGTCTACGCGGTCAATCCCAAAACCGTTCTCGTGCTTGCCACCAACAACACCGTCGCCGTGAACTGGGAGCAGGAGAACCTGCCCGCAATCCTCTGCGCGGTTTTCGCGGGGCAGGCGCAGGGAACCGCAATCGCGGAGGCTCTCTTCGGGGAGTACAATCCGGGAGGCAAGCTGCCATGCACCTGGTATCGCTCTCTGGATCAACTTCCGCCCTTCCACGACTACGATATCCGCAAGGGCCGCACCTACATGTACTTCACGGGAGATCCCCTCTACCCCTTCGGTCACGGGCTGAGCTACACGACCTTCGAATTCAGCGAGCTGAAAATCAGCGCGGACACACTCGGTCCGGAACAAAAGCTCACCGTCTCCGCGACCATCAAAAACACAGGGGGGAGGGCCGGTTCCGAGGTGGCGCAGCTTTACGTCACCGCGCCGAAGGGCAAGGTGCAAAAGCCGATCAAGCAACTCGTCGGTTTCCAGAGGGTGGATCTGAAGCCGGGGCAGAGCAAAAGGGTTGTGTTCACCCTGCCCTACTCCGAGCAGGCTTTCTGGTACTGGGATGAAAACCGCAGAAAGTTCGTTCTCGATCCCGGAACCGCGAAGATACTGCTTGGCAACTCCTCGGCGAATATCGCGCTGACGGGAGAGGTGACGCTGCAACCCGCTCCCGAAGAGATGGGAGAGCCGCAAACGTTGAGCGGAATCGCCATTCCGTCAAAGGTGATCTGAAGTGATTATAAAACGGAATTACATTTCTCAAAAAATGATGGTATTATCGTTAAATCATTCTTGCAAGGGAACTGCAAAAACTCACTCAGGGGGATTTTCGTGCTTTTCACTCATTAGGCGATATCACAAGACTTGTTACTGAAGGTTAAACCTATTAATCGACCTTCAAAGGAGGCATCAACTTGGAAGCAAAGAAGAAACGGAACGCAGAGTTGAATAGAAGGGAATTTCTTTCAACCATAACAGCGGTTGCGGGGGCGATGGCTCTTGGGGCTGCTCCAACCGTATCCGCCGCTGCATCTGACAAAAAGGCGTTGAAGGGTATGGAACCCCGTAAGCGGGTTGGCATCTCGGACAAGGCGTACGACGAGGCGTGGAACCGAGCAAAGGCGATGGTGGATCGCATGACGCTGGATGAAAAAATATCCCAAACCGGATCCGGCGCCCCCCCCATCGAAAGGCTGAATATCCCCGGCTACAACTACTATACCGGCGAGGCTCTGCATGGCTTGACACGGGGAGCGCCGGTGACGTCCTTCCCTCTTCCGTTGGCCCTTGGCGCCACGTGGAACCCCGAACTCCTACTCCGAATTTACACGGCGGTCTCCGACGAGGCGCGCGCGTGGGATAACAAACAGCATATCGGACTGAGCTACTACTCCCCGCCCACCCTCAATATTCATCGCGATCCGCGATGGGGGCGATGCGAGGAGGTGCCGGGGGAGGATCCCTGTCTGGTTGCTACGGTAGGGGTGCAAATGACCTTGGGGATGCAGGGGGATAATCCGAACTACCTTAAAACCACGGCATGCTCGAAGCACTTCATCTGCAACAACACCGACGATGATCGAACATCCGTCTCCGCAGAGGTGGACCCACGCAGTTTTTGGGAATACTACACACGCGCTTATCGCGCCACCGTCTTGGACGGAGACGTTTTCACCATCATGGGAGCGTACAGCGCTCTTAACGGCATTCCATGCTGCGCCAGTCGTTTCCTACTGACCGACCTCATCCGCAAACGCTGGGGGTTCAGGGGATACGTCACCTCCGACTGCGACGCCATCTACAATATTTACGATCCGCACCACTACGCGGCGTCGGAACCCATCGCCGCCGCGATGGCGATCCTCGCAGGATGCGATCTGAACTGCGGAGGCACGCTCCAGCAAAACCTGCGCAAGGCGGTGGATTTGGAACTGCTGAGCGAGGAGGACATCACCCTCGCGGTCACCCGTCTCTTCACCGTCAGACATCTTCTGGGTCTGTTCGATCCGCCGGAGAAGGTTCCCTACACGAAAATTCCGTTCAAGGTGGCGGACTCCCCGGAGCATCGACAACTTGCGCTTGAGGCGGCGCGGCAATCCTTGGCGCTCCTGAAAAACGAAAACGATTTTCTCCCTCTGAACAAGGTGGAGATTAAAAAGGTGGCGGTGATCGGGCCCACGGCGGGTCTGTGCCATCTGGGGGGCTACAGCGGCTCTCCGCTGGTGCGTATCTCCCCATACGAGGGGATAGCCAAGTACCTTGGGTACGAGATTCACCACAATTATGTCTCCTCGGCGCAAATGGTCGCCTCCAGCCCCGGACCTCAACTGGAAGGTTCCTCCGAAGGGGATTTGGACCTTGGATATATCTACAATAACTCCTGGGCGGAGTTTCCGAAAATCGATTTCTCCGGTAAAACGGAATTTCTCGCCCGGGTCTCCAGCGCCGCAAACGGCGGCGTGGTGGAAGTCCATTTGGACAAACTGGACGGACCCCTGGCTTGCAAATTCACCGTCCCGCATACCGGCGGGTGGCAGAACTGGATTAACGTCTCCGCGCCTTTGAATGGCATTGAAGGCGAACACAAAGTGTTTCTGCGATTCCTCGGCGGCGAGGGGTACCTGCTCAACATCGAACGGTTCCAGTTGAACCCTGTTTCCCCGCCGCCGCCGCCAAAGCCCGGGCAGCCCGAGGTCGTCTTCAAACCGGGGTGTTCCGTCACGGGACCCAAGGACGACGCCATGTTCAACGACGCGGTGGATGCGGCGAGGAACGCGGACGTAGCCATCATGGTGTGCGGCGTCACCCAGGAGGTGGACGGGGAGGGGCACGATCGCCAGACCATCGACCTCACAGGCGTGCAATCCGACCTGATCAAGGCGGTCTACGCGGTCAATCCCAAAACCGTTCTCGTGCTTGCCACCAACAACACCGTCGCCGTGAACTGGGAGCAGGAGAACCTGCCCGCAATCCTCTGCGCGGTTTTCGCGGGGCAGGCGCAGGGAACCGCAATCGCGGAGGCTCTCTTCGGGGAGTACAATCCGGGAGGCAAGCTGCCATGCACCTGGTATCGCTCTCTGGATCAACTTCCGCCCTTCCACGACTACGATATCCGCAAGGGCCGCACCTACATGTACTTCACGGGAGATCCCCTCTACCCCTTCGGTCACGGGCTGAGCTACACGACCTTCGAATTCAGCGAGCTGAAAATCAGCGCGGACACACTCGGTCCGGAACAAAAGCTCACCGTCTCCGCGACCATCAAAAACACAGGGGGGAGGGCCGGTTCCGAGGTGGCGCAGCTTTACGTCACCGCGCCGAAGGGCAAGGTGCAAAAGCCGATCAAGCAACTCGTCGGTTTCCAGAGGGTGGATCTGAAGCCGGGGCAGAGCAAAAGGGTTGTGTTCACCCTGCCCTACTCCGAGCAGGCTTTCTGGTACTGGGATGAAAACCGCAGAAAGTTCGTTCTCGATCCCGGAACCGCGAAGATACTGCTTGGCAACTCCTCGGCGAATATCGCGCTGACGGGAGAGGTGACGCTGCAACCCGCTCCCGAAGAGATGGGAGAGCCGCAAACGTTGAGCGGAATCGCCATTCCGTCAAAGGTGATCTAGTCACACACAAACCGGGCGCCGGCATATCTCCGCAAGAGTATGCCCACGCCCGGTTTCACTTTACAAATTCATTATTCCAAAGGTTCCAAATAAAGTTCCGTGGTGGAGACGATACGTCGGAACCACTCACCTGAGGGATCCACCATGGGAATCCACCATGCAGCGGGACGGTGCTGAGTGTGCACCAAGCCCTTCCGCGTCAAGATGGCGTTGCGTATCATCGCCATTCTTTCCATCTCCGCATTGACTTCAATGGTGGTGATCCGATCTCTGATTAACGCCGCCTCGCCCTGTCGCTCCAAAGCCTCACGTTCGGATTTGATATCGCGTATTCGAGCGAGCAAATCCTTCCGTCTTGCCAGCAACGCCGCAATATCCCTGTCAAACCGCTCCCGAATTTGAGTCTCCTCCGGTGTCCAGTCGATAACGCTTCTAAAATGGTCGCCTTTGGCAAGTTCCGTATCCCGTATGGAGGCTTTGATATCCTTCAATTCATCGTATAGGCGGTTTACGCTGTATTGCAAAGCCAATCCACGACGCCGTATCTCCCTCAACCTCATTTTAAGCTTGTTATACTCATCCAATAGCGCCGACCATCCGTTTTGATGCCGTTCCGCGAGATACTGCATGAGATCGCGCGGGGCGCGCAGTTCTTTTAGTTTTTTCAACAGCTCGCCTTGGGATTCCACCACATTCTTCCAATTTCGAGCGAACTCCACGGCGGGAATGATCTCTCCGCCAAACGTCGCAGCCAAAAAACTTGGCAAACGCAACCTGACCTTTTCCACCTCTAATGCGTCCCAAGTGTAATATCGCATGCGCAAGAGGGGATGAACCTTGTGCTCGATGCCATTTTCACGTAAAATCTGGTGCATCTTGCGAGTACGGGTTACATATCCGGACCCTTCCTCGTTGAATACGAAAATGAACTCACTCGATAACATCGAAATCAAAGCGACGGCTTTGCCCACCAGTGTTACATGATCTCCCAATTCTCGCGTCAGGATCTCCGCCAACTCTTGGATGCAATTGATCGGCTTCTTCAAAGGAATGCGAATCGGCGTAGGTGTCTCGACGTGGATTGCACGCAGCGTTATACGCAAAGTGCCGCGACCGTGCCCTGGCAATACCAGATCAAAGGGCAACGCGCCCAAACCGAAACGATCCAGCGTATAGATTTCGCTTCCTGCGACGGCATCGTTATACGCCTTCACCGCAATGGAACGGGTTTTTTCGTTTAGAAAGAGGTCCACAAATCGGAAACGAGGCAACGATGCCGTTTCCGGGTTTAAAATCAGCATGTGCGCCGAGCAAGCCACATCCAGTTCCCGAGGCATGTCTCCAAGGAGAAGGTCATACAACAGCGGAAGGACATGCTGATACAATTCGGAGAGGGTTGCATTGGGGTGACTTGCCGCGAACTCCCGCACCCACCCCATCATCTGATCCGCTGCACGTTCCATTCGCTTGCAAACGCCGTTATCCGCGATGCTCTCCTCCGTACCGGTGAAACCCCATTCAAGCATTCGCTCTACGGAACCTTCCATGTCGTGCAGGGGCATGCTATGAACAATGAGGTTGCGAGAACCTGTGTATACCAAGCCTCGCCATCCCCACGCCTCGGTAATCTCATTCAAAAACTCAAGACGATCCTTCCCCTGACAGCGTACAAGCTTTCTGAAGGGAACGCCGTAATGGGTGAAATTATGACGGGTTGGATAAGATTCACTGCCGAAAAAACGGGATATCTCTCCCGCTGCGGACCATAAGTCCTGCGTGGAACCATCGTTATGCGGAAGAAGCTCCCATCTGGACTGACCGGGCAAGCGCACGCTCACTTTGGCAAAATAATCCGTGTCGTGCACGCCGACCGTCATTTTCCCGCCCAGACCAAGTTCGTGCAGCATGAGGAGGAGAATAGCCTTCATTGGCTCGTCCCACCACACGGTCTGTCCCAATGCGAGAAAAGGAGTGTCCGGATATTTACCGCGCAAATCATGCAGGATTTCCCGCACGGAAGGATGAAATATACTCACAGGTTTCTTTTGTTTCTCTTCTGAACAGGTATGAAGTGTGTTCAATAGTTTACCCCGCGCCGACGCCCGTGTTAAATCCCTGATGCAAATCCGTTTGACCGCGATGCCCTTCTGTAAACGAAAGAACGGACCTACTTGACGGATACATCATAAATATGGAGATTAGTAACGGTTGACAAATAGACGCTTCTCAAATACATAATCAACATGCGGCATCCCAAGCTTTGCAAAATTCGCGTTTCAAGGTGATTTTATAAAGCGTCAAATGCGCAAGTGAAGCCCGATAATATCGGTTTTGCAACCATAGGAACCCATCAAATCTTTTATACGCGAAATTGATGCTGATGTTCCCTCTACAGTTGAGAACAGGAAGGTTTGGATCGATGAGAACACTCTTTACTGAATCGAAACCAATACGGATACCAAGGGAAAATGACCGATTGCGCATACGCCACTACGCCTGGATCCCTTTTGCGACACTCCTATTTCTTACAGGTTTGGTCTCTCTCCCCGCCTCCAAATCGCTTGCCCAAAGCGGAGAGTTGCTCGCAGACCCAGGTTTTGAGGGAATTAAGAACGCGGAAAAAGCCGCATGGGGACCATATGGCTTAGGATATGTGGTGGACCATTCAATCTTTCACAGCGGATCGTCCTCCATCAGATGCACCAACACGAGCGATAAGGATCACCGGGGTGCAATGGCGAATATCCTCCTCAATCAAAAGACCCCCGCACCCTTGCTGGTGACCGGATGGAGCAAGGCCGAGAATGTCTCCGGCAACACCGATTCGGATTACTCCGTCTACGTGGATTTGACCTATATGGACGGCACGCCGCTCTGGGGTCAAATCGCCCCGTTTGATGCCGGAACGCACGACTGGCAAAAACGGGAGGTCTTCATTATTCCATCGAAGCCATTGAAATCCGCCACGGTTTACGCCCTTTTCCGTAATCACACGGGAACGGTTTGGTTCGATGATTTTAGCGTGCGAGAGATGAATCCGCATGATATCTTCGATAGTCAGCCCATTCCGCCGCCCAGCCTTCCCAAAGGTGCGCAGTCGGGATGGTTTGTTCGGGATGTCGCCGCGAACACGGCGCCCGTTCTTTTCACTCCGCGCCACGACACCAACCGCAAGATGCAGTTGAAGCTAACGAACCTGCCGAAAGAGAAGAATTGGACCAAAGCCTATCCTGTGATAACCGATCTGTCCGGAAAGAATCGCACCCTCACCGTCTATTATGTGGAGCGTTTCAGGGATACCGACCCGATATGGTGGAATGATATTCGCCAAGCCCTCCCCGCCGTCAGCGGCGAGTACTCGAATCTAACGCATCTTGGTGTCGGAGCCACAGGGTCTCAATCTCTCTACCCCTTCGGATGCGTCAGTGGCAAACGTACCGCTTTGGCGCTAGGGGTGGACCAACTGATCGGCCCGAGAGTTGTGCGCATTGCATACAATGCAAATCTGAGACTTTTTTACATCGCCGTGGATGTGGCGCTGACCACGGAAAACATCGAAAACAGAAACGCTGAAGGACAATCCACCGCCACCATCGGCATTGCGCGTTTCAATGCGGACCCGGCTTGGGGTTTTCGTTCCGCCGCCGCGAAATTCTATAAGCTCTTCCCCATGGCTTATGATAACCGCATCAAGCAACGCGGCATATGGATTCCCTTCACCGCCCCTGACACTGTCCAAAACGAGAAGGATTTCGGTTTTGCATTTCATGAAGGGGATAACAGCCTGAAATCGGACGCACAACTGGGCATCATGAGTTTTCGATACACGGAGCCAATGACTTGGTGGATGCCGATGCCGGTCTCCGTGCCGAGAACCTACGACGACGCACTCGCCATGGTGCATCAGGACGCCGAGAACCCGAAGAGTCCCTATTGCCATTGGGCGCAAGCGGTACTCAACTCCGGTACGGAGAACTCCTCGGGGCGTTTCAATGTGATTTTCGAAAACGCTCCCTGGACAAACGGCGCGGTCTGGTTGCTCAATCCCAACCCTCTCCTCCCATCCTCCGACACCGAATGGACCAAGGCGCGCCTGAGTTACACGAAAAAATACGCCGACGAACGCTACGCCACCACCCCTCAGTCCGGCGAATACCTGGATTCCATCGAGGGGTGGGCGGACACCTTGGATTATCGCAGGCGCAGTATCGAATACTCCCAAGTCCCTCCGGTATACACCCCTACGGATTACAAACCCGTCATCCCCCTATGGTTCAGCGTATGGGAGTTCGCAAAAATGATGCATGACGACCTGCGAGCGAGAGGTAAATACCTCATGGCGAACTCCACCCCGTGGAGGTTGAACGTTTTCCTCCCCTTGCTGGATGTCTCCGGCACGGAGACAAACTGGATGGATGGGACCACCTGGCGTCCCGATTCCGACGCCATCTTCAATCTGCGCAGAACGCTCTCCTATCATAAATGCTACCTGCTGCTGCAAAACACCGATTTCAATATCTTCGGCTACAAGCAGGCGGAGATGTATTTTCAGCGATCCATGTTCTACGACGTATTCCCCAGTATGTTCAGCGCGAACGCCGCCACCAACCCCTTCTGGGAGACGCCCAAATGGTACAATCAGGATCGCCCCCTCTTTCTAAAATACATCCCGGTGATCAAGGAGCTTGCAAACGAAGGGTGGGATCCGATCACCGACGCGCGCTCCGACAACCCTAAGGTTTACCTGGAGCGATATGGGCGGTGTCTCACGCTGATGAACAGCACGGACACGCCGCAAACCGCCGCCATCCGCGTGGACCTTCGCGCCATCGGGATGGGAAAATCCCCCGCTCCAAGCAGGATGGAGGATATGGTGGATCACACCACCATTGCGGCTCGTCGGGTGGGAAACGCTCTGGAGTTCCAAATCACCCTCGCCCCTCGGAGCGCGAAAGCTTTGAGGATGGAGTGAGTGGCGGAAAGGATGATTTCACAGGGAATCCGGATCGTAGAGGATGATTGAGCGGGCTGGAGTGTCAAAACTCAAGCTCGCGTTATCGCCGAACACGAGGGTTGATTCTGGTTCCAACGAACCGAAGCAAGCGCGATATTGACTCTCACATATTAGGATCAATAAGTTAATGCAATTTCTATTGCGAAAGTCATTCAAGCGCGTCGTATGCGGAAAAATAAGTCTTGAAGGTTAGAAAATGTTTTTTCGCTCATCCGGAGAAATAAAGCCTTTCCACCCACGCAAGTTTCTTGCAGTTTCGCACTCATCCGAGCAACGGAAAAGAAACGGAGTCATTTCAAACCAAGCGAGGCAATCGCAAAATTCGGAATAGGCGGCGCGCCATTCGCAATAGCGCTTCATGAAATGGTTGAAATGCGAATTTTGCATCCTCGTTTGATGCGGTTGAAACTTCCGACTCCCTCGTGAATGAAAGATTCTCCATGAAATATCGCTCCTTCTTGAAAAGACGAAATCATTGGAGGTTTAAAGGTGCGTATCCATCGAAGGAAGATAAGGCGATGTATCCACGATATCCACATGTACGGTTTTGTCAAGAAAGAAATAGAGAGGAGATTCGTGCAATATGAAAAGAGGATTGGTATCAAGAAGGACGATGTTGAAGGGCTTGGTCGGCTCCCTCTGCTTATTGCCGACGAAGTCATTTGGCGGATTGGCGCTTGAAATGAAAGGAAAATCCGATTTGTCAACGGAACACACTGAAAAAAGTTCGGACGAAGGCGCGATTGAGTTCGCCTCCTCTGATTCCGATTTGGTAAAAGGCTTCCATTGGGCGAAAATTGAAGCTCTGTCTTACGTTCGAAATAACGGAACGATAGGTCCATGGTATTACGCCGCATTACCAGGACGTAACGCTTTTTGCATGCGGGATACCTCCCATATGGCCACCGGGGCTCAATTGCTAGGGCTTGGAAATCGAAACCATGTCATGCTTCGTGAATTCGCCGCGAATATTTCTCAGGCGCAAAGGTGGTGCTCGTGGTGGGAGATTACCGGCGACGGGAAGCCCGCCAAAGAGGACTACAAAAGTGTAACGGACTTCTGGTACAACTTGCCTGCGAATTTCGACGTCTTAGACGCTTGCTACCGTCAATGGTTGTGGTCAAGGGATCAATCCTATGTTAGCGATACGGTTTTCCTTGATTTCTATCATCAATCGGTGACGAGTTACGTGCGGGAGTGGGAAAATCACCGGAATGGAATGCTCGGAGGCATCCCGTCCCCTCTATATATGGGGATTCCAACATACGACGAGAGTATCAGCGCAGCGATTGGAGCGGATTTGATTGCCGCGCAATTCGCCGCCTACCGCGACTACGCAAATATTCTCCGTTATAAGAGGCAGTCGGCGCAAGCGATACAGTTTGACAAGAAGGCGTCGGAATTGCGAAGGTTATATAACGAAAAATGGTGGGACTCCGCAACGAAATCCTTTTATTCATATATTGGAGGCGAGGGCAAGTTCTGGACGTTAGATACTGTGACCCTCGAAAATCAATTCCCGCTGTATTTCGGTCTTGCGGAAACCGGAATCAAGGCGGATTCCCTGATCGAAAGGCTGGAACAGGGCCTTCGTAACGTTCAGTCGTCGCTATTTACGGGGGCTGGCGGACCAGTTGAATCGATATCCTATCTCCCGAATATTTTTTACAAATACGGAAGAACCGAGGAGGCGTATCGCGTGCTCCTGATATTGACCGATCCGAACCTCAAACGCCGATCCTACCCGGAGGTCTCTTTCACGGTGGTGGGCAATATTGGCTCGGGTCTGATGGGGATTCATCCCTTGATAAGCAAGCGCACCATTCAGACATTACCTCAACTTCCCGAACATGCGGGAGGCGATACATGGGCGGAGTTGCGTAACGTCCCGGTTGGTGAGAACGTTATCTCGGTAATGCACAGAGGAAACAAGGAGACGCGACTTACAAATCAAAGCGGACCGGATTTGCTCTGGCGCGCCAGTTTCATGGGGAATGCCGAAAAAATATTCGTTGATAACAAGCCCGTTGTTCCGAAAATGAGTACCACCGAGGAGGGAATTCAGGAGGTCTGGATCGATATCGCCGTAAAGCATGGTCAGACAAGAGAGGCGCATTGCTAAGATCATCTGCGGGTGATAGAACTGAAATCCGTAAAGTCGGGGGAGTGGATGCGCGATAGCCAACCCATCCCCCCGCTCCCTGCAGAAAACAGGGTGAGAGGGCTGTCTCGCCGCCCCATTCCTATCTCCTGGCTTATCCTCCAACCTCAAACGGCAATTTGAAATGCCAAAAATGCCGAATAGGGATGGATCATGATCCGCCAATCGAGCGATGAACCGCCGCATAGAGATTGTATATCAAAAATAATGGTTCCCCAAAAAGGCGGCTCCTTGGCGACGCCGCACCGCCTCCTCCGCAAAAAAGTATTGTTGCGCCCAGCCGGCATGACTCCCGAAACGCCTCCGGAACTCCTCCGCAATGCGACCGTAAATCTTCGGGGTGAGGCTCCTGGCCGCGAGTTCAGGAAGATACCGCTCCGTCACAACCCTGCGGATGTGCGTATCCACGGGAACCGCCTCGTGAAAACCGAGTGCGAACAGGCAGATGCAATCCGCGATCTTCTCCCCGATACCGAACTCACCCCTCAGCATGGATTTCGCCTCCGCATACGGCAACCATGCCAACTCCCCCACCCAATCCCCCCTGTGGTCGGCGATTCTTCTTGCAAGCCGAATGACCCTCGGCGCGCGAAACCCCCAAAGATCCTGGCGCAGATCCTCTTCGCGCGCCTCCGCCAGCCGATCTACGCCGGGAAAACGATGCAAGCTTACTCCGTCCATCTCCTCCAACGGTTCGCCGTAACGTTCCGCCAGCGCGTTGACGGAACGGGAGATTTTCGTCATGGTGTTGCAGCAGGCGCAGAGGAAGGTGAAGAGCGTCTCCAGCGGATCCTGGCGCAGGATTCGCAATCCGGCAAAGCGTTCAAGCGCCGGTTCCATGCGAGGCTCCGCTGAAACCCATGCTTCACGGAGTTCCGCCAATGGGACATCCAATTGAAAAAAACGGTGAAGGATATCCCATCGATTCGGCTCGGGATGGGTCCGCCACCAAAACCCGTCGGCATCCGGAAGAAGCGCGACCGCCGTCCCCTCGATCACGCCCAGCCACGCTCCCTCCTCCGTGCGCTTCCACCGGAACGCCTGCCCGCTGGAGAGGGTGAGAGGGATGTTGAGGAGCGATGATGGAATATCGGCTCGGTTCATGCATTGCATATGCAAAGTATACCCTCGCAAAAAAGCGGGGCGTTTCCAGGCGGTCTTGGGGTCCCGAGCGAATAAGCGCCCCTTCGGTTGGCGGGCGATTCCGGTTGGTTTCGCGGAATGGAGGCTACGCATGGATAATGGATGTTTTTTTCTACGGAATGGTGGTATAAAAGACTTGTAATAGCAAAATTCGCTTTTCAGGGATTTCGTCAAACGGAAAATAAAAAAGGGCTGCATTTTCCGGATTTGCAATTCCCTCAAGAGATTTATATGGAGAGCCGCAAAATTCGCCTGCGGGTTCCAACCGACGAATCGAAGCGGATATTGAAAGGAGCGAGGCAATGAAATTAGGTCCCGGATTAACCTTCTCTTGGAGACGCGCATTGGGCATCACCCGGATGAAGACGAAGATTTCCCGCGCCACCGGCATTCCGATGACTCGCGGAGGCATTGAGCGTAAAGTCGGACGTATCGTCCTGAACATGCTTCTGGGCAAAAGAAGATAGCCTGTTTCCGATTGCGCAAAGGGGATAAAGTCAATCCATCGTCAAACGAGGGGTTCCCACCTAGGCGCGCCACCGCTCCAGCCAGCTTCGTCGCTGCCTGAGAGGGCGCGATGATTTTTTGCGCATGCGAAAAAAGAGCGAGGGCGCGTTTGCGCCGTTCGTGACGTCCCCTATCCGCGCCATTCCCCCCGCCCCTTCATTTCGGATATAATTTTCCGAATCCGCTGAATCTCAAAGAGTATTCCCTAGGATGCTTTCGCATGAATCGTCTCGAACCGACCACAAGCCGATATCTCTGTCCATGATAAGGATCGCCCATGCCAAGAATTTTCGATAATATCAATGATCGCCTGATGCCGGCGCTGAAAAACACTCTGAACCTATCTCAGCGGGCCGACTTCTGCGTTGGATACTTCAACCTGCGGGGATGGCGGCAACTGGATGAAGCCATCGAGAAATGGTCAGGAGAGGACAACGGATGCTGCCGTCTGCTGGTCGGTATGCAGAAACCGCCGCAGGATATCCTCCGCGATCAGCTCAGCCTTCTTCCCAAAAACGCGGATATGGATAACTCTACCGCCAACAAACTAAAAAAAATGATGGCGGAGGAGTTCCGGGATCAGATAACCATGGGAATCCCCACCAACGAGGATGAGGCGGGGCTGAAGAGGCTGGCAACGCAGATTCGGCAGCGCAAGGTGCGCGTCAAACTTTTCCTGCGGCACCCCCTCCATGCCAAGCTCTACCTCCTCTTCCGAGAGGATTACAATAACCCCATCACGGGCTTTCTCGGCAGTAGCAACCTCACCTTGGCGGGGCTTTGCAGTCAGGGGGAGCTAAACGTGGATGTGACGGATCACGACGCCACCCGAAAACTGGCTCAATGGTTTGAGGAGCGCTGGAACGACCGTTGGTGTCTGGACATCTCCGATCAGATTGTAAACATTATCGACGAGAGCTGGGCGGGGAGGGAAATCCCGCCGTATCACATCTACCTTAAAATGGCGTACCACCTCTCCCATGAGGCGCGCGAAGGTTTGACGGAATTTAAAATCCCTCGCGATTTCGCAGACAAACTGTTCGACTTCCAGATCGCCTCGATGAAAATCGCCGCGCATCACCTCAATAAACGGGGAGGCGTGCTGGTTGCAGATGTCGTCGGCCTTGGCAAAACCGTGACCGCATGCGCGATCGCAAGAATCTTTCAGGACGACCAATTTCTGGAAACTCTCATCCTCTGTCCGAAGAACCTGGTCGAGATGTGGGAGGATCATGTCAGCCGTTATCGCCTGATCGCCAAAGTGCTTCCGATGAGCAGAGCCATCAACGATCTTCCCGATCTGCGCAGATATCGTGTGGTGATTATAGATGAAAGTCACAATCTGCGCAATCGCGAGACCAAAACCTACCGCGCCATCAAGGATTACATCGATAAAAACGACAGCAGGTGCATCCTGCTCACAGCGACCCCCTATAATAAAACCTATGTGGATCTCTCCAATCAGCTGCGCCTTTTTGTGCCGGAGGATATGGACCTTGGCATCCGCCCGGAACGAAAGTTGCAGGAGCCTGGCGGGGAAATGGAGTTCATACGACGGCATCAGTGCCCGGTTCGATCCCTGGCGGCATTCGAGAAAAGCGAATACACCCAGGATTGGCAGGAGCTGATGCGCCTCTTCATGGTGCGCCGCACAAGGAGCTTCATTCAGAAGAACTACGCAAAGATAGACCCTTCCAATCAGCGCGCCTACCTTGTCATGGAAGATGGCGAAAAGTCCTATTTCCCCACGCGCGAGCCGAGGACCGTCAAGTTTGAGGTCAATGAGAATAACCCCAAGGATCAATATGCGCGACTATACGCACCATTTGTGGTGAACAAGGTGGCGTCACTGGAGCTGGCGCGATATGGGCTTGGCAATTATCTCATGTCCAATCCAATCCCCCCTCCGAATCAGCGTGAAGAAAAAATCCTCAAAGATATAGGACGCTCGGGGAAACGTCTGATGGGTTTTTGCCGGACCAACCTCTTCAAACGGCTGGAGAGCGGCGGCTTGACGTTTCTCCAATCGGTCAGTCGCCATATTCTGCGCAACTACGTGTTCATTCACGCTTTGGAGAACGGATTGCCGATCCCCTTCGGAACTCAGGATGTGGAGCTTTTCGATACGCGCTCCAATGATGAGGAGGAGGACGCATCCGTAGGATATTTGGATGAGGAGGAATATACACCTCGCGAAACCGAAAACGCCGATAGCTTCAGCCATTCCGAGGAGTGGTACCGGAATAGAGCGGCGAAAAAATACGAGGAATACGCTAATTTGCATAAAAAACGGTTCCAATGGCTTCGGGCGGACCTCTTTGTTCCAAACTTGAAGGAGAGCCTGCTGGCGGATGCCAGAGCGCTTCTCTCCGTGCTGGAAAAATGCGGGGAATGGAACCCTGAAGAGGACGCCAAGCTCAAGGCTCTGCAGGAGCTGCTTGAAAGGACGCACCCACGGGATAAGGTTCTCATCTTCACCCAGTTCGCCGATACCGTGCGTTATCTTACGGCGGAGCTGAAAAGGCGAGGTTTGGAAAAGCTGGAGGGTGTGACGGGGAACTCCGAAAACCCCACGGCGCTTGCCTGGAGATTCAGCCCGGTGAGCAATGGCAAGCGCGAGAGAATCTCCCCGCAGGAGGAGTTAAGGGTTCTCATCTCCACGGATGTCCTGAGCGAAGGACAAAACCTGCAGGACTGCTCCATCATCGTGAACTACGACCTGCCATGGGCGATCATCCGCCTGATACAGAGGGCGGGGCGCGTGGACCGCATCGGCCAAAAGTCCGAACGCATTCTCTGCTACTCCTTCGTCCCGGCGGATGGAGTGGAGCGCATCATCCGATTGCGAGAGACGGTGCGCAAACGACTGCATCAAAACGCCGAGGTGGTCGGCACGGATGAAGCCTTCTTCGAGGATGACATGACCAACACCCAGCTTCAGGATATCTTCACCGAAAAATCCGGACTTCTGGAGGATGACAAGGACGAGGATGTCGATCTCTCCTCTTACGCCTACCAAATATGGAAAAACGCAACGGAACAGGACCCCAAGCTGAAAAGCATCATCCCGAACATGCCCAATGTCACCTTCTCCACGAAGGAGCATCGACCGGATGCGCGATCGCCGGAAGGGGTGCTGGTCTATATGCGCACCGCCGATGGCGGCGACGCACTCGCATGGATGAATACGAACGGAGAAAGCGTGACGCAATCTCAATTGCAAGTCCTGAAAGCGGCGGAATGCGCGGCGAACACCCCGGCGCTTCCACGTGATGAACGCCACCATTGGCTCGTTCAGGCGGGGGTGGAGCACATGGTTAAGGAAGAGAAGTCCCGTGGAGGGCAGCTTGGCAGACCATCCGGGGCGCGATTCAAAACGTATGAACGATTGAAACGCTACGTCACAAACAACAAAAACACTCTGTTCGATACAGCCGAACTGGAAAGGGCGCTGGAGGATATATACCGATATCCTCTGAGACAAACGGCGACGGACACGCTGAACCGTGTGATCAAAACCGGAATTGACGATGAAATGTTCGTGGATATGGTGATAAATCTCTGGAAGGACGACAAGCTGTGCCTGGTGCAGGAGGAGGCGGAGAAACAGGAGCCTCGCCTGATCTGCTCCATGGGCCTTTTCTCGAAAGAAGGTGCAAACTGATGGGAACGCTCGATATCGCAAACGTAAAGAGACTTCTGAACGAGTTCGATTTCAAACGACTCTTTATCGAGGAGCTGGGGTGGTCCTCACCATCCTTAAGTCGTATGGAGGAGTTCGAAGTCCAGGGCATCCGGCTGAAGCGACAGCAAATCGCCGAGTTGTCCGGCGTGCCGGTCTTCGAGGTTTGCGCAAAGGAGGTCCTGCTCAAAGCCTTGAGAGAGAAGGCTCACAAGGAGATCGCCAAACTTTACCATGAGAACCTGGTGATCTTCGTCGACCCCGAACGGAATCAAAGCATCTGGCGCTGGGCGAAGCGCGAGGACGGAAAATCCAGCCCGCGCGAGCATGTCTACATGAAGGGACAGCCCGGAGACCTTTTCATCAGCAAAATCAGCGCCATGGTGTTTGATATCAGCCAGTTCGAAAAAGGGATTTCCATCGTCCATGTCGCCGAAGCCATGCGTTCCGCGCTGGACGTGGAGCCGGTCACCAAAAAGTTTTACGGGGAGTTTACGGAAAAACGACTGGAGTTCACGGAGCTAATCCATGGCATAACGGATCCGCGCGACAAAAAATGGTACGCCTCCATTCTGCTCAACCGCCTGATGTTCATCTACTTCCTCCAGAGGAAGTCTCTGCTGAACAAGGGGGACGTCCGGTACCTTCAGAATAAACTTCAGGAGTGCATGAACAGATTCGGCAGCGATAATTATTATAAACGATTCCTCAACCCTCTTTTCTTTGAGGGGTTCGCCAAACCGCAGGAGAAACGAAGCCCGGAAAACCGGGAACTGCTGGGGGAGATCGTCTATCTGAACGGCGGACTCTTCCTTCCGCATAAGATCGAGGAGAGCCACCCGGATATTCAAATCCCCGACAAAGCCTTCCGGAACCTATTCGCCCTCTTTGAAAGCTATTCCTGGAACCTGGACGACACCCCGGGCGGCAGGGATGACGAGATCAATCCGGATGTGCTGGGGTATATCTTCGAGAAATACATCAACCAGAAGGAGTTCGGCGCCTACTACACCCGACCGGCGATCACCGAATACCTCTGCGAGCACACCATCCATCAGACCATCCTGGATAAAGTGAACGAGGCGTTCGGACCGCCGTTTCATCCCTCGCCGAAAAGGTACGACACCCTGCCCGATCTTCTCCTGAACCTGGATGCGGACCTCTGCCGACGCCTCTTCCGGGATATCCTGCCGAACCTGAGCATTCTGGACCCCGCCTGCGGCTCCGGCGCCTTCCTGGTGGCGGCGATGAAAACCCTCATCAACATCTACAGCGCCGTGACGGGAAGAATCGATTATCTGAGCGATTCCGACCTCAAAACGGAACTGCAAAACATCCGCGGAAAGCACAAGAGCATCCTCTATCATATCAAGCGGGAGATCATCACCCACAACCTCTTCGGCGTGGACATCATGGAGGAGGCGTGCGAAATCGCCAAACTTCGCCTCTTCCTCGCGCTGGTCGCCTCCGCGCACTCGGTGGAGGAGCTGGAGCCGCTGCCCAACATCGACTTCAACATCCTCCCCGGAAACTCCCTGATTGGATATCTGCGCGTGGAGCCCAATGATTTCGATCGCCACGCCCGCCTCGGGCGCGATTCCTACGGCGAACTGATCCGAAAAAGAGAGATCGCGGTTAAAAACTATCAGGACGCTCAGGACTACTCCTCCGATCTGCGAACCATTCGACACGACATCGAGGAGATGGAGCGCGAAGCGGCGGAAGCTCTGAACGAGATGCTGATGGACGATTTCGCACGGCTCGGTGTCAAATTCGAGCAAGCCACATGGGACGAGCGATCCGGAAGGGAGGGCAAGCCGATCCGGCGCGCGGTGACGGCGGAGGATATCCGGGAGCTTCATCCCTTCCACTGGGGTTACGAGTTCAACCGAGTCCTGCACCATCGCGGCGGGTTTGACGCCATCATCACCAATCCCCCATGGGAGACCTTTAAACCGCAGGCGAAAGAGTTCTTCGATGAGTATTCCGAACTCGTCACCAAGAATAAAATGACTATCAAGGAGTTTGAGAAGGAGCAGGCGCGTCTGCTGAAAGACCCCGCCATTCGCGAGGCGTGGCTGGAATACCTCTCCCGCTTTCCGCATGTGTCCGCCTATTTCCGTTCCGCGCCGGAGTATGCGAACCAGATTTCAATCGTCAACGGCAAGAAAGCCGGCACGGATATCAACCTGTACAAGCTCTTTACAGAGCGCTGCTTCCGCCTGCTGCGGGAGGGAGGACTTTGCGGGATCGTCATTCCCTCCGGTATATACACCGATCTTGGTACGAAGCAACTCCGCGAGATGCTCTTCACCCAATGCCGCGTGACGGGCCTTTTCTGCTTTGAGAACAGTAAGGGAATATTTGAAGGAGTACATAGGAGCTTCAAGTTCGTCACCCTCACCTTTGAGAAGGGCGGACGCACGGAGAGCTTCCCCACCGCCTTCATGCGCCACGATGTGGAGGAGCTCGCCGACTTCCCCCGACGCGGCGCGCTGGACATGGGCGTGGAGACCATTCGCCGCCTCTCGCCCGATTCGCTCTCCGTCACCGAGTTCAAGGATCCGCTGGATTTCCAGATAGCGGAGAAGATGATACGCTTCCCGCGTCTGGGCGAGGAGGTGCCGGGGAAATGGAAGCTGGTCCTGACACGTGAGTTTGACATGACCAATAACTCGTACCTGTTCCGCACGGAGCCGGGGCCGGGGCGGCTGCCTCTGTACGAGGGAAAGATGATCCACCAGTTCACGCACCTCTGGGGTCAGCCTAAATACTGGGTGGATGAAGCCGAGGGTCGCGCCGCCATCCTGGGCCGCACCCCCGATACGGGGCAGATACTGGATTATCAGAGGTACCGGCTGGCTTTTCGAGATATAGCGAGCAGTACGAATGAAAGAACGCTTATTTCAACAATAATCCCGCCCGTTTTTCATGGCAACAAGTTGCCTACGGCATTCACTGCAAATCCCATAACGTGCGAAATATATTTATCTCATGCTGAAATGCTCTATTTATGTGCACTTTGGAATAGTTTTACAGTTGATTATTGGATACGGCAGCGCGTATCATCTACACTTAATTTCCACTTTATCTATGGCATCCCGATTCCTCATTTGAGCAATGGCGATACGGATTTCACACCTCTTGTAGAGCGTGCAGCGAGACTGGTCTGCACCACGCCGGAGTTCGACGACCTTGCGCGCGCCGCGGCCTCATCCCTCTTTCCCAACTCCCCCTCATCCCCCGACCCCTTCCCCAAGAATGGGGAAGGGGAGAAGGGCAGTCAGGGAGAGAGCTTCTCCCTTCCAACCCGGGAGCACATTCCCCCCTCTCCATCCTTGGAGAGGGGGGCAGGGAGTGAGGGCCGTCGGATGGAGAGGATAGCGCCGGCCACGGACCCGGAGGAGCGCGCCCAACTTCGCGCGGAGATCGACGCCATCGTGGCGCACCTCTACGGTCTGACCCGGGAGGAGTTCGCGCACATCCTCTCCACCTTCCCGCTGGTGGAGGATGGGGTCAAGCGGGCGGCGATGCGGGAGTTCGAGAGGATGGAGTGAGCACGCCATCGCAATGCGCGCCCCCCATGCAATTCATGGCATTTGAGAGCGCCACGGGATAAATCCCGAGGCTAACGCGGCGAAGTAAGGACTCTCTAAATCGCTCTTGATAAAAAAACAAGAACCATTGTAAAATATTGCCAGTATGACGAGTTCCACAAGGATTATATGTATACTGATACATTGGTGGAGTTGTTAATTTCTGAAAGGAAAAATCCTCAGCTCATATGATACATAAGGCAGTGGAATAGGATAACTAATCGCCGCTACTTCCAGGAGTTCAGATGGAAGGGAAGAATGCCATGGTTACATATACAAGCGAATTACTATCAAGTCTCATTTCCTGTAAGAAGAAAGTGGTTAAGTCACCACACAAAGAAATGAAAATAGAAAGAGGTTCATTCCGCAATGATTTGTCTCTTAAATCAGAGGACGGGAAATGGAATTTCTCGGTGTTCATGCGTAAAAACCAAAAATTCGCGGAAAATTTCACAATAGGGCTTCGTTATCATCCTCAGGAAGGCGAGTCGTTTACACTCCTACGATGCAATGGCCCTCACGGAAATCACATCGATTTGGAGAGAACAAACAGTTCTCATTATGTGTTTCATATACACATGGCGAATATAGATAGATTAAACGACGGTGTTTTTTCAGAACGCATGGGAACAATAACAGATAAATATGCATCCTATGAAGAAGCGTTAAGCTATTTTATAAGGGAAGTTGGGATAATGGATGCAGATCAATTCTTTCCCGAATATATTATACAACTCTCGCTTTTTTCGGAGGAGGGTGAATGATAATGGAATATTTAGATTTACTGCGTTTGCAGTTCAATAACCGTGTGAGATTAAGGGAAAAACGTCCCAATATTTTGCAGTTGGAGGCGCCCCTCTACCATGAAGACGGCGACATGATGGATATATTCATTGAAATCCCTAAAAACGGCGGCAAAATTAAAGTCTGCGATTTCGGAATGACTTTGATGCGACTATCTTACAGCTTTGATATCGATACGCCAAATAAGGAGCGGATATTAAACAGAATTTTATCTGAGAACCAGGTTGAAGAGACGGATGGAAACCTGTGGATAGAAACTGAACCGGATAAACTCTACTCCTCAGTCATGCAATTAGCGCAAGTCGTGGGTAAGGTCTCGAATATGCAGTTATACAGACGAGAGATTGCTTATAGCCTGTTTTATGAGAAATTGCAGGAGTTCATTGAGGAAAACCTCAGGAATTACACTCCACTTCCCAAAGTATTCCCCATCCCGGAGAGAGATGATCTGGAGGTGGATTGGCAGCTCAAACTACCCATGAAGCCAGTCTATGTGTTCGGTGTCAAAGATTATGCGAAATCGCGGCTTGTGGCTATCTCCTGCCTGGAATTTCAAAAAGCGCATAAACAGTTTACGAGCATAGTGATACATGAGGATTTTGAAAATCTGCCAAAGAAAGACCGGAGCCGTATTACCTCTGCGGTTGATAAGCAATTCATTTCGCTGGAGGACTTCAAAGAAAACGGCCTGAGTTATCTCGAACGTGCGGCGTGATTGGGTGAAGGGGGCGCCACGGGATAAACGCCGGCGAAAAACGATACATTGATACATTAGCCTCGCCATTCATGGCGTGGCGCACCTCTACGGTCTGACCAGGGAGGAGTTCGCGCACATCCTCTCCACCTTCCCGCTGGTGGAGGAGGAGGTCAAGCGGGCGGCGATGCGGGAGTTCGAGAGGAGGGAGTGATCCGCGCCGTACGCGCGGGCGAGGAGAGGCGTCTCGTTGCGTCGTGATTTTGGGAGAGACGATTTGTTGTCTACCTCCCTTTAGCGCCCTCCACGAGGGAGGTAGACAACATTTTTTTGCATGAAACATGCCAAAATCCCGAAAAATTCCCGAAAAAGGGTTGTCACGAATCAATATATGGCATATAGAGGATTTCAGAAACGCACCCGTCCCCAACCCGCGAAGGCGGGTTTTGCGTGTTTGGCAGGCGCGGTTTCAACCCCCGGCGCGCAAAAAATCAGCGATGGATATG